>ERZ795054.3119-NODE-3119-length-13294-cov-4.404260_pt1 | contig 13294 bp, 8 predicted proteins | sample MGYA00375138_ERZ795054 | MGnify/ENA primary metagenome ERZ795054 (study PRJEB30183, sample SAMN05720215) | anaerobic digester metagenome | isolation source: active sludge of municipal wastewater-treating anaerobic digesters | place: USA | collected 2014-12-23 ...
AAGAACAGGGGGAGCGTTCATGATCCAAACGGTCAGGCAGGCCTGCCGGTTCAACCCGGCCATTCAGGACTATCGGATGAGCCAGGGCATCGAGAACCTGGCCGATCTCATCAACGACGCGGGGGACGGTCGCGAGTTCTTCGCGCGCAATTTCGTCACCCACGGCATGGAGCAACTGTTCCGCGAAGGGCTGTTGCGGCTGTCGGGCAAGTCCGATCAGGCGGTGTTCGAACTCACCCAGGCGATGGGCGGCGGCAAGACGCACATGATGATCGCCCTTGGACTCCTGGCCCGCCATCCGCACCTGCGCCGCGAAGTGCTACCGGCGGAATTGAACGGTCGCATCGACTTCGGCCAGGCCCGCATGGTCGCCTTCAACGGCCGGAACAACCCGGACCACTACCTCTGGGGCGAAATCGCCAGTCAACTCGGCAAGGACGAAGCGATCAAGCCGTACTGGGTAAATGGTCCCAAGGCCGTCGATCAGCGCCAGTGGAAGGAGATCATCGGCGACCAGCCCACGCTGATCCTGCTCGACGAGCTGCCGCCCTACCTGGACAACGCCAGCACGCAGGCGTTCGGCCAGGGGACGCTCGCCAATCGGGTGGTGTACAGCCTGAGCAGCCTGATGAGCGCCGCGCTCGAACTCCCGAATTGTTGCGTCGTCGTGGCCAACCTCTCGGGCAGCTACCAGGCGCAAACCCGGGCGCTCGGCGAGGCCATTTCCAACCTGCAACAGGAAACCCGCCGTCAGGCGATGACCATCACGCCGGTGCAACTGGCCGGCAACGAGATCTACGAGATTCTCAAGAAGCGGCTGATCGATGAATTGCCCGATGAACGGGTGATCGCCGACGTCGCCGACGAGTACGCCCAGCAGGTCAAGAAGGCCGAGGACGGCGGCTACATCGTCGCCGCCAGCCTGGAGCAGATCGCCGAACAGGTGCGCGAGACCTACCCCTTCCACCCGTCCTTCAAGCATCTGGTGGCGCTGTTCAAGGAAAACGAAGGCTTCCGGCAGACGCGCGGCCTGATGCAGTTCACCGCCCGGCTGTTGAAGAGCGTCGCCGGGCGCGCAACCGATGGCATCTTCCTCATCGGCGCCCAGCACCTGGACCTCAACGACGACCAGGTTAGAGACGAGATCGAACGCATCGCCCCCAAGCTCGCGCCCGCGGTGACCCGCGACATCGCCGACCACGGCAACGCCATCGCCGAACTAATCGACGCGGAGCTGAGCGGGGATGCCGCACGGCAAGTGATGACGCTTCTGCTGGCCTCATCGCTCTCGCGCGCGGTCGGCGGCCGCATCGGCCTGTCCGAGAGTGAAATCATCGAATACCTGGCCGCGCCCAACCGCAAGCCCGACGAGTTCCTGCAAGCCCTGCAACGGCTGCGCGAGCAGTCCTGGTATCTGCACCGCGAAGAGCAGCGCTTCTTCGTCAAGGAAACCGAAAACCTCTCGCGCCAGATCGAGCGTAACGCCAGGGAAGCGCCGCAGCCGAAAATCGATCAGGCCTTGATCAATCGTCTGACCGGCATCCTGCAAGCCGAGCGCAGGAACGCCTTTCAGGACGTGCAGGTCCTGCCCAAGCTCGACGAACTCAAGCTCACGGGTCCACGCACGCTCGTCGTGATCAAGCCCGATGGCAAGATGCCGCCCAGCGAGCTGCGGAACTTCTTCGACTACCCGCAGGAGAAGAACAACCTGCTGGTGCTCACCGGCCAGGACAGCCACTTGGCCGATGCGGTAGAAGATCGCTTGCGCGAACTCTATGCCATCGAGCAAATCCACAAGCGTTTGAAACCTGGCGATACGCTGTACGAGGAAGCGCGGGATCGCCTGGAAGAGGCCGAGGACCGCTTTAGCAAGGCGCTATCTGCCGCGTATAACCGCCTCTACTTTCCCGCCAACGATCCGGCCGACGATCGCGACGTGCTCGCCGCGGTCACCATTGATAACGGCCTCAAGTTGGGCAAGGGCGATCAGTCGGCGGAGACGCAGATCGAGACCCTGCTGGCCAGCCCCCGCGCCAATTACAAGCTGGCGATGGATCTGACCGAGAACTTCAACGCGTACTTTGCGATGGCCGAGGAATACCTTTGGCCATCCGGCAAGGATAACCGCCGCACCCCCTGGAAGGACGTCGTCAGCCGCGCCAAGTGTCACCCGGTCTGGCCGTGGATGCCCGGCGGCAGTGGCATGGACACGCTCAAGGCCGAGGCCCTCAAGCAGGGCCGCTGGCGGCTGGGTGAGGATGGGTACATCGAGAAGGGTCCTTTCCCGAAGGACAAGACCACCGTGAATGTCTCGGTGGTCGGCGTCCATCCCGAAACCGGCGCAACCCTCCTGAGTCTCACCCCGCGCCATGCCGGCGAAAGCCCGGCCGTCTACTGCGCGACGAAACCGGAAAGGTCCGGTCAGGACCGGCGGGTCGACGATCTGGACAACTTCAGCACGGACGAAGGCACGCTGTACTTCTGGGTCAAGGACCCCACCGGCCAGTTCGAGAGCGGCCCGGCCGTGCGCTGGCTGGCGGACCTCAAGATCCGCCACCAGGTCGATCCGGCGGCCGACCGGCGTCGGGTCACGCTGGCCTGTACGCCCAGGGCGGATCTGTTCTACACGCTGGACGGCTCCAACCCCAAAGATGGCATGTCCTACGCGGGTCCCTTCGAAATCGGCCCGCAAGCCACCCGCTTGCTGGTCTACGCCCGCGCGGGGGAAGCGAACAAGACCGCCGACTTCCAGATCCCGGCCAGCGGCGACCAGACGGTGCGGATCTTCGACGCCAAGCCGGCCCGGCTGCAAGCCAGGCGCGTGGCGCTGGATACGACCGACCGCGTCTACGGCGTGATCAACCGTTTCCGCGACCAGCCGGGCACGCGCTTCAAGGGCGTGCGCATCGAAATCGGCGAAGGCGAGAATACCGTGACGGTGCGCTTCCAGGAACGTGAAATCACCGCGGCCATGATCGAAGGCGTCGTCAACAGCCTGCGCCAGGTGTTGAACGAGGACCAGGCGCCGGTAGCCATCACCATCGCCGACAGCATCCAGTTCGACACGGGCTTTGCCGCCAAGGAGTTCGCCCGGCTGGCGGGGTTGGAGCTCAAGCCGGGTGACGTGATTCAGGAGACCTGAAGCGATGAGCCAACCCAGGAGCGTAGGCCGAATAAGTAGGCCGGATCAGCGTAGCGCATCCGGCAACCCAACCAGCAATGCGTCGCCGCGCCCGACCCTGGGCTTTGGCGTGCCCGCCACTTCGGACCCGCATCATTTCAAGGTCATCATCCCCCGCAGCAACACCGGGCGGGTGCAGATCAGCGAATACCTGGGTTTGCAGGCGACCACCGACGAACATTCGGTCATCGACCGCGTGCTGCTGGATCGCCCCCGGTGGGCGGCCATCCGCTCCGAGGCGCAGCGCGCTTTCAATGCGCGCCTGGTCGCGCACGGTCTCAAGCCCAGAGTCTGGAAGGTCGGCGACAACCCGGTGGATCGGCTGCTCGGTCAGGAACTCTGTGTGCTGGCCTGGGCGGTGGAGCACATGGAACTGGAAAAGATCCCGGTCGCGGTGCGCAACTGGCTGGCCCTGCGCCCCGAGGAACGCTGGTGGTTGTTCGGCATGACCGCCATGAGCACGGGGGGCCTCCACGACGGCGATAAAGGTTGGCGGCTGGCTTTGCGCCATGCCTTGGGCGATGTGGCGCAAAGCGAGTTACTCGCCCCGCGTGCCCGGCGGCAGAACGTGCAACAGGACGATGACCGTCCAACGCTGGACCTATTCGCAGAGACTCACCCTACCTGAACCGAACGAAACAGCGAGGCAAGATCATGAAACAAACTGCCGAAGCCATCATCGACGAAAATGACCATGTGCGCCTGTTGGAGTCCATCGAAACCAGCCTGCTGGCTGAGAAAAGCCTTGCCGAAGATTGGCTTAAACCAGAGGAGGATAAGGCATGGTCGCACCTCCAAACAATCAACATCCTCCAACGGGTACATGGCGAAAATTCTGGCTCATGACGCAATCCCTTACATCTCTGGCCCTGCAAGACACCCACGCCCTGATTGAATCGGTCTTCCCAGCGCAGAAGGTGTCTTTCGAGGCACAGAAGGAACGCAAGGCTAACCTCGGCCAGACGCTGACCGGCTTGGGTTCCTACTGGAAAGGCCGCAAGCCGCTAATTTTGGTGCGGGCTATCGTGCTGGGCAGTCTATTGCCGCCTACGGGTGATGCGGAAAGCGACCTGGAAATCTTCGAGAAACTCATGGCCTTCGACGACGAGAGCCTGGCGCGGCGGGCGCTGGCCGCCAATGCCTTTTCCGCTAAGGAAATTGCTGCCCGTATCGAGCTACAACACCCTTGGGAATACTTCAAAGCTAAAATTTGCTCAAGTGGAGTAACGGGCGGGGACATTCGCTGGATGACCTTTCCGCTCGATTGCGACGCAGAGGGCATTACTCTCCGCTGGAAGCGCGAGGTGACTGACGATGACAAGCTGATCCTGTATCGCCAGGCGCTGGCGACTTTTGCCAGCTACGAGGAAAAGGCCGCCCTCTGCAAGCGCCCGGAAGAGGTTGATCAGGACTGGCTCTACGCACCCGTTTGGCCCGCCGTCAATCGCCACTACGCGCATTTAGGCATTGAAGCGCATTCCTTCCCGGAACTCATCGAACAACTGGGCATCCTGCGCTACGGCCATCGCCCGCGCGTGGGCGACACCTTCTGCGGCGGTGGCTCGATCCCCTTCGAGGCGGCGCGACTGGGTTGCGATGTCTATGCCTCGGACCTGAATCCCATCGCCTGCATGCTCACCTGGGGCGCGCTCAATATCATCGGCGCCAGCCCCGAGCGCCGCGCCGAAATCGAGAAGGCGCAACGCGAAGTGGCCGAGGCGGTAGATGCGGAAATCACCCGGCTCGGCATCGAGCACGACGCGCACGGCAACCGCGCCAAGGCTTATCTGTATTGCCTGGAGACGCGCTGCCCGGAAACCGGCTGGAGGGTACCCATGTCCCCCTCCTGGGTTATTTCCAAAACCCGTAACGTCATCGCCCGCCTCAAGCCCGACCACGAAAACCAGTGCTTTGAGATTGAGGTCGTGACCGGTGCTTCAGCCGCCGAGATGAAGGCCGCCGAAAAAGGCACGGTGCAGGACGGCGCGCTGGTGTATGAACTGGACGGCAAGACCTACCGCACTTCTATTAAGACCTTGCGTGGCGATTACCGCGATGCTGAAGGGAATACCGGCAACCGCCTGCGCCGCTGGGAAAAGCACGACTTCAAGCCCCGCCCCGACGACATTTTTCAGGAACGGCTCTACGCCATTCAATGGATTACCAAGGAGAGCTTGAATGAATCACGCCAGGAGACTTTCTTCGCGTCCGTGACCGAAGCCGACCTGGAACGCGAGCGCCAAGTAGAGGCCATCGTCGCGGCCAACCTCGCGCGTTGGCAGGAAGAAGGGCTGATGCCGGATATGGCTATCGAGCCGGGCGACAAGACCGACGAGCCCATTCGGACGCGCGGCTGGGCGTATTGGCATCATTTGTTCAATGCGAGGCATTTATTACTCAATACCATCCTTCGTAAGCACTTTAAGAACATTCATGAAACTTATTTCGACATTCTTCTGTGTCGCATTTTGAACGTACAGTCAAAGATGTCCCGTTGGTCGCCTGCGGTTGGTCATGACCTAGCGCTTGACGTCTTCTACAACATGGCGCTGAACACCTTCTACAACTATGGCTGTCGAGCTTCATTTTCAGCGTTTAGAGATTTGAAGGAATCTCCAATCTCAGGACCTCTGAGTATCAAGTCAACGAGTCAGATTGAAACCCATCCGGCAGAACTTATTGATCTTAAAAACGATTTATATATCACCGACCCGCCCTACGCCGACGCTGTTCATTACCACGAAATCACCGAATACTTCATCGCCTGGCTGCGCAAGAACCCGCCCAAACCCTTCGACGAATGGATCTGGGATTCGCGCCGGGCGCTGGCGATCAAAGGTTCGGGCGAAGATTTCAGGCGCGGCATGGTGGCCGCCTACCAGGCGATGGCCGAGCACATGCCCGACAACGGTATGCAGTGCGTGATGTTCACCCACCAGGACACCGGCGTGTGGTCCGACATGGTCGGCATCTTCTGGGCAGCGGGCTTGCAAGTGGTGGCCGCCTGGTACATCGCCACCGAGACCACCTCGGAACTCAAGAAAGGCGGCTACGTCCAGGGCACGGTGATCCTGATGCTCAAGAAGCGCGCCGCCGGTGATCGGACGGGTTTCAAGCAACGCATCCTGCCTGCCGTGCGCGCCGAGGTGCAGCGGCAGATCGAAACGATGATGCACCTCAACGACACGGTGAAGCACAAACACGGCGAGCCGGTGTTCAACGACTCCGACTTGCAGATGGCTGGTTACGCTGCCGCGCTCAAGGTGCTGACCGCCTACACCCACATCGGCGGCGAAGACGTGACCACCTTCGCCCTGCGTCCGCGCACCCGTGGCGAAGTCACCGTGGTGGATGAAATCGTCCAGCAGGCCGCCGAAGCCGCCAACAGCCTGCTGGTGCCGGAGGGCCTTGCCGCCGACACCTGGGCCAAACTCAGCGGTATCGAGCGTTTCCTGCTGCGCATGATGGACATGGAAACGACCGGCGCCGCCAAGCTCGACAACTACCAGAACTTCGCCAAAGCCTTCCGCGTGGAGGATTACACCCGGGTGATGGGCAACATGACGGCCAATCAAGCCCGACTCAAGCGCATCACCGAGTTCAAGTCCCGCGACCTGACCGATAGCACCGAGCTGGGCGCGACTCGGCTCGGGCGGCTCATCATCGCCCTGCAACAAATGCTCGCCGAAACCGAGCCGCAAACGATCATCAGCCAGTTGCAGGCCGAGATGGCCGACTTCCGGGAAGCGCGACCGATCCTCATCGACCTGCTCGCCTTCATCGAACGCAAGGCCCCGGAACCTGAAGTCCACACGGCGGCCGAGGTGCTGGGGGCGCGGCTCAAGAATTTGCGCTTTGGGGGATGAGGCATGGCGATGCAAGCGGACTTTCTCGATGCCCATCACCGCCACTGGGATGATGCCGAACGGCTTTTCGCGGCGCATCGCTGGGCCAATGCCGATCATTTGTACGGCATGGCGGCGGAGTGCGGGTTGAAGCGGCTGATGCTGGTTTTCGGCATGCTCTTCGATTCGGTCGGGGATCGGCCCGCGAATCAACCCGACCGCGTGCATGCCGACGGGGTGTGGGCGCGCTATGAGAGTTATCGCTGCGGCCATCATCGGGGCGCAACCTATGTTCTGCCCCCGGTTAATCCATTCGATAATTGGAACGCATCCCAGCGCTACGCTCACCAAAGTTTGTTCGACGCGGCCCGCGCCACGTCCCACCAGATTGGGGCAAATCAGGTGCGTCAACTGATCAAAAAAGCCCAATGGGAAGGTCTGATATGACCACGTTCGATCAAATCCTGCCGAGGGTGGCCGAAGTGCTGCGCACCCATGCCGACAGGCTGCCAACCCTTGGCCCCCTCCTCGTCAACCGCGATCTGAATGGACGGGTGCGGCTCGTCGTCGGCGAGCCCACACGTACCGATGCGAAAGCGAAGCAGGCGCTCGACGCCATCGCCCATGAGCTGCAAGGACAACTCGGCCCCCATGCCTACCCTGCCGAAAATGCGGTGCTGTTCGAGGCGGATATGGACAGCGTTTGCGCCGGCGTGCCGAGTTTCCCACTGGAGGGGCTCGACGGGGTGCAAGTCATTGACCGGTTGGCCACCGAGGGTAATTGGGCCTCCATCGCGCCGGAGTCCACCGGTGCGCCGCGCATCGTGTTCTTTTCCATCAAGGGCGGAGTGGGGCGCTCGACCGCGCTGGCGGCGTCTGCCTGGGCGCTGGCGCAGTCGGGCCAGCGGGTATTGGTGCTTGACCTCGACCTGGAATCGCCGGGCTTGTCGTCGGCGCTTCTACCCGAGGAGCGTCGCCCCACCTACGGCATTGCCGACTGGCTGGTGGAAGACCTGGTGGACAATGGGGATGCCGTGTTCGAAGACATGATGGCAACCAGTACGCTCGCGCACGACGGGGAAATCTACGTCGTCCCGGCGCATGGCCGCGATCCCGGCGAGTATGTGGCCAAACTGGGGCGGGTGTGGATGCCCAAAATGCGGAGCGATGGTACGCGAGAAGCCTGGTCACAGCGGCTTTCGCGTCTGCTCGATGCCTTGGAGGCGCGCTGGCAACCCGACGTGATCCTGCTCGATTCGCGGGCCGGTATCGACGAAGTGGCTTCGAGCTGCGTGACCGATCTGGGCGCCTATCTGGTGTTGTTGTTCGCCATCGATGGCGAGCAGACCTGGCCGGGCTATCGCATTCTGTTCCGGCATTGGCGCCAGTCCAGCGTGGTGCGAGACATCCGCGAGCGGCTGCAAATGGTCGGCGCGATGATTCCGGAAACCGATGCTGTCGAGTATTTCGCAGGTCTGCGGGAGCGCGGTTATGACCTGTTCGCGGAACAACTCTACGACGAGATTCCTCCGGGCGAAGTCGCTGGAGAGCGATGGAATTTTGATGCGTCCGACGAAGGCGCCCCGCACTATCCCTGGGCCGTTCGCTGGCATCGCGGGTTCGCGGCGCTGCGTTCCCTGCACGCGCGCTTCGAATCCATCGATGCGCGGGAGGTGGCGACAGTTTTCGGTCCGCTGATCGAGAACCTGGCGCGTGTCCCCCGCAAGGAAGGGGAAGGAAATGGCTGACGTAACAAAAATTCGCGAAGCCATCATTGAGGCATTGCCCATTGAGACCGCCAATCATGGCGAAGCGCCGGATGCCGCTGCTCTCTACATCCCGCCGTCCCACATCAAAGCACTGCGCCTGGAATGTAATCTGGTCGTTGGCGCCCGTGGAGTAGGCAAATCGTTCTGGACTGCCGCGTTGGGTTCATCCGATCTGCACACCACACTGGGGTCATCGGTTCGCGAACTCGACCATACGGATGTCCGTATCGGGTTTTCGGTCACGGAGTCCATAGACCACTACCCCAATGCCGAAACCTTCGCACAGATGCTCGGCTTTGGGACCGAGCCTTACGACATCTGGCGGGTCGTCATCGTGCGCTGGCTCGCTGAGACGCTGTCCGAGGAATTACCCGGCGGACGTTGGGTCGAGTCCATCGCATGGATGAAGGAAAATCCTGAAGATATAACCAGGCTCATGCAACGAGCCAATAGCGCCTTCACCGAGAAACAACGATTCGGCTTGGTCGTCTTCGATGCCTTGGATCGCACCAGCAACGACTGGCGAGTTATGGATGGCATCGTGCGCGATGTGTTACGGGTTGCGCTGTGGCTCAAATCCTATCGTCGTTTGCACGCCAAGGTCTTCCTGCGCGAGGATCAGTTCGAACGCACCGTGACCGATTTCCCGGATGCCTCCAAGTTGCTGGCCACGAAAGCAGATCTGACCTGGGCGCGGCACGATCTGCACGGGCTGCTGTGGCAACGGCTGATCAACGCGCCGGACGAACAGGGTGAGGGGCTGCGCGCGCCTTATCGTTCGGTGGTCAACGCGCCTCCCGTCAAATCGAAAGGCGTCTGGCAACTGTCCGACGAAATCAAAAAGGAAACGCCGACCCAGCGCGCCTTGTTTGAGGCGCTGGCAGGGCCATGGATGGGGCGAGACCGGCGGCGCGGCGTACCTTATGTCTGGTCGGTAGGACATCTGGCCGATGGCAAGGGCCGCACGTCACCCCGTTCGTTTCTGGCGGCGATTCGTCAAGCCGCGGAAGATTCCCTGGAACGCTATCCCGACCATCCACTCCCACTGCATTACGAGAGCATCAAACGCGGCATTCAAAAGGCATCGGAAATTCGCGTCAATGAAATGGCCGAGGACTATCCCTGGGTACGAACATTCATGTCAACACTGGCCGGCCTGACTGTGCCCTGCGAGTACGCCTTGATCGAACAACGATGGACACACGATTTTCCCGGTGGACCGGGCGCTGCGCCTGTCGAGCGCTTGCCGCCCCAACATGCCGAACGCGGCTGGGACGGTCTCAAGCAAGACCTGATCCGGCTGGGCATTTTCGAGACCAAGAAAGATGGCCGGATCGACATGCCAGACCTTTACCGCGTCGGTTTCGGCCTGGGTCGCAGGGGTGGCGTCAAACCAAAGGGCTGATTAAAGGCACAAGACCCCCGTGACCCTCCGCCGTTTTTCCTCCCGTACCCACCGTTTGGATGCGAGCTTCCTGCTTCGGCACTTGCAGGGCGCGCGCGGCTACAAGCGCATCGCGGGCTATTTCACGAGTTCGCTGTTCGAGGTGGCCAACGAGCTGCTGGAGAACATTCCAGAGGTGAAGATCGTCTGCAACGTGGACATCCACCCGGATGATCTGAAAGTCGCCCAGTTGCGCGAGGCCAGGATGCTGGGCCGCTGGAATGAACAGGCCCTGGAGGCCGAAGCGCTGCTGAACCGCGATCGCTACCGCCGCCTCGATGCGTTTCTGCAAAAGCACGGTCAGGCGATCCGGGTGGCGCCGGACACCGTTTGCGGCTTCGTACACGGCAAGGCAGGGGTGATCACGCTGGCGGACGGCAGGAAACTCGGGTTCATCGGCTCGATGAATGAGACGCGCAGCGGCTGGCAGCGGCACTACGAAATCCTGTGGGAAGATGAATCGCCCGAAGGCGTGGCCTGGATCGAGGCGGAGTTTGAATTCCTCTGGAACGCCGCCCGCCCGCTGCCGGAGGCGGTCATTCGGGAGGTGCGCCGGCGCGGGTACCGGCACGAGGTGCTCTTCGCCGAGATCGAGGAGGACGAGGAACTCGCGCCTGCCGCACTGATCGAGTCCCCCTTGTATCGCGAAGGGCTCTCATTGCAACCCTGGCAGCAAGGCTTCATCACCGAATGCCTGCGCCACTACCGCCAGCACTCCGTGGTACGGCTGCTGCTGGCCGATGAAGTGGGTTTGGGCAAAACCCTGTCGCTCGGCGCGGCGACGCTCGCCCTGTGTCTGCTGGCCGACAAGGAACAGCAGGCGCGGTGTCCTGTGGTGATCTTCGCGCCGGCCACTCTGTGCATGCAGTGGCAGACCGAGATGATCGACAAGCTGGGCATCCCCACCGCCCGCTGGGACACGCTGCGCAAGGTCTGGCTGGATGTGGAGGAGCGCGCCATCTCGCCGGCCGGTCGCGAGCGGATCGCCCAGTGCCCCGTGCGCATCGGCATCGTTTCCACCGGGCTGATGATGCGTGATTCCCTGGAAAAGCAGCAGCTTCTGGGACTGCGCTTCGGCGTGGTTATCCTCGACGAGGCCCACAGGGCGCGCACCCGGCAGGGGTTTGGCCGCGACGCCGGCACGCCCAACGCATTGCTCGCCTTCATGCGCGAGATCGCAGCGCGCGCCGATCACGTGCTGCTGGGCACCGCCACGCCGATCCAGACCCGGCCCGAGGATTTGTGGGACCTGATGGGCATCCTCCATCAGGGCAAGGGCCGCTTCGTGCTCGGCAACGATTTTGCCCCGTGGCATCGTCCGCGCGGGGTGCTGCCCATTCTCGCCGGCGAAATGGAGGTGTCCGAACCCGCTTTCGCCTGGCAACTGCTGCGCTCGCCACTGCCGTTGGTGGACTCCACCCAGGAGCCGCGCGCCCGGCGACTGTTTTCCGCCATCCGCCAGGATCTGGGGTTGGTTCGTGGGGAATGGCAGACTCACCAGGCGTTGACGGATTTGTCCGGGGACACCCGGGAGATTCTGGAAGAAGAGTTGGAGCGCCGCATCGCCAGTGCTGCCTTCTTTCAGCGCGAGAACCCGCTGGTGCGGCACATCGTATTGCGCAAGCGGGTCCGCCTGGAGGAAGCGGGTCTGTTGACCAGGGTGGGCGTCGAGGTCCATCCGGATCGCCAACGGGTGCGCGACCCCCACGGGTTCGACGCCTTGTTCGAGGGCAAGGCGCTGCGGACCCGCGAAGACTTCCGCGAGGCTTACCGGGAAGCGCGCCGGTTCGGCCAGGCGCTGTCCAGGCGCGGCCAAGGCGGCGGCTTCATGAAGAATCTGATGGAGCAGCGGATTTGTTCCAGCATCCAGGCCGGGCTCAACACGGCCCGGATGCTGCTGGAGGGTCGCACCCTCCATGAAGAAGAAGACGAGCAGGAGGCCGAGGTGACCGTCGAAACCGGCGAGGAGCGTGAGGTGCTCGCGCGCCTGATCGGCCGGCTGGAACGCATCGGGCAAGACCCCAAGTTCAACGCCGTCATCCACTACCTGGAACAGGAAAAATGGCTCGAATGGGGCATCATCATTTTCAGCCAGTATTACGACACGGCGCGATGGATCGCCGACGCGCTTGCCGCGCGCTATCCCGATGAGGCCATCGGCCTGTACGCGGGCGCGGGGCGTAGCCGGCTTTACCAGAGCGGCGACAGCGTCGGCTGCGAGCGCGAGGTGCTGAAAAGGAGAGTGGCCGAGCATGAAATCCGCATCATGGTCGCCACTGATGCCGCCTGCGAGGGCCTGAACCTGCAAACCCTGGGCACGTTGATCAACATCGATCTGCCATGGAATCCGACCCGTCTGGAACAGCGCATCGGGCGCATCAAACGCTTCGGGCAAGCGCGCGAGATCGTGGACATGCTGAACCTGGTCAACGAGCATACGGTGGATGAGAAGATCTACGAGCGCCTGTCGGAGCGGATGCGCGACCGTTATGACCTGTTCGGCTCGCTGCCCGACACCATCCAGGATGAGTGGATCGAAGACCTCGAAACCCTGGGCGAGAAGATGGACGAGTACATCAATGCCCAGCAAGCAGCGACCGGCTTCGACTTGCGCTATACCAGCACGATAGAACCGCCCGAAAAGGACTGGCGCGATTGCGCGCGGGTATTATCCCGCCGGGACTTCGCGGTGCTGATGAGTACCGCCTGGACGGTCTAGCGCGCGGTTGGATGCGGGGCAGAGCGATTTATCCAACCGAGGAGCAGGAAAACCACGAACAGCGGCACGACGACCGGCAGCAAGCCCAGCGCGCCACGCATGGCGCCGAACTGTGTCGGTTTGATCGAGCTTGAACCCTCGTGGTGTGTCCGGCCACCGCATCGAAGGCAATTTACCCTACCGCGCTCCTCCGCCTCGCCAATGAGTTGCGCCGCGCGTTACTCCGCCGCCTGGACGATCTCCGCCGCCTGCTGCTTCGCCGCCGCGATGAGCGCGTCAGTCTCCTGCTGGGCGCGCTCGACGCCTTCCTGGCGGATTTTCTGAATCAGGCCAGCG
>ERZ795054.3120-NODE-3120-length-13287-cov-55.332527_pt1 | contig 13287 bp, 19 predicted proteins | sample MGYA00375138_ERZ795054 | MGnify/ENA primary metagenome ERZ795054 (study PRJEB30183, sample SAMN05720215) | anaerobic digester metagenome | isolation source: active sludge of municipal wastewater-treating anaerobic digesters | place: USA | collected 2014-12-23 ...
CCCGTTCGGCCCCATGGCGACCAGCAGGTAGAAGCCGAGCACGGTCGGCGGCAGCACCAGCGGCAGCGCGACGACCGCGCCGACCACGCCCTTAAGCCGTGAGCGCGTGCGCGCCAGCCACCAGGCGATTGGCGTGCCGAAGATCAGCAGCAGCACGGTGACAACCGTGGCCAGCTTGAGGGTTAGCCAGACGGCGCCGAGGTCGGTGTCTTCCATACGGGGTCAGTAGCGTGAAAACAAGTCGCGAATCTTACACAGGGTGGTGGTGATGTCGAAGCGCGGGTCGGGGAGCGCTTCGCCGGCCAGGATACGGGTGATCGCCACGGCCGGGTCGCTTTCGCCGGTCAGCAGCACCTGGGCGCCGCGCTTGCGCATGTGACGGATGAAACCGTCGCCGGCACTGGCCGCGACGACGATGTCGATGCCGTCGAGCGGGTGCGGGCCGTCGTCCTCGAAAACGTGCAGCACCTGTTCCTTGTCCAGATTGACGCGCAATGGGGCGGGCAGCAACTGGTTGGCGCGGTGTTGCGAAAGGTCGTAAACCAGCCACTGCCGGGTTTGTCCGGCGTGGCCGCTGACTTCGGTGAAATCCTTGGTGGCGATGGCGATTTTCATGAGCGTAGTGTCTTTATCCGGCGGTCAGGGAAACCGCCACATCGCGTGGCGGGGCAAAATAGGGGGCCGAGGTGACAAGGATGTCGGCGCCGGCCCGCGCATATGCTTCGGCATTAGCAGAATCTATGCCGCCTGCTGCGGCGATGCGGGTTGTTGCACCCGCCGGCATGCTGCGCCGGAAGCGGTCGACCGCATCCGGAGGTGGTTTTTCGAGTTGCAGAATGTCGGCGCCGGCCGCTTGCCAGCGCAGCGCCTCGGCTTCGTCGCTGACTTCGACGACGATGGCGCGCTCGGGCCATTGCCGGCGCAGGCGGCGCGCCGTGGCTGCCGGCGGCTCGTCGCCGAGAAAGGCGCGGTGTTCGGCGAAGATGAGCAGGGTTTCCGACAGGTTCAGGCGATGCGGGCGCACGGGGTCGGGCATGTTGCGGAACTCAGGGCAGGCTGTAGCCAAAGGAGGCGATGATTTCCCTGGCTTTGGGCGATTTCAGATAGGCCATCAAGGCGACACTGGCGGCCTTGTCCTTGCCTTTGGCAAGAATCACCGCGTCCTGACGGATCGGGTCGTAGAATTTGTCCGGAACGATCCAGCCCGAGCCGCTGCCGATGCGGCCGTTCTTGATCACCTGCGAATAGGCGATGAAGCCGAGTTCGGCGGCGCCGGTGACGACGAATTGCTGCGTCTGCGAAATGTTCTCGCCCTGAACGAATAGCGGCTTGAGCGTCGCGGTTACGCCGAGCTTGTCCATTGTCTGCAGCGCGGCGGCGCCGTAGGGCGCGGTCTTCGGGTTGGCGATGGCCAGGTGTTTGAAGCCGCCCTTCTTGAGAATCTCGCCCTTGCCGTCGACAAGCGCCGGGTTGGCCGACCACAACACCAGCGTGCCGATGGCGTAGGTGAAGGGCGAGCCGGCGACGGCCTGGCCTTCCTTGACCAGTTTGGCCGGGGTTTCGTCGTCGGCGGCGAGCAGCACCTCGAACGGCGCGCCATTGACGATCTGTGCATAAAATTTGCCGGTGGCACCAAAAGAGAGCACGGCCTTGTGCCCGGTGTCGCGCTCGAAGAGGGGGGCGATGACCTGCATCGGGCCGGTGAAGTTGGCGGCGACGGCAACCTGAACTTCATCGGCATGGGCCAAATTGATGACGGTTGCGGTCAACGCCAAAAAAAGGGCTATTTTCATTGCAGGTTTCCTTTCAGGCGTAAAGACAAAGAATGACGGCCGAGGCCTTGAACACGGCGCAGGCCTGGCCGCCGACGGCCAGCCCGAGGCGTTCGACGCTGTCGTGGGTGACGACGGCGCACACCGACTTGCCGCTATTCATGGTCAGCGTGATTTCGGCATTGACCGGGCCATCATGAATGCGGGTGATCTCGCCCCACAGGTGATTGCGGGCGCTGGTCTTGATGCTCGGATCGTTGAGCAGCAGCACCGACGAGGATTTGACCAGCGCGTTGATCTCCATGCCGATGCTCAGGCCCAGGTTTTCGGCCGAATCGATGGTGATGATGGCGACGATTTCATTCTCGTCGTCGAGTTTCAAACGCACCTCGTAATCGACGTGTCCTTCGCGCAGGCCGACGATATGGCCGGCGAACTGGTTGCGGGCACTGGTTTTCATGGACATGCGTTTGAGCAATTGCTGGAACTGCTTGAAGTCGCTGGCCTGGCCGTCGTTCATGCTGTCCGTCAAACGGTCGAGGGCGGCCTGGTATTCGGCTTCCAGCGCGCGGTAGAGCGCGACGACCTTCTTGCCATGTTCGGTGAGCAGCGTGCCGCCGCCATTCTTGCCGCCGGTCGAGCGCAAAACTAGAGGCCGGTCGGCCAGGTTGTTCATGGCATCGACCGCATCCCAGGCCGCCTTGTAGGAAAGCGGCACGGCTTTTGCTGCCTGGGAGATCGAGCCATGTTGTTCGATGGCTTCGAGCAGGCGGATGCGGGTGTCGCCGAGAAAGGTGCCGAATTCGCTATCGACTTCCAGTTTTCCGCGCAGGCGGTGCAGGCTCGTATCCATGATTTCGTGATGTGACCGTTTATATAGCGATGACTATAACCCAGCTTTGTCAAAGGGCGAATAGCTCAAAATGTTCCCATCGTTATGGTTGATTCGACAAGACGGCAGGCGTTAGAGTGTGAATGGTTCGACAATAAATCGTTAATTAGCTGTATATATAGCGAAAAGCGGGCCAGTTACCTCAACCATGCAAGGAGAACACCATGAACGTCAGTGCACGCAATGTTTTCAAAGGAAAAATCACCGCCCTGGTCGATGGCGCCGTTAACGCCGAAATCGAACTCACCCTGCCCGGTAGTGACAAGATTGTCGCAATCGTGACAGAAGGCAGCGTCAAGGCGCTTGGTTTGGCGGTCGGCAAGGAAGCGATTGCCTACGTCAAGGCGCCGTGGGTGATGGTGCTTTCCGGCCCGCCCGATGTGAAGTTTTCCGCCCGCAACCAGTTGGCCGGCACCGTCGCCAGGATCGATAAAGGTGCGGTCAACACCGAAGTGGCGATCAAATTGGCCGGAGGCACCACGGTCTATGCAGTCATCACCAACGAGGCGGTGCTTGAACTTGGCCTCAAGGAAGGCGCTCCGGCAAGTGCGCTGATCAAGGCCAGCAATGTGATTCTCGGCGTGTCCGCCTGATCGTCCGGTTGCTTGGAAAAAAGGCGGCCATGCGCCGTCTTTCTTGTTGATGTAAATGTCCGAATCGGGCTTTCGGAGGGTGAGTGGAACTATCACCATCCCAAAGGCGATTTTGATGTGCGCCGCAAAATCGAAAACAGCACGACCGTGACGCTGCCCAGGATCAGCGAGAGCAGGCCAGCCCGTTCAAAATCGCCGTTGATCACGGCGTTGTAGATTTCCAGCGAAGCGGTCACCGTGCGTCCCGCAATGTTGCCGCCCAGCATCAGGGTGATGCCGACTTCGCCGAGGGCGCGGCCCAGCGCCAATACCAGGCCGGCCGCAATGGCGCTGCGGATGTTGGGCAGCAGGACGAAGGCGAAGATTTCGGCCTCCGTCTTGCCCAGCGTCCGGGCGGCTTCGGCCAGGCGCTTCGGAATGTTCTCGAACGCCGCCTGGATCGGCTTGACGACCAGTGGCAAACCGCTGACGAAGGCGGCGAGCAGCAAGCCCCAGAACGAGAACACCAGTTCGATACCGAACCACTGCTGGAGCGGCCCGCCGACCGGCCCACGGCGACCGAGCAGCATGAGCAGCAGAAAACCCGTGGCCATCGGTGGAAATACCAGCGGCAGCGTAACGGCAATGTCGAGTACGTTACGTCCGCGCCAGTTCGGCTGGGCGAGCAGGTAGCCCAGGCCGAGCCCGAAGCCGGCGTGCAACGCGATGGCGGCAATGGCGACCTTGGCGGTCAGCCAGAGCGTGTGCCGGGTGGTCTCGTCGGCGAGGAGGGCGGCCAGCGCTTCCAAATCAGAGGCCGTGTTTTTCGAGAATGGAACGCGCTTCCGGCGTTTCCACGAATTGCTGCAGTTGCAGTACCGCGGGCTGCTCGCCGAAGCCGTCGACAACGCCGCCAACGATGCGGATCCGGTTGTAATAGTTCTGGTCGAGTTCCAGGTAGCCGCCGATCTTGTCCTTGATCCCCAGTGCTTCGGTCAGGTTGATGAAGCCGGCATCGACTTCGCCGCTGATCAGGTAAGCCGACACCTGCGGCACCGTGGCGACGACCTGCAGTTTGTCCTTGAGCGCCGCCGCAAGATTGTTGCGCTGGATGAATTCGGTGGCGGCAATGCCGTAGATGGCCGATTTGGTGTCAGGAATGGCGATCCGGGCAAAGCGCGGCTCAGTCAGGGCGGCCGGGCTTTTCAGATCGCTGCCCTTGGGCCAGGCGACGACGAGCCGGCCGTCGCCGAGCGGCAGAAATTTGGAAAAGGCGATGCCCTCGGCCTTCGAGAGATAGCTCAGGTCGCCGAAGATGACAGCGACCTGGCCGCTCTGCTTGGCCTGCGAAATGACGCCGCCCATGTGGCCGTAAATCTGTTCGACACGAATCCCGGTTTTTTTCTTGAAGGCGGCGCTCAGCTCGGAAACCGGGCGTTTGTAGCCGGCGCCGGCGCCGATCAGCAGCGTTTCGGCGAGTGCCGGACGCACGAGAAGCAGTGCGAAAATCAGAACGAGAAGGCGATGGATGCTCATGGTCATGTCCTCGGGTGAGCGCTAAGGATGCCGGCTGCAGCGGCCGGCCGGGAAGTGAAGGGGGGAGAGAAGGGGGCGGCTGTCATCGGCGACGATCCGCCCGCGTTCCAGGCGGATGGTTCTGTCGACCAGGCGTTCGGCTTCGTCGGGGTCGTGGGTGACGAGCACGGCGTAATCGACCATTTCGCTCGCCCGAATCTTCAGCAGCAGATCCTGCATTTCGCGCCGCAAGCTGGCGTCGAGCGCCGAGAGCGGCTCGTCGAGCAGGAGTATCCGCGGGCTGGAGGCGAGCGCCCGCGCCAGCGCCAGGCGCTGCTGCTGTCCGCCGGAAAGTTGAACCGGATAGCGGTCGGCCAGGTCAGTCAGGCCGACCAGGTCGAGAAGTTCATCCACCAGGCCCGGATCGGCGCCCCGGGGGCGGGCGAACAGGACGTTGCGGCGAACCGTCATGTGCGGAAACAGCGCATGGTCCTGGAAGACGAAGCCGCAACGGCGCAGGCGCGTGGGCGTGTTGTGGCCCTGACCGACGTCGAGCCAGGTTTCCTGCTCCATGCGGATATGGCCGGCATCGGCTGCGGTCAACCCGGCCAGAAGCCGCAAAATCGTCGTCTTGCCGGCGCCGGAGGGGCCGAGCAGCGCCAGCCACTGGCCACGGGGAATCTTCAGCGCGATGTCGAGGACGGCGATTCCATCGGAAAAATTGAGGTTCCGCTGCAGATGAAACTCGAGATGGCGGGCGCTCGGCATCGTTGGCGCTTTCTTCCTATCCCGGACAGCGTTCGGAAAAGCTGTAGAAGCCGCGGCTTGCCGAACAGTCGTTGTCGGTATGGACGATCCGGAAGATCAGCCAGCGATCGTCGCGCAGGCGCCAGGCGCGGACGTTTTCCCCGTAGGTGACGACCGGGTAGAACTCTTCGTCGTCGTCGGAACGGTAATCGGCGAGGACGTAGGAATGCTCATAGAAGCAGCGCACGCCTTCTTCGTCGGTGCCGATGATCCGTTCGGCGGCGATTTCGTATTCCTGGTAGCGGGTAATCTCCCAGGGAACGATCACCATAGCCTGCCATTCAGGCGGTAGTTTTTCCTTCCAGCCGTTGCCGGTACCGCTTTCGACCAGGCTCTTGCGCGGGCAGGCGCCGGCTTGCCGGGCCCGATACCCCGGCGGTGTATCCGATCTGCCGTTCATGCTCGCTCCCCCAGGGCTTTCAGGTTGAAACTGCCTTCCGGGAAACGGACGACGAGCTGGAGCTCGCCGCCCAGCGCCGAGACGTGGCGATCCAGGGTCGACAGCAGCATGTCGGTCTGCTGTTCGATCTGCGCGATATGGGGCTGGCTGACGTTCAGACGCCCGGCCAGCTCCACCTGCGAAACCCCCTTGAGCTGGCGAATGCGCGTCAGCGCGGCAAGGTCGATCGCCTGTCTGGCGGACGTTCCCTTTGCCGCGGGGGCTTCGTCGGTGCAGTCGCCCTGGCAGTCGGCGCCGGCTTTGGCAAACGGAATGACCGTTGCCTTTGGCCCGGGGGCCGGTGGCCGGAAGCCGCCGCAGCAGCCATGGGCGAATGCCGCGCCGCGGCTGATTTCCGGCATCGGCGGCAATACTTCGGCTTCATTCTTGCACATGCGATTCTCCTTGGCTGAGGGTTGCGGATGGCTGAACGGCATTGGCTGGCCGGCTGGTCAGCGGTGACGCGGCGTTTGAGAGGTACAGGGTGCTGACCTCGAGAAAGCGTCTGGCAAATGTCGAGAGGTCGTATTGGTGGAGCGCCATTTGTCGTATTTCGGTCATTTTATTCGTTGTATTGTAACGTTTATAACGAGTGCGGTAAGTGGCTACGTTTGTAAATAAAAGCATCGGTATACTGCAAATTTACGGCGTATTACGGCAATGCAGCGTAATCGCGATGACGCCGAATTCGCTATATTTATCTGGTAATAGCGAAAACCGGGCCAGCCCAGGGTACGGTGTGGCGCAGAGAAAAACGGGGCCGCGGCGCGCGGCGCTGGCGAAGCGCTACGGGAAGACGGTAGGTAGCCGCGCCAGGCGGCTACGGGGCACTCGGCGGCGCCTCGCGGGTCGCGAAAAACCAGCTGTCCAGCACTGCCCGGCGCGGTTCCAGCTCGGCGGCCAGGCCGCCGGTGAAATGCCGCCACGCCGCCAGGTGTTTCTGCTGGACGACGGTGAGGACGGGAATGTCGTCGCTCATCAGCGCCAGCATTTCGGCGGCCAGCCCGTCGCCAGCCGCCTCCATCGCCGCGAAACGGTTGAAGATGGCCAGGTCGGCGCCTTCGTCGGCGATCCGCCGCATCACGATGCTGGCCTCGGCCAGCGCCCCGGGGTCGAGCCGGCAGGCGGCGGACTGGCTGCCCAGCTTCTGGCTGATGCTGTAGCGTGTCCCGGCGGCGACATCGACCAGGGTTACTTCGCAGTTCGGGCCATCGGCCAGGAATTCCTGAATCAGCCCGCCCACGCGCCAGCCCTGCGCGATCAGGTCGCGCGCGAAGGCGGAAATCAGGGCGTCGATGTCGACCGTTCCGTTCGGAACGACGGCGGCGATGCGGGGGGCTGGGTTGGCGGAGCTAAGCATTCCGGGCGGATCGGCCGATGGGCTGAAAGCCGACATCTTAACGCGTTGCGATGCGCCGGATGGGCCGGGTGCCGGTGCCGGCCCGGGGATGTCCGGCCTCCGCGCCTGCCGCTCAGGCGTCGAAATGCATGGCCAGGCTGGCCAGGACCTGCGGCAGCGGCAGGTTTTCCTCGGATTCTAGGATGCCGGGGACCGGGTGCGGGTATTCGTAGAAGATGCCGTAGGTGCCGGTGCGCTGGCCATGCAGGTAGACGTGGGCGCGCAACCTGTCGAGCTCGGTGTGGCGCAGGGTGACGATGTGCGGGTCGCCGCCTTCGTCCGGCACGATGTCGCAGGCCTGGGCGATGCGTTCGTCGAGCGACACCAGCATGCGGCGGATTTCGCGGGATTTGGGGGCGGCCCAGGGGTTGGCGTTCATGGCAGCAGCTCCGGTTTGATTTTGTCCAGCCAGGCGTCGAGGCGTTCTTCGGTCAAGAGCGGCTGGTTGATCTGGTCAAGGGCGAGGCCGAGGAAGTGGTTGCCGTCGACGGCCTGCGAGGCGGCGAATTCGTAGCCGGCGGTCGACCAGTGGCCGACGACGCGGGCGCCGCGGACCACCAGCGCGTCGTGGATGATGCCGATGGCGTCGACGAATTCGTCGGGGTACTTTTTCTGGTCGCCGAGGCCGAAGATGGCGACGACCTTGCCGGCGAGGTAGCTGTCGGCCAGCTGCGGCAGGAACTCCTCCCAGCTCGGCTGGGCGAGGCCGGTCGACTGCCCCGGCAGTTCGCCGTCGCCGAGCGTCGGGCTGCCGAGAATCAGGGCGTCATAGGCGAGGAACTGTTCCAGCGTCGCGCGGCCGATATTGACCGGCGCGTCGACGAGTCCTGGCAACTGATCGCCCAGCTTCTTGGCGATCTGCTTGGCGACCAGCCGGGTGCGGCCGGTGTCGGTGCCGAAAAAGATGCCGATTTTGGCCATTTTTACCCGTCGACCGCAACCGACTGGGTCAGCTCGTCCGGCAGGCAGCCGACGGGGTGGCCGAGGCTGCCATCCGGGCCGTTTTCGAACTGCACCAGATAGATTTCCTTGCTTTCGTCCATCTCGGCGACACCGAAATGAACCACCACGCCGCGCGAGCCGGCGGCGACGATCAGGCCTTCCTCTTCCTCAATGCCGGGCATGCCGCCATCGTTGAAGATGTCTTCGGCGGCGAAGACCATGTCGCCGATCTGGTATTGAACTTTGTCCATGATCTCAGGCCCAGACGTCGGCCGGCGCCAGCAGGCGCGCGACGGGTTGATCGAACATCAGGTGCTCGTCGATGATGGTGCCGACGTCTTCCGGCTTGACGCCGGTGTACATGATGCCTTCCGGATAAACCAGCACGCTGGGGCCGAGGTGGCAGGGGCCGAGGCAGCCGGTGTTGGTCAGCTGGTAGCCGGAAGCCCACAGGTTGCGGGTGGTGAATTCATCCGAAAACGCCTGCCAGGTCTGGCCGCAGGCCTTTTCCTGGCAGGAGCCGCGCGGGTGGCCGGCCGGGCGGCCCTGGACGCAGACGAGTACGTGTTTCTTGGGTTTGGGCATGCTGTTCTCCTTGTCGATGGCTAATCTGTTGCAAGGGGAGTGCCAGGTACTAGTTCCATGAATTCAATGGCTTGAGAAATTTTGTATTGTCGGATTTGCGACAACTGCAATGCGGCTGGTGCACCAGCCGCATTGCCACAAGCCGCCTGGGTTGCTGACTTCGTAATGCACCAGCGGTGAGCGCATCGCTTCAACATGGTGCGAATTTTTTGTCGATCACGACCACTCAGAACTCCATTTCCAGTTCCTCGATGTCGTCCGGTTCGCCCTTGGCGGCGTCTATCCATTCCCGCATTGCCGGCAGTGCCATGATGGTCTGGCAGTAGGCGGCGCAGGCCTCGTCTAGGGCGACATCGTAGGTCACGAAACGGGTGGCGACCGGCGCATACATGGCGTCTGCCAGCGTCGGCTTCGCGCCGAACAGGAAGGGGCCGCCGTAGCGCTGCAGGCAGTCGTTCCAGATCTCGGTGACGCGCTCGATGTCGCCCTTGGCGCGCGACCAGACGGTGAATTTGGGGAAGCGCGCCTTGAGGTTCATCGGCAGCGCCGAGCGCAGCGCGCTGAAGCCGGAATGCATCTCGCCGCACACCGAGCGGCAGTGGGCGCGCGCCGCGGCATCGGCCGGCAGCAGGCCGGCCTTGGGCTTGATTTCGTTGAGATATTCGCCGATGGCCAGGGTGTCCCATACCGAAATGTCGCCGTGCGTCAGGCGCGGCACGCGCACCGAGGGGGCGAGCAGGAGCAGTTCGGCACGGGCGCTGGCATCGTCCTGCTCGACCATTTCCTCGGCGAAATCGAGCCCGGCGAAGCGGGCCATCAGCCAGCCGCGCAGCGACCAGGACGAGTAGTTCTTGCTGCTCAGGGTAAGGGTTGCGACGGGCATCGGATTCAGTCTCCACGAAAGGGATGAGGCGCTGCGATCGAGCGCTGCATGCCTGTTTCTTAGCAAACCACATGCCAATCGACGCGCAGGCGGCGGCATGCGTATTGCTTATGTCGACCGTCGCTCACCCGCCAGAGAAAATGACCATGACCGCCTTCAGCCCCGCCCTGCATTACCAGGCCTACCAGACCCTGGCCGACCTCTCGACGCCGATGCGCTCGGTGGCCCGGCATCTGGCGCCGTGGCTGCATCACAGCCTGTTCTGGTTCCCCGAGAGCCAGATGCTGCGCAAGGCCGCCGGGGCCTGCGAGGTGCTGGCGCTGGCCGGGCTGACCCACGCGCGGCCGCCGTTCAACATCGATAAGGTGGAAACTGAGGACGGCACCGTTTTGGTGAGCGAGGAGGCGGTGTTCGCGACGCCGTTCTGCACCCTGCAGCGCTTCCGCAAGGAGGGCGCACCCGAAGGCGAACCCAAGGTGCTGCTGGTGGCGCCGGCCTCGGGCCACTTCGCGACGCTGCTGCGCGGCACGGTGCAGACGCTGCTGCGCGATCACGATGTCTATGTGACCGACTGGCACAACGTGCGCGACATCCCGCTGGCCGCCGGCCAGTTCGACCTCGACACCTTCATCGACCAGATCATTGGCTTCGTCGACCACCTCGGCCCGCATACCCACCTGGTCGCCGTCTGCCAGCCGACGGTGCCGACCCTGGCCGCGGTTTCCATCATGGCCGAGGAAAATCACCCGCACCAGCCGCGCAGCATGACCCTGATGGCCGGGCCCATCGATTGCCGGATCAACCCGACCGAGGTCAACCGCCTGGCCACCGACAAGCCCATCGAATGGTTCGAGAAGAACCTGATCGGCACCGTCCCGCTGCGCTACAAGGGTGCGCTACGCAAGGTCTACCCCGGCTTCCTGCAGATTTCGGCCTTCATGAGCATGAATCTCGATCGCCACAAGGAATCCTTCCGCAAGATGTATGCGCACTACGCGGCGGGCGAAACCGACCGCGCCATCGGCATCAAGGAGTTCTACGACGAATACCTGGCGATGATGGACCTGCCCGCCGAGTTCTACCTGCAGACGGTGCGCAAGGTCTTCCAGGAATACCACCTGCCGCAGGGCAAGCTCGAATACCGGGGCCGCCTGGTGCGGCCCGAACTGATCCGGCGCACCGCACTATTCACCGTCGAAGGCGAGCGCGACGACATCTGCTCGATCGGCCAGACCCTGGCCGCCCACGACCTGTGCAGCAAGCTGGCGCCGTACCGCAAGCAGCACCACCTGCAGGCCACCGTCGGCCACTACGGCGTCTTCAACGGCAAGCGCTGGCAGCGGCAGATCTACCCGCGGCTTCGGGATTTCATTCATGCGTTTGATGAGTGATCGTTGGGGTGGCCGAGAGGGCAAATCCGGGATTGGGCTGATGTAGTGTTGGCTGTTGGAGTTGCCGCAATGTGCCCTTAGCAGCCTATCCAGCCTTGGAGAAGCGGACGCTTAACCTTTGAGCTGATCCGAAGTGCCTTGCCGGCGCGAGTCGGCTCAAGCGAAGGGTTAGGTATCACTGTGGGGCAACTGGCTACGGAGTCGACCAACGATGACTTCGTAGATTGGCGGAGGGTCACCTCCATGGCGGAAGAGTTGGATGTAGACAGAAAGAAACGGCCCCTGTACGCGATCAAGAAGTGCATGCGTACTGTTGCCGGGGAGCCAACTCCCAAGGAAAGAATTAGACGCTCCACCCACATAGGTCATGGCGCCGGCCTCATCGCCAAGTACAAAGCGAGGGAGAAAGTACTCCGCGCAGGCGGTTAAGCCGCGACGATAGATGGCATAACTATGGGCAACCTTGGCCAAGAACCGACAGAGCTCGGGGGCATAGAAGTTCACTGGGATGTTGAGCTTCTCGTGTGGAGTTAGATGATGGATCTTTCCTCCAACTCGTACAACGCTGGGCATTGGGCCCAGAGTGCGCAAGAAGGCCTCGGTGGCATAGGGAACCTCTGCACTCACGCTGCCAGCGAGGATTGTCGGTGGAGCGAGGCGAAAGACCATTGCAAACGAATGCTTCGACATGGGCAATAAGGCGAGAGTCCTATCGCCATTGGCATGCTCTATAGTAACTTGAAGGTCGGGCAACTGCTGTTTGCCCCGCCGTGACTTGAGGCCGAGGAACTGCCTGTACGGCCACCAGTGACCACGCAAGAGACGCATCTCTAGTTTGCTCGTCACTGCCGCGCACTTGCTGCAACTTGACTTTGGCAAAATAAGGCTTCCGCTTAGCCCATATGGCACCACATGCTCATCAGAGAGTGGACCTTGCTCGGATCCGCAATAGATGCATTGGCCTACCGGTGGTGCAGAGTTGGAGTGATCCGTCACAGGGTGCCTAGTGATGCCCAACGTCTGACACAACCGGCGCTGGGCGACTTCATCGCGCAGCGTCCGTGTTGATGGATGGGTTAGCCATTTGAGGGCGGGCCAAAAAGTAGCTGCTCGCGCAGAACCCCAAACCTCCCAATGCAATCGGAGGGCAGGATTGTATGATGGCCAAACTTAATGCGGCGACCGACAAACTCACTTGGAATGGATGTGTACTCTGGGCAACCAAGTAGTGTCACATGGAGAATTTCGCAAAACTGACCCGGGACCGTAATGATTGCTGAGGATGAAGGCGTCGCGGGTGTCAGCGAAAAGGCAAACTTACCGCCCTCGCGCACAAACTCAATGTGATCCGGCACTTCCGCCTCATGAAGTACCGAGCATCTAACCCGATAGAAGACTTCTCCTATGCTTTCTGTCCCGAATATAATTTTCTGATTGTCATTATTGAAGCCAGCATCCAAGCCAGTTCCCAACGCAATGACGTTCTCAAGTTCGTCAGTTATGAAGGCGGACATGCGTTTTTTGTTTCCGTCTTTCGGGCGGCGTGCCTTCGCCGCCCTATCCAAGAGTGGAAACATTAGGGCACAACCTTCGACGAAGCGTGCTCTCGAAAAGTGGTCTAGGGCGCTGAGCCAGACCGGGAAGTTGAGTTGCATTGAACTGGCTAGCTAGAAGTAGACGACAAAAATGTCCAATATTCCTGAGTCTGTCCAATAGGCCAGAACAGCGGACAGGCCGGATTGGTTGCTGGACCAAGCGTGGAGGGGATTCCACAAATATTTATCTTGCCAGACCACTGGCAAACCGGACAGGCTCAATTTACCCTGATCGCATAGTGGCTGCAACCGGCGAACCGCTGACCGGAAATTTCAACGCGCTGCAATGTCCGCTAAAGCGCAAACTCACAGATGGCCGCTCATGGCTGATTGTTAGCAACGTCAAATCGGCGGGACACCACCCAAGGCAATGCGTTGAAGCACGCTGCTACCGCATGAATAGCACGAGTCGCCCAGCCTAGAACTGCTTGACCTCGATGTTCAGCGTCTGGATGCGATAGGCGATCTGGCGCGGGGTCATGCCGAGGATGCGGG
>ERZ795054.3122-NODE-3122-length-13282-cov-4.907689_pt1 | contig 13282 bp, 9 predicted proteins | sample MGYA00375138_ERZ795054 | MGnify/ENA primary metagenome ERZ795054 (study PRJEB30183, sample SAMN05720215) | anaerobic digester metagenome | isolation source: active sludge of municipal wastewater-treating anaerobic digesters | place: USA | collected 2014-12-23 ...
GGCTGTCGAGGCCTCGAGCGCTGCGGTTTCAATCCGCGCCCCGGTGCGAACACCGGGGCGACTCGTTGCCGTCCACCAAAACGCGCATCAGCGCGGTGTTTCAATCCGCGCCCCGGTGCGAACACCGGGGCGACCACTGGCTCGCTGTGATCCAGCCGCGACGCGAGTGGTTTCAATCCGCGCCCCGGTGCGAACACCGGGGCGACCTCGGGCGTGCCGACCTCAGCCTGGTCGTGGCGGGTTTCAATCCGCGCCCCGGTGCGAACACCGGGGCGACTGGATAAGTTCGTCACGCTGGACAGATTGTAATCGGTTTCAATCCGCGCCCCGGTGCGAACACCGGGGCGACAAAGCAATGGTAAACGTACCGGCAGTGTGAGAAGTGTTTCAATCCGCGCCCCGGTGCGAACACCGGGGCGACCAATCCCTCTATATACGCGCTACACAATTGCGTTGTTTCAATCCGCGCCCCGGTGCGAACACCGGGGCGACCTTACCTCCTCCTCCCGCTGCCAGCCGGCCCCCAGGTTTCAATCCGCGCCCCGGTGCGAACACCGGGGCGACCCGTCACCACGCCCTCGATTGTGTCGCTCGACTCGTTTCAATCCGCGCCCCGGTGCGAACACCGGGGCGACGACAGATCATCGCTTGTTCTACTCTACAGTTACGGTTTCAATCCGCGCCCCGGTGCGAACACCGGGGCGACGTTATCACCGCCTATAGGGAAGGCAACTCGATCTAGTTTCAATCCGCGCCCCGGTGCGAACACCGGGGCGACGCACACCAGCCCGGCGAGATGCCTACATGTTCGAGTTTCAATCCGCGCCCCGGTGCGAACACCGGGGCGACTACAGCACTTGCGGACGATCTGAGGATCACGGCTGTTTCAATCCGCGCCCCGGTGCGAACACCGGGGCGACATATTGATGACTGTAGTCCCACTACCTGTTACGCTAGTTTCAATCCGCGCCCCGGTGCGAACACCGGGGCGACTCCGCGCTCGGTGATTTTGCCCGCGAATCCGTTGCGTTTCAATCCGCGCCCCGGTGCGAACACCGGGGCGACCGGACCGCTTGCACCTATCTACGTGCAAGCGGCAGTTTCAATCCGCGCCCCGGTGCGAACACCGGGGCGACGTCCGTCGAGGTTGCGTCAATAGTTACACTGCCTGTTTCAATCCGCGCCCCGGTGCGAACACCGGGGCGACCGCTGCTAGCCGCGAGCCCGTCCACGTACGCCGTGTTTCAATCCGCGCCCCGGTGCGAACACCGGGGCGACTTCCCTCGGAGTCTGTTAATACGAGCGACCCAGTTGTTTCAATCCGCGCCCCGGTGCGAACACCGGGGCGACTCGTTGAGCACGTCATCCCCGGCCAGTTTGGGCCAGTTTCAATCCGCGCCCCGGTGCGAACACCGGGGCGACCAGCCACTCGATTTTCGATTCGCGTTCCCTGTTCGGTTTCAATCCGCGCCCCGGTGCGAACACCGGGGCGACACCACCGCCGCCGGGGTCCCCAACGATCATCGAGGTTTCAATCCGCGCCCCGGTGCGAACACCGGGGCGACCGGTCACAGTGTTCCCTTGTTGGATATGCGCCGGGTTTCAATCCGCGCCCCGGTGCGAACACCGGGGCGACTGAACCGTTACACTTGGTGACTACTTACCAAGCGGGTTTCAATCCGCGCCCCGGTGCGAACACCGGGGCGACCCCGCACACCGCGCGAACGCCGGGACACACGATGTTTCAATCCGCGCCCCGGTGCGAACACCGGGGCGACAAGCCAACTCCAATGATTCACCCAAAGCCACACGGGTTTCAATCCGCGCCCCGGTGCGAACACCGGGGCGACTTCGCCGGACAGCCGCGTCATTTCATGCGGCGCGGTTTCAATCCGCGCCCCGGTGCGAACACCGGGGCGACACCCGCACGCCCACAAGCGCCGCCCGACGTGCCCGTTTCAATCCGCGCCCCGGTGCGAACACCGGGGCGACCTCGGTCGGCCCTTCCGGTTCGACCGCAAGACGTTACTAACCCACTTTCGCGAACTTGCCAATCCACATCCGTCCGACCGAGGTTGACATGTCAAAGAACTGGCGGGGCGGATGTGTTTTGCTGGGTTTTTGGCCCGGCGCGAAACATCGGTGGTCAAGCCGACGCTTGGGGTTCGCGGAGACGTGTTCACAAGATCAGTGGTTCGGTCAGATCCACGGGCTTGGCTACCCCGTGATGTTCTGTACGGTTGGCGGCGGCGGCGTCCAGAAAGTAGAAGCGCAGGGAGTCTTCCTCCTCCTTGTACTCGCGCAGCAGGCGATCGCGCAGGCTCACCCATTCTTTCTGGCCCACCTGGCATTCGAAGACGGATTTCTGGACACGCGTGCCATAGTCCTCGCACGCTCGTGCAACGCGCCGCAATCGACGGCGTCCAGCCGCTTCCACAGTCGAGACGTCGTAGGTGACCAGGATCAGCATGGCGCGTGGATTGAGTTGAGTCCGGATGGTGACTGCCGCTGCACTGGTTTCCCGCTATTTTGGCACGAGCGGCATGTAGTCGGGCAGGTCGCCCCGCAGATGGCGGGCCAGGATTCGGGCCTGGACAAACGGCATTTGGGCCACCCGGAGGTTCTGTCCAAGCAACGGGTGGTTGAGGCTTTCCTGCTTTCGCTCCTGGTAGGCCTTGATCACTCGCTTCCGCCCGGCCTCCGTGAATTCGACCGCGCCGCCTTCACGGACCACAAAGTCCCCCGGATCGACCTGCTGCCGGTTGATCAGGGTGACTGCCAGGCGGTCGGCCAGCCATGGACGGAACTCCTCCATGAGGTCCAGCGCCAGCGACGGCCGGTTGGGGCGATCCGCATGCAGGAAGCCCACGAACGGGTCCAGGCCAACCGATGTCAATGCGGCCACGCAATCGTGCCGGACCAGGGCGTAGAGGAACGACAGCAGGCAGTTCACGCGGTCGCGGGGCGGACGGCGGCTGCGCGTGGTGAAGGCAAACGCGTCCCGTTGTTGCTTGAGCAGGAACGTGAACACGGAGAAGTACTGCTGTGATCCCATCCCCTCCGCGCCCCGTATGGTGTCGAGCGGGCTTGTGGCCGGCGAAAGGGCTCCCAGGTACTGGAGTTGGCGGGCGAGCCCATCGACCACCTCCTGCAAGCGGGCCTGCTCGCCCTCGCTCCCGGTTTCGCGTCCCGCGCGCAGGAGGCTGTTGCGGGAGTTCTGCAGCTTGCCGCCCACGATCTGCCGGGCGATCGCCGCGCTCTTCGCCGGGTCGTCCGCCGCCCGGAACTGCGTCCGGCGCAGGGTCACGCTGGTATCGGCCACCCCGGTCAGCCGGGCCTGAAAATGGCCGTGATCGCTCAGGAAGTTCACTCCGACCCCGTGGTCCCAGCACAGGTCCAGCGCCGGCGGACTGACCGTGCTGGCGCCGAACACACACACCGACTCGAGATGATGGATTGGGATCGAGAGCTTCCGCCAGTCGGCCGCCTTCTCACGCGACCGCTCCTCCTCGGGCAGATCCGACGGGTAGACCGGCACTTCGGCGATCAGCGTCAGATGATCGCGGCTCAGGTAGCTGCCGCGCGTGATGAGATAGAGGGTGTTCTGCTGGATGTCGGCCATGAGATTCAGGTCTGGAACAAAGCCCGACTGGCCTGCGCCAGCGTGGCGGGTTGCGACGTGACTTGCGGGAGGCAGACTTCGTAGAGGGAGCATTCCTGACAGGCGGACTTGAAGACGGCGGGCGGCAATGACCGCTCGGGTCCTGCGGAGAGCAGGGCGTGGAGTTCCCTGGTCGCTTCCTCGGTGAGTCTCCGAAGTCCCGGCGTGAATTCGACCTCGCGGCGGCGTTTGCTGTCGGCATGGAAGACGGCGCCGCGCGGCACCGGGATTCCGAACATCTCCTCGAGGCAGAGCGCCTGGGCGCAGAGCTGGGCGTCGTCGTTCTCCCATCGCCGCCGCCTCCCCAGCTTGAACTCGACCGGCTTCAGGAATCTGAAATTTGAAATTTGAGATTTGAAATTCGAGATGGCCCGCGCGGGCTCGGCCTCCACGATGTCGCATTTGCCGTTGAGGCCCAGCCGCACCGAGAACACCGGCAGGGCGCGCAACAACGTCACGCCCTGCCTCACCTCGTAGCCGCGCAGGTCCGTGTGCTCGTGCACGATGTCGCCGCGCAGCGTGTGCTCGTTGGACTCGAAGATGCCCTCGACGTGGATCAGGGCGGCACGCCGAGGGCAGAACAGGTAGTGGTTAAGGGCGGAGAGCGGGATCATCTCCCGCTCCCTCCCGATTGTAGAGCCGGCTTGTGGCACGCCGGACACGTCAGCCTTGATTGGGGCCGAGGGATCGCCCTTCATGCCGCAGGTTCAACTTGATGCCCTTGGGGAGGTTGGTTTCAGTCCACTCGCACTTCACATCGTAGTCGGCAAAGCACTCGGGGAAGGTCTTGCCGTCCTTCAGCGCGATCTTGACGCCCTCAATGAGCTTGTGGGCGTGGTGGCAGCCGAGGCGGGCCTCCCGGCGATTCTGCTCGGCGTTGTTTGGGTGTTGGGTGCCGCAATGCTCGAAGTCGTAGAGGCCGCGCACGATCATCTCGCCTCGGGCGGCGGAACGGTCGTGCTCGAACATGTTTAGCAGCGCCTGAAACAGATGCTCGAGATCGGCATCGGTGAAGCCCGTGCGTTCGGCAAAGGCGGGCGAGACGTAGCCTTTGGCCGCGTAGAGGGCGTACGGGACGATGTGTTTGTTGCCCATGGTACGATTGCGTCCGCTGCCGGGTTGTTGGGCTTCCGCATCCTCGACTTCCTTCTTCTCCTGCGCGTTTGTGACGGCACAGCGAGTAATCGAGACTTCGAGGGGCGTGATTGGGTGGAAGGACTGCCCAAAGGTGAACTGAACCGGCCCCCGCACTTGGCCGTAGGCGGAGCCTTTGAAGACTTTGTTCTTCGTAGAGAGCACGGCACCAAAGGCGCGTAGGTCGTAGTAACGCCGGCAAAGCCACTCAAGCGCCTCTCGCTCCCATTCGTCACGGTTCTCCTCCGGGTTGGCGCGCTGGTTGGCGTGAGGCTCGGCTTCGTCAATCAACTCATTCAAGACCGCGCCCTGCTGAATGAAAATGCGGTAGTCGTGTCCGTCTTCAGCCGCTGGCGCGAAGTGCGTGAAGTAATTGCGCACTTTGCGTTTCAGGCAAACATCGGAAACAATGCCTCGATTCGTATTTGGGTCCAGACGGGGCATGTTGCCCATGTCCGGATCGCCGTTGGGGTTGCCATTTGTGACTTCGAACAAGAGCAGGAAGTCGTGGCGGTTTATCAGGTCTGTGTTCATGGATTTCGTGTGTTTTTGGTTTTGGTTAAACTTGGTTGTCCGCGAAAAGTTCTTCCTCCGGGGCCTCCTCCTCGGCGGCAGGTTTGCCCGCCGCAAGCTGCTTTTCCTTCCAAAGCCGGACGGCTTCAGCGCGAGCGGCCTCCTGCTGGTAAAAACCCAAGGCAAAACGCGCCTGTTCGACCAGCGTGAAGACACGCGGCATTTGCGGAGGCTGGCACGGCTTGGGCGGCGCGAACTGCGAGCAAATGCCCGTGATGCTCTCCTTGATTCGATGAGCAGCTCTCTGGCCCTTCTCGCCTTTCTGCCGCAGCTTCTTCAAGTGGTGCTGGTGCAAGCGCCAGAGGATGGAGAACGCGGCGCTTGGGTTGGTTGAAGCGGAGCCGTAGTATCGCTCCGCGATACTCGCCCCTTGGAGCTTCCCGTCGTGGGCGGAACGCTGGAGGCTGTTGAGAACCGAGAGCAGACATCCGCAGTTGTAGGCGGTGTCGTCGGTCTTGGCTGGGAGTTTTGCCTGAATTTGCATGTTTTGTTCGTTTCGGTTTCGGTGGTGGCGGTTGACGATGAGCCGGAGCAGGGCAAAGCGCGATTGGTCGTACAGCGCCTTCGTTCCGGTCTTGGCGATGTTGGCCTGGAGCCGTTCCAACAGCGGCTTCAGGAGAGTGATGGAGGGCGCGCTTCCGCTCAGCGCGGCACGATAAAGGGAGGCCATCAGGTCAGGTTTCAACTTGTCCTCGTCGAAACGCCCCCGACTGTCCGGGCGCAAAGTCGCATGCGCCAGTCGGCGAACGGACAGCGGTGCGCGGTCGTCGTCGTCTTCCACGTTGCCCCAATTGATGGGCTGGATCTCCATGTCGCCGAACCACGCTTTGAAATTGACGACGGCTTCACCGAGGCTGACTTGGAGCCAGTCCTTCACAACAATGCGCGGGCCTGCAGCCGTAAGCGTCACGACATTGAACTTCTCGGTGTCCGGCGGAGGCTTTTCCAGCCCGCTCCACGGCGACGTCATGAACCGCCGGATCGTCAACGTGTCAGGCCTGCGCAGGAGTTGAGCGAAAAGGCCGGACGCTTTTTCGGTTTCCGCTGCCCAGAAGCAAAGCCAGGCCGGGCCAAGCGCCAACCAATGATCGTCGTGAGAGGAAAGATGCTGCAACGCGAGCAAGTAGCCTTTCGAAGCGCGTATCGAGCAGGGTGACAGGTAGCCAGGATTCTTGTCCCGGCCGCCCCCTGGTTCCTCGCCGGCCTCCTCAATCGCTGCCTTTTGGAGCCCGTAGGACCAGAAAGCTGCTTTGTCTGCTCCGACGATCCCGGCACCAGTCCCTTTCGCCGGCTTCGGAAGCCCGGTCACCATTGGGGTATGCGTGCGGGCGATTGGAACTCCGGTTTCACCAGTGATGAGGCACACGCCCATTTGAGCCGCTTCCTCCGCCTGAGTCATCTCTTTGCCGTGAACCTGTCGCCAGTATTGGCAAACTGCCTCGTCGTCAATCAGGATGCCGCCGACATCAAATGTGAACAGGTCATTCCCCAGCCGGACTTCGTCATCGCTGGCGCGACGTATTATCCACTTTGGTGAGCCGCTGGAGTCCAGACGAAGAAAACTCGGCTGAGCACCAGCGAGGCTCTCGCGAAACCGAAGCAGCGCGTGGAACGTAGGCTTCCCGGTGACAGCATGGGCTTCCTTGATTTGCCGCCAGAAGTCCTCGTGCTTGGCGCGAAGGTTCGTGATGGCGCGTGGCTTTAACTCCTGATCGGGTTTGGTATTGAGCCCGAATATCGCCCCGATGTCGTCAACGAGGAAGTCAGCCACTTGGCCACTGCCGGTCGCGCGGCTGGTTTTGGGCACATCGTATTCCTTTCCTTTGTTGCGCTCGCTTCCTTGGGTTTCGCGCGGCCCAACACCGAGCAGCTTGCCCTCTTCATCCAATTCGATGATCCAGCGGACAGGCGTTTTCCGTTTGAAGGCGAGGTGGTCCAAGAGCCGGCGTGACTCGGCGAAGTCGTAAAGGAGTTTCAGCAGCATGGTCAGTTTCCTCCGGGGGTTGAAGTCAGGATTCTAACGCGGTCTGGATGGCAATCGAGTTTGGACTTCTCGATGCGGGCGCGGAAAAAGGCGGGCTGGGGCTGGATGAGTCTGCCTCTCCAGCGCGGGACTTCGGCGGGCTTCTTGGGGCGACGAGCCTTTGAGGAATGTGAGTCTGGTGATTGCAGACTTGAGATCTCTCCGTCGCGCAGCCAGCGGAAGCCCGCTTCGCGCTCGCGGTGGTCAAAGACGTCATAGAGCATGAGGCCGAGGTCCTCGTTGAATTGCTCCGGGGCCTGGCCGTTTTCGGCGGCCCGGCGGGCGAGCGTGCCATCGGGTTCGCCTTCGACCCACTCGAAGTCCGCCGCGAATTCGCGAACGCCGAGTGCCGGTCGATGGAAACACTTTCCCTGGCGGGCGCGGCGCTCGATTTCGTCGAGGTACTTCTGCAGGCGATCTTCGGGGCGGCCCGCCAGTGGCGTCGTGCGCACTTCGGCTGTGATGAGGTATTCCACGTCTTGTAGGGCGAGCATGTTACGCTGGGTACCGTCGTCCGCCCCACCGCCTGCTTGAATAGGCGTGGTCTTTTGCGGCTCGCGCATCCAGGTGCGGGCGCTGTCGAGGCTGATGACTTTGATGACCTCGTTCCGCCGGAAGGAGAACCACCGGCCCTTCTTGACGACGCGGACGGCGTCGATGAGGTAGAACATCTGCGGCTCCCAGAAGACGGCTTCGAGGACACCGCGCGCGGCGGAGGGCGTTATCACTGGATAGCTGACGCGCTCGACTTTCATCTCGGGGCGGGTAAAGCAGGCGAAGTCGCCCCAGACACGGAGGGTGATGAGGTTTGGTTTCATGCGAGGAATTCGTCCAGCGGGCGGTCCTCAATCACCAAGCCTAGGTCGGGGTGATAGTAGCCGGCGTCGAGGACGTAGAGTTCGAGGTTGGGAAGGAGTTCTTTGATGGCGTGAAGGCTCTGGAGCGTGGCGAAGTTCCTCGCGCGGACGTTGACCATGAAGCCCTGCAGGCGGCGCAAGTCGTCGCGGGTGAAACGTGGCTGGTCGGAGTCGGGGTCACGGCTGCGAATCTACTCGACGAACGGCGCAGCATAGGGCTTGCCGTGGCTGTCGCGCGCGATGATGACCGGCGTGCCTTCGTCTTGAATGACCCTGGCTTTGCGGGCAACTTCGCGGAAGCGGAGTTGGGCGCGGTCCTCCTGAATGGTGGATTCTTTCCTTCCGTTCCGTTTCCGGGCGTAGTCAAGGTTCAGGTCGCTGTAAAGCTGCTGAAAGTAATCCGCAAAGAGCGCCGGATCAGTGGCGAGACGGGAAGTGGCGTCACCCAGCGATTGGAGCGTTTTGTTTGTGTGACCCGTGGCCGTCTCGTAAAGGTCACCGGGTAGTTTGTTGTCGGCCGGACGGAAGACATGCATCTGGCCGGCCGCAAGCCGTCCTTCCCGGTTGCAGCGACCAGCGACTTGCACGATGGAATCCAGCGGTCCGAGCGCCCGCCAGACGACGGGGAAATCGACGTCGACGCCAGCTTCGATCAATTGGGTGGAAATGACGCGGCAGTTTTCATGGTTCTCTGGATTGAGCCGTCGGCGGATGTCTTTGATGAGGTCGAGCCGGTGCTGCGGGCATAAAGCTGCGGACAGGTGAATCGGCTCTTGCGTCCCGGTGCGCCGGCCGAGCTCTTCCCACAACTCCTTGGCGTGCCGCGTGAGGTTGACAACGCAGAGAACTTGCGGCTCGGTGCTGAGGCGCTCCGCAAGCGCCGGCCAGTCCATCGCCTCGCCATCGGAAGGCATGTGATAGTCCACGCGTCGCAATTGCTGGAACAGCTCCGGCGGATCGGGCGCGATTTCCTGCAACTCGTTCGGCGCGAAGAAGTCCGCTGGGAGCGAACCGCCGCGGCGGAAAGCCGGCTGCGTCGCGGAGCAAAACACGAAGCTCACGCCGTAGTTCTTCTGCAATTCCCGAAAGACACTGAACGACGGAGCAAGCAGGTGTGCTGGCAAGGTCTGCACTTCATCGAAAATCACCACGGAGCGAGGGATGCGGTGAAGCTTGCGGCAGCGGGAGGGCGAGGCGGCAAAGAGCGATTCAAGGAATTGAACTGAGGTCGTGACGATGACCGGCGCGTCCCAGTTTTCCGAAATCAACTCCAGGCGCGACTTCTCCTCCTCGCTCCGGTCTTCCGCCGGACGGACGCCAGAGTGGTTTTCAAGAACCACGTCTTCGCCCAGAATGCGTCGATACTCCGCCGCGTTTTGCTCGATAATGGAAAGGTAAGGAATCACAACGATCACGCGACGCAGACCGTGCGCCTTCGCGTGCGCCAACGCGAACGCCATCGAGGCCAGTGTCTTGCCCCCACCCGTTGGGACGGTGAGCGAGAAGAAGCCCTGGGCCCGGTCGGCCCGCGCAAGGCAGGTGTCAAACACACGGTTGCGCAGCGTCTTCAATGGGCTGTCGGGATTGGCGATGTTCTTTTGTTGGCGCTCTGCCAAGACGCTTGCGAGCAGGCGCTCTGCCTGCAAGAGCTGTTCTGGCGCTGGCTTCGCCGGCCATGTCGCGGTATCAAGCCTGTCCGCGTCAACCACACACGCGAACAGGAGGCGAGAGTAGAAGTCGGTGGCGAGTGCATCTCGAACATACGGAGGCGGGCTGGGCGGATCAGACAGGCTCGCCAGGGCCTTCCCCGGCGAGGCTTGAACCTCACTCTTTAGCAGGGGGAGCACACCGGAAGCGGTCTCAAGCGGTCGGAGTTTCGGGCTGCGGACAAGCTCCTGCAGGTCGGCCAAATCGTGCAGCCCCGCGTGATGCCCCGCCACGGCGAAGGCCATTCCCGCCAGTTTGTTTTCGCTTGCAGCGCGGTCGAACGCCCAAGCCGCGCCGAAGACGGCATGCTGTGTGTCGGCACTGCTGCCACGCTCGCCTCGGAGGTAGGCTTGGAATTCGGTGCGGTATTTTCCCAAGTCATGCAGTAGTCCAGCGAGTTCCGCTTCGTTTTCCAGTTCTGGACCCAGAAAGCTCCCGAAGCCCTTGGCCAGTTCTGACACGGCCTGCAGATGGTCCTTGAGCAATTGCCAGTGGCTTTGATCCTTCAACCGCCTGCCGTGTTCGTCCTCCGCCGTGTGCGCGTAGTACTTCATGTCGGAGGCGAGAGGGTAGGGGCTCATGGCAGCATTGCGGTGATTTCAACATGGGCAAGCGTCATTGGCAAGCGGCGGAACCGGCGGAGCGGTTCGTCGGTCTCTGCACGCAATCGTCGAAATCGCTCGCAAGCTCCGAGCGAATTCGGCGCCATTTTCGGCATTCGACTTCCGTTCATCGCCCGCCATCCTACTGCAGGGGGTCTGACATCTGCTGACACCCCCCCAAAAAAAGTTTCGGGAGATTTATGCAGTGGCTGTTAGCCCGCATTTCTCACCAGCTTTTGATGTCATCCGACCGGTGACCGTCACATTTCACCTGAAATGCGGGCTCATCCGAAACCCGCGCCCCAAACCGATGGACCCAATCTCGACCACACTGTGTCCGCGTGCCCGCGTCACCCAAGCGGCTGGGGCGCGTCCCGGCGTTGCTGAACCGATGAGCCGATTCTCCTTGCTGGGCGCGGGTTTCATAGACCCGGAAATCTCACCCGCGGACCGTCAGGAATGCCGCGACCGCCCCACTGGTGAGATTTCCGGGTTAGGGGACCAACCGGACGCGGTAATACGCAGTGGTCTCGGTCAGGGGCGTCAGATCGGTGATGGTCAGAGCTTCGCCGGTCGCTTCGGTCGGCGGACCGACGGCGACCCAGGCGGGCGGCCGGAGCGACTCGGTTCGCTCCAACTGGTAGCGCTTGCCCGCAATTGTCCGCACCCACGCTTGAGGATGGCCGGCGACACGGTCGAGACTCTCAATGCGCAAGACGCTGCCGGCTTCGGTCGGATTGGTGCCTGCACTGTATTCGACGCGGTTCATCGCCCCGTCGCGATCCAGATCCGCGCTTGCGTCGGCGGCGGCCAAGGCGTCCAGACCGTGGACGGCCTCCCAATCGTCGGGCAGCCCATCGCGATCGAAGTCCGTGCCCGCCGTCGGCGCCGCGAGGCGGCTGCGCCAGAGCAGGATGCGGTCCTGATTCGCCAGCGCCAGACCGTCCGGTCCCCAGCGCACGAGTTTGAGCGGCACACCCGCATTGACGGCGAGCGGTTCGGTCGCGGCAGTGCTGAACTCCCGGTCGTCCGCCGGCAGGATCGTCACTGTCGTCCCATAGCCGGTGGCGAACAGAATCCGGCCGGTGCCGGCGTCCAGGGCCATCGGGTACCCGCCGACCCCGGGGATCACCCCCAACTCAGCGCCAGTCCCCGCATCCACGACTGTGCCGCTGTTGAGCACGATTCGATCCGTGTGAAACAGGAATTCGGACACCGGCGGAAAGACCGTCGTGCCAAGCGTTCCGGACGAGCTCACACCCGAGGCGGTCATCGTCAGCCGTACGATGCGCCCTCCTTGCCTGGTGTCGAATCCGAACAGTTGGGTGTCGTTTGTGCCGACGACCAGGCGGCTCAACGAGGGGGACGAAGGCGTGGCGGCGCCGCGCAGGACGCCGTTTTCATAAAGTGCCACCCCGTGATGCCCCGCGTGGTCGGTGCCCGTTCCGCGTTTCCGGGCGACCACGACTGACTCGGGGCGTCCGGCCGGCACCAACATGTCTTCCGGCACGACCGGGTAAATGCCCGCCATGCCGAAGCCGAAACGCTGATCCTCGATCAGTTCGGGCAGACGCAGGCGCACCACCTGCCACGTGTCATCGAGCGCCACGTAGAGACACGAGCCGTCGTCCGCCACTGCCAGCCGCCATGGATCGCCCCCGAGCGGAGCCGAGGCGGTCATCGTGCAGTTGCTCGGGTCGAGCCGCACGACGCACCCGGCCCATTGCGTGGCGTAGGCGCTGACGGACGCATAGAGACAACGCGTGGCGCCGTTGTACACCAGGTCATTCGCCTTCAACGGGTAGCTCACCAGGCCGCCCGGGGCCGGCACGTCGACGAATCCGGGCGTTGCCGCCACTTCGAGGTCCAAGGTCAGGTAATTGTCGATCGGCGTGCTCTCGATCCGGGTTGACCTCAGCGCCGCGCTGCCCGTGAAGGGACCGACCGCGCCCGGCGTCGCGCACACTTCGATTGTCGCCAGACTGCCCGCCGCAAGTTCGGTCATCCGCCACGTCACCACATTGCTGGCGACCAAAACGCTCCCACTCGATGCGGTCGCCGTCACGTTGCTGAACGCGGCGGACCAACGCACTTGCAGAGTGGGCAGGGGCACGCCCGCCGCACCCTGGTTGGCAACGGTGAACAGGTATCGGGCGGTCTCGCCCAGGTGGTTCAACTCGGGCGCGTCCGTCAACCTCAACCCCAGATCGACGGGTTCGCCGCAAGGGACGAGTTCCGTACGGCCAACCACCATCAGGGTGTTGGCCAGCAGGGCAAAGCCGTCATCGCCCCAACGCCGCAGGCCGGTCAGCGGCCAGAGCCAGGGCGGAAGGTTGCCGACCGGCCAGGGGACAGCCAGGCGCTCAAGAAACTGGACGGTGTCCCGATCGTAAGCGGAGAGGTTGGCAGACATGTTTCCGTAAGCGAACAACACCCGGCCCGCATGAGGATCGACCACCACGGCTTGTTCATTGCCGGCCATCCCCGCCAGTGGCTGGCGCATTTGTCCCAGGGCCGCGTCGAATACCTCGCCGGCGGTGGAATAGACCATGTCGCCGGCCGCGGCGATGGCGGCGCCGCCAAACAACCAGGGCCACATCCGCTCGACCCGCACGCCGTCGGCGTCCAAACGCAGACGGTAAAACCGCCGTTCGGTGCCCCAGGCGCCGTACCCGTGCCAGGTGGCCGGAGAACCCGCCAATTCGAGTTGGGTGATTTGGTCGTC
>ERZ795054.3123-NODE-3123-length-13282-cov-4.469267_pt1 | contig 13282 bp, 9 predicted proteins | sample MGYA00375138_ERZ795054 | MGnify/ENA primary metagenome ERZ795054 (study PRJEB30183, sample SAMN05720215) | anaerobic digester metagenome | isolation source: active sludge of municipal wastewater-treating anaerobic digesters | place: USA | collected 2014-12-23 ...
GGCGCTCCGCGAGATGGGCGTCACGGTGGAGCCCAACTTCCTCGTGGGCCGCACCCGGAAGCTCGCGGACCTGCTGGCCGAGGACGGCTTCGACGCCGCCTTCGTCGGCTCGGGCGCGGGGCTCCCGAACTTCATGGACATACCCGGCGAAAACCTCGTGGGCGTGTTCAGCGCCAACGAGTACCTGACGCGCTCCAACCTGATGAAGGCCTACGCGGCGGGCAAGGCCGCCACGCCCATCTTCCAGGCCCGGACCGTGGCCGTGCTCGGCGGCGGCAACGTCGCCATGGACGCGGCGCGCATGGCCAAGCGCCTCGGCGCGGAGACGGTCTACATCGTCTACCGCCGCACCGAGGTCGAGATGCCCGCCCGCGTCGAGGAAGTGGCGCACGCCAAGGAAGAGGGCATCGTCTTCAAGCTGCTGACCAACCCGACCCGGATCATCCCGGACGAGAAGGGCCGCGTGAAGGAAATGGAAGTGCTCCACTACGAGCTCGGCGAGCCGGACGATTCCGGCAGGCGCCGGCCCGTGCCCATTCCCGGCTCGGAGGAGATCATCCCGGTCGAGGCCGTCATCGTGGCCATCGGCAACTCGTCGAGCCCGCTGATTCCCGCCACCACGCCGGAGATCCACGTCAACAAGCGCGGCAACATCGTCGTGGACGACGCGGGCAAGACCTCGATGGACAGGGTCTACGCCGGCGGCGACATCGTGCTCGGCGCCGCGACCGTGATCCTGGCCATGGGCGAAGGCCGCCGCGCCGCCGCGAGCATCAACGAATTGCTGAAGAAGTAGTAAAGTAAAAAGAGAACCACGGAGGCACGGATGAGGTCGCCTGCGCGAAGCGCGGGCACCTCGATCCTTCCACACCGAAAGCGGAGCGAAGCGACGCAGACACGGAGTTCGGGAGGAAAACGGGTTAAGACGGAGGGGGTCGAGAACAAATCCCTGCCTGTTTCTTCCTCCCTCTTCCCTCCGTGCCTCTGTGTCTCCGTGGTCAAGCTTCGTTCATCAATCAATCCAGGGAGATTCGAGGTAGCGCAGGGCGCCGGCTTCCGGGTCGAGTTCGAGCTCGATGCCGAGAGGCAGGATGTGCCTGGGGTCCGTGTGCCCGAAATCGAGGTTGACGACGACGTTCAGGTCAGGCGCGGGATACTCCCGTTCGACCACGTCGAGGATGGCCTCGCGGAGCTCGGCTTCCCCGTCGGAGGAGTACGCCTTCGGCCGCGCGACGAGAAGTCCCGCCGCCCGGCCGAGGATGCCCTGGATCGCGAAGTTCCTGAGCCAGGCCTTCACGAGCGAGGGCGGCGGCGCGTCCTCCGAGGTTTCGAGAAAGAGGACGACATCGTCCCAGAACTCGCCCCGCGGCCAATACGGCGTCCCGTTCAGGCCGTCGAGGCTCTCGACGCAGCCGCCCCAGAGGCGGCCCGAGCGCCGCGCTCCGCGCTTCAGCCAGACATGTCCTTCGCCGTTCGCCCGGATTTTGCCGACCGCCCCGAAATCGGGACCTTCCCCCCACCCGCGGTATTCGTCGGTCCAGCGCGGGAACGGAACGGGATCGGGCCAGTCCCCGAAGAACGCGCGGCGGTACTCCTCCGCGGCCTCGGGGAAGGCTCCGAGCTGGGCGAAGCCCGACATGAGCGCGGGGCCGTGGAACGCGGGAAGGCCGTTCGCCGCCAGCAGGCAGAGGAGGTTCGTCGCGTCGGAATAGCCGATGAAGGGCTTCGGGTCGGCGCGCGCGGCGTCCAGGTCGAGATGCTCGAGCATGCGGATGGCGTCGGAGCCGCCGATCGAGCAGATGACGGCGCGGATCGACGGATCGCGCCAGGCGCGGTTCAGGTCATCGGCGCGCGCGCGCGGATCGGCCCGGAGCGCGGCCGTCGGCCTGCGCGCCGTCGGGAATTCCACCAGCTCGAGGCCGAGGCACTCGCGGAAGCGCCGGACGCCCTCGTCGAAGACGCCGGGGAAGAGCTCGGGCCCTCCCCACGAGATCGACACCGCCGCCACCCGGTCACCCGCCTTGAGCCTCCGCGGCCTACTAATGCCATCTCTCATGCCCGCTCCCGCATTTGGCTGGATACTATCACAGGCAAGCGGGCATAAAGGCACGAAGAAGGAACCCGAAAGGATTTCCTTTGTGCCTTGGTGGCTTTGTGTACGTGTCCTGCCGGGATATCTCACACGGAGGCACAAAGGCACGAAGAAGCAACCCGAAAGGAATTCCTTGGTGCCTTCGTGCCTCGGTGTGATGGAAGCCTTAAGGCGCCGCGACGGGCCGGATGGCCGCCGTCCGGCCGATGCGGCGGCAAGGTAAAGCGAGCTGGCGGGTGGATACGCGAAGGCCGCCGCGATCGCGACGGCCTTTTCCGCTTTCATGAAGGCGACCGAGTTGCCCTTCCCCCCGATATCGATTTCCCCTCGGCGACCGTTCTCGTTTCAGTACAGGAGGGGCACGGGGTTGATGGCGACGCCGTTTTTGAAGACGGCGAAGTGGACGTGGGGGCCGGTGGAATAGCCGGTGTTGCCGAGCTTGCCGATGCCCTGCCCGACCGCGACCCACTGGCCGACCTTGACCGTGGCGGCGTCGAGGTGGCCGTAGAGCGTGGAGTAGCCGCCCACCGGATGGCGGATGGTGACGTAGTTGCCGAGCACGCTCGAGAAGCCGACCTGGCTGACCGTGCCGGCCATGGCGGCGCGCACGGTGGAGCCGCGCACCCCCGCGATGTCGAGGGCGCCATGGTAGACGCGGCGGCCGTTGAAGGGGTCGCGGCGCCAGCCGTACCAGCTGGTGATGCGGCCGCCGTAGGGCCAGCGGAAGAGGTCGCCCGTGCGCTCGCCCATCTCGGAGCGCGGCAGGGAGGCGTCGGGCAGGAAGATGGAGCGGCCTTTTTCCAGCGCGACCTCGACCGAATCGAGGCGGTTGGCCGCGACGATGCGCTCGGGCGAGACGCCGAAGGCCTCCGCGAGCGAGAGCGGGGTGTCGCCGGCCTTGGCCGTGCGGAGAATGCCGTTGATGCTGGGGATCTTGAGCCGCATGCCGACGCGGAGCGCCCGCGCGCGCGGGATGTCGTTCATGCTGAAGATGGCGTCCATGGACACGCCGTACTCGATGGAAATGTCCCAGACCGTGTCGCCGGGAACGACCGTGCGCACACGGTAGTGGAGGTCCTCGTCGGCGGCCAGGTCGGCGGGCGCCTCGCCGAGTAGGGCGAGGTCGGAGGCGGCTAGCTCGGCGGGGTCGACGGCGCCTGAGGCGTCGCCTTCCGCGAAGGAGTAGCCGCCCTGCGAGACGGGCACGGACTCAGGCGCCGCTTCCGCAGCGGCCAGCGGTTCCGGACCGGCGGCGAGGCCGGAGAGCAGGGCGGCGCCGAGCGCGAGCGCGGCGAACACGCCGAGGGCCGCGGGTATGGCGACGCGTTCGTCGGCCCGGTCCAGGAAATCCTTCAAGGCGTCCATCCGCATGCTCCAGCCGCTCCTCTCCGCAGTACGCGCCGCGGGGGATACTAGCCGGAAAGCGCGCCTCCGCGCAACAGGAAAACGGCGCATGACCCGGGGCCTCAGTGGGGCAGGATGATGACGTCGATGATGACGTCGGCCGCCGCCGCCGCGGCCTCGACCGTATCCTTGGTGACGGCGCCGCGCGGCAGCGGGTGCGGCGGCGCGTCACCCACGAGGACGACGAGGCGGTCGTCCGCATCCCAGGCGAAGCCCGTGACCGCTTCGGCGAGCGCCTCGTAGACGGCCTCCGGGATGTCGCGGCCGCCCGCCACCTTGACGGCGTCGACGCGCGACTGGAAGGTCGCGAGGTCCGAGGTGAAGTCCCACTTCTTCGCCACGTACTCCTCGTAGTAGTCCTTGTAGAAAACGAGGCCGAGGCGGAAGCGCTCGAAGCGGCCGATGCGCTCCGCGAGCAGGCCCCGCATCGAGGCTTTCACCGCGTCGATGTCGTCGCGCATGGAGTCGGTGGTGTCGATGCAGACCACGAGGTCGACTCGGGGGCCCGCGAGTCCGTCGAGGATGCGCGCGAGCTCGCCGGGCAGGTCCTCGGCGGCCTCGACGAAGCGCACCGTGCCCTTGCCGCGCTCGGCGATGTCGGTGAAGGCCTTGACCGTGTCGTCGAGATAGATGGAAAGGTCGCGCTCCGCCTCGGGCGTCTCGGGCGGGCGTTCGAAGGGCCGCTGCGTGACGCGGATGAGGTAGGGATTGTCGGCCCAGGCGCCGCGGTAGTCCGCGTACGGCAGGGCGAAGGCGCGGACGTTGACGAAGGTGCCGTCGGCGACGAAGATCTCGCCGTTCCGGGTCCAGGAATAGCCGAACTGGAGCACGTAGGGGATGAAGAGTTCGAAGGCGCTGCCGAAGGCGGCGTCGGGCGCGGGCGTCGAGTCGACGATGAACCAGCCGGAGGACTCGGGAAGGAACTCGCCGTCGAGCAGGCGCTTCTCGCCGCCGTTGACGGCGTTGCGCTCCTTCGCGCGGTAGGCGTAGTTGGCCAGCTCGAGGGCCGGATCCTTGGTGGACTCCGTGAGCAGCACGCTGCCGAGGCCGGGCTTCGCCTTGACGAAGAGGTGGTAGCCCCCGTCGCCTCGTTCCTCGATGCGGAGCTCCGAGGGCCCGATGGCGAGGCCCTGGGCCGGAAGCGCCGGCGCGAGCGCGAGCGCGAAGGCAGCCGCGAGGAAGACCCGGGCGCGCGGGCGCGCGTCGTCTTTCCGGCGTTCGTTCCGGCGTTCGTTCCGGCGTTCGTTCCGGCGTTCGTTAGGACGGACTTTTCCCATGCCTCGATTTTCGGCGCGCGGCGACGCAGGTATTAGGGAAGAGAGCTCAGTCCAGCAGCCCCGCGTGGGAGGCGACCAGGTCGGGGAACGAGGCGAGGCGAGCCTCGCGGACGGCGGCGTCCCGCTCGGTTTCGAGCTCCAGCGCGAATTTCCAGGCGAGCGCGTTCGCGCAGGCCTCCACGGCCCGCTCCCGCGGCAGCCGGCCGTCGGCCAGGGCGGCGCGCAGGGTCGCGACCACCTCGGCCGTGTAGGGACCGCCCGAGACCATCACGAGGTCTGCGCCGGCCGCGACGGCTGCCAGGGCGGCCTCGCCGGCGGGCAGGAGCTCGAGCGAGGCCTTCATGGCCACGTCGTCGGTCAGGACGAGGCCGCGGAAGCCGGCGGCGCGGAGCCGCGCTATCGCCGCCTTCGACCAGGTGACCGGAGAAACCGGGTCGATGGAGGGGAGCATCACATGCGAGAGCATGACGGCGGCGGGTCCCGCGGCGAAGGCGTCGGCGAAAGGCCGCTCGTAGCGGGCGGCGAGCTCGCCGGTTGCCGCGTCGAGGGTGGGCAGGCCCAGGTGCGGATCCAGCTCCGAGGAGCCGGGCCAGTGCTTGAGGACGGCGCCGACGCCCGCGGACGCGAGCCCGGAGGCGAAGGCGCCGGCCAGCTTGCCGGATTCCGCGGGGTCTGCGGAAAAGGCGCGCCGCCCGAGGAAGGACGACTGCCCCGCCCCCGAGGACTCGACGACGGGCGCGAGATTGAGGGCGACGCCGAGGGCGCGCAGCTCCGAGCCGGCAATCCTGCCCGCGGCTTCCGCGGCCGCGGAGCCTTTCGCGCCGAGCTCGGCCGCCCAGGGCAGGCGCGTGACGCCCGACTTGAAGCGCTGCACCGCCCCGCCCTCGTGGTCGATGGCAGCCAGGATCGGCGCGGGCAGGAAGGCGGCCGCGTCCTGGAGCTCGCCGAGGAAGCGGCCGAGCGCGAGCGGCCCCGCGTCCGCGTTGAAGCCGAAGAGCACGACGGCTCCCGGCCGGGCTGTTTCCAGCAGGGATCGCGCCGAACGCGGCAGGGAGCCCGTCCCGTCGACGCCTACCATGAGAAGCTGGCCGACCAGGTCCGCGTCGCCCAGGGTTTCGGCGATGGCGCGGGCCCGCGCGCGGTGCGGGGCGGCGGGATCGGGACGGGCTGGTGGCGCCGGCTTCACGGCGTGAGGGAATGGCGCGTTCGTGGCGCCCCGCGTCCCGCCCTCCCCCGGCGAGCAGGCGCAGGCCGCGAGGGCGAGCGAAACCGCGAGTGCGAGGGGTAGCGCCAGTCGGGCGAAGGGCGGCAAGGACGGAACCGGAGGGCGTCGCGGGGAACCGGGCACGGGCCTGGCGGGCTGTATGAGGGTCTGCTTCATGCGAACTCCGTTGGTTTCGGGTCAGGACCCTTCCGCGAAACCGTCGCCGGCGGCGAGGGCGGCGGCGGCGAGCGACTCGAGGTCCTCTTCGTCGAGCGCGAGATGCGGAGGCGACTCGGGTCCCTCGGCGGCGAGGCGCGCGGCCAGGTCGGCGACGGCCCGCGAGAAAGGCGCCCCGGGTCGCGTCAGGACTACCGGCTCGCGCTCGGCGACCGAGTGGGGCACGGCCGGGTCGTCCGGCAGGAAGGCGGCGTATTCGACGCCGAGGCCGAGGTTCCGGGCGGCGATGGCGCGGATGCGGCCGCCGAGTTCGACGTCGGCCTGCGAGCGCCCCTGGTTGAGGACGACGCGGGGAACGAAGGCGCGGAGCTGGGCGAGCGCGGCGGCGGCGGCGGGGAATTCCCGCGCGAGCTCGTCGGCGAGCGCGAGGAAGCTCGAGCCGGATCCTTCGAGGCGCCTCGAGGCGAATTCCGCGAGCCGAGTCCGCTCGGGTCCTCCCTTCGGGAGGGCGCGGAAGAGGAGGCGCCAGACGGCCGTCTTGAGGAAGGAATAGGCGTTGAGCACGCTCGTGGTCTCGGGCCTCGCCACGAGCAGCCCCCGCGGCGAGGCGAGGAAGAAGTCCACGACGTTGTGGGCTGAGCCGGCCCCGAGGTCGAGCACGGCGAAGTCGGCGGTCAGCGAGGCGACGCCTTTGAGGATCTTGGTCTTGATCGCGTGGTCGAGGTTGGCGGTGCCGGGAAGGAGCCCGTCGCCGGGGACGAAGTGGAGCCGCGGCACCGGCGTTTCCATGACGAGCGAGTCGAAGCGCCGCTCCTGCCGCCAGGCCAGCGCTCCGAGCCCGAGGCTCGAGGACTTGATGCCGAGGCAGGTGTGCAGGTTCGAGGCGCCGAGATCGAGGTCGACGAGGACCGTGGCGCGGCCGAGCCGCGCGAGCGCGACGGCGAGGTTCGCCGCCAGCACCGTCTTGCCCACACCGCCCTTGCCGGAAGCCACCGGCACTATCCTGACCATCGCTGTCCCTCCGCCGCGATGACTTTACACGCCGCGGGCTTCGCGGGCAAGCGCCCCGGTTCCGCGCCGCGGGCATGGACGCAGGCGCCGGAACGGGCGTGGCCGGAAGACGGAGGGCCGCCCGGCATGAAGGCCCGCCGGCCGGCTGTACCGCGTCCCCGCGCCGCGCTAGAATCGTTCCCATGAACCGAGCGAAGCAGGATCCGCCGCGAGCCCCGCGCGCCGCGGCGCACGGCACCTTCCTTTCTACCGCGCGCGCCCTGGCCACGGCCGTGCTTCTCTGCCTCGCCGCGGGCGCCGGCGCCGCCCAGGACGCGGCGACCGAAGTCTCGGTCAAGAGCGGAGGTTCGGCGGGCTTCGCGCGGCTCGTGGTCGAGACCGAGCCCCGCGGCGCGACGGTGTACATCGACGGCGCGTTCGGCGGCCGCTCGCCGCTCGCGATCGAAAAGTTCGCCGCGGGCCCGCACCAGGTCCTCGTCTCGCTCGAGGGCTACCGCGAGCGGGAGTTCGTGCTGGTGGCCTCGGAGCTGACGGAGATCGTGATCACCCTCGAGCTCGAGGAGCTCACCGGCTGGCTGCTCGTGGAGACGGATCCCGCGGACGCCCGGATCGAGATCGACCGGGACGGAAAGCAGCGTGAGGCGGGCCTCGTGGAACTGCGGGTCGGCCTCCACCGGGTGGACGTATCGCGCTTCGCCCGTGAAACCGCCTCGTTCCAGGCGCTCATCCTCGAGAACCTCGTGACCACCCTGCAGGTGACGCTCGAGCCCGCGGAATTCCGCCTCTCGGAGCTGCGCGCCTCGAGGAGCGCCTTCGATCCGCGCAACGCGGGGGTGCTCGGTTCCGCGGAGCTCTCCTTCGACGTGAGCTCGTTCGGCGAGGCGACCCTCGAGATCCGCGACGCCGCCGGCGTCCTCGTGGGCTCCGCCGGACTCGGTCCCTTCTCATCCGAGGCGCAGAGCTACCGCTGGGACGGCCGCGCAGGCGGCGAGCCCCTGCCGGACGGCGAATACCAGGCGACGCTGACGGCGCGTCCCGACCCCGCCGTCGAGCTCGCGGATCCGGAGGACACCCTGGTCCGGAACGCCGCGCTCCGCATCGACTCAAGCCTCGCCTGGGTGCCGGGGAGCCTGGGAGGCGCAGGTTCGGGCCTCGCGCTGATGGCCGAACCCTTCGCCGATCCTCCGGGACTCTTCCGCGCCTCGATCGGCGCCGCCCTGCGGCAAGGCGTGGCGGAAGCGGCGGGGCCGGACCTCTCGCTCGCCCTCGCCTACGGCGCCGAGGCTTTCTCGGTCGGCGCGGCGGCCTCCCTGGCGGCCGGATCCGGGGACGGCTGGCTGCTATCTGCCGCGCTCGCCTGGCCGCTCGCGGAGCGCGGCGCCGCGTGGGGACTCGCGGCGACGGCCCGCGCCACCGGCGGCAAGGGAGCGGCGGCCGCGCTCGAGTGGTCGCAGGACGGGATGGCGGCGGCCGCGGGCGGCTTCGCCGCCGGACTCGCGGCGGCGTGGGGGCGGAAGGGCAGCTGGCTCGGCGCGCAGGGCGAGCTCGGGCTTAACGCGGCGGACGGCGTCTTCGGCTGGACGCTGGCCTTGCGCGCGGGGGCGAGCCTCGGGGGTGCCGCCTGGCGCCTGGGCGTCTCCGCGGAGCAAGCCTTCGACGCGGCGTTCGGCGCGGGCGGCTTGGGAGCGCGGGAACCGCGGGCGGCCGTGGAGGCGCACCTCATGCCGGGAAGGGCGCCGCTCTCCCTGTCCGTCGCATGCGAAGCGAGCCTGGGGGTGAATTTGGTGCCGGCGCCGCCCCTTGTCAGGGCGTCGCTCGGAATTGCCTTTTAACCCCGTCCCTCCCCGTCCGCGTCCGTCCCGTGCCGGCGCCCGGCTCAGGACACGACGCCGAAATTCATCAGGATGAAGGGCAGGCGGCGGCGGAGCACGTCGTAGGAGAAGTACTTCCGGCCGAGCTCGAAGTTGCGCGACGTCATGGCCTCGACGCGCTTGGGGTCGGCGAGCAGGGCGAGCACCTCGCGCGCGGCCTCGTCGTGCAGGTACCCGTCGATGGCCACGACCGAGAAGCCCGCCGGCTCGATGTCCTGGCGGAAGATGGCGTAGCGGTTGACCATCACCGGCTTCCGGTGGAAGACCGCCTCGAGGAAGGCGTTGCCGAAGCCCTCGTAGGTCGAGGGATAGGTGACGAAGTCCGAGCGCGCGTACGCGTCCCAGAGGGAATAGCGCCTTCCCCCGTCGGCCCGCGTGCCGCGCTCGGTGCCGAAGAGGTCGGGCCGCAGCAGCAGCTCGACGTCGAGGAGCTTCGCGTAAGCCTTGATCCGCTCGAAGTACTCGCCGCCCTCGTCGCGCTCGGGGTGAGCGATCAGGATCTTGACCCGCAGGCCGCCGATCTGCTCCATGCGCGAGGCGAGCTCGATGGAGCTCTCGATGCCCTTGCGCGCGATGACGCGCGTCGGCTGGAGCAGGAGTATCTCGCCGGGTTTGACGCCGAGCTCCGCGCGGAGCGTGCCGTTGTACGCGTCGGGGCCCTGGGGTTCGGCCTCGAAGTCGTGGACGTTTGGTATCATTACCGAGGCGATGCCCTTGCGCCAGGCCAGCTCGCGGCGGGCTTCCGAATTGATGGTCACGTGGTAGATCGAACGCGCGCTCGGCGGAAAGGCGGCGTCGAGCCAGTCGTCGACGCAGGAGCGGCGGAAGCGCTCGCGCTCCCAGACGAAATCGTGGTTGTGCGCGATGGTCGGCATCTCGGTTTCGGCGATGAACTCCGCGATGGCGAGGCCCAGCGGGATGTGCACCGGGATGGCCAGGGCGTTCTCGACGACGAGCAGGTCGATGGAAAAGCGCTCGACGAAGGCGCGGAGCTGGCGCTTCAGGTCGTCCTTCATGCGCTCGACGAGGTCGGAGAGCTCGGGCGGACGGGCGGCGAGCGTGAAGAATTTTGCGTGCAGCTCGCGCAGTTCGGGGGTGCCGAAGAACGCGGGCGGATGCACGACGCTCGTGGCCGGGTCGCGGTCCGAGAGTCCCGAGAACCAGAAGGTTTTATAGCCGAGCTCGCGGAGCACGACGTCCCACTTGTCGGCCTCGAGGCTGACTCCGTCGGTTCCCGCGAAGCGGGTGCCGACGAAGCCGATGCGCTTGATGTCGCGGAACGTGGTCAGGTACACGCGTTTCCTCCTCGGGCCCTCACGGGCGCGCGGCGACGAGCAGGGCCCGGGCCGCGGCGGAACCGAAATCGGGCAGGACGGTGTCAGGAAGGACGGGAAGCGGCGCTTCGAGCGCCCCGGCGCGCGCTGCGCCCTCCTCCCGCGGCGGCCGGGCGGACGGCTGGGCCGGTTCGCCCCGGAGCGGCGGGCCGCCGCCGAGCTTGAGCGAGCGGCCGTCGCCCGCGAAAAGCGCCGTCATGAAGCCGAGTTCGCGCGCCGGCGCCACGTCGTTCGCGAGGTCGTTGCCGACCATGACGGCGTCCCCCGGCTCGATGCCCTTTTCCGCGAGCAGGGCCGCGGCCAGCACATATGGCGCGCGGTCGGGCTTCGCGGCGCCGAGCTCGTGCGACAGCACGCGGAGCCGCGGATCGAAGCCGAGCCCGTCGAGCGTGGCGCGGAAGGCAGCCTCGAGGGCGAGCGGGGTGTAGAACTGGGCGTTCGAGACGATGCCGAGCACGAGACCCTCCGTCCGCGCCTGGCCGATCAGGTCCGCGGCGCCGGGCATGGCCTGGGCCGGGTTGACCGCGCACTCCCGCTCGACGCAGAACTCGCGGGCGTGGCGCGCGTCGAAGCCCGTGATCTCGGCGACGACGGCCGGGGCGTCCACCTCCGGCTGCACGAGTCCGCGCGAACGGCCCTCGGCGTGGACACGGCGGACGATGCGGTCGAACTCCGACTCGAACTCCTCGGGACCGAGCGTCACGCCGAAGCGGGCGAGCGCCGCGTCGAGCCGCTTGCGCCGGTCCGACCGGGCCTCCCGCGGCGCGGCCACGGCCCCAGGCGCGCGGCGCACGCCGACCTCGCCCGAATCGCTCGCGAGCAGGGTCCCGTAGACGTCGAAGAGGATGGCGCGCGGCCGGCGCGGCAGGGGCCGCCCGCTCAAGGCGGCCAGGGCAGCCGGAAGGGCCGGCGGCGGCAGGGGCTCGACGGGCATCGCGCGCGATCGGAACAGGGCGACCAGCGCGGCGAGCTCGGCCGGATCGGGCGGGACGGGGGCGACGCGCGGCTGATCGCGCTCCGCGTGCTTCATGCGGGACTCCTTGCGTTGCCCGCGCCCCCGAAGGGGCGGAAGCCGCGCGGCGAGAAATTGTCGGGCCTCGACAGCGAACGGAACAGCGAAACCGGATCGGGCGAACGGCCCGAGGCCGCGCGCGCGGCGTCCGCGGCGCCGCGCCAGGCCGCGAGCAGGACGGCGCCGGCCTTGTCCGGCGCGTAGGCCGCCTCGAGGACGGCGCGCTCCTGGCCGCCGGGCGCCTCGGCGTCGGCCAGGCCCGCGAGGAAGGGCGCGCCCTCGAGGATAGCGGCCCGGGCGCCTGGATCCGCGGCGGCGCGCGCGATCAGCTCCGACTGCGCCTCGGCGTCGAGGGCGGCGAAGTCGAGCACCGGATTCTCGTAGCGCGCGCGCGTGCGCCCGACGGTCTCGTCGACGGCGGCGAGTCCCCGGCGGCCGTGCGCCGCGAAGGCCTCGCGGTAGGAGGCGGCGACCCGAGCGAGCAGGGCGTCCAGCCGGGCGTCGAAGGCGGCGCGGTCGAAAAGGCCTTCCGGCGTCGCGATGCCCGTGTAAAGCGACGGAAAGCGGATGCCCGCGTCTTCGAAGTCGGGGATGACCGAGGGGAGGCGCCGGCCCGCGACGGGCAGTCCCCGGGCGATCGGCTCGAGGAAGGAGAAGCCGAACCCCTCCTTGACCGAGGTGCTGAGCGCGCACCGCGAGCGCGCGTAGAGCTCGTCGAGCTGCGCGGAAAGGCCGGCTCCGAAGCGCGCCCGCAGGCCCAGGCGGGCCGAGAGCGCGACCCAGCGTTCGTAGTCGGGCAGGTCGAGCGGATTCGAAGGCGGCAGGGTGACCGCGAGCTCGAGGCCCTCGGGCAGGAAGAGCGAGGCCAGCAGGGCCTCGCCGAGGTTCTTGCGGGGTATGCCCCGCACCGGGTAGAGGAGGAGCTCGCGCTTTCCTCCCCGGCCGGGAGCGCCGCCGTCCAGCGCGGGGATCCGCACCGCGTTCGGCACGAGCGTCACGGATTCCGCGGGCAGTCCGGCCGCGACCAGGGCCGCGCGGTCGCGGCCGTTGAGGACGGCCCAGGCGCAGCCCTCGGGGTAGCCGGCGGAGTCGTGGACCGAGTCCGGCCGCCATTCCTCGCCGAAATCGTGGCAGTGCACCAGGACCGTCAGCTCGCGCGCCACCAGGGCCAGGGCGCCCGGATAGACGCGGGCCTTGCGGAGCGCGAGGTTGTGGGCGTGGATGATGATGTCGTCGTCGGAGCCATGGGACTTTCCTCCGACGCTCCGGGCCGCCGCCACCAGTTTGGCGGCGAGCGAGCGCTCCCGCGCGGCGAGCTCGTCGGGACCGGGCGTCGCGGCGCCGGGGGCATCGTAGGCCAGCTCGGGAATCTCGAAGCGCTCGAAATCGCCGGCCGGACCCTCGAAGCCCCCCGCGGCGATGCCGACCGGGAACCCCGCCTTCCGCGCCAGCTCGGCCTGGGCTCGGAGCACCGAGCCGACGCCCCCGGCGCCCAGGTGGAAGTGGACGAGAAGCAGCCTCACCGATCGCCCTTCCGGGCCGCCAGGTATTCCGGCACCTCGACGATGGGCGGCCGCTCGACCAGCTCGATGCGCCGGATGTCGCGGCGGTAAGCCGTCCCTTCGAGCTGGAACTGGATCATGTCGTCGGCGGAGGCCGCGGGCCAGGACGCCTTGCCCGACGACTCGAGCTTCCGGAAGAAGGTCTTCATGATGCCGAAAGCCATGCGGCCGAGGGCCAGCGTGTCCTGGTTCCGGTGCACGCGGCGGTCCAGGTCCACCTGCGCGATGACGTCCATGCCCCAGCGCTCCAGGATGTCGATCAGCATGCTGGTCTCGATGCCGTAGCCGATGGGGAAGGGAATGGCCTCGAGGACGTCGCGCGTGCCCGCGTACTCGCC
>ERZ795054.3129-NODE-3129-length-13263-cov-5.447153_pt1 | contig 13263 bp, 14 predicted proteins | sample MGYA00375138_ERZ795054 | MGnify/ENA primary metagenome ERZ795054 (study PRJEB30183, sample SAMN05720215) | anaerobic digester metagenome | isolation source: active sludge of municipal wastewater-treating anaerobic digesters | place: USA | collected 2014-12-23 ...
CTCGACGCGGCGGAGGCCCTCTCCCGCGCCGCCGGGCTCCCCCTGCCGGCCGCCCTCAGGGACCTGCGCGGAAAGCCCGCCGTCCACGGCGACCTCCTGGAGCCCGGCGACATGCGGGCCGCGGTCCTGGCCTTCGCCGCCAAGGAGCTGCCATGAGCGCCGTCCGCGTCCGGGTTCCCGCGACCACGGCCAACCTCGGCCCCGGCTTCGACGCCCTGGGGATAGCCCTGCGACTCTACGACCGCTTCGAGGCCGAAGAGGCCGAGGGCCTCGCCGTCGAGGGCTGCGAGCCCGCCTACGCGGACGAAGACAACCTCTTCGTCCGCGCCTACCGCCTGGGCCTCGAGGAGCTCGGCCTTCCCTTCCGCGGCCTCCGCGTCCGCTTCCGCGCCGACATCCCCATCGCGCGGGGCCTGGGCTCGAGCTCCGCCTGTGTCGTGGGCGGCCTCCTGGCCGCGAGCGCGGCGGGCGGACGCGGCGACCCGCGCTGGGGCGCCCTGGGCCGCGAGAGGATCCTCGACCTGGCCGCCCGCCTGGAGGGCCACCCCGACAACGCGGCCCCGGCCGTCCTGGGCGGCTTCGCGGTCTCCGTGCTGGAGGAGGGCCGAGCCACGGCCCTGCGCTTCCCCCTGGGGGAGGAGCTCGCCTTCCACGCCCTGGTGCCGCCCTTCGAGCTCTCCACGGCGAAGGCCCGCGCCGCCCTGCCGCCCTCCGTGCCCTTCAAGGACGCGGTGCGGAACTCGGGCCGGGCCGCCCTGGTCGCCGCCGCCCTCGCGGCGCGGGACTACGGCGCCCTGGGCCTGGCCTGCTCGGACCGTCTCCACGAGCCCTACCGGGCCCCCCTCGTCCCGGGCTTCGCCGAGGTGACGGCCGCCGCCCGCGAGGCCGGCGCGCTGGCCGTCTTCCTCTCCGGGGCCGGACCCACCGTGATGGCCCTGGGCCTCGCGGAGGACTCGGGCTTCGCGGCACGGATGGCCCCGGCCCTGGCCGCGAGGCCCGAGGGCGCCTGGCGCCTCCTCCGCCTCCTGGCCGACGACGAGGGCGCCGTCCTCGACTAGGCGCTCCGCCTCCTCGAATTTGCTTTTTCCCTCCGCATGCATTAAGTTAGATACGTCTAACAAAACCGACAAAGGAGCCACCATGATATCCAAGAAAATGAGCGACCGGATCAACCTCCAGATCAACCGCGAGATGTTCTCAGCCTACCTCTACATGGCCATGTCCGCCCGGATGGCCGAGGCCGGCTACAAGGGCATCGCTAACTGGCTCATGATCCAGTACCACGAGGAGATGTTCCACGCGATGAAGCTCTACGGCTATCTCGAGGACCAGGGCGCCGCCGTCGCCCTCGAGGCGATCGCCAAGCCGGAGTTCAAGGAGACCGGAGTGAAGGAGCTCTTCCGCCACGTCCTTGAGCACGAGAAGGGCGTGACCGCGAGCATCCGCGAGATCGCGGCCCTGGCCCGCGAGGAGAAGGACTACGCCACCGAGTCCTTCATCGCCTGGTACGTGGGCGAGCAGGTAGAGGAGGAGAAGAACGCCGCCGACATCCTCCAGACGCTCGACCTCCTGGGTGATTCCGCCCAGGGCACCTTCATGCTCAACATCGAGCTCGGGAAGCGCAAGCTCGGCGTGCCCTCGGACTTCACGGCGATGGGGGGCGGAGACTGAAGGAGTACAGCCGCTAAGCGGCCTACACAGTATCGAAGCCCCGGGCATGGAGCCCGGGGTTTTTTTGTGGGTTTTGCGCGGAACCACGGCCAGTAAAAGAGTTTCTCGCCCCATAGACCGACAGTCGGTCTATGGGGTAGTGTCGATAGGCCAGGAGTATCCCCCTGCACGCTGGCCGGCCTTGCGTGGCCGACCGAGAACGAAAGGAAACAAGAATGAGTCATTGTATCGCCATGGCTGACGATCCGCGGTGCGCCTCGCGCGATCTCCGGTCCGGGCCCGCTGCCCGCACCGCTATCCTTCTGGGAGCCGCCCTCCTCTTCGCCGTGCCCGCCGCCTTCGCCGGCGAGGGCTGGGAATTCAGCCTGGGCGCGGGCGGCTTCGCCTCCTCGGCCTACCCCGGCTCGGACGAGAGATTCCTGGCGCCCGTCCCGATGGCCAAGGCCGCCTATTCGTCGGGAGGCTTCGAGGCCTCCGCCTCGGTGATGGAGGGGCTCGGCCTGAGGTACGTCGACATGGAGGCTCGCGTCTTCGCGAGCCTGGGCCTCAACTTCGGGGAAAAGCGCGGCGCCGAGGAATTCAGCGCCGGCCTGTTCTCCCGCAGGCACGACGCGGAGACCCGGAGCCTCCTTGAAGGCAGCCCGGAAACCGAGAGCCTCCTACGCGCGGGGCTGAAGCTCGGCTGGATCAGCCCCGTCGGCGTCGTCGGCGCCTCCCTCGACTACCACCCGACCAGGGTGGAAGGCGCCGGGTTGGAGCACGGCCTCTTGGGCTCGGCCTTCTGGCTGGCCCCGGTGCCCCTCTCCGACCGGCTCACCGTGACGGCGATGCTCGCCCTGGAGGCGATGGACGGGGCCTACGCGGAAGCCTGGCATTCTGTCGGCGCACCCACCGCGGAGCTCGAGGCCTTCGAGGCCCGCGCCGGCCTGCGGAGCTGCCTCGTCTTCCTGGGCCTCGACTACGCCTTCGCGGAGCGCTGGACGGCGAGCCTCGTCGCGGCGAACGGCTTTCTCCTCGCGGACGCCGCGAGGAGTCCCTACACCCGCTCGCGGTACCAGCCTACCTTCGCGCTCACGACGGCCTACGCCTTCTAGGAGCGGCCTCGCGGCGCTCGCGGTCTCGCGGCAGGGCCGGGCGGTCCGGCCGCGAGGCCCGCGCGGCGGTCAGCCCCGACCGAAGCCCGCGTCCGGACGCCTAGGATTCCTGGCGCCCTCCCGAGACCTTGATCCGCACCGCCACCTCCCGCCAGCCATCTCCCGTCTCCACGCGCACCCGGCTGTCGTCGCCTCCCGCGAGGGCGGCGACGATGCCGTCCGGACCGACGGCCTTCAGCCCTCCCTCCACGCGGAGGCGGGCCTCGGCCAGGGACGGCTCGAGGAGGCGCAGGGAGAGCGAGACTCGGCCGCCTCCGCCGGAGACCGAGGCGGCCTCCGCGATCTCCTCCGAGAGGACGAGGCCGCAGAACACCGCGGACTCCAGGTCGGCCGTGGCCGACGCCAGGTCCATGGCGGGGGCCAGGCTCGGCCCGAACTCGACGGCGGCCCGCGCGGCCAGCTCGCCCAGGTAGGAGGCCAGCTCGACCCCGCCTGAGTCGCCCGACTCGTAGAGGTTCTCGTGGGCCAGGGCCATGGCCCTGAGCTAGGCCTCGATGCCGTCGATCACCTCGCCGCAGGACTTGCCTTCCAGGCCGGCGCGCTCCAGGCTGAGGAGGCTCGCGATCACCTGGAGGTTGTTCCCGACCCGGTGGTGGATCTCGCGGAGCAGGGCTTCCTTCTCCTCCAGGCGCCTGGCGATCTCGCCCTCCAGCGCGAGCCGGCGGGAGATCTCGCCGCCCACGAGGGCGAAGAGGAGGAGGGCCGTGACGACGACGAAGAGCCAGCCCTTGGCCGTGGAGACCCAGACCAGGCGGTCCGGGTCGTCGGAGAAGAGGAGGAGGACGCGGTCCGACCCCAGGATCCAGGCCGAGGCGAAGGCCGAGTAGATGAGGGAGACGCGGAGTGCCGCGCCGCTCCTCGATTTTCCTTTTTTGATGCCTCTCCCCCTTCCGCCAGTATCGTTCCCTCCTCGATGATAGCGCAAGACCGGACGGCGTGCCGGGACAAAGCCGGCCTGTACGCTGTATCCTTGGGGCGGGAAAGGGAGGGCCAAGCCATGCGCGAGCTCGAGGGGCTGTCGATGATCGTCACGGGGGCGAGCTCCGGGCTCGGCCGGGAGCTGGCGCGCCAGGCGAAGGCCCGGGGTGCGCGGCTGGCCCTCTGCGGCCGCTCCGAGGAGCGGCTTCGCGCCCTCGCGGCGGAGCTGGGCGGCGAAGCCGAGGACGGGCTCTACCTCGAGGCCTTCGACGCGACGGACCGCTCGGCCGTCTCGGCCTTCGTGGCCCGCGCCGCCGGGCGTCTGGGCCCGGCCGAAGTCCTCGTGAACTGCGCCGGGGCCAACACGGCCCGCTCCCGCGTCCTGGACATGGCGCCGGCCGACCTGGACGACATGCTCGGGATCAACCTCTTCGCGCCCCTCTTCTTCGCCCAGGCCGCTTGCCCCGCGATGCGCGCCGCCGGCCGCGGCCTCGTCGTAAACATCCTCTCGACGGCCTGCCTCTTCTCGAACGAGGGCATCGGGGCCTACACCGCCAGCAAGCGCGCCCTGGAGGGCCTGGCCGGCGTCCTGCGGAAGGAGCTCCGGGCCGAGGGGATCCGCGTCTCCTCGGTCTATCCGGGCGGCATCGACACGCCCTTCCGCTCCGCCTCCCGCCCCGACTACCTGGAGGCGCGGAGCGTCGCGGAGGCCGTCCTGGCCCTCGTCGGGATGGACGAGTCCGTCGCGCCCGACGAGCTCGTCCTGCGTCCCCTCGTGGAGTCGAACTACGCCTGAAGGAGGAAAGCCATGGTCTTGGTGAGCGCCTGCCTGGCCGGCGTCCCCTGCCGATGGGACGGGGCCGACAAGGAAAACGCGAAGGCGGTCGAGCTAGCGAGGCGCGGCGAGGCCGTCCTGGTCTGCCCCGAGCAGCTCGGCGGCCTTCCGACGCCGCGCGAGCCCTCGGAGCTCTCCGGGGGCAGGGTCCTGGACCGCGCGGGCAGGGACGTGACGGAGGAGTTCCGGCGCGGCGCGGAGGCCTGCCTCGCGATCGCCGAGCTCTACGGCTGCCGCAAGGCGATCCTCAAGGCGAAGTCGCCCTCCTGCGGCTCGGGCCTGGTCTACGACGGGACCTTCTCGGGCAGGCTCGTCCCGGGCGACGGGATCACGGCCGCCCTCCTCAAGTCGCGCGGGATAGAGGTCGTCTCCGAGGAGGACCTTTAGATGGAGCTCCTCTACCTGGACGACGCCTACCTCAGGTCGGCCGAGGCCGAAGTCGAGGCCGTCGACGCCGCGCGCGGCCTCGCGCGCTTCTCCCGGAGCGTCGTCTACCCCGGCGGGGGCGGCCAGCCCCGCGACGAGGGGCGCTTCTCCGCCGACGGCGCCTCCTACGCGATAGCCGGCGCCGTGAAGGAAGGCGACGAGGTCTGGTACTCCTTCGAGGGGCCGCTCCCCCGCGAAGGCGCGAGAGGCCTCCTCGAGATCGACTGGGACAGGCGCTACGCCCTCATGCGGACCCACAGCCTGATGCACGTCCTCTGCGGCCTCGTCTGGAACGAGTACGGCAAGGCCGTGACGGGCGGCAACATGGAGCCGCTCAGGGCGCGGATGGACTTCGACTTCCCCGAGCTCGACCTCGCCGTCCTCGCGCGGCTGGAGGAGCGCGTCCGGGCGGAGATCGCGGCCGCGCGGCCGATACGGGTCTCCTGGCTCGACCGCTCCGCCGACCTCGCGGGCCTCATACGGACGAAGACGAACCTCGTGCCCGAGGGCCTGGGCAGGATCAGGCTCGTGGAGATCGAGGGGCTGGACAGGCAGGCCGACGGCGGCACCCATGTCGCCCGCACGGACGAGATCGGGGCCGCGCGCCTAACGGGCCTCGAGAACAAGGGCAAGGGCAACAAACGGATCCGCGTCGAGCTCGCGTAGGGCCCGGCTTGGGCATGGGGGATGGATATGCTGAAGGTCGAGGCGCTCGGGCCTGAGGGGCTCGAGGAGCTCCTGGAGATGCTGAGGGAGCGGGCAGCCTGGCTTGAGTCGAGGGGCCAGCCGATGTGGGATCCCGCCTACCTCGAGAAGGACCGCTTCGTCGAGCGCTACCGCGGGTCCGAATGCTTCCTCGCCCGCGAAGACGGGCGCGCGGTGGGCGGCTTTGTCCTCGTGGAGGAGGATCCGGAAATCTGGCCCGAGGGCCGGGGCGACCGGGCTTTCCATGTCCACAAGCTCGTCGTCCGCCTTGGCGAGGGCGGCAAGGGCTACGCCGGCCGCCTCGTCTCGTGGATCCGCGAGTTCGCCCGGGCGCGGGGCAAGGATTTCGTCAGGCTGGACTACTACGAGGACAGGGAATGCCTGGCCAGGCTCTAGGCAGGATGCGGTTTCAGGCCCGTGGCGACCTGGACCGCTCCCGACGGAACGCGCCTCGTGAAGGGCGAGCTGAGGCCGTGAGCGGCCCCGCGCGGGCCCTCGGGCCCTTCCCCGAGGGCGGAGAGCTCCGGGGCGAGCGGCTCGAGGGGCGGGACTTCTCCTCGGGAAGCCTGGCAGGCCTGTCCTTCGCCGGCTGCTCCTTCGAGGCCTGTGATTTCTCGGACTGCGACCTCTCGGACGCCTCCTTCGAGGCCTGCTCCTTCCGCGGCTGCAACCTGAGCAATCCCTCGATCAAGGGCGCGCGCTTCGAGGATTGCGGCTTCGAGGGCTGCAAGCTCGCGGGCCTGAACTTCTACCACTGCGGCCAGCTCGCCTTCGACTTCTCCTTCGACGCCTGCCGCCTGGTCGGCTGCAACTTCTCGGGCCTCAAGCTGAAGCGCTCCCGCTTCCCGGCCTGCGAGCTCGTCGACTGCGACTTCCAGGACTGCTTCCTCGTCGAGGCGGATTTCGCCCGCTCCCGCTTCGAGAGGACGCACTTCCACGGCGCCGACCTGCGCAAGGCCGACTTCCGCGGGGCCCGCGGCTACTCGATCGATCCGCGGACCAACAAGGTCGCGAAGGCCGTCTTCTCCGTCCCGGACGTCCTCGGCCTCCTTGCGGGCTTCGACATAGTCGTCGATGATTGAGCGGCGGCCGTGGCGGCGATTCCGGGGGCGCGGCGGCGACGCCCGGGGGCGCGGCGGCGACGCGCCGGGCGGCCGCCCGGGGGAGGAGAGACCATGGAGTCCGGACGCGAGGGGATCGAGATCAGGAGGGCCGTCCGGACCGACGCGCCGGGGCTCCTCGCCATACAGCGGGCCTGCTTCCTGCCCGACCTCGAGAAGTACGGCGACGAGGCGACGAATCCCGCCAACGAGAGCCTGGAACGGCTGGAGCGCAAGATCGAGGCCTGCCTCTACTTCGCCGTCCTGGAGGAAGGCGAGCTCATCGGCGGCATCGACGTGCGCAGGCGCGACGAGCGCCGCTACAGGCTCAACCGCATCTTCATCGATCCCGCCCGCCAGGACCTCGGGATCGGGCGCTTCTGCGTGAGGCGGATCGAGGAGCTCTTCCCCGAGGCCGAGGAGTGGGACCTGGACACGCCGCACCTGAGCTTCCGGAACCACCACCTCTACGAGTCGCTCGGCTACGTGAAGGTGGGGGAGTCGCGGCAGGAGGGCTCCCTCGTCCTCTACGAGTACAGGAAGGCCATGGCCCGCTGAAGGCGGGCGGGGCCTGGGCGCCGCACCCGCGCCGGCCGGGTCCCACCCCGCCGGCCAGAGAGGCCCGCGATGGCCCGCTTGCATTACTTCCGCGGGCCGCTATAATTGAGCCAGATGTAAAGTCATGCGGCCGCGGGAGTTAAATATGTATATCACGAACCACCTGGTCAACGACCGGGCAGAGATGCGCGAGATCTTCGATCGCATAACCTTTCACCAGCGAGTCTACGCCCCGGACGAGGAGGAGCTCTTCTTCTGCGTCATGGACGAGGACAAGGTCGTCGGCTGCGCCACCCTCCTTGACGCGAGTCCCGCGAGCGCCGTCCTGGAGGAGGTCGTCCTCCTCGCCGAGTACGCGGGCGCGGAGATAGAGAGGGGCCTCCTCTCCTACATCGTCTTCGAGCTCGAGGCCATGGGCAAGGAAGAGCTCGTGCTGGGCGTGGAAGGCCTGGGGGAGGGCTCGGGCGTCCTCTCCTGGATCTCCGGCCTCCGGGTCGAGGACCGCGGGGGCAAGAAGGTCCTGAGGCTCAAGGCCGCCTTGTCCATGGCCCGCGCCGGCTAGGCTTCTCCGCCGCGCCGGCCGGCCCGCCGCAGAGCCGGCTTCCCTTCAGCCCGCCCTCAGGGCAGGACAGCTTCCAGCGCATAGACATCCTCCACGCCCTCCACGAGCACGGCCCCCATCCCGAGGGCCAGGGCCGGCCGCAGGTCCACGTCCTCGCGGTCGCCGACGGAGACGCAGTCCCCAGGCTCCAGGCCCAGGCCCTTCGCGGCGAAGGCGAAGGGCGCGGGGTCGGGCTTGGAGCGCAGGGTGTCGTCCAGGCCGACGACGAGGGAGAAGCGGCCGCGCACGCCCAAGGCCTCGAGGCTCAGCTCGCCGACCGAGCGGGGGTTGTTCGTTACGAGGGCCAGGGCGAAGCGCTTCCCGAGGGCGGCGAGGGTCCCGTCCAGGCGGGGGTCGGGGGAGAGCCATTCAGCCGGCCTGAAGAGCTCCTCGCGCCAGCGGACGCTCGTTTGGATCGGGACGCCCAGGCCCGCGAAGAGGTTCCCCAGGCTCGTGCGGCCTCCGCCAGAAGCCTCGCGGGCGGCGCGGAGGCCGGCCAGGGCGGCCCGAGCCGCGGCCGGGCTCTCGCCGCGCTCCCGGGCGAGGCGCCCGACCAGGGCCTCGTCCTGGAAGGCGGCGTAGGCGGGGTTCGTGTAGAGGGTCGAGTCGAGGTCGAAGAGGAGGGCCTTGGGCCGCCCGGGCAGGGCGAGGACCCGCATCAGTCCTGGACGGAGGGCCCGCCGATCTCGCGGAGGGCTCCGTGGGGGAGGGGCTCCTCGTCCAGGGGCACGCCGGAGGAGGCCTGGGGCGCCGCCCCGCGGGGGGCCTTGGGCTGGCGCTCGAGCTGGCGCTTGATGCGCTTGGCCACGAGGTCGCGGTTGTCGAGCATCGAGGAGAGGGAGCGGTTGTGGTGGAGGAGGCTGATGATCTGGGCGAAGAGGCCCGTGACGTCGGCCTGCACGTACCACTCCTTCTGGAGGAGCTCGCGGTGGTGCACCGCGTTCGTGCCGATGATGCGGTAGAAGAGGCCCTGCCTGTAGGCCGCGTCGAAGTCCTCGATGGCGCTGCCGGAGAAGAGGGGGAGGGAGGCCGCGCAGATGATCCGCGAGGCGCCCATCTCCTTGATGCTCTTCATGCCCTTGAGGAGGGTGCCGCCGGTCCCGATCATGTCGTCGGCCATGAAGACGGTCTTGCCCGCGACGTCGCCCAGGAGGCGCATGTCCGTGATGTTCGACTCGGCCGCGTTCTTGGAGACCTTGGAGTAGTCCCGCTCCTTGTAGAGGAGGGCGAGGGGCTTGTGCAGCGTGTTCGCGTAGAACTTGTTCCGGTCCACGGCGCCCGTGTCCGGGGAGAGGACGACGAGGTCGGAGGAGGAGATGTCGATGATGCCGATGAGCTTCTCGATGATCTGCAACGAGGCGTGGAGGTTCTCCAGGCGCATCCGGTTGAAGGCGTTCTCGATCTCGCGGCTGTGGATGTCCAGGGTGATGATCCGCGAGACGCCCAGGTTCTCCAGCATCTGGCTCACGCGGGCGGCGGTCAGGCCCTCGCGGCCCTTCTTCTTGTGCTGGCGGGAGTAGGGGAAGGAGGGGAGGACGAGGTTGATCCGCTCGGCCCCCGCCTGCATCGCCGCGTCGACGGTGACCATGAGGGAGAAGATGTGGTCGTTCACCGAGAGCACGCGCTGGACCGAGCCGTCGTTGAAGTCGATCGGCTGGTGGTTCTCGATGTCCTGGAAGATGTACACGTCCTTGCCGCGGATCGAGTCGAGGATCTCGGTCTTCACCTCGCCGTTGGCGAAGTAGGTGTGCCTGGTGTTGACCTTGAACTTGGGCGCGCGGTACTGGTTCACGTTGCCCGGGATGTAGAGGAGGTTCGACTGGATGTCGTTGGAGAAGTTCACCTTGCGGGTGACGAGCTCCTGGGAGACGTTGTAGCGGGCGGCGAGGACCGCGGTCTTCCGGTCGAACTTGCGGCGGTAGATGGCTCCGAGCCGGCGTATCACCTGGTTCGCCAGAGCCTCGCCGCCGGGACAGGCGAGGATACCGAGCTTCGTGGGGTCGGAGAAGTTCATGGGACGCACCTTCGGGGGACGGCGGGGGATTGGGCTTAAGCTACACCGGAGGCCCGGGACTGTCAATCCCGCGCTTTACCGCAACGCGCCGGCGTGGTAACGTGTCTATGGAAACGCCCTCCCGGAGAGGGCCGGGCCCAAGGCTCCCCGCGAGCCCCGGCCTACACGGCTATAGCTTGGAGTTATGATGGAAAATACCGTTCTCAGAATGCTCGACGAGGCCGCGGAGAAGTGGGGCGGCGACCCCTACGCGCTCAAGAAGACTGACTCGGGCTACGAGGCCGTGAGCTTCCGCGAGGCCCGCGACCGGGCCCGCGACTTCGCCGCCTGGATGGTCGGGGCGGGCTTCAAGCGGGGCGATTCCCTGGCCGTCCTGGGCGAGGGCAGCCCCGAGTGGATCCTCGGCGAGTTCGGCCTCGTGGCCGCGGGCTGCGTCTCCGTCCCCCTCTCGATCAAGCTCCTCGGCGAGGAGATCCCCTTCCGGCTCAACCACTCGGAGGCGAAGGCCGTCCTCACGACCAGGAACCAGCTCGAGAAGGTCCTGGGCTCCTTCAAGGACGTGGAGAACAAGGCGATCAAGGTCGTCTACCTGGACGACGACCCCGACGCGGCCCGCGAGGCCGCCGCCAAGTTCGGGATAGCGCCCGACAGGATCACGGGCTTCGACGAGGCCTGCGCCGCGGGCCGCGCCGCGCGCTCCGCCCCGGGCTCGCGGGCTGACGCCGGGCTGGACGCCCTGGCCGCCGCCGCCCGCGCCGACGACACGGTGACCATCTGCTACACCTCGGGGACCACGGGCAACCCCAAGGGCATCATGCTCACCCACCAGAACTACTGGACGAACTGCCACGACGCGGTGGAGCTCTTCGACGGCCCCTACCACTTCCGGACCCTCCTCATCCTCCCCGTCGACCACTCCTTCGCGCACACCGTCGGCCTCTACACCGCCCTGGTCTGCGGCATCTCCCTCTACTTCGTGGACTCGCGCGGCGGCGGCATCGCTACCCTGCGCAACATCCCGATCAACCTCCGCGAGTCGCGGCCGATCTTCCTCTTCACCGTCCCCGCCCTCTCGGGCAACTTCATGAAGAAGATCGTCTCCGGCATCGAGGAGAAGGGCGGCTTCGTCGAGAAGCTCTTCAAGAAGGGCATAGCCGCCGGCATCGCCTACAACGGCGACGGCTTCAACAAGCCGCCCTTCGCCGTCAGGGCCCGGAACTTCCTTCCCCACCGGATCGCCAAGCTCGTGATCTTCGACAAGGTGAGGAAGATGATCTTCGGCGACGCCCTGCGCTTCTGCGTCGGCGGCGGCGCCCTCCTGGACGTCAAGCAGCAGGAGTTCTACGCGGCCTTCGGCCTCCCGATCTACCAGGGCTACGGCCTCACGGAGGCGGCGCCCATCATCTCCTCCAACACGCCGGCCAGGCACAAGTACGGCACCTCGGGCGTCGTCGCCCCCTCCGTCGAGTGCACGATCCGGCGCCAGGACGGGAGCCTCTGCGAGGTCGGCGAGACCGGCGAGATCGTCATCCGCGGCGGCAACGTGATGAAGGGCTACTTCAAGAACCCCGAGGCCAGCGCCGAGTGCCTCAGGGACGGCTGGCTCTGGACGGGCGACCTCGCCTACTACGACAAGGACGGCTTCCTGGTCGTCGTCGGCCGCGAGAAGGCCCTCCTCATCGCGGAGGACGGGGAGAAGTACAGCCCCGAGGACATCGAGGAGGCCGTCACCTTCTCCACCGACGTGATCGACCAGATGATGGCCTACTGCGACCACCGGAAGTACACGGCCGCCTTCGTCACCCTGGACGAGGGCAAGGTGAAGCGGCTCATCAAGGAGGGCGGCATCGCGACCTCGGAGGCCCTCCTTTCGGCCCTCAAGGAGGAGTTCTACCGCTTCCGCTCCGATCCCAAGGCGAAGAAGGTCCAGGGCACCTGGGTCCCCGCCTGCTTCCAGATCCTGCCCGAGGCCTTCAGCGACAAGAACGGGACGGTGAACTCCACGATGAAGATCGTGCGGCACCGGATCGTCGCGGTCTACAAGGACCTCGTCGACTACGCCTACACGAAGGAAGGCTCGAAGACCGAGAACGCCCGCAATCTGGAGACTCTCCGGAAGCTCTTCAAGCTGCCCTGAAGGGGGCGGCGCCCGGACCGTCGGGCGCGCAAAGACTGGGCCGGCCTTCGGGCCGGCCTTTTTTATCGACGCCCAGGCCGACACATGTCGGCAAACCGGCAAATAACAAAAAATAGTCCAATTTCGTTCGACAAGACGATTCGTGTGCCGTACAATATGGCATAGATTTATCACTTGGAGGATCCATGCGCCTGCGCGCCAAGCTCTCCCTCTACCTCGGGATACCGATTTTCCTCGCCCTCTTAGGCCTCACCGCCATCGTGGTGAACCGGAGCCAGGAGAGCCTGACGAGCCTCTACATCAGCGCTTCCGAGCAGATCGCCCAGGCCAGGGCGGACGAGGTCTCCCGCTGGCTCGCGGGCAAGCTGGCCGCGGTCCAGCGGGGCGCCCAGGACCGGGCTGTCCGGAACCAGGACAAGGCGGCCATCGAGCGCTACCTCGAGGAGCGGGCGGCCTTCCTCGATCCCGAGGTGGAGATCGAGTGGGTCGGCGACGCCGCCGGTAACTACATGACGACCAAGAAGGCGGTGGGCAACGTCGCGGACCGCGACTACTACAAGGCCATCGTCAAGGAGGGCGCCCCCTACTTCGTCGGCAACGCCGTCGTCTCCAAGTCGACGGGCAAGCCCATCATCAACGTCGTCGCCGCCGTGAAGGGCGATGGCGGCGCGACCGTCGGCCTCTATGCCTACTCCCTGACCCTCGACACCCTCTCCGCCCTCGCCTCCAAGGTCAAGCTCGGCCAGAACGGCTACGCCGTCCTCGTGGACGGCAACATCCTCCTCATCGCCCACCCGAACCCGGCCCTCGCGATGAAGGTGAGCTTCAAGGATCCCTCCAAGCTCGGCTACAAGAACCTGGAGCCCGGCGTCGCGAGGATCGAGAAGCGCGATGCCGGCAGCCAGGTCTACCTGGACGACAAGGGCGTGGAGAAGCTCTTCGTCTTCGCGCCGATCGCGGGGACGCCGGGCTGGTCCTTCGGCCTCATCGTCCCCATGGCCGACATCCGGGCCCCCGCGGCGGCCCTGGGCGGCCTCCTGGCCCTCGTCTCCTTCGCCGCCCTCGCGGCCCTCGTCCTCCTAACCCTCTTCATCGTGGACAGGCTCGCGCGCCCCATCGGCTTCGTCACGAAGGCCATGGGCGT
>ERZ795054.3132-NODE-3132-length-13253-cov-6.579254_pt1 | contig 13253 bp, 16 predicted proteins | sample MGYA00375138_ERZ795054 | MGnify/ENA primary metagenome ERZ795054 (study PRJEB30183, sample SAMN05720215) | anaerobic digester metagenome | isolation source: active sludge of municipal wastewater-treating anaerobic digesters | place: USA | collected 2014-12-23 ...
ATACGATACGGGCGCTCGTGTTCGCTCTTCTCGGCGACGGCGTTTCCGAGATCAAGCTGCCACTGTCCTCGTCCGATACCGAGTCGTGTGTGTCCATGGTCGCCGGACTCGGCGCTTCGATCGTCAGGGAGGAAGGCCTCTGGCGGGTCAGCGGCACATCGGGCGCCCCGCGCGTTCCCGATAACGTCATCGACGTCGGGAATTCCGGGACCACGCTGTATATCGGCCTGGGCGTCGCGTCCCTGACCGGCGGCTGCGTCGTTTTTACCGGGGACCACCAGATACGCAACAGGCCCGCCGATTCGCTCATATCGTGCATCAACGACCTCGGCGCCGAGGCCTTTTCGACCAGGGGCAACGGCAAGCCGCCGGTCGTCATCCGCGGCAGGATCAGGGGAGGCAGGACATCGGTCAACGCGGTGACCTCGCAGTACCTGACATCGCTGCTTATCGCCGCCCCGCTCGCCGCAGGCGAAACGACCATATCGGTGCCCCTCCTGAACGAGGCGCCGTATGTCACCATGACCCTTGCCTGGCTCGACCGGCTGGGTATCAAGTATGAAAACAGGGACTACCGGGAATTCCGCGTTCCCGGGGGCCAGAAATATCCGGCTTTCAGCGAGTACATCGCCGCAGATTTTTCATCCGCGACTTTTTTCCTGGTGGCGGCCGCGGTGACCGGCGCGGAGCTCGTGCTCCGCGGGCTTGATTTCGGCGACACCCAGGGCGACAAGGAGGTCGTCAACATCCTGAAGAAAATGGGAGCGAAGATCGATATCGGCGGGAGGGAAATCCGCATAAAGGGCGGGAGCCTGCGCGGCGGAACGTTCGACCTCAACTCGATGCCCGACTCGCTGCCGGCCCTCGCCGTAGCCGGGTGCGCGGCGTCGGGCGAAACGCGGCTCGTCAATGTCGCACAGGCGAGGGTCAAGGAGACCGACCGTATCGCGGTCATGTGCGGCGAGTTGAAAAAGATGGGAGCTGACATAGAGGAGCTTCCCGACGGTCTCGTCATACGAAACAGCAGGCTCAGGGGCTGCGGCGTCGACGGGCACCATGACCACCGCATCGTCATGGCCCTTGCCGTGGCGGGACTCATCGCGGACGGCGCGACAACGATAGGGACCGCCGAAGCGGTTTCGGTGACTTTCCCCGATTTCATGGAGCTCATGAAGGGCATAGGCGCCGATATTGAACTTTTAAAGTGAGAGGCGCGCTATGCTGGTAAGGGGAATACGGGGAGCGACGACCGTCGAAGAAAATACGCGGGAGGGTATCGTATCACGGACCCGGGAGATGCTTCAAGCGGTCATCCGGCGGAACGACATAAACGTTGAGGACGTCGTCTCGGTGATTTTTTCGGTGACCGACGACCTGAACGCCGAGTTTCCGGCCGTGGCCGCCAGGGAGCTCGGCTGGATTTACACCCCTCTCATGTGCACCCGGGAAATTCCGGTGCCGGGTAGCCTTGCAAAGTGCGTCAGGGTTCTTCTGCACGTGAATACCGAGAAGCGGCAGCATGAGATAATTCACGTGTATCTTTACGGCGCCGAGAAGCTCAGGCCGGACCTCAACACGAAGGTTTCTGACCGGTATTATACGTCCGAGAAATAGGTTTCGGCAGGCAGGCTGCGGACTCAGACAAGGGTCAATTCGGCAATGACTGAAACTTTATAGCTGTCGTCGTTGTTTTCATAGAAGATGAATTTGATGCCGGTGTTGTAGTCTTTTTTCAGAAGAATGAGACCGATGCCTCCGGATGAATCCCTGGGGGCTTCTTTTTTGAGCGACTCTATTCGTTTGATGAAGAGGGTCTTCAGATCGGTATGGAAAAGCTTTTTGCACTCGTCGATAAAAGGGGTAAGCTTTTCGGCCTGAAGGGTGTTTGATATTTTGATGAGCAGTTTGTCTTCGTTTTTCAGCGTGTCTATTTTTACCGTTCCGTATTTGTTTTCGGCGTATTTTACAGCGTTTTCAATCAGTTCGTTGAGCACGGTCGATATGAGCGTAGTGCACTCTTTATTTGAGTGCAGGTGGTAGTAATCGGTAATGAGCCCCGCCAGCCTGTCGGCATTGCTCCAGCAATTGGTGATGTCGTCAGGGGAGAAGGAAAGCGTCAGGTTCCTGCTCGAATCGCTGGTGAACGTGATATTGTCGCCTATGGTGATGGTTTTATTCATTGATTTAATCGCTATCTTTGATTGACAATATTTTAGTGCCCGTGCTTTAGTGTTTTGTTGCTTAATTGAGCGATTATGACTTAATTTTTGATAACATCATATTTATAGGTGTTCCGATATTCTTATTTACACTAAAGTAGCATAAGTTGATATTTGTTCAATTAAAAAAATTTTTTTCCATGTAAATTTTTAAGGGTTTTTTACGCAAACCGGTAGATAATGATGCGATACAAGTAATCCGTAATAATTTTCACTATGATATAATATAGAATGATAATCAGACGCAGTTGAGGATTTTTATAGACATTTTTTTTATTCATGATAAAGGATATATAATCATTCAGTATCAACATGAAAATTTTGTTATTAAAAATATGTATTGCTTCATCACTATTGCTCCTGGCGCTGACGGTTGTTTTTTCACAGGAGGAGCGCCAGATCGAACTGACCGCCCAGGGAATTCTCGCGCGCGTCGACAGAGTCATGGATTATCCCCTCGGCCTCATCAAAGGCAGGATAAAACACATAAGGCCCGACGGGGAATCGTTCACCAATGACATTTCCGGCAGGATAACGAAGGACGATTTTCTGTTCGTCCTCAGCAGCAAGGAGCGCGGGGACCAGCTTAAAATACTGTTCAATCTCGCGGGTGAGGATATCTGGGTCTACAATATTCACTCCATCAAGCTTTTCCACAAGCTGGGCATCGACAAATACGATCCGGTGCTCATGACCAACTACTACTTCATCGATCTTTCGAACGCCGACATGCAGGCCAACTACACTGCTGAAATCGTCGGAAGCGCGATAGTCAAGGAACAGGACACCTATATTCTCAAGCTCAGGCCGATATTCAAGGGCGGACTGTACGGACTGCTGACACTGTATGTGACCAAGGACGCTTTTGTACCCATCAGGATCGATTACCACGACCGGGACAACGTTATATTCAAGTTCATGACCGTGGCCAAGATCATGGAAAAAGACGGCAGGATCGTCCCGGTGCGCTACGACATGATGGATTTGAGGACCGGCACGATGACCATCCTCAGCTTTTTCAGCTTCGATGAAGAGGCGAAATTCGACAGGCAGATATTCAGGCCTGAAAAACTCGGGGAATAGGGTGCCGCAGATTTTCGTCACAGCTTCACGTCTCCGGGACGGGGCGTTCGTTATCAGCGGGGATGATTATCATCACCTTGTCCGGGTCCGCAGGGTCAGGAAAAACGATATCATCAAACTGCGAAGTCAGGAGGGGATGCTTTTCACCGCGAGGGTCGTGGACATCACGGGTGAGGAACTGGTCGCAGAAACTGTCGGCGAGGCACCTGACGGACAAACTGCCGGCGACAGAATCGGACTGGAGCTCGCCGCCTGCGTTCTCAAGGGAAAAAAATTCGATTACGTCATACAGAAATCGACCGAAATCGGCGTCGACCGTATCGTGCCTGTCGTGTCTGAGAGGACCGTGCCCGACCTTTCCGAAAAGGCCGCCGCCAGGCTCCGGCGCTGGGAAAAAATAGCGCTTGAAGCGGCCAAACAGTGCATGAGGGATTCGGTGCCCGATATCCGTGAAATAATCGCCTTCGATGAATACCTGGCCGGGGCCCGCGGCGGCGTAAAGATTCTCGCGCATCCGGGCGCTGAAATCACGTTCAGCGAATTCGCGGCCGCTGCTGAAAAGGACCGGAACGTCAGCGTGCTCGTCGGCCCAGAAGGGGGATTCAGCGACGCCGAGATCGGACGTGCTCTCTCCCTCGGCTGGTCGCCGGTGAGTTTCGGTTTCACGAGCCTCAGGGCCGAGACCGCCTCGCTCGTTATCCCCTCGCTGATCATTTACGAATGGAGCAGGCAATGAACATTATAGTCAATGGAAGGGAGATGTCTTTCACGGGAAACAACCTGGCCGAGCTGATTGACCGGCTGGGCCTGGACCGCGCGAAAGTCGTGGCTGAAAAGAACGGGATAGTGGTCCACCGCGAGGATGCAGCTTCGACTCCCCTGGTCGAAGGCGACGTGGTCGAGCTCGTGCGTCTGGTCGGGGGAGGGTGAGCATGGACCCCAGGCTTTTCTCCGCTATCGACGCCTCGATCAACCGGGCAATGGAGGGCCTGCGCGTGTGCGAGGACATCCTCCGGTTTTCGCTCAGGGATGCGGCCTTTTCATCGCTGCTGAAAGACATGCGGCACCGGCTGGGTGAAGAGGCCTCGAGGTTTCCCGCGGAGTTTCTTCTTTCTGCGCGCGACGTCGAGGGCGACGGCCAGAGGTTCTACGATACCGAGTCCGAGATGAAAAGGTCCTCGATACCGGATCTGCTCAGAGTCAACTTCCGCCGCGCCATCGAGGCCGTCAGGTCGCTTGAGGAGCTTTCCAAGGCGGTTGACGCTCCGGTAAGGCCCGATTTCCAGCGGATACGTTTTTCGCTGTATTCGCTCGAGAAGGACGTCGTGCTCGCTGCCGTGAAAAATTCAGCCATGGACTCGTTCGCCTGCGCGCTTTACGCCATCGTCGATTCAGCATTCGTCGCCGACGGCGGTCATGCCGCTGCGGCTGCGGCATTCATCGAGGGCGGCGCGCGTATCATACAGCTCAGGATGAAGGGAAGCCCCTCGGGGCAACTGCTGGCCGCCGCGAAGGAATGCGCAGTCGTGTGCCGGGAGCGCGGCGCGCTTTTCATCGTCAACGACCGCCCCGACATAGCGTTATGCGCCGGTGCTCACGGCGTGCATCTCGGCCAGGACGACATTCCCCTGCCCGAGGCCAGGAAGATGCTGCCCGCAGGCATGATCGTCGGGATTTCGACGCATTCGCCCGGGCAGGCGCTCGCCGCATCGGCCCAGGGGCCCGATTACATAGCCATAGGACCGGTTTTCGGCACATCGAGCAAGCACGGCGCGCCGCTCGAGGGGATCGGGACCGGAGTGATTGCCGAAATCAGGCGGAGCGTGTCGGTGCCGATCGTGGCCATAGGAGGGATCGATCCCGGAAACGCAGGCCAGGTGATCGGGGCCGGCGCCGACTCATGCGCCGTCATTTCTTTTCTCTACCGTGACGGCGCGCTGGGGGCAAACTGCGGGGCCGTGGCAGGGGCCATGGCCGCTGCATGGGAAAAAAGGACGTGCCGCGGGCTATGAACCGGGAAGCGCTGGCGGAAATGATAAGGGCCGTGCGCGCCGAGTGGCGCTCGGTGAGAGAGGCCCGGCTCGGGCGCAGGGAATCCCTTTCTGCTGCGGGGATGGATGCGGCTGCGGCGAAAAAAGACAGCGAGTACCGCCGGCTGAAAAAGCGGCAGCGCCGGCTTTCGACCGGGCTCAGACACCTTGAAATGAAAATCAACAGGATAAGGGCGCGCGATGCCGAAGAAGACCGCTGAGATGCTTCTCGCCTTCTGCGACCGGGACGGGAAGGTGTACGACTATCCCGGCATGGAGCCGGCCTTCAGGACCGGACGGAGGAGCGTCAGGGTCGACAGGAAAGAGCTCATCCCCCTGCCTTATGGGAGCTATCTCTTCTCTCTTGAAGGCCGGTATCCGGTGCGATATGACAGGAAAGGGGATTCTTTCGAAACCGTGACGGGCGACCCTGACGGAAACGAAATCAGGGCGCTCTCGGCGTTTCTTTCATCCGCATATCTCAGGACCTATCTTCCCGCATATACCGAAGCGAAAAACGCGCCCATGCTGTCGCTCTGGGCCTATGCCGGCGCCGTGATCATCGACGGCGAATTTTTCGTGCCGGCCATGCGTATCGACGACGATCCGCGGTCCGATCCCGAAATCCACCAGAACGCCCGCGAGCTCAGGAAAGCCATATTCGCGGTGAAAAAACGCTACCCGGAGAACAGGCTCGTGGGCCAGCTGTCGACCTGCTCCACCGAATACAACTGCCTGTGCGCCAGGAATTTTTTCCTGGGAAGGCACGAGGCGCCGGTGCCGACATCGCCGGCCTGCAACGCCCGGTGCCTGGGCTGCCTGTCGCTCCAGGAGGGGTCCGGGTTTGCGCACTCCCAGCCCAGGCTTGAATTCAGGCCGACCCCGGATGAGATCGCCGAGGTGATCCTCCACCACGTGACCGCGGTCGAGCGGTCGGTCGCCAGTTTCGGCCAGGGTTGCGAAGGCGAGCCGCTGATGCGCGCCCGCGACCTCGCGCGCGCGGTATCGAAGGTAAGGGAAAAGACCGACAGGGGCACGATCAACATCAACACCAATGGCTCAAGGCCAGACATGATCAGAATGCTCTCTTCAGCCGGGGTCGATTCTGTGCGCATCAGCATGAACTCCCCGACGGAAAAATACTACATGCGGTATCACCGGCCGCGCGGGTATTCGTTCGCAGACGTGCTCGGTTCGGTCGAGGCCGCGCTCAAATGCGGTCTGCGGGTCGCGATCAACCTTTTTTTCATGCCCGGTTTCACCGACATGGAGACCGAGGTCGAGGCGCTTCGGGCGTTCCTGAAAAAATTTCCGGTGCACATGATCCAGACCCGGAACCTGAACATCGACCCGGACTTTTATTTCGACAGTATCGGCTTCGAGGAATCCGAGGCCATGGGAATAAGGAAGCTTGTCGGCATGCTGAGGAGGGATTTCCCGGCCGTCGAACTGGGATACTACAACCGCGCCAAAGAAACATACGGAAAAGGAAATACTCTTGACTAATTACGGGATTTATTGCTGATTAAACCCTGTTCAAATTTTTTATTCATGGAGGTCGCCATGGCAGAAAACGTCAAACACGCGCTCGTGCTCATTCACAACTGGGGCGACAACAGCGAGCTGCTCAGCCTGCTCAAGAACAACAAACACTGCGTATCCATATTCCACATCATGGGACGCTACAGCTTTCTCGTCGACGCGAACTTCGACGATTTCGACCAGATCGAAAGGTGGGTCAATCAGCTGAAGTCGCTCAAGCTTTCGTCGGGGGTTCCGGCAATCATCCAGATGCAGACCCAGCGGGTGATAGACGTCCATAAACAGAAAAGCGAATTCGACCTGCAGCAGTATATGAACATTAAGGGGAGGGAGCATTTTTTCGTGCAGATCGATTCCCCCCAGTACGACGAGAGCCTGATCCAGGCCCTGAAGAAGAGCGAGGTTGTCCATTCGGTCCTTCATGTCCAGGGAGAGACCTCGTTTGTCATAGAGGTCATCGTCGACGATTACGACGAATACCGCAAGCTCCTGAAAGGGATCAAGCAGTTCCCCAGCATAACCCACATCGAGACCCAGGAGGTCATCTCCGTGGTGAAATACCGCAATCAGGTCTTTGACGAGAGCGGCAGGCTGGTGTATCCGGCTGATGACAACCGGGAGCTTTTTTCACTTTAGCGACAGGGAGAAGCCGGATGTCGGACAGCGTTCAAAGTCCAGTCGAATACGCCAGGAACGTCGTGGGGAGGGACCCCTTCGCCTCGTTTCTGGGCATCGAGGTCGAGGAGGTTCGGGAGGGATATGCCCGGTGCTCGCTTACGATCAGGCCCGACTACCTCAATGCGGTTGAAAGGGCCCATGGGGCCGCGATTTATTCCATAGCCGACCAGGCTTTCGCCGTAGGGTCAAATTCCATGGGGTCAATGGCCCTTGCGCTGAGCTTTTCCATCAACTACCTCGGGCCGGCGATGGACGGGGAAAAGATATTTTCCGAGGCGACACCGGTAAGCGTGACCAGGAAGATCAGCGTCTGGAATGTCACGGTCAGGGGCAGCCAGGACAGGCTCATTGCCAGCGGCCAGGGGGTGGCCTATCATAAATCCTGAACAGGGGCTGGCCCGGTAAATGAATCCTCTCCCGGCCCGGGTAAATATTTTCTTGACAATGCCGTATCGTCCGCAATGATTATATCCGTGAAAAGCCCGTTCCCGGACATGCGCCGGCTCGACGGCCCTTCAGCCTCATGATTAAGAATCCGGACACGGTTTATATGCAAGGAACGTTACCGGGCCGCGGTAAACGATATGCGAAGGTTGCCCATGAAAAGGATCATCACCGTATTTATTTCTCTTATTTTTATTTCTTCGTGCGACGGTTTTATCGGGAAGAAAAAGATAGAAGAGCTGAAGCAGTACGAATCCCCCGTGTACGTGACCACCCAGGATATAACCGCGGGCGAGAGGTCGCTTCCCAAGGGCACCGCGGTAAAGATCAGGATTCGCACCGACAAGGAGTGGGTCAAGGTCTACGGCTACCCCGCGTCCGGCGATGAGCTTCATTCGAACCAGGTGCTCATTCTGTATCTGTTCAAGGAGGATTTCGAGAAAAACAGGTTCAACGAGGAATTATTCAAATCAAAACTGGATGAGCGGATTAAAAAAGCACAATAAATTAAGGAAAGGTGATTTATGTTTCATGGAGTTTTTACCGCACTGATAACTCCTTTCAAGGACGGGTCGATCGACTATAACGCTCTGGGCCGCATAATAGAGATGCAGATATCGGGCGGTGTCGACGGCATCGTGCCCATGGGAACGACCGGAGAATCCCCGACCGTGACGTTCGACGAACACAAGGAATTCATAAAGAAAGTCGTGGAGCTGGTCAGGGGCAGGGTCAAGGTCGTGGCGGGCACCGGCGCCAATTCGACCGATGAGGCGATCTACCTTTCCAGGGACGCGGAGGAATCGGGAGTCGACGGCCTTTTACAGGTGCTGCCGTATTACAACAAGCCGACGCAGCGCGGCCTTATCGCTCATTTCGAGAAGATAGCGGCATCGGTGCGCATACCGCTGATGATCTACAATATTCCCGGAAGAACGGGAATCAACCTCGATCCGGAAAGCTTTCTCGAGCTGACCAGAAGAAGCCCGAACATCGTTTCGATCAAGGAGGCGTCGGGCGACATCAACCAGATGATGAGAATCATCGAGCTCTGCGGCGACCGGATAACCCTTCTTTCCGGGGACGACAACCTGCTTCTCCCGGTGCTCGGCATCGGCGGCAGGGGCGTAGTTTCGGTGCTTTCGAACCTCGTGCCCGCCGACGTGAAAAAAGTCATCACGTTGTTTGAGGAAGGCAATCTCGCACAGTGCCGCAAGCTCTTTTACCGGCTTTTGCCGCTGTGCAGGGCTATGTTTTACGAGACCAACCCGGGGCCGGTCAAGGCCGCGATGGCGATGCTCGGGCACTGCTCGCCCGACCTCAGGCTGCCGCTGTATCAGCTTGCCGACGGCAACAGGGAGAAACTCGCCAAGGCGCTGCGCGACTACGGTCTTTTATAGGAACAGGTATATTGCATGAAGATCGGAATTTGCGGCATCTGCGGAAGAATGGGCCAGGAAATCCTGTCGATCGCGGCGAGGAGGGGCCATACCCTTGCGGCCGCTTTTGACGCTCCTTCGGCGCCGATGTTCGGGAAAAAGGCCGGAGAGCTGATCCGCAATGACGAAATCTCTGCGGTCATCGAAGAAATGTCGCCTGAAGGGGTCGCCCGGTGCGAAGTCGTAGTCGATTTTTCGTCGCCTAAGGCGACCATGAAGCTTCTCGGCCTGTGCGTCAAGGAGAAGAAACCCCTGGTCGTCGGCACCACCGGATTGTCGGATTCGGAGCGCGCCGAAATCGAGAGCGCCGGGGCAGTGATACCGGTCCTCCTGTCTCCCAACATGTCGGTCGGCGTGAACCTCCTGTTCAAGCTCACAGAGATCGCCTCTGCGGCGCTTACGACCGGTTTTGACGTGGAGATATTCGAGGCCCACCACCGTCTCAAGAAGGACGCGCCGTCCGGGACAGCGAAAAAGCTGCTCGAAATCGTGAAGGCATCGAACAGCGCCCTCTCTTCAGCACAGGAAATTTCGGGCCGGGAGGGCGTTCCGGGCGAGAGGACCGACAATGAAATCGGCATTTTCGCCATGCGGGGCGGCGATATCGTCGGCGAGCATACGGTTTTCTATGTGGGCATGGGAGAGCGCATCGAGCTGACCCACCGGGCCTCCAACCGAAGCATTCTGGCGTCGGGCGCCGTCCGCGCCATGGAGTGGCTGGGCGGCAGGCTCCCCGGATCATACAACATGTTCGACGTTCTGGGTTTTAAATGACCGAGGAAAAAGACAGATCAGCCGATTCCCGCGAGGGACTTCAAGAGGTTTCGGAAAACCCTTACGATCCTGAAAAGAGGAAGCCGGAGGACATTGTCCGGCTTTTTTATATTCACAACAATCCGCTGATTCCGGTCGTATCAAGGCGCAATGTGCTCATCGGCATATTGAAGAAGGATGACGTTATAGCCGAGCTGAGCGACATCGAGCGGGTCGATAAGCTTTCGATTGACGGATTCATAACCTCCCTTGCGAAAAAGATGACCTTCGAAGAGCTTCTTCCTTACGGGGAAAACAGGGAATTCGCAGTCATAAACATTTTCGGCGAGCTGCAGGGCTCCTGGCCGCGGCTCAGGCTTTTCTCTGCTGTCGAGAACCAGGGCGGGAAAGAGGATGTAAAAGACCTCGATCAGGACGTAGCCGAGCAGAAAGACCAGCAGATTCTCGAGTGGATCATCTATCTCGTGCTTGAGCATATCCCCCGCGGGCTCTATGCGGTCAACAAAAAAGGCAAGACCATCTTTTTCAACAGCCATTTCGAGGAGATGATCGAAACGGCTTTGCAGAAACCTCTCGAACCGGAATTCATCGAAAGCGCGTTCAAGGACGCCGGGAAAAACGAAATGGTGACCGGCCCCAGGGGCGACGAGATATGCTTTTACAACAGGGAGCTCGGCCTGTATTATGAAAAGATACCCATGATCAATAAAAAGAAGACGGTGGGATACCTTGTCTTCACGCTGAGGGAGTCCGAGGTGAAGCCCGGACTGAAAATCCCCGGTGTCGATATCAGGGGGATGGCGCTGAGCGAGATGCTCGAAGCCTTCGAGCGCTCGGTTATCGTGGAGCTCCTCAATGATATGGCCGACCAGAAGATGGTGGCGGACGCGCTCAAGGTAAGCAGAAAAGCGCTTCAGGGAAAAATAGCAAAGCACGGTATTCATGCCGGCGAAGAGTGATTTTACATAATTGTTTTTACTGAAAAAAAATGTTGAAATTATTTTTTATTGGTATATATTGAAAATGTATTAAAAATCAAATCCTGGTTGTAACTCCATATTTTTTCTTGACGTAAACAATATAATTTCTGATAGTGTCGCTAACTTAAGAGAAGCCTGTTATTCTACCACCTTTTTTCTTGACTGATAGGTTAATAGCAACACTGTAATCGAAGCAGAACTTCCCCCTAAAATTATTTAGCATTGTGAACAGGGGGATAAAATAATTAATGTAAATTAAGGGTAATGTATGACAAGTACAATTGAGCCTGCAGGGTCTGTAGAAAAAGCCAAAAACGATGCAGACACGGAAGTAACCAAAGAAAAAAGCGGGTCCAAAAACGGGAACGGAAACGGCAATATCCAGGCGAGCGAAACCAAGATCGATCTCGCCGAGCTTAAATCGAAGAAGATCAACGAGCTGGTCGCGATCGCGAAGGAAATGGGGCTCGAGAGGGTGTCCGGCCTTAAGAAACAGGACCTGATATTCGAGATACTCAAGACCCAGACCGAGGCGCGGGGCCTGATCTTTTCGAGCGGCGTGCTCGAAATATTGAGCGACGGCTATGGCTTTTTGCGCTCGCCGAATTACAACTACCTTCCCGGCCCTGACGACATATACGTTTCGCCGTCACAGATCAGGCTCTTCGGCCTCAAGACCGGCGACTCGATCGCGGGACAGATCAGGCCCCCGAAGGACAACGAGAGGTTTTTCGCCCTGCTCAGGATCGAGGCTGTAAACTTCGAAAACCCCGACAATCTCCAGAAAAGGGTATTTTTTGACAACCTGACTCCGCTGTATCCCGATTCGCGCATAGTTCTCGAAACCGACGCCCAGAACGTCGAGATGCGCATCGTGAACATCATGACCCCGGTGGGCAAGGGACAGCGCGCCCTGATCGTCGCACCGCCGAGAACCGGTAAAACCATCCTTTTACAGAAAATCGCCAATGCGGTCACCACGAACCATCCCGAGGTTTTTCTCATCGTGCTTCTTATCGACGAGCGCCCCGAGGAGGTCACCGACATGCAGCGCTCGGTCAACGGCGAGGTGGTGTCCTCCACCTTCGACGAGCCGGCGAGCAGGCACGTGCAGGTGGCCGAAATGGTGCTCGAAAAGGCCAAGAGGCTCGTCGAGCGCAAGATGGACGTCGTGATCCTGCTCGACTCGATCACGAGGCTCGCGCGGGCGTACAACCAGGTCGTGCCCACGAGCGGCAAGATACTTTCCGGAGGCGTGGACTCCAACGCGCTCCACAGGCCCAAGCGCTTTTTCGGCGCGGCCCGCAACATCGAGGAGGGCGGCAGCCTGACCATCATCGCCACGGCCCTGATCGACACGGGTAGCAGGATGGACGAGGTCATTTTCGAGGAGTTCAAGGGCACCGGCAACAGTGAAATTCATCTTGACAGAAAACTGGCGGACAGAAGAATATACCCCGCCATCGATATTAATAAATCGGGCACCAGAAAGGAGGAGCTGCTTCTGGACGAGGAAGAACTCGCGAAGCTCTGGGTCCTCCGCAAGGCCCTGGCGTCAATGAGCGCCACCGAGGCCATGGAGCTTCTCGTCGAAAAGATGAGGGCGACCAAAAACAACAAGGCCTTCTTCAAGGCCATGAACTCTTGAGACAGCAATTAAAGGAGCATATACATGAAAGAAGGAATCCATCCCCAGTACGTCGACACGGTGATCAAGTGCGCATGCGGCGCCGAGATCAAGACCCGTTCCACGGTAAAGGACCTGCACGTTGAGATCTGCTCGAACTGCCATCCCTTCTACACCAAGAAGCAGAAGCTGATCGACTCCGCCGGCCGCGTGGAGAAATTCAAGAAGAAATACAAGATCGACTGATTTTCGGATCGGCGCATCCTGTTTTTATAACGCAGACCCCCCTGCACGCCGTGGAGGGGGGTTGTTTTATTTATCCGCAGTCATTACGCGGCCTATGCCAGAAGTGTCCGGGGATGAAGAGGGCCACGGAGGCGCAGAGACACACCCATTAAAGGTCGGTTCAAGCAAAAAAACACTCTCCCGACTAAAAT
>ERZ795054.3138-NODE-3138-length-13225-cov-4.457175_pt1 | contig 13225 bp, 13 predicted proteins | sample MGYA00375138_ERZ795054 | MGnify/ENA primary metagenome ERZ795054 (study PRJEB30183, sample SAMN05720215) | anaerobic digester metagenome | isolation source: active sludge of municipal wastewater-treating anaerobic digesters | place: USA | collected 2014-12-23 ...
GAGTACCACAAATCTTCATAGTTGCAAAGAAGATATAACATGCATGAACCAATGGACCTGAGTTCTCTCGCTCTCGCTCTTTTTTTATTTGGGCCCATTTTAAATGATATCCGCCATTACAGATTAGCACTCCCCTTTTTCAATATCTTTCCTCACATCTTCAAGCCGCTTTCTTATCTGTTTAAGATGACGGATTTTAATATCAACCTCGTTGATTTTATTATCAAAGAATTTCAACTGTTCTTCTTTTGGGAATGTACCGCTGTACCATTTATCAAGCAGTATTTTGATCTCTGAAAGTGTAAACCCGACTTCCTGTGCCTCTTTTATGACAGAAATTTTTTCCACATGGCTGTCATCATAATTCTTGTATTTGTTGGTCTTTACACTTTCATTCGTCACGCCCTGGATCAAACCTTTATTTTCATAAAACCTTATAGTGTGTATCGACACGCCTGTTTTCTTAGCTAATTCATTAATAAGCATACAATTACAATAAATTTTAAAAATATTTGAAGTATCGACTATGCTCTATACTTTGTAGTCGCAAATTTAATACATACTTTTGTTGCCACAATAGAAATCAAAGCTTTTATGGAAAACAAATTAATTTTGATTACAGGCGCCACACAGGGCATCGGAAAAGAAACTGCAACAGCATTGGCATTACAGGGTCACACTGTAATTATTCACGGACGGAACGAAGCGAAATTAAAAGCTGTCGCCAATGAGATCAGGACAGCAACAGGAAACAGTAATGTCGATACAATAATGGCCGACCTGTTTTCACTTGCTGATATTAAACGCATGGTAAAGGAGTTTAAGAGCAGGTATGACAGACTGGATGTACTGATAAACAATGCTGGTGCGTTCTTAAACAAGCAAAGAGAAACAACAACAGAAGGTCATGAAAAGACAATAACTCTCAACCTGTTTGCTCCGTTTATACTAATGCAGTCTCTGCTGGAAATCTTAACCAAAAGTCCATCAGCCAGGATAATAAATCTTTCTTCGGCTATGCATAGACGAGGAGGGAGACCCGATTTTAATGATTTCCAGTCGGAGAAAAATTATAATCCTGCCAGAGCGTATGGATTATCCAAACTATATCTTATCTGGATAACAAGACATCTGGCAAAGGAACTTAAAGAAACAGGGATTAAGAACATAACAGTAAACGCCTCTCACCCCGGAGCAGTTGCTACAAACTTTGGACAGGATTCTGATAAAGGGCTCATCAACAACCTGATATTCAAGGCAGCATTGCCATTTATGGATAAACCTTTAAAAGGAGCCAAGACAAGTATCTATCTGGCCACTTCCCCTGAAGTGGAAAACATTACAGGAGAGTTCTTTAACAATAAAGAAAAAATTGAAAAGCCAGATGATAGATACTATTCCCCTGATAATGAACAAATAGTGTGGGATTATTGCAAGGAAATTACAAAGGATTATTTATGAATAAGGCATTGAAAATTCTTAAAGTTCTGTTTTTCGGTGTAGTAGTTGTTTTTGTTCTTATTGTTTCATTTCGTGTTTCAAAAGACATCAAAAAGAAACTCAGTTATCCCAATACCTACGCAATACAAAATGTAAAAACAGGGAAAGACATTCGTGTCCATAATGCCAATTACCTGGATGGAACAAAAATTATTCTTTACAGTCATCAAAATTGGGAATGTATGACATGGGAGCTCATACATCTTGAGGATAGTACATTTCTGGTTAAAAATCTATATACACAAAAAACTTTCCAGCCCGAATCGACTCCAAAGGAAGGTGTAACCCTTTGGCAACAATCAATGGGAGGAAGTCGTTTTCAGTTTTGGGAATTTATTAAGGTTCCTGATGAAATGTATTTGATTAAACTAAAAGATACAGATTTATACCTGACGATCTCTTCAGATGAAAATAATTCCCCTATAGTCCTTCAGCCGAAGCAGAATTCGACAAGCCAGCAATGGAAACTGGTGAGACAAAATCCATGGAAGTAGTAATTTGTCAATCCAGTCGTTTAAAGTATAATAACTTTCTACCTTGAGATTGGTGTTTATTGATGGGCATTGCCCGCCGTAGCCCGCATATAGGCTAATGAATAATTTACTAGACGTAACTTGAATAAAAAGCGAAGCCCGCCGTCGCTAAAGCTATGGCGGGCGAAGGTGGGCCCAGCTGGGATCGAACCAGCGACCCCCTGATTATGAGTCAGGTGCTGCTAACCATCTGAGCTATGGGCCCGAAAAACATTCTATCTACTTGGGCCTGCTAACCTCCCGATAGCTATCGGGATGAGCTATGGGCCCGAAAACGGACTGCAAACTTAAATAAATATCCCAAATTATACAAGAGCTGAGAAAAAGAATAAATAAACCCGCTTAATTCTTTTCTATTACTTTCAGCAGAAGCTTTATTACATTGCCCACATTCCTGTTAAATACGGCAATCACTTCTTCCCACGATACCGGAGCCTCATCCTCCTTCCAGCAGTCATAATCCGTGCTCATCGCTATAACCGCATAGGGGATTCCAAGCTCATTGGCAAGTATTGCCTCCGGTGCAACAGACATGTTAATTATGTCTGCCCCCCACATCCTGAACATCTTCGATTCGGCACGGGTTGAAAACCGGGGACCTTCGATTGTTATCACTGTGCCATCCCTGTGTACTTTTAATCCGAGACTGTCAGCCGATTCAATTATCAGTCTTCTGAGCCTGGCATTAAAAGGATCGGCCATAGGTGTATGCTTCATTTTTCCGGCTTCAAACTGCGTGAAAAATGACACATCCCTGCATCGTGTAAAGTCGATAAACTGATCAGGAACCACCAGGTCGCCACGCCCTATCTCCTCCCTGAGGCTTCCGCAGGCAGTTGTTGCAATAATGTGCGTACAGCCGGCCTGCATGAGTGCATTGATATTTGCACGGTTATTTACCTGCGACGGGAGTATTGTATGCTGCCGGCCATGCCTCGAGAGCAGTACTATGCTTTTATCGCCTATCTTCCCCGAAACAAGGCTTGATGAGGGATCCCCGTAAGGTGTGGTATAAAATGTCTCTTCTGCGTCTTTCAGGAGCTCAGGATTTTCAAGTCCTGATCCGCCAATTATCCCGGTTTTTGTCATTATTGTTTTCTGAGATACGACATCAGAACACCGGCAGCTTCATCAAGGTCATGACCGAATGTGAGAATACCGGCCCTGTCGCCTGCCATTATTATTATTCTTTTTTCAATTACATCAGAATCTTCAAAAAGCCTGAAAATATCCTTTGCCAGTCCTGTTGTTCCGTAATCCATTGAAGGATTTGTTGTCGGCACCTTATGTATCAGCTCATTCCACAGTTCTATTGAATGAACGTGTATAACAGCATTGGCTCCCGGATCAGCCAGGTATATTGCAGCATGTGTCAGTGATTCGGATGAGGCTTTCAGCGGACCAAGACACTGAACAGCATTGTCATCAATGTTGAAAGAGCTGACCTTTACATAATGACCTGGTTCAAGTTCAGGCATCTCCCCGGTGGCTGAGCCGGTTATAATGAACTGGTTTGTTCCTGTAATCCTGATGCTTACATTTCCAAAGCCCACACCGTTTTCATAAGCGCCGATAAGATCCATGTTATAGAGTATATCGCGCCAGTTGTTTATTATTTCATATTGTTCATCAGAGATCACCGGGCCTGACTGGCTCCAGTGGCAATTGAATTTTACAAAACCCTGCATACTCATTTTTTTATTTTGTCCGGAAACATTTTTTTAATACTTTCTTCATCAGCCCTGCATATCCCTTTCTCGGTAATTATTCCGGTGATAAGCCGTGCTGGTGTAACATCAAAGGCATAATTGGCAGCATGTGAATTTTCAGGACACAGCCTGACCTCTTCTATTTTTCCGTGGAGAAGGCCTTCAATCTTAAGAACTTCCGCCGGATCCCTCTCTTCAATTACAATTTCATTCACGCCATCTTTTATTGAGAAATCGATTGATGTGGAAGGTACCGCAGAATAAAAGGGGATATTGTTATCGTAAGCAGCCAGGGCCTTAAGGTAGGTTCCTGTTTTATTTGCGCTGTCACCTGTGACGGTAGTTCTGTCACTTCCCACTATTACGATATCAACTTTTCCATGCTGCATCAGGTGTCCCCCTGCATTATCGGGAATTACCGTATGCGGTACTCCATGCTGACCCAGTTCCCATGCCGTAAGCCTGGCTCCCTGGTTCCTTGGTCTCGTTTCATCAACCCATACATGAATTTTTATTCCGCTGTCGTGGGCAAGGTAGATTGGGGCAGTTGCTGTTCCATAATCGATACAGGCAAGCCATCCGGCATTACAGTGGGTAAGTATGTTAACCTTATCTCCGTTCTTTCTTTTGCTTATCTCCTCAATGAGGGGAAGGCCATGAACACCTATCTGCCTGCAGTTTTCCCTTTCAAGCTCACAGATATTCAGCGCTGTTCTGAGAGTTACTGAAGAAAGCTCTTCGACGGCCATTCTGTCATTAAGCTCTGCGAGCACCCTATTTACAGCCCATGACAGGTTTACTGCTGTGGGCCTGCATGAAACAAGATATTTTGCAGCATTCTGAATGTGAGTCAGCGGATTTGTATTTGATGTAATTTCGAGAGTTGACAGGTAGATCCCAAATGCCGCTGCCGCACCAATAAGAGGAGCTCCTCTTACAGTCATTACGTCAATTGCCGCATAGACATCTTCAACAGTATGCAGGTCCTTTATCTCAAAGAAGAAGGGAAGTTTTTGCTGATCAATCACTTTCACAACCGAATGATCGGATTCATCCAGCCAGATAGTCTGATAATGCTGATTTCCAATCTTCATAGTTCTTAAATTTCAGATATAATTAAACAGGATCAAATTTACTAATTATTGACAATATACTTTTCCTGATTTATGCTCATAAAAGTCAGGGATAAATCAGAATTAGCATTAATATCATCATTTTGCAGCTTTCGAATTATCGACCGGTTCATTCGAAGTTTTTGTTCTGCGGAATTTTTATATTATCTTTGTTTTTTGTGTCCGGGGAATTAAATGAAGTTTGTTATATGATTAACAGAGAGGAATATAGGAGGAGGGTGATCCTTACTGCAGGTCAGATTTTCAGCAGGTATGGTTTCCGTAAAACAACAATGGATGAGATAGCCAAAGCTCTCAAAATGGGAAAAAGTTCTATATATTATTACTTTGAGAGCAAGGAGGAAATTTTTGAAGCTGTTGTGCTTTATGAAGCCAATATCCTTAGAAATGAGCTTACTACAGCCATCAAGTCTGTAGAATCACCAATAGAAAAGATGCGCAAGTATGTTTTTGTAAGGATGAGGTCATTCGAAAAACTGTCAAATTACTATAATGCAATATTTGACAAGAACCTCGATCACTTTGATTTTATCGAGACTATAAGAGAGAAGTATGATCGTGAGGAGCTGGCCATTTTAAGGCTCATCCTGTACCATGGATCAAGAATGAATGTCTTTTCAATAGACAACAGTGAATATACTGCTCTTGCAATACAGACAACGCTTAAAGGTCTTGAAGTACCGCTTTTCTGGAAGAAGCGGGAATTGAATATAGACAAAAGGCTTAATGCAATACTTGATGTATTGTTCAAAGGGATTCTCAAAAAGTAGGTTTTACCTTTTTATTACAGCTCTTTTTCTGACTGTGAAAGTCTTGTAGAGACCCCAGAGGCCGGCTATTATAAAAGGAATACTCAGCCACTGACCCATATTTATTTTCATTGTTGCCTCAAATGCAACCTGGTCCTCCTTGAGGAATTCAATGAAGAAGCGCGAGGTGAAGACAAGCACCAGGAAGAGGCTGAAAAGAAGACCCTGCAGATGTTCTCCTTTTTTTACCCAGTATAGCTTGTAGAGCAGGACAAAAATTGCGAGATAGGCAAATGCTTCATAGATCTGTGTCGGATGTTTCGGGGCCACTTCATGGTTTCTGAGGAAAACAAAACCCCATGGCACGGTAGTCTCCACTCCGTAAATCTCGGAATTCATAAGGTTACCCATTCTGATGAAAAAGCCTGCAAGTGCAACAGTTATTACAATCCTGTCCATAACCCATAAATAATCCTTTCGTTCTTTCCTGGCGAAATACCATATAGCCAGAAGTATTCCGATTGCTGCTCCGTGGCTTGCAAGTCCTCCGTGCCATATCATAAGGATCTCAAGAGGATTTTTAAGATAATATGAAGGCTCGTAGAACAGGCAATGGCCGAGACGTGCTCCCACTATTGTTCCCACCGCCATGTAAATTGTCAGCCGGTCAAGAACATCTTCTCCAAGCTTTTCATTCTTAAACATCTTATTCATAATAATATAACCGAAGAAGAATGAAGATGCAAACAGGAGGCCATACCATCTTACTGCGAAGCTTCCGATGCGGAATATTTCAGGATTGACATCCCAGGGTACTATCTGAAAAAGCATGTAAGTAAAATTTATATCGGACTCAAAGGTAGGAAATTATTGAATAGTAAAAATAATAATGTATTGGCTGCCCGCTGTCCTGATAATGCTTACCTGAGTGAAAACAAGAATCATTTTACCTGAATCAGTTCTTAAAAATTATGGTATGTTTGTAAGCTGTATAAAGCTTACTGAATTGAGGAGGAAACTGATCAATATAGGATTTCAATTAAGCATACTGGTATTTTTGTTTATTTATTCCTGTGCTAAAATTGGATCACCCTCAGGCGGGCCAAGAGACCGTGAACCTCCGGTTGTTGTAAAAACAATCCCTGCTGCAGGCGCAACGGGTTACTCAGGCTATAAGGTCGAGATTACATTTGATGAATATGTAGCCCTTGATAATATAAATGACAACCTTATAATATCTCCGCCTTCAAAGAAAAAGCCTAAAACGTGGATCAGGGGAAAGACTGTTGTTACTGAATTCGAAGATGATTTTGCCGACAGTACAACCTATCTGCTGAATTTTCAGAATGCGATAAAAGACCTTAATGAAGGAAATATTCTGGAAGATTATCATTTTGCTTTTTCAACCGGGCCTGTGCTGGACTCGTTGTCAGTAACAGGTAATGTTTATAATGCCGATAACCTTGAAGCTCCCGAGAAGCTTTTTGTCCTGATGCACAGACAGCTTGAAGATTCTGCTGTTAAAAAACATCTGCCTGAATATATTGCACTTACAGACAAGAACGGATATTTCAGGCTTGACAATGTAAGGCCGGGAAGTTATAAGCTTTATGCCCTCAAGGATGCGGATAATAACAAGATGTATAATCTTGATGACGAGCCATTTGCTTTTCAGGGAAAGCCAATTGAAGTCACTGCTGACAGCAACTGGATGCCCGTAATTAAAGATACAACGAAAGTAAAAAAACCTCTTCCCGTAAAAGGTTCGTCCAGAAAGGAACCTCAGATTAATCCTAAGGATACGATAGTTCTTACCGGCAAGACAAAGCTTCTGTTATTCACACAACCATCCTCAGCCCGTTATCTGAAGTCATCCGACAGGAAACTTAAATATCTGCTCGAATATGTAGTATCACTTCCACCTGATACCCTTGATTTTGAGTTTTCGGTTAAAGATGCTGACAGCAGCTCTTACTTCATTGAAAAGAGCCTTATGAGAGATACGATGAAAGTATGGCTTACAGATACAACACTTTATAATAATAACCAGCTTACAACTTATCTGAAATATCCTGTAACCGACAGTGTCGGAGTTATTGATTATAAGCAGGATACAATAACGATGAGGTTTGTGCCGCCAAAGCAGCCAAGGCAGTCTTCAGCAGCGTTGAAAAAAGTGCCGGCGCTTAAACTGACCAATAACATCACAGGCGGTTTCCTGAAACCCGGAGAAATGATTTCGTTCAGGTCGGAGACTCCGCTGCGAAAACCCGATACCTCATTAATAAGGATATATGAATTTGCAAAGAAAGACACACTTGTTGTTCCTTATATTATTGAAAAGGATCCGCTTACAGCCTGTATCTATACATTGAAAACAAAACTTCTGCCTGATAAGAAATATTTTCTTGAGGCAGATTCGGGGGCATTCATCAACTATTACAATGAAAATGCCGACTCAGCAGGTATCAGCTTTTCACTTAAGGCAGCTGATTCATACGGCAAGCTGACATTTAAGATAAAAAACGGCACCGCACCAATGATAGTTCAGCTATATGACAAAGGTGAAAAACTACTGATACGGGAAACAATTGCCGTGGGCGATTCTCTGGCTTCTTTTGAGCTGCTTGAGCCAACAACCTACAGGGCTAAAATCATTTTTGATTCTGACAGAAACGGCAAATGGACTCCGGGAGATTTTTCGAAGTCGAGACTGCCGGAAGAAGTCACTTATTATCCGAAGGAAATTGAACTGAAGGCCAAATTTGAGCTGGAGCAGGACTGGGATGCCGGTGTAAGAAATTTCAAGGAACAGAAATTAAGGGAGGTTAAAACGAAATAGCTGGCATTTGGCAGGTTTAACTAAAGAATATTTTATGAAACAGGTTGTAGCAGGTGTCGACATAGGAGGCACAAATACAATTTTCGGACTGACAGACCGTGAGGGCCGGGTTATTGCAGAGAACAGGATACTTACAAGGGATTATCCCGATATAAATGATTTTGTAACAGCGCTTTCTGATGCCATCCTGAAACTTGTAACAAAGGAAGTGGAACTACTCGGCATAGGCATTGGAGCCCCGAATGCCCATTATTACAAGGGCACAATTGAGCTTGCACCCAACCTGCCATGGAAAGGCATAGTTCCCCTTGCTGAAATGATGAAAAAGAAAAGCAGGGTACCTGTTGTTGTCACGAATGATGCCAACGCTGCTGCTGTTGGAGAAATGGTGTTTGGCGGTGCAAAGGAAATGAGAAATTTCATTGTGCTTACACTTGGCACCGGTCTGGGCAGCGGGATAGTAATAAACGGAGAGGTTCTGTATGGTCACACTGCATTTGCAGGGGAGCTTGGCCATACAACTGTTGTCCCCGGGGGCAGGGAATGCGGTTGCGGGAAGCTTGGCTGCCTTGAGACCTATGCGTCTGCTTCAGGACTTGTAAAAACAGTTTCGCAGCTAATGTGCGATTCAAGGGATAACAGCGTTCTGAGAGATATCGCTCCTTCGGCACTTACTTCAAAAATTATTGCAGAAGCCGCAGCAAAAAACGATCCGATAGCTGTAAAAGCAATGAACTATACTGCCGAAATGCTCGGTTTCGGTATAATCAACGCAATAGTATTTTCAAGTCCTGAAGCCGTTTTCCTCTTCGGTGGACTTACAAAGGCAGGAGAAATACTATTCAGGCCTGTAAGGGAATATGTTGAGAAAAATGTCATGCCCGTGTTCCGCGGGACAGTTAAAATACTCCCTTCAGGAATATCGGAAAGCAATGCAGCCGTTCTTGGCGCAGCTGCGCTTGCATGGAATGAGATGAAGTGACTTTTCCTTCCTGAAGAGATTGAAAAATAGTTGTAAATTTGACGGACTAACACCTGAACAAACATAATATTCATGAAAGTTACTGAAGTAAAAAGACTCGATTTTAGGTCACATACACCCGATCTTGATGAGGTATCGGCGGCTCTTGACAAGCAGGAGAAACATGCAATTGACATACTTAACTGGAAGGGATATGAATACAAACCGGAAGTAAGTTTTGCAATCGGATGGGGCGACAGGGAAATATTCCTGAAATACTATGTCACGGAAAATTACTTCAAGGCTGAAAAAACAGAAACAAACCAGATGGTTTGCGAGGATTCATGTGTTGAATTTTTTGTTTCACCCGAAAATGACGGGATTTATTACAACCTTGAGTTCAATGGCATTGGAACCGTTCTGCTTGGCACCGGAACAGGAAGGGCTGACAGTAAGAGGGCTGATGCTGAAATAATTTCCAGAATACGCAGAAAAAGCTCTGTGGGAAATAAACCTGTGGCTGAAAAAACAGGGAAATTTGACTGGACAATAACTATTGCAGTGCCTGTGGATGTGTTTTTCCATCATAAGATTACAAACCTAAAGGGGAAGAAATTCAGGGCAAATTTTTACAAATGCGGAGACATGCTTACTGTTCCTCATTATGTTACCTGGAGCCCGGTGGGAACTGAAAATCCCGATTACCATCAGCCAAAGTATTTCGGGGAACTGAAGTTTGTGTAAGGATTCATAAGGTTTCAGTCAAGGCATTTTTGTAAGATCCACCCCTAAATCCCCCGGGGGGGGACTTAAAGAAAAGAAAAAGCCCCCCATGGGGGGTTGGGGGTAAAAAGGGACAAGATATAATTATTGATATAAATTATAATTTTTCTAAACATTATGCTCAAAGGAAATGCACTTATAGGTCAGTCGGGTGGTCCGACATCAGTTATCAATTCAAGTCTTGCCGGTGTTATTGAGAAAGCAATGAGTTCCGATTTTATTCAGAATATCTATGGGATGAATTACGGAATAGAAGGTTTTATGCAGGAGCTGCTTTTTGATCTGGGCAAACAACCAAAAAAAGTAATAAAGGGCCTGAGGAAGACACCATCATCAGCGCTTGGTTCATCGAGGCACAAGGTTCAGGAAAAGGATTTTCCCATCATCCTTGATGTACTTAAAAAGTATAATATAAGGTATTTCTTCCTCATCGGGGGAAATGATACAATGGATACAATTCACAGGGTTGAGGAGTATTGCCGCAAGCAGAAATATGAACTGCATGGCATTGGCATTCCCAAGACTGTTGACAATGACCTTTTCGGTACTGATCATACACCCGGTTTTGCATCAGCTGCCAGGTCAAACATCCTTAATGTAATGCAGGCAGGGGTTCTTGCCCGCGACATGCAGAGGGTTGACAAGTTTGTAGTTTACCAGACAATAGGAAGGGATGCAGGATGGCTGGCTGCAGCTACTGCCATGGCAAAGAAAAGCGAGGAGGATGCTCCGCACCTGATATATTGCCCTGAGTTTGCCTTCGACAGGGACAAATTCCTGAAGGATGTTGAAAAGTGTGTTAAGGCTTATGGCTGGGTATCAATAGTTTGCGGCGAAGGTCTGAAATATGCTGATGGAACTCCGGTAAGTGCTTCGACAACAAAGGACAAGTTCAACAACACCGAGTTCGGAGCAATGGGCGGCGCCAGTGTTGCAACAAACCTGCACAAGATGATTGTTGACAAATTCGGATACAGAGGTGAATTCCAGATAACTGAATCTCTTATAATGAGCGATTTTGCACGAGCTTCTGAAACAGATCTTGAAGAGGCATACAAGTGCGGAGTTGAAGCAGTTAAACTTGCTGAAAAGGGAGAATCGGGCGTGATGGTAACTATCAACCGTGTTTCCAACAAACCATATAAAATCAAATTTGGCAAGGCTCCGCTCAAAGACGTTGCTGTTTCAGCCAAACCAATGCCAAAAGAATATTTCAACGCAGAGGGAAACAATGTCTCTCCGAAGTTCATCCAGTATATGAAACCTCTTGTTGGCGACCTGCCAAAATTTGTAAGACTTGAAAAGATTTATGCTAAAAAGAAATAACTAAAAATACAGATCATGACAAAAGTTTTTAATAAAGTAGCATTGTCAATCAATGCTCATCCCGATGATGCCGAAGCATGGAATGCAGGAGTGCTTAAGCTTCTGAAGGACAAAGGGTACAAAATAGTAATTGCTACAATGACCGGCGGTGACCTTGGCGGTTGCAAGATGACTATGGAGGAGACTGCAAAGGTTCGTTATGAGGAAGCAAAAAAGGCTGCTGCAGTTCTCGATGCCGAGTACTACAACCTTGGCGGAATTGACGGATTCCTTTTTGATTCAAAAGAGTTCAGGCTCAAGGTTATATCGCTTATCAGAAAGGTAAAAGCAGGAGTAATCTTCACCCACCTTCCGAATGATTATCATTCTGATCACCGCACCACTTCATTGATCGTGGAGGCTGCTGCAATGGTATCCTCACTTGATACAGTCCCGGTGCCTGAAGCGCCTGTTGAAATAACTCCGTTGCTTTACCATTCTTCTCCACTTACACTTTCCGATCCCCTTGGTTCGCAGATAGTGCCTCCTCATTTTTATGTTGATGTGACATCTGTAATAGAAACCAAGAAAAAAATGCTTGGATATCATATCTCGCAGATAGATCTTATGAAGCACATGCACAAGATGGACGACTTCTTTGGATTTGTTCTGCAGGGGAATAAGGACTACGGAAAGATGGCCGGTGTGGAATATGCAGAAGTTTACTGGCAGCATCTGGGCGGAGGATTCCAGAAAGATCCACAGGTGCAGAACGATCTAAAAGAATTTCTTATCAATAAAAAATAACTATCATGAATCTTAAAGAGGAAAAATATAATAAGTATGCTCTCGTAAGGGAGATGATGGAGACCCCATCAATAATCAGAGCATTTGATCCTGAGTCAGTTAAGCATATTGCTGACAAGGCTGCAGCAAAAAAAGGACTGTTTCTGACAGGTGAAGGAAGCAGCAGGATCTTTCCTGCAAAAAGAGCCATCCAGCGGTCACTTCAGAAATCATTCACTAAACCTGTTGTGACTGAGGGAAGCACCCAGGCAATGGAATACAGCCTGAAGGATTTTGCTGTGTTTGCAGCCTCCAACTCAGGGCAGACAAAGGAAGTAATCAGGCTTGTTACAGCTCTCAAGAAGGAGAAGCATGACGCTGTTTTCGGACTAACCGCTAATAAGGGAACAAAGCTCGGAGATATTGCGGATGCAACTCATGTACTTACCTGCGGAAAGGAAGATGCAGTTGCAGCAACCAAGTCAGTAGTTGAACAGGGAATGTTTTATGATTCCCTTCTGCGCAAAATACATGGCGTTAAGATGGAAGGCCTTAAAAAGCTTGGAGACCAGACTGAAGAAGCCCTTACACTGAAAATTGATCCGGCAATCACCAATATTATAAAGAATGCCAGCATTATTTATTTTGCAGGCAGGAATAATGGTGTAGCTGAAGAACTTGCGCTTAAAACAAATGAAATCACAAGGAAGAAATCAGCCTATCTTGAAGGTACTTTTGCAGTGCATGGAATTGAAGAGGTAATGGACAAAAGTGAAGTTCTCATCTGGATAGATCCCTTTGATGCTGAACAGGAAAAATTCAATGAGTGTCTTGTAAAAGGTGTCGGAATGAACATCATTGCCGTTTCAACCAAAAAGACAATATTCCCGACAATAATAATTCCCGACGGCGGCGAACATGCAG
>ERZ795054.3143-NODE-3143-length-13209-cov-4.858218_pt1 | contig 13209 bp, 7 predicted proteins | sample MGYA00375138_ERZ795054 | MGnify/ENA primary metagenome ERZ795054 (study PRJEB30183, sample SAMN05720215) | anaerobic digester metagenome | isolation source: active sludge of municipal wastewater-treating anaerobic digesters | place: USA | collected 2014-12-23 ...
AGGATGTAGAAGGGATCGTGGACCGACAGGTCGCGCACCCAGAAGATCCACGGGGCGCCGCGCAGTTCGTAGGCGTTGCGCAGCGTGGTGTAAAGGGCCCAAAAGACCGGCAGCTGAACCAGGATGGGGAAGCATCCCTCCATGCCCATGAACTTCAGGCCGTGGCGCTGGTAAAGGTTCAGCATCTCCGCGTTCAGGCGTTTGGGGTCGGACTTGAAGAGTTCCTGGATCTTCTTCATCTGCGGCTGGATGGCCTTCATCTTCTGGCTGTGATGGAAACTGTGGATGGTGAGCGGGATGGTCAGGATTTGGACCATGAGGGTCAGGAGGATGATGGCCCAGCCGTAGTTGTGGGTGAGGCGGTGGAAATAATAAAGGATGCGGAGCACGATGCGGCCCAGCCCGCCGAAGAACCCGAAATCCACGGAACGTTCCAGCCCCTCCCGGAGGGAGGCCAGCTGGGCGTACCCTTTGGGGCCGAGGTAGAAGGGGAGCGTCTCGGAGAAGGACGCCCCGGGGGGCAGTTCGACGGTTGTGGACTTTTTGACCACAAAATGATCGTTAATCTTGTCGACGGAGACGTGGACATTTTGTCCTCTACTGAGGAAAGCCGCCAGGAAGTAGCGGGCGTCCAGCCCCCACCAGCGGGCGGGGACCGTCCGCGTCCCTTCCTTGATCTTGTGCAGGCGGGGCGCCTCGAACGCCAACGCCCGCTGGGAACGGATCTTCTCTTTGGGGTCCGTGTCGCCCGATTCCAGGCCCGGCCCCCAGCCGATGTCGTAGGATACCGTCAGCGGTTCTTTGGATCGGTTCTTTAAAGTGAGCGCCATTTCGTGGATGTAGGTCTGCGAGGAGATGCGGAAACTCTTTTCCACCTGCAACCCGTCGCTCCGCTCGGCCGAGAGCCGGACGGTGCCTGTCCGGGGGCTGTCGGCGGTATACTCCAGCTCCGGAAAAACCTGAAAGGGTCGATAGGCGACGCCGGTGTCGGGCAGGAGGGGGATCCAGCTCCGGTCCTTCTCTTCAAAGGTCCATTGGTTCACCCCTCCGCCGAAGAGGTTGAAGGCGACGCGTTGGCGGCCGACCAGATATTCCACCAGCCGGAGGCGTTCCGGCGCGGCCGTCGTCGCCGGCGCGGGGCCGACGGCGGGCGGCGGAGAGACCGTTTGCGGTGTCGAGGGGGATGCGGCGGCCGGGGCCATCTGTTGCCGCCGGGGCCGCATGACCAGGGCGTCCCACGCAAAGAGGATGCCGAACGACAAAAGGATGGCCAGGGCGAGGTTTTTAGACATGGGCGACCTTCTCCGGCACCGGATCGAACCCCGACCCGCCGAAGGGATGGCAGCGGAGGAGTCGTCGGAACCCCAGCCGGAGCCCAAGGAGGGAGCCGTGGATCAGGACCGCGTCGTGAAGGTAGTGGGAACAGGTCGGCCAAAAACGGCAGCGGGGCCGGAAAAGGGACGATACGCCCCAATAGGCGCGCACGGCAAAAAGAAGGGATGTCTGAAGCACATGTTCCATAAGGTTTTTCTTAACTCCCGGGGGACGAGTCAGGGCAGGGGACGAAACGCGGTCAGCGGGTTTCTGTTTGGCGTTTTTTCGCGGACGGCGGATGAAGCGCCGGTTTCAAAGCAGCCGCGAATTCGAGAAAATCACGCAAAAGATCCCGCTGGTCAGGCGGAAAATTGTCCCTTGTCTTCGGCGAAATGAGGATGTCCCATCCCCGCGGGAGTCCGTGTTTGTTGAGACGGAAAACCTCCCGTATTCGCCGTTTGAAAAGATTCCGTTGCACCGCCGGTCCGAACCGCCGGCCCACCGCCACGCCCAGGCGCGGGAGGCGGGGTGGTTCTTCCGGGCGCCGATAACCCCAGGCGACCATCGCCCGGCCGACCCGTTTCCGGCCGTCTTTTCGGACCCGAAGGAAATCTTCGCGCCGGCGCAGCCGCTCGTGAGCGCGAAAAGTGAACCGCATGTCAGGCTCTGGCCCGCCCGTCGGACGCCGGCGGGCCGGATTCTATGGGTTTAACTTCCAGCGGCCTTTTTGGCGTCGCCGTTTCAATACGCGCCGCCCACCCGAGGTGGACATGCGCGCCCGAAAACCGATCGTTTTCTTCCGTCTCCGATGATGGGGCTGAAATGTTCTCTTCGGCATAGGTCAGCATTCTATCTTTTGCCCGTCTCAAGCGCAACCTGGACGATGAAAAAAGAAAAGGCTTCCGGGTCCTCAAAATAGGTTGAAGGGGCCGTAATGAAAGAAATAATATGTAGCAGACCGCATGCGAGAAAAAGGATCCGTCCATGCCCGACATCTCCATCATCATCGCCGCCTATAACGTCCAACGGGAAATCGATGTCCTTTTGGAGTCCCTGTGCCGCTCCCGCTTCAGGGATTTTGAAATTTGCCTCTGCGACGATGCCTCTTCGGACGATACCCGTCGCACGGTGGAGCGGTATCGGGACCGGCTCGCCATCAAACTCACCGTCAACCCGAGCAACCGGGGGGTGACCTATTCCCGGAACGCGGCGCTGGCGCTGGCCCAGCGCCCCCTCCTTCTTTTTTTGGACGCCGACGTCCGGCTCTCCCCGGACACCATTGACCGCCTGTGGGCGGCCATGGAACGGACCCGGGCGGACGTGGTGGTGGGGGGCTACGGCTCCACCGCGCTCGACCCCGGGATCTTTTCCGATTACTACGCTCTTTTTGTGAGTCAGTCGTTTCATGTGGCCCACGGGCCCGTTCCCTACAACGTCTTCAACGCGTGGTGCGCCCTCTGCCGGCGGGAGGTCATGTCCGTCACCGGAGGGCACGTGGTGGTCCCCAAGGGGGTGGAGATCGAGAACGAATCCCTGGGGCGGCGCATCGTGGCCGCGGGGTTTTCCTTGGTGTTGGACCCGGCCATCCAGGTGGACCATTTTTGGGGAGGGCACCGGAAATTGTTCTTCATATTCACCAGTCGTATTTATTGGTGGGTCAAGATTTTCCTGGCCACCCGGTGCCGTTTTGAGATCGCGCTGACCAACAGTTCCTACGGGTTCGGGACGGTGTGCTTCCCGCTGGCCGCGGCGTTCGGCGTTCTGGCTTTTTCCGTGGATCCCTGGTTCTGGATCGCGTCGGCCGCGGCCGGGGCGTTTTTCGTGCGGGCCTATGCGCCCTTTTACGGGTTCGTCTTCCGCCGCCGCCCCCTCTTCGTGCCGATGAGCGTTCTGTTGAGCGCCTACTTTTCGTTCATGATCACCGCCTGCGCCGCCTATTCCTTTATAGAGGAAGTGGTCCGCCTGGTTTTTGCCCGTCGCGGGACGCTGGATCCCGCCCTGTTCCGATGACGCCGCGCCGCCCATGAAGAAGATCGTCCTGTGCTATTCCCGAAATAACCCCTACTCCTACGACGCCCATACGCCGCTCTCCATCCTGTCCCTGGGGACTTTCCTGGAGACGAAGGGGGTGGAGGTCGATTATTTCGACGAACGCGTGCAGCCGATCGGGCGTTTCCACGAACTGCTCGCGCAGAAGCCGGCGCTGGTCGGGTTTTCCGTCATCGGCGGTTATCAGATCGCGTCGGCCGCCCGGCTTTCCCGCGCGGTCCGGCGGGATTCCCCCGCCTCCCTCATCGTCTGGGGCGGACTGGCGCCGACCACGCTGCCGAAAGAAACGGCGGCGGAAGATTTTGTGGATGCCGCCGTCGTCGGAGAGGGGGAGCAAACCCTGCTGGAATTGGTCCGTGGTCTCGGGGCGGGGGCCCTCGAGCTCTCCTCGGTCGCGGGCCTCGTTTTTCGCCGCGACGGCGGGATCGTGGTGAATCCTCCGCGTCCGGCCATGGACATGGAAGAGCTCCCGTTCGTCTACCAGGGAAAGGCCCGGGAGATGCTGCGGTTGTATTTGCGTCGGAAGAACGTGCGGGAAATGACGGGGTATGAGACCTCCCGCGGGTGCCCGTTCTTCTGCCGGTTCTGCTACAGCCCGCATTTCAATCGGGGGAACGTGCGGGTCAAATCGCTGGGGAAGATCGCGGAGGAACTGCGGAGCATCCGCGAGTTGGGGGTGGACGATTTCGATGTGTACGACGACACCTTGTTGGGCGGCCGCCAGGAGGAGATCCCGGCGTTCGTGGACCGTTTGGGTCGGACCGGTTTCCGATGGATCGGGAACCTGCGCATCAACATGGTGTCGGACGGCCTCATCGACAAGCTGGAAAAATCCGGTTGCCGATGGGTCTATTTCGGGCTGGAATCGAACGACGACCGCGTCCTGGCGGAGATGCGGAAGGGCATCACGTCGGAACAGATCCGCACGGGCGTGGAGGTGATGCGCCGGCACCGGGTGTCCACCGTCTATTCGATCGTCATGGGGCTTCCGTTGGAGAGCGAGGACATGGACGTGAACAAATATCTGGATTTCGCCGACCGGCTCCACGCGCTCCATCCGTCGGCGGAGATCCAGCTGCAGTCCTACGTGCCGCTGCCCGGGACGGACCTGTACGCGGCCTCCCTCCGCCGGGGGTTCCGCCCGCCCGTCCGGCTTCTGGACTGGGCGGAACTCGACCACTTCGGCGTCACCAATCCCTGGATCCGGCCGGCCTCGCTCCCCCGGAGACTTTACCTGAGTTCTTTCCTGGCGTATCGGTATAAACGGCACCTGGCGCATTTTCCGCTGGGCCTGTTTTTTTATCCGTTCCACCGGCTGGCGCTGTTCCGGTTCCGCCGGCGCTGGTTCGGTTTTTTCATGGAGGATTATTTTTATTTCGCGGCGCTCTTCGCGGCGAAGGCGCTCACGTCGCTGCGCTTCTTTTTGCGGGATGGCGGGGGGCGGTTCGGCGGGGAACCTCAGGCCAGGTAGTTTTTGTAGTCCTTCTTCCAAACGAACATATCGAACCAGATCATAAAATTCAACACGCACCACAGGGCGCGGCCGTTGTCCCGTTTGCGGGAGAAATGGTCCTGCCAGAGTCCCTCCACCATCGCCGGGTCGAGGAGACCGGACCGCCCCACGTTCTCGCGGGTGAAATATTTCCCATAAAAATCCTTCAGCGACTTCATGAACCAGATGGAGTGGGGCATTTCCAGCCCCATGTTCGTCCGCCGGTAGATCTCTTTCGGCAGGTAGGGTTTCATGGCTTCTTTCTGGATGTGCCGCCGACGGAGCCCCTTGAGCCGCATCTCCGGCGGGATGCGGCTGACGAACTCCACCACGGACCGGTCCATGTAGGGGAAACGGGCCTCCACGGAGTGGGCCATGAAGGTGCGGTCGTTTTTCACCATCAGGTCGTCCACGAAATAATATTTCATGTCGATGGCGGAGATGCGGTTCAGCTCGTCCGCGAAGTCGAGTTCGTCGAACATGTCGGAAAAATAATGGACGGTCTCGCGGAAGTCGTCCGGGGGACGCCGCAGGAGCCGGCGTTTCTCGTCGTCGGTGAGCACGTGCCGCCAGAAAAGATGGGATTCCGGAACGCTCTTCTCCGCCCCCTCCGTGAAACGCTTCAATATGAAATCGAGGCTGAGCTTGTTGTAGGACGTGGGCAGCCGCCGGGCCCCCTCGCGCAGCAGCCGCCGGAGGAAGGGAGGGGCGTAGCGGCGGTAGAGGCGGCGCATCTTGTAGGCGCCGTGCGTCTCATACGCGTTGAAAACCTCGTCGCCGCCTTCGCCGGACAACAGGACGGAGACCGTTTTCTTCGCCTCCCTCGAAAGGAGGAAGGACGGGATGGCGGCGCCGTCGCCGGTGGGTTCGTCCAGGTAGGCCATGTGGCGGAGCAAGTTGTCGGCCACGTCCTGCGGGTTGACCACGATCTCGTGGTGCACCGGCTTGAAGTAATCCACGACGATCTTCTGGTAGCGGGACTCGTCGAAACTCGGCTCGTTGATCTTGATGGAGAAGGTGTGGACCTCCCGTTCGGGATAGAGTTCCTTGGTCAGGGCCAGGAGGGAACTGGTGTCGAACCCGCCGGAAAGCGTCAACCCCAGGGGAGCGTCGGAGATGAGGTTCCGCCGCACCGCGTCCAGAAGGACCCCGTGCAGCCGGAGGGCGGTGTCCCGCTCGTCGAGGGAGTCGTTGGGGAGGTAGCGGACCCGGTAATATTCCCGTTCCTGGAACGTCCCCGCCTTGAGGTCCACCTCGTAGAGCTGCCCGGAACGGACCTCGGTCACGTCCTTGAAGGGCGTAAGGGAGCCGGGGATATAGGCCAGCGAGAAAAAGTGGTAGATGGCTTCGTGGTTCAACTCGCCGCGGAAGGCGGGGAGCTGGAGGAATGATTTTATCTCGGAGGCGAAGTAGAACCGGTTTTCTTTCGCCATGAAAAAAAGCGGCCGCAGGCCGAAGAAGTCCCGCACCACGTAGGCCTTGGCCTTCCGGACGTCGTAAAGACAGAACGCGAACATGCCGCTGACGTGGTCCAGAAGGGAGATGCCGATCTCCTCGTAGAGGCGCAGAAGCACCTCGGCGTCGGAGGTGGAGCGGAACCGGTATTTCTTGTCGAGGGAGAATTTGTGGATCAGTTCCTTGTAGTTGGTGATCTCTCCGTTGTAGGTCAGCCAGACGGAACGGTCGTCGTTGGTCATGGGCAGGTCGGCGTTGGAGGAAAGGTCGATGATTTTCAGGCGGGTGTTGCCCAGTGCGCATCGGTCGTCGTGCAGGACGTGCCGGGAATCCGGCCCGCGGTGACGGAGGATGTCCGTCATCCGGTGGACCTGTACGATGTCTTCCGGGGTGACGGAAGAATTAAGTGTCAGAACGCCCGCGATGCCACACATGAAGAGCAGGTCTCCTTAAGGAAGCCCGATGCGTCGAATCGACCGGTGACCGCTGAACCGGAAGGATTTTCCCTTTTCCGGAAGGATTGGTCAAATAACGCCGGCCGATCCGCGGCGCGGGCGATAGTCGAACCAATCGAAAAACGCGGGCCGGCCCCGGCCGGCGGCATACAGACCGAAATAAACCCCGGTGAATCCGCCGGCCACCTCTTTCGAAAGATAGCGCGTGGGGGCCGTTCCCAAAAGGACGTTCCTCCGACGGCCGGCGTCGAAGGAGAACCGATATTCTCGCGGCGAGGCATGGAGGCGGAGCGTGAGCGGACCCGCTCCGGCGGTTTTTTCCGAAACCACGGCCCGGAGGTCGCCGATCCGTTCTCGCAACAGGACGCATCGTCGGCCGCCGCGGTGCGTTACCGCGATGTCGTAGTGGTGCCGCTCGTTCATGTACGCCGTCAGGCCGGCCTCTTCCCGCGGCGACCGCGGAGCGTAGTCCATCCGGGCGGCGACTTCGCAGAAAAAATGTTGCTGCCGCCGGCCGATGAAAGAGGGGGAGGCCGCCTCGTCGAGCGTCGTCCCGGATCCGGTCAGCCGCAGCCAGCCCGGCCGGTCCGTAAGGGACCAGGATTTCTCATCCGGATTCCGAAGGAAATTCCAACAAAGCCGCCTTCGGGGGGAGTCGAAGTCGTCCCGTTCCGGTTCCCGGGGCCACCGGCACGGGGGGCCGGCGGGCCCGTCCATCGTCATTTCGACGGTTCCGCCGGTCGTCACCCGCGGCCAACCGTTTTTCGTCCACACCACCGGGGCCAGGAACGTCTCGCGGCCGAGGTGGTGGTAGTGCTCGTCCACCGGACGGATGCCGAGGAAGACCATCCACCAGGAGCCGTCGGGCGACTGAACGAGATCTCCGTGGCCGGTGGCCTGGATGGGGTGGCGGCCGCGGTGGCGGTGCGTCAGGAGGGGGTTATCGGGACAGGGCTCGAACGGGCCCCACGGCGAACCGGCCCGGGCCACGGTCTCCATGTGCCCGTACTCCGTGCCGCCTTCGGCGATCATGAGGTAATAGCGGCCGTCGATCTTGTAGAGGTGCGGCCCTTCCGGATAACGGCCGCCCGTGCCGCGCCAGATCGTTCGGAGAGGCGTCCGGCGTTGGCCGGTGGCGATGTCGATGCGGGATTGGAGGATCCCGTCCTCCCCGGCGCTGGTCAGGTAGACCGCTCCGGAGGCGTCGAAGAAAAGGGACGGGTCGATGCCGGGTTGGTCCAGCCAGACGGGGTCCGACCATTCTCCGGAGGGGTCGGCCGCGGAGACGAGGAAATTCCCCTTGTCCGAGACGTTGGTGGTGACCATGTAGAAGCGGCCGTTGTGGAAACGGAGGGTGGGGGCGAAGATGCCCTGGGAAGGGGCGGCGCGGTCCAGCGGAAGCTGGCTTTTCCGCGTGAGACAGTGGCCGATGGGCCGCCAGTGGACCAGGTCGCGGCTGTGGAAGAGAGGAACTCCGGGAAAATATTCGAAACTGCTGGTGACGAGGAAGTAGTCGTGCCCCACACGGCACACGCTGGGGTCGGGATGGAAACCCGGAAGAAGGGGGTTGACGATTTTCATGGGGCGTGGGGGCCGGAAGACGGTCTGGGCGGCCCCCGTGGGTGGATTATCTTTTCTTGAAGATCCCTTTGAGGTCGGGGAGGGCGGGTTTGGATTCGCCGGCGTCCGCCGGCGCGCCCGTCCCGGGAATCGGAAGAGCCGACTGGCCCTTGGTTTTCAGGTCCTCGAGGGTTTGGTCGATCTGGCCCTGAGCGGACTGCAAAAGCTGGTCTTTTTTGTTGAATTTGTCGGTGATGCCTCCTGTTTTTCCGTCCAGTTGGGAGGTGAGTTTCTGTTTTTCGCCGTCCACCAGTTCGCTCACGCGCGCCCGGAAGGAGGCCTTCAGTTCCTCCAGCTCTTTCGACAAGACCTGTTTCACGGCGTTCTTAACGGCATCGTCCACGTTGGTGGAAAGCTTGAAGTCCGGGCTGGTGAGGGTGTCCGAGACCGCCACGGTCACGTTCAGGCGGTCCAGCGTGGTCAGCACGTCGTGCAGGATCTGCAGAAGGCGATTCTTTTTCTGTTCGGCGGAGAGGGTTTGTTCCAAGACCACCGGGGCGGCCTCGAACCGGATATCGCCGGCGATTTTTTCCGCCTTGATCGTCAGGTCGGCCGTCACGACGCCGTTGCCCTCCCGGATGGACACCGGGGCCCCCACTTGGCCGAGTTTCGTGTCCGCCAGGCCGATCCCCGCGTATCTCAACCGGACCTGTTCCCTCGGGGTGTCGGTGGTGTAGTCGAACTCTCCCCGCAGGGAAAGACTCTGCGGCCCCGCTTCGCTTTTTCCGGAGATTTCCAGGGCGATGGGCTTTCCTACTTTTTTCGGGTCCGAGGTCACGTCTTTCAAAGTGCCTTTGTAGGTCAGCGGATCCGTGCCGGCGGTGACCCCGCTGAGTCCGGCGTTTTTCAGGTGGAACGCGGGCCAATTGTAGCGGAACGGGAAATGGATGTCGCGGCCGCGCCGGTCCGGCGGCGGAGGGGTTTCCTCCTCTTTCTTCTGAGGGATGATTTTCCGGATCTTGTGGAACCATCCCAACGCTTTCTGTATTTTGCCGAACCATTCCGGTCCGATGAGTCCCCGGGTGATGCCCTCGGCGCTGAACCCGCTCTTGACTTGGCCCAGGGCGTTGTCCATGTCCTGTTGCCGGAGTTTGTCGATCTCCTTGAGGGCGTTTTTGGCCTGGGACACCTCCGCCATGACGGAGGCCTTCAGTTCCGCCAGCTGTTTCTTGGTTTGTTCGAGGTCCGCCTTAAGTTTTTTGCCTTCGGAGAGAATATCCTTGGCTTTTTTCAGGCCTTCCGCGCCGGAAAAATTTTCGGATTTGACCCGCTGGACGAAGGCTTTGACCCGGTCCGATGGGGCCTCGAGGTTGACGGCATCCGCTTTGGATTCCCAGCCTTGGGTGAGGGCGGGGAGGCGGTCCTGTTCCCCCTTTATCTTCTGATAGGAAGCCAGGTTTTCCAGTTGGACGAGTTTTTTCGGATCGTATTGTTCTTTCAGGTTGGCCATGGCGAAAGAAAAAGTCTCTTGGCCTTTTTCCGCCAGGGCGGAGGGTTCGTCCTTGTCCGCGGGCCGTTCCTCTGTGGCCGGTTTCTTCTTCTTGGACACCGCGCCGCTGGACTTGCGCGGCGTGCCCGTGGCGAGGCCGATGATCTCCGCGTTCTCGACGATGATTTTTTTCCAGGCCAACGGTTTGGCGGCCAGATCGAAACGCAGGGATTCCACGTCGAGCGTGTTGATCATGGGGCTGTCCGGGTCGGCCACCTGCAGGCCGCGAAGGGTCACGCTCATTTTACGGAGATTGATGTTGACGTCGTCCAGTTCCACTTTGGCGCCGTTCATCCGGGTTCCGGCCGCCTCGAGGGCGCATTTCACCGCCCCGTCGAGGAAGAAAACGGTGAAGACCCCGATGAGGGAGAGGACGACGACCGTGGGGATGAGGGCTTTCCAGCGCATGGGTTTAGGAGTAGCTGGCGTAGAGGCCGTAGAGTTTGGAGGCCTTCAGCATCTGGACGATCTTCCAGGTGCGCACTTTTTCCAGGAATTTCTCGCGATAGGTTTTGACGGCCCAGGCCAGGACGAAATACAGAGGTCCGAAGAGGAGCAGGGCGAACACCAGACTGCCCAGGGTGAGCGTGTTGTTGAAGTTCGTCCACGCCAAGAGGGGGGTGTTGTAGAGTTCCGTCCAAAAGTGTTTGAGGGCGGGGAGGGTGAGAAGGGCGTATCCGATCTTGTTGAAAAGAGGGTCCAGAAAATAGGAGAACGCGGAGAAGGCGGCCAGGGACACGAAGGCCGAACTGATGTTCACCCGCAACAGGAGGATCAGGACCAGGACCGGCAGGTTGTGGAGACTGGCGGTGGGGGTGATGCCGGCGATGGAGCCCAGGGCGATGCCCGCCGCGATCTGGCGCGGAGAGGCCTCTTTATTAAGGATGTTGATGAGTTTAAGGATGAGTTTGATGGTGATCATGCAATTTCCTGATGCGGTATTCTAGGGTAATTTGTTTCGTTCGTCAATTCGTCCGTTGAGAAATCAATGCGTGTCGCCGGCGACGGGTTCGCCGGGGGCGTCGAGAAGGGAGAGGCGTCGCCGGACCGTTTCGGCGATTCGACGGTAGCCTTCTTGGTTCGGATGGCCGCGATCGGCGGACAAATGGCCGGTCCGGGAAAAATCGCCCAGTTCCCGGTGCAGGTCGATGAAGGGGATTCCCTGGTCCATCGCGAAATCGCGAAGGACGTCGTTGGCCCAATAATTCGCAAAGGGATATCCCATCAAAACGAGACGGAACCCGTGTTTCCGGGCCAAACCGGCCAGGGCGTCGAGATCCTGCGTCAGCACCGTGGCCGCGGGGAGGCTGTTTTTAAAGACCGCCCATTTGTTCGGGGGGAGATGGTGAAGCAAGGAGAGGCGGGGGAGGGAAAAATTCAGGGCTTGAATCATTTCCGGCGAGAGATGTTCGGGGTCGGGCAGTTCGTCGGCCCAGAGGCGGTAATAAGGATTTTTTTCAGCGTAATTTTTCACGATCGAACGTTCGGCGGAATAGAGGACGGCGTCCTGTTGAATGAGGCCGATCCGTGCGCTGCCCAGATGCGACCAGAACGGGAATTCAAGCGGAAGGAAGGGGGGGCGGTCTTCCAGACTTTTGAAATGGGCCCGGGCCGCCCGCAGGTCCCCAGACAGGAGTTCGCTCCACCCCAGGGTTTCAACGAATAAAAAGGAAAAAGGATACCCGTCGGGCACTTTTTGAAGGATATTTTTAAAAAATTCCCGGCTTTTTTGCGGGTTCCCCCGTCCGATTTCCATCCACCCCTTCCCCAGAAGGAAGCAGACCCGCCCCTTTCGGTCGGGCGCCGGCGGGTTGGTCGAATAGAACCGGACGGTTTCTTCCGACGGCGGTCCCGCTTCCGCCAACCGCCGCGTTTCGGCGATGAGCAGGTCGATGGGGACGACCAACGGCCGCCGGCGATAAAGGGGGGCGACCGCTCGAAAGTTGGCCAACGCTTCGGGATATTTGTGGGACAGAAACTGGGCCGTGGCCAGCAAAAAACGTTCGTCGTCGGAAAGGACCGCGCGCCGGCCCAGGGTTTGGAGGACAGCGTCCGGTTGTTGAAAAACCATCAGGGCCTCCGAGGCGTCCTCTGGGGACACCGGAGGGGGGGAGATGTTTTGGCGCCCTGGCCCGGCGAGGAGATGGTTGAACAGGAATTTGTAGGTGCGGGATCGCTGCAGAAACGATTGCGCCACGCCGCGCGGGCCGTGCGCGGCGTACAAGGTTTTCCAGTCCACCCCGCTCCACTTCCAGCCGTTGTTGATGCCCCCCATATAGATGAGCGTTTTCGGCGTGGCGCGGGAAAGGGCGGCCCGGAGACGATGCAGTTGTTGGGAGGTATTTGTTCCGCCGTAGCCCAGGTTGAGGACGTGTGTGGGTTGTCGTGCGGACAGGAGCCCCTCCAGTTGTTGCGGGTAACTCATGCCGGGCGGGGCCCCGGCTCCCTGGGTGTGGGAATCGCCGAGACACCAGACGTCGCCGAAATCGCCGGGATCGGCGGGCAGTCGGGGATCGGGATAACGATAGAGGTGTTTTCCCAAAAGCCACAGAGATGTTTCTGAAAGTAGAAGGAGAAGGGCCAGGAGCGAAAGCGTCGTCCAAAGAATTTTTCCGATGAGGAGACGCTTTGCCGGCGGGCCGGAAGGGGGTTTTGGCAAGAGGGGGAAGGGGAGTTATCGGGCGGCGGATTTTAAAAAGCGCACATAGTCCGGGATCCCTTTTTCCGGCGGATAGGCGGCCTTGAACCCGATCGTCTTTTCCGCCAGGGCGGGGTCGGCCTGGGTGGCTTCCTGATAAAAATTGTACGGGTTGTCGAAATAATCCGTGGGCCGGTCGGCGCCCAGGGCCTTGTTGAGGAGGGAGATCACCTGGTTGAAGGTGGTGGGGAGGCCGGTGCCCGTGTTGAAAATGCCGCTCCCCCGGAAGGCGAAGGCCTTCATGTTGGCCTGGACGACGTCCTTCACGTAGATGAAATCGCGGTATTGTTCGCCCCACTTGAACACCCGCGGCGGTTTCCCGGCGGCGATCTGTTGGTAGAGCTGGTAGATCATGCTGGCCGCGGATTTCTTGTGAAATTCCAGGGGGCCGTACACGTTGAAATACCGCAGGCCGACGATGGAAAGGTTCGGGTTCTTTCGGACATAGGCGCGCGCAACCTTGTCCATCTCCACTTTGCTCTCGCCGTAGACGTTGGCCGGCGCCGGCGGCTGGTCTTCTCGCATGGGCACGGCGCCCTTGCCGTAGGTGGCGGCGCTGGAGGCGTAGACCACCTTGGGGCATCCCGTCGACAAGGCGTGGTCGAGGATCTTTTCGAACGCCGTGACGTTCACCGAC
>ERZ795054.3145-NODE-3145-length-13207-cov-3.806189_pt1 | contig 13207 bp, 9 predicted proteins | sample MGYA00375138_ERZ795054 | MGnify/ENA primary metagenome ERZ795054 (study PRJEB30183, sample SAMN05720215) | anaerobic digester metagenome | isolation source: active sludge of municipal wastewater-treating anaerobic digesters | place: USA | collected 2014-12-23 ...
GATTGGTGGACCACCTACACGGTTTCTCCGGTGGGCAACGGCATCACGTATGCCGTGTTCAAGGTTTTGGGGGTCAACCACGGGACGTTGCGCCTGGCCCCGGCCATCCTGGGATGCCTCAGCGTGGCGTTCCTGTTCTGGCTGGCGTTTCGTTACGCCGGTCCGCGTGCGGCCCTGTTCGCGTTGCTTTTTTCGGGGGTGAACGTGGGGCTGGTGGCCTACGCGCGATTGGCCATGCTGGAGTCGTTCCTGCTCTTTTTCCAGACATGGCTTTATGTCCTTTGTGCGCGCTGGCTTTTTACCCGGCGCGGCGCTTTTTGGATCGGGGTGCTGTTCGTGGCGGCTTTCGGCGCGAAGGCCTCCGCGATCCTCTTCCTCATTCCGCTGGCGCTGGTCCTGTTTCTCTTTTCCGCCGCCGACCGGTCGGTCGGCAGGTCGGGGTCGGTGAAGGGCTTCGTCCTCGGCGGCGGGGCCGCCTCGTTTCTCTACCTTCTGTTCGCCGCCGTGAACTGGCCGTTTTTCTACCACTTGAACATGGGTTTTTCCGCCCACAAGACCATCCTGGACCGCAGCAGCGGCCTGCTGAAAGTGTTGGAACTGCCCACCGGCAATGGAGAACTTCTCCTTACGCTGATGCCGCCGTTGTTGTGGGCGGCGTGGCTGGGGATGGGGCGTCTGTGGAACGGGGAGGGGTTGTCGGCCCTCTGGGAATCCGCCGGCCCCCCGCGTCAACGGATACGCGGGGCGTTGGAACGGATCGCGCGACTGGACCCGTTCCCGAGGTGGGCGCTGTTCTGCGTGCTCGTTTTTATCGGGGATCTCCTGGTTCATTTGTTTCTGCGGATGGATGTCTCGGCGCGGCGTCTTCTGCATATGCTGCCGCCGATGATCTTGACGGCGAGTTTGGGGCTGGACCGATGGTTGTCGGGGGAGGGGCGTCCCTCGCGCGGCGGATTTTTCGGCGTGTTTTCGGCTTTCCTCGTCGGCTGGGTGGCCGTCAAGGCCACGGTGTTCTGTTTTTTCGGTGTGTCCGGCTGGTCGAACCCGGCCACATTCCTGTTCACCCGGCCGTTCCCGGTTTTCCGCACGCCGGGCGATCAGTCCCTCTTCCTCGGGCGGGGATGGTTCGAGATGGGGTATGCGCTTGTTTTTGCGGGGGCGTGGCTCCTGTGGAAATATCGGCGGGCCCGGCCCGGAAGCGCTCCGGAGCGGACGGAAGGGCTTCCCGGAGGCCGCTGGAAACCGGTCGTCGCCTGGACGGTCGCGGTGGTGTATCTCGGCCATCAGTTGTCGATGGTGTTGCCGCCTTTGCTGAAGCCGACCTATCTCTATCGGGACGCTTCCCGCGCCATTGAACGTTTCAGCGAGAGGCCGGGGGCCGTGGTGCTCGGGAACATGGCCGCCGGGCTTCCCTGGGAGGGCAGCTATTATCCGCTCTATTACATGATGAGCGCCGGCATCGGTTATAAGAAAAAAACCATGGAGGACATGGGAAGGATCGTCGACAAATATCGGCCCACTCTCATGGTGGTGTTCGATCCCGACGGCAAGGTGGGGGACGGCGCCCTCTACGACTGGTCTTCGCCGGACGCCGTCGACGAGGAGACCCGGCGCACCATGGAAAAGCATAGCCCCCGGATCTTCGATTTCCGGGAAATCGTTTACCGTTGGAAAGGGCTGGAAGGCCTGTATCCCCGGGGGCAGTGGCTGCTTTTGAAAAGAAAAATTTCGGAGCCCGCGTCCCGCCTGAAAAAATGACGCCCCTGTACGACGCCCCTCGGCCGGACATCTTGTTCGCCATGTCGCCCGCGCACGCCCGCGACATGTACATGCCCATCTATTTCCTGTACCTGGCGGGGTATCTCGAGAAAAAAGGGTATCGCACGGAGATCGTCGATCCTCATCGGCGCGGCGCGGAGGATAACATCCGGATCATCTTGGACCGGGTGGCCGCGCGGCGGCCGAGGTATGTGGGCCTTTCCTCGTTCGCAACCGACTACGGCTGCGCCGTTGAGCTGGCCCGTCGGATCAAGGAGATTTCCGACGCGAAGGTCGTCGTCGGCAATGCGCAGCCCTCCTTGACGCCCGAGGATTATTTGTTCGACGGAAGCCCGTTCGACATCGTGGTCCGCGGCGAGGGCGAGTTGACGCTGGAAGAGATCCTCTCCCGCGGGCCGGCTGGGGGCGATCTGTCCGGCGTTCGGGGGATCGCCTACCGGGAAAACGGGCGCCTGGTGCTTACGGAAAAGCGGGAGCTCATGGATCTGGCGTTGTGCGCCATGCCCGCGTATCACAAGGTCGACATGCGCTGGTATCGCCGGGCCACAAAGCACATCATCCGCCGTCTTTTCACCGTCGGGGCGGTCGTCTACACGGGCCGCGGATGCCCTTTCCGCTGTTCTTTCTGCGCGGCCAACTCGGTGTGGCAGACCAATCGGATCACGACGGCGCATCCGATGGTGAGAAAGCGGCCGTTGCCCCATGTGATGGCCGAATTGCGCCTGCTGCAGGACACCTACGGGTTCGATTTTTTCTACATATTGGACGACACCTTCGGCATTCACGAGAAGGACATCACCGATTTTTGCGAGGCCTACCGGGCCAGCGGGTTGCGAATGTTGTGGGCCGCCGAGACCAGGGTCAACTGCCTGAAAAACGACGCCATCTTCAAAACGCTCAAGTCGGCCGGATGCCTCCAGCTGGATTTCGGCGTGGAGTCGGGGTCGCAGAAGCTGTTGAACGCCATTTGCAAGGGCATCAACGTCCCACAGGTCGTGGAGGCGTTCGACCTCTGCCGGCGGAACGGCATAAGGACGTTCGCCAATATCCTGCTGAACCTGCCCGGAGAGGACGAGAACGATTTGGTTCTGACGGAGCAACTGTTGGAAAAAATAAGGCCCGACTATATCTCCATCGGCGTCACGCAGCCGTATCCCGGAACCGCCATCAGCCGGGGATTGTCCCGGCCGCTGACACGGGACGATTATGCGGAGCTGAGCCGGTTGATCCCTTCGGAGAAATTCAGGCTCAGCAAACACAACCGGGATCTTTACAAACTGGTGTCCGCCTGGCTTTTGAAATATCGGGCCATTGCGCCCTTTGACCGGAGCGTGCTCCGGGCGGACGCTTCCTATTGGAAGGCGTTGCTCGCTTCGAACAACAAACTCAACTACGCCTATTTCATCTTGAGGGATCTGGTCACCTACCCGGTGGTGTTCGCGATATTCCTGATCCGGCGGATCGGGCTCCTCTGGCGCCCGAGCCATGTCCCTCCGTGGGCCGACCCCATGAAAGAAAAAGACCCCGGCCAATAGTTTCTTCGAATTTTGGGGGGATAAAATCCAACCCTCTCCCCGAGGGCGTTCCCACCGCCTCGTCTTTACCGAAAAAGCCACGAAAACTTCCGTGGCTTTTTTGTTTCTTCAGGCGCTCCCCGCCTCCTCGCCCTCCTGAGAACAGGAAACAAAAGCGTCTTTCCGGTGTTATAGAAAAAAGACGGCGGCCTCCGTCCGGAAGAGTCGTCGGGAAGGCGTCTCTCTGGAAAGGGGGGGGTCGTTTCCTTGGGGCAGAGGCACATACGCCGTCGGTGGTTTCTATGACCGCCGTCATGGATGAAAACAGGGGGGTCGTTCTATACTGAGAGAGACGGGATTCTGGTGAAGGGAGGGGTATGGCTATTGTCGTTGAGGAGCGGCGTCGGGCGAAGGGGTGGCGCTGGGCGGGTCTCGTGGTCCTTTTTGCCGCCGGCCTGGAGGTGTGCGGAGGGCTCTCCGTCTCGGGCGCTCCGTCGCCGGTGCGGCTCTCCGCCGACAGTCGTTTGTGGTTGCGGGGGGATTCGACCCTTCACCCCTATTCCAGCACCGCCACCAAAATGGACGCTTCCGGCTGGTACACCGGCCCGTCCACGGGCTCCGGTCCCGAAATCGCCGCCGCTCTGGCGGCCGGCGCCCTCAAGGATTTCAGTTTTTCCGTGTCGGTGACGGACCTTTCCTCCGGGGAACGGCTGCTCGACAAAAAGATGAGGGCTTCTCTCAAAGCCGCCGCGCATCCCGAGATCGTTTTTCGTATGACGGACTACCAATTCCCTCCGTGGACGGGAGAAAATCAGGTTGTGCCGGTGAAGGCTCGCGGACTCCTCTCCGTGGCCGGGACGGAAAAGCCGGTCGAACTCGACGGCGACCTGCGCGTGGAGTCCAGGCGCCTCCGGATCAGCGGCCGGAAAGAACTGCTCATGACGGATTTCGGCGTCAAACCGCCCGTCATGTTTTTCGGCGCGCTGAAGACGGACAACAGGGTGGTCGTCCATTACGAGATTGCGCTGGAGCTTGAATAGGGGCCGGCCGGCGGAACCGGATGAAAAAATGAAAAGGAGAATGATTATGAAAGACATCAAAAAAATCTTCGCCGCGGTGGTCGTCGTTTTAGGACTTTCGTCGCGCGGTGTCGCCATGCCGGTCGTCGAACGGGACAACATGGACCTCAACCTGGGCGGAAGGATGCAGCTCTTCGGGTTCGGCCAGCAGGTCCACGATCCCTACCGCAACGATCCCCGCGTCTACCTGTTCATGAAGCAGGCCCGCCTCCAAATCTGGGGGCATTACGAAAAATATAAATACGAGGTGCAGCTGGGTTTCGCCGGGGAAGAGGAAGTGAAAGCGCCCAGCCCGGGGGTGTCGCTGAACCTGATGGATTACTCCTTCGACATCCCTCTGGCCGACGCCACTTTTCTGAAGGTCGGCCAGTACAAGGTTCCCTACGGCCGGGAGCGGCTGGAGGACTCGGGGTACCTGCAGTTCGCCGACCGGTCCATCCAAAACCTCGCCCTGCGCGTCGGACGCGACGTGGGGTTTGCGGTTCATTCCTATCCGGGCCGCTTGGCCTGGACGGCCGGCGTTTTCACCGGCGGCGGGCGGGACGTGCCCGAAAGATACCTGCCGCAGGACCTCGGCGTGCCCATGGTGGTGGTGCGAGCGGGGTTCAACGACGGGGTGGACGAGGACATCTATCACTCGCGTCAGAACGACCTTGACCCGCAGCGCACCAAAACGGCCTTCTTCCTCAACGGTCTCTATATGCGGGATTCCCTCGTCGGCCATTCCACCGTGCTGAACGTGAAGACCTCGGAAAAATCGCTCCTCGTCAACAGCAACTGGAACCCGTTCGTCGCCCAGTCGCCTTTTGACAGGGGGGAACTGGTTCAGGGCGGCGGCGATGCGGCCGTGCGGACGCCGCTGGGACCGTTTGCCCTGTCGGCGGAGGTCGAGGGAAATTTCGGCCGGTACACCAACGCCTACGGCAGTCTTCAAACCACCGGCGGCCGGGCGCAACTCGGGCTTTACCGCAACCCTGTTGAACTTTCCATCCGGTACGCCTTCGTCATCCCGGACAGCAAATTCGCCTACTACGATACCGCCACCAAAAAATCCTACGCCATCACCGGCCACCGGGCCTTTCAGGAGGTCACGCCGGCGCTCACCTACTATCTGAAAGGACGCCGTTCCAAAATCATTTTGGACCTGCCCATCTTGGTGGACGTCCCCGTGCTGACGGAGAAAAACGTGGGGTCCTATGTGGTCACGGAACAGCCGGACCAGACGTCGGTGCTGAAGGCCGGATCCGTGGACCGACAGACGGTGGTGGAAGGTCGCGCTCTTTTTCAAGTGAGCTTTTGACGACGGGAAAAGAGGGGGGTGAGGGGGGGATGTCCGGAAAAGTATTTCGCCTCGCTTTGGCGGGGGCGTGTTTTTTAGTTTGTGCGGCCGCGCCTCGGCCCGGCGGGGTATGCCTGTCCGTCGTTCAGGAGCGCCACGGGAACTACCGGTTGGAAGGCGCGTTTCAGGTGCAGTCGACTCCGCAGGTGGTTTGGAGCGTGCTCACGGATTACGCCGGGATCCCTCATTTCGTGTCCGGCCTTCAATCCAGCCGGATCGTTTCGCGGGACGGCGGCCGCGTGCGGTTGGAGCAGACCTCTTCCGCCAAGTTCCTGTTTCTCGCCCGTGCGTTCACCGTGCATCTCGACGTCCGCGAACACCCCCCGGAAAAAATCGATTTTGCGGACGTTTCCGGGAAAGATTTTGAGGTATACGAGGGGTCCTGGTTCTTGGAAGAAAAGAAAGGACAGTTGGTCGTCTTCTATCGGCTGTGGGCGAAGCCGCGTTTTTCTGTTCCGGCTTTTTTGAAGGGATGGTTCTTTAAGAGGGACGTGACGCGGATGCTGGAGGAAGTTAAATCCGAGATTTTGAGACGGGACTGAGGGTGTCGGACAGGACATCCCCGTAAATGTGACGCCGCGGCCGACACCCCGGGCGATTTTAATGGCGAGGTTTCTCCCGGCATGCAACAAAGAAAAAGAGTTTGTCCCATTCTGTGGGGCAAGCTTTTTTTGTTTGGAGCGACGGGAGACGAAGCCGCGGGGCCGACAGGGCGGGACAGGAACGACGGATCGGGTTCATCGGACGGCCGGGCCATGCCCTCCTCCGTCCGGCGGGGGAGGCCGATGGGCGGCCCGCCCCGCTCATCGCCGGACCGAGACGAGGCGGGTTTGTTTCCCGGTCCCCCGACGGGATCGTTTGTGAACTGGTATAATCGGTCTATCTTGATTCAAATCGGAGGTCTTATGAAAAAAACGCTGATCGTGATGTTTTTGGCGGTGGTTTTCGCGACGACATCCCTCCTGGCGGGACATCCAGGGAAACAATCGTGTTCCTACAAGGCGCCCGAGGTGGTTCCGGCCATCGGGTTCGAGGCGAAAATGGACAACGGCCGGGTGGTCGCTCGTTGGAAGAAGTATAACCGTCCGGATTTTAAATATTACAAGCTCGTTCGATCCAGCACCAACGCCAACCCCGTCTATCCGGAAGACGGCTATATATTTGTCGGTTCCCAGAAAGACCAAACCTCGTATGTGGATGAATCCGTGGAGTCCGGCCAGTGGTATTACCGTGTCTGCGTCATTACCACCGGGGGACAGCGCTGGGTGAGCCCGGTGGTTACCCTAACGGTCAGCGATAAAAGCGGCGGGGTGTCCGGGGGAGTGCCGACGTCGGCGGATTTCGAGTAGCGAAGAAAAATTCCCGGAAGGCCGCCGGCGGAAAAGGCGTTGGGAGCTCGTTAACATCGTTGCCCGGGCGCTTGCGCGCCCATCCCGACGGTTGCCGCCGGTCGGCCCCTGCAAGTCTCGATCAGAGATAGGAACCTGGCGTAAATCAAAAGAGCCAGCAAGCCCATCGAGGGCTGTCTGGCTTTTTTGCTGGAGGGGGGGGCGCCCTCGTCGGCTCGCTCCGAGGATCAGCGGCAGTCCCTCCAAAACGTTTCGCTGAAACTGAAGGACCTGCCGCGCCGACCGGCGGACGGAAGACTCCGCCGTGATTTGAATCGACGCACAATGCTCTCGCGCTCCATTCGGGCTCGAGGGCGCAGGTTTATAAATCGACCAAAAAACAGAAAAGCCGTTAGCACCCTTAGGGTGCCGACGGCTTTTCTGTTGCGGGGGTAGGATTTGAACCTACGACCTCGAGGTTATGAGCCTCGCGAGCTACCAGGCTGCTCCACCCCGCAAAAGGATTATAGCCCAAATCCAGCTCCAAAAGCAAACGTATATAAGGAGATTTATTAAAGGGGAATCGACAGGTCACAGGGGGGGGCACTCACCGCGCTTCGAGGGAGCGGAACGGGTGAAAAATACCTCTTGACAAAAGGGGGAACGGAATATATGCTATACATGTAATACATGTCATAAATAATATACATTCAATATATGACTACGCTAAGAAAAGCCTATGGTTCCTATGAAATCGCCAAAGTGTGCGGCGTTTCGCCCAACACCACCTGGCGGTGGATTCGGGACGGCAAGCTCCCTTCCTTTAAAACCGGGGGGGGGCAGCGTCGTGTCTGGAACGAGGATTTGAGCTTATTTCTAAAGGATTTGGGCATCCCCGTCCCGTCGAAATTAATGGGCGCGGCCGCGGGGGCCACCCGCGTTTTGATCGTCGACGACGAAGAGGATGTGCGGTACACCCTCAAGAGGATGATCCGAAAATTTTGGCCGAAGGCGGAGATCAGCGAGGCGGCCAATGGTTTTGATGCGGGGCAGAAACTGCTCGATCTTCTTCCCCATGTGATGTTGTTGGACATCGCCCTCCCCGGGGTCGACGGATTTGAGATTTGCCGCACGGTCCGAGCCCACCCCAAGATAAAGAACGTCAAAATACTCGCCATCTCCGGTTACAGCGTGGAAGAGTGGGGGAAAAAGGTCATTGAGGCGGGGGCGGACGCTTTTCTGCAAAAACCCATCGAGTTGGAGACCTGTCGGCAAGCCATCCAAAAATGGATGGAAGCGCCCCGCTGAACGCGGTCTCGCGTTCCATCAACAGCACGATCGCCCGCGGTTTGGAGACGGACACCTTGGTCAAGGAGAGGGTCGCCCCTATGAGGTGAGCAGGTTGTTCGCGGCGCCCTCGGGGGCTTGGAGGGGAATCCCACATGGGAGGAAACCGGTGACATTTTTCGATTTTTCCCATACACGGAATAACAGGGGATTCGGCTTGGTGGAGCTGATGGTCACCATCGCCCTGTTGTCCATTGGGTTTTTGGCGGCGGTGAGCGCGTTCAAGGGCCTGTCCATGGGGATCTTCAAGACGAAGACGAAATCCCTGGCCGTCAATCTGGCCCAGGAAAAAATGGAGGTCCTCAAGGATAAATCGTATTACCGGCTGCGGGTGACCAGTGCGCCCGTGGCCGTGCCGGGGACGGATCCCGCCGTCTATTCCGATGCCGGCAACTACGCGGAGGAAACCGTGTATGTGGGGGGCATCCCTTTTTTCCGTTACGCCGTGGTGGAGAAGGTGCGCAAGAGCGCGTCGGGCGGCGCGCTGGAGGCGGTGTCGTGGAACGAGGTGGACACCGGCCTGAAACGGATCTCGGTGGGCGTGGTGTGGACGGAAGCGGACGAGAAAAAACAGTACGTCCTCGTCAACCTGAGGGAAAACCCCAGCCGGGCCGCCGCCACCGTGTCGATGGAAGGCACCGTCGCCGACGCGGCCACGATGTTCCCCGTTTCGGACGCCATCGTGTCGGTGGTGGAAAACCCGTCCTGGCGGGACAGGACGGATTCCTCCGGCCGATATTCGTTCAATCTTTCCCCCGGGAACTACACCCTGCGGGCCTCCTCCGGGCCGTATTTCTCCGACAGCCGGCTCGGGCGCTCCGTCGACCTCTCCAACACCCCCCTCGGAACGAATTTCACCCTGACCAAAAAAGCCAACGGCACCGTCACAGGAACCGTTTGGATCCGGAATCATCCGGTCATTTCCCAGGTGGGCGCCACGCTGGGCGGGTTGGACGACGAGGAGTTCGTGGAGCTCTACAACCCCTCGACCTATTCGATCACGATGTATAACTCCGTTTTCTCCACGCGCAAATTCGTCGTCAAATACGTCGATATCGTCGGGAATGAAACCGAACTGAACCCCATCGGGGGGACCACCTACAACGGCGTGGGCGGGCAGATCATTCCGGCGAACGGTTTCTATCTCCTCGCCAGCAAGAATCCCATCGGAGGCGTCCAGTCCAACGCCTATTACAATGCTCCGGCGGATCGGATTCCGAAGGAGGTCGCCGGGGGGATCGTCCTGTGCGAATACGACGGGGGCGTCTTCATCAGCACGTGGGACGCGGTGGCCTGGGGGCGTTCTGGGTATTCGGGCCCGCCCAAGGCGCGAGAAGGGAACAGCTATTTTACGTTGACCGCCGGACCGGGACACGGCGGCCTGGCGCCCGATGAAACCATCGAACGCATCGCCTACGCCACGTCGACGCTGGTCTCGATGGAACCGGGCACGGGCGTCCACCGCGCCCTCGGCAACGCCTACGACGACGACGTTTCGGCGGATTGCTGGGTGCACCACGACCACAACGACTGGGCGGGCACTCTGCAGAACTGGAACAATCCCGCTTTCGAATTCGTCACGGGAGAAACCGGGACCCCCGCCAACGGCGCCTACATTTTCGCGGACGACGGCATGTCCAACACCGCGGTGGCTGCTCCGACGGGCACGCCTCCCCGCGCCCAATACACGTTGACGTCCGTCGCCACGGGCACCTGGACCCTTTCCGCCTCCTCCGGCACCCTCTACATAAGCACCGGCATCACGGTCAGCGCGTCGGGCAGTTTCCAGAAGCCCCTGCACCTGTCCAGCACCACCGATTCGGGATACGTCAGCGGAAAAGTGAGCGACATCTCCGGGACGCCCATCCCGGCGGTGAACGTGGTGCCGGGCGGGGGGACGACCGACCCCAGCGGGTTCTACCGGTTGGCGCTGGGGGAAGGCCTCCACAACATCACGGCCAACCCGGGCAGTTTGAGTGCTTCTGAATACGTGGAGGCCAGCGTGCAGGTGAACGTTACCCGGGGACAGATCGCGTCGGGGGTGGACATCACCCTTTCTAAGGGCGGGGGGGTGCGGGGGCGCGTCACGTCGGACGGGACCAACGCGCTGCCGGACGTCCCCGTGAGCATCTTCGATTCGGGAACCGCCCTGGAGGTGACCAACGAACTGACCGACAGTCAGGGCTATTTTGAGATAGCCGTGCCCACCGGGAGCTATTACGCCGTGCCCATCGGCGAATATGGGGAAGTGGTGACGCCCGCCCAGAGCGGCGTGGTCACGGTGACGGGAGGGGCGACGGTATACACCTCCACGTTCACGGTCGGGCCCGCGGTGGGTTACATCAGCGGCACCGTGACGGCGGGAGGGCAGCCCATCCCCACAGGGGTCTTGATCGTGGCCACCACGGGGACCATCACGGGGATGCTGCCGGACGTCGACGCCACGCTGCGGTCCAGCGGACTTGTCTATTACATGGCCACCTCGGGCGGGACGGGGAGATACACCCTGAGCGTGCGGAACGGGACCTACAACCTCTATGCCTGGTATACGGATGCCTCCGGCAACGCCACGCCTCGGTCGTTGACGGGGGTCACCGTCAACCCGGGCCAAACCACCACGGCGGACGAGTTGACATGGTGATCTTGGGGCGGCTCCCTCTCCGCGCACCCCGGGGCCTGGGCGGTTTCACCATGGCCGAACTGATGGTGGTGGTCGCCATTATGGGGATTATTTTCAGCATTGCGCCCAAGGTGTTGATGAGCACGCACCGGTTCTTCGCGTTGAGTTTGGCCCGTTCCGAGATCCAGAGGGACGCCCGCACGTCCTTGAACATGATCAACCGGCAGCTTCGACAGGCCAAGGCCTCCACGGTGACGGTGAGCCGGCACGCCTCCGACCAGCCGCCGTATTCCAAGGTCGAGTTTCAGACCGTCGCCGGGTCTACGCTGACGTTTTGGCAGAACGGCCACGACTTGATGATGAAAAAGGACAGCTCCAACTCCAGGCTGCTGGCCAAGAACATCCGGAATGTGGCGTTCGCCTACACTCAGACGGACAACGACGCCATCATGTCGGTGGCCGTGACGTTTGAAAAGCGGATTTATGAAGGCAAATCCAAGTCGCTCCAGACAGCTGTGGAAAAAGTCCGGATCATGAACGACTGAGGCGGAAGGAGACGACCATGAAACCGATACTTCGAAAACTTTGGATTCGGTTGTCGAGAGACGCGTCCGGGCACAGCTCGCCCGCCGCCATCGCGGCCCTGCTGATCGTTTCCATCTCGCTCCCGATGGTCGTCAAGATGGTGGACAACGAATCAAAATGGGCGGTCAAGCAGAAGAAGACGACGACGGCGTTCCACCTCGCGGAGGCGGGGGTGGACCGCGCCGTGTGGAAGCTGACCGAGATCGAACAGAACTGGCTCGACGCCAAGGAGGGGACCCCGATCCCCGGCTACGACGACGATATGGAATACACCGATGTCCAGGGAGGGGAATATAAGATCCTCATTTCCTCCGGCCCTACGCTGGGCCAGGTGACCATCCGGGCGTTGGGACGGGACTCGACCCAAAAGGAGGTGCGGGGGATTCAGGCCGTGTATACCCGGAACGTGGTCGATGCCGCTTTGAGCGTGGAGGGCGGACTCCAGTATAAACCCAATCTCCACGTGCATTGGGGACCGGTCGTCAACTACACCTCCATCTCCCAGTCGCCGGGCGACTATTACCCGCGGAAATTCTCCAAGGGCCAGATCGTCGGACGGGACACGGTGAACGATTCCGTGAACACCGACGGCCTGGAGTATTGGGCCTTCGATACCAGCCTGGGCACCCCGCCCCAGGTGGATTTGGATTATTACAAGGAGCAGGCCAAGAATTCAGTGATCCCGTTGGAGCCGTCCGGCGGTGGCCGCATCGAAAAGAACATCGGCGGGAACGTCCTGGCGGTGGCCTCCCCGACGGGGTCCGGATACTTTTTGGCGTCCATGAACGGCAATTCGGGGCTCCGTTTCGAAAAGACGGGCGGGAGCAGTTTTTATGATTTCCGGAATTCCACGTCGGTCATCTACATCGACAACGACACTGGGGCGCCCATCGTCACGGACCTTCAAAACGGCGGTTGCTTCTTGAGGGTGGAGGGGCTGATCTTGGCGGGGGATAACCACAATATGGACTGCAACGCCCAGGAGGGCGTTCTGGGGGCCACCATCCCGGTCCACGCGCAAAAGGAATATAAACATTCCAGCGCGGAGTCGTATTGGAACACCAACTTTTCATCCGTCGGCGAAGGCAACTGCTGTTATGCCCTGACCAAGCTGGCGGTGCACGGGTTCGTCTACGTGGGAGGCAACATCGCCAACGCGGGAAGTAACACGGAGATTTTGGGCGCGTTGGACGTGAAGGGCAACGTGAACGTCAATACGCTCAAGGTCTATTACGACGAAGACATCGCCGAACAGGTCCACCTGACCGGCGGAACGCCCCGGCGGTTGTCCTGGAAAGAGGTCAACGAGACCTGGTAGCCCCGTTTTTTTGTCCGACCGGAATCAAAGATCCCCCACGCGCGGCCGATCGGCCCGCCCCCGCCCGTCCCGTCGTCACATAAATCCGAAAAGTGAGAGCGAGCCCCCTGTTGAGGGCGGTTTGTGGGGGTTTCAGAACCACCGGGGGGAGCCGAAGGTGGGCAGGAACGGCCGCTGACGCGCCGCTTTTTTGGAGTGACGTCAAACAGGCGAAATCGTAAACCCGAGGTGAAACTTCTCCGCCGGTCGGCATTTACGGTTATAATGAGGTGGCGGAAGACGAAAAGAGCTTTTTTCT
>ERZ795054.3146-NODE-3146-length-13205-cov-7.053840_pt1 | contig 13205 bp, 11 predicted proteins | sample MGYA00375138_ERZ795054 | MGnify/ENA primary metagenome ERZ795054 (study PRJEB30183, sample SAMN05720215) | anaerobic digester metagenome | isolation source: active sludge of municipal wastewater-treating anaerobic digesters | place: USA | collected 2014-12-23 ...
AGGGCGCGGGCGTGTCCCATGGTGATCCGTCCTTCGTTGATTTCGCGGATGATGGCATCGGGCAGGGAGAGGATCCCCAGAGTGTTGCTGATGTAGGATCGGCTTTTTCCGACTTTCTCCGCCAATTCCAGATGCGTGAGGTTCATCGAGTTGATCGCGTTCCGGTAGGCCTCGGCTTCTTCGACGATGGTCAGGTCTTCCCGTTGGATATTTTCCAACAAGGCCAACTCGGCCAAATACCGGGTGTTATAATCCCGGACGATGGCGGGAATCGTCGAAAAACCCGCCAGTTTGGCCGCCCGAACCCGGCGTTCGCCGGTGACAAGCAAAAATCCGTTGAGAACTTTTTTGACGATGATCGGTTGGAGAACGCCGTTGACGCGGATCGACTCCGCCAATTCCTTTAAGGCTTCCTCGTCAAAATGCTTCCGAGGCTGGAAAGGATTGGGTTCGATCGTGTTCAACTCGATGTCGACGACTTCTTCTTTTTCGAGATTTCGGATTTCGTTTTCGACCAGAAGGTCGCTTAGTCCCCGTTTCACGAGATTAGTTTTCTGCATGGCGAGAGATCACCTCTTTGGCCAACTGACGGTAGCTCAGGGAGGATTTGCTCTTGGGAGAAAATTCGGTCACCGGAACTCCGTAGAAGGTGGCGTTCGAACAACTTACATTGCGGGGAATGATGGTTTGAAAGACCTTTTCCCCGAAATAGGTTTTGACTTCGTTGACGACCTGAAAGCCCGAAGTCGAACGGGTGTCCAACATCGTTAATAACACCCCGAAAATCGTCAGGGTCTCCATGTTGACTTTTTTCTTGGCTTGAACCATCCGAATGGTGTTGAGCAGTTGGGTCAACCCGTCCATGGCGAGAAACTCGCACTGCACGGGGATGATGATGCCGTCGGAGGCGATCATCGCATTGATGGTCACGAATCCCAAGGAAGGGGGACAATCGATGAGAATATAATCGTACCGCGGTTTGATATCCTTCAGCTTCGTATGCAGGATGAAATCCCGGTTCGTATTCATGATGATTTTCTCTTCGATGCCTTCCACCATGGTTCGGGCGGGAAGAACGTCGATATAGGGGTTGTCGGTCCGAAGAATGGCTTCTTCGACGCCGACGTTATCGGCGAGACAGTCAAAAACGCTGTGCGTGAAACTCCCGCGGTTGATTCCCAAACAGGTGGTGGCGTTGGCCTGATAGTCCAAGTCGATCAACAGAACTTTCATTTCGGCATAGCTGAGCGAACTGGCGAGGTTGATGGCGGTCGTGGTTTTACCCACTCCGCCTTTTTGGTTGGCGATGGACAATATGGTTCCCATGCTCATCCTTCTTTCTTCAGGATTTCTTCCCGAGGTATTGTTGGAAAAGGTCGGCGTTGTCGCGGAAAACCGCAATCAATTCGGGGGTTAAGAATTCATCGGTTTCCAAAGCGGTCATCAGCTTGACGATGTCTTGGTGGGTCAGAGGATGGCCGATGGGGTCCCATTCGTCGCGACGCGTTACTTCCGAGGCGAGATATTGGTAGATCATCGCCAAGGCAATGATCTGCTCTTCCCGCCCAAGGGCGATGCGATCGAGAGCATATTCGTAGCGGTTATCCCGATAGGGAACGGTTTCTCGGAATTTGGTCTGGAAATTGAAGATCATCGTGACCATGTCGGTTCGATTGTTCAAGAGGTATTTGTCGAGGCGATTGGCGATCTTTTTGGTGGCGACGCTGAATTCGTCATTATCCAGAATCCGTTTGAGGCCCCGTTCGTGAATATAGAGGTACAAATCCCTCACATTCAGGATTTCTTTGCCGTTTTCCTTGAATTGTTCGCACAGAAAAACGGCGATTTCTCCGACCGCGCGTTGGAAACGAATGTCTTCATAGGCCGGTTGTTTTCCGTTCCGACGATCGAGTTCAACCAAATAGGACAAGGAGTTGTCTTGATATTTTTCGATCAGGTGGTTCATTTTGACCCAGTCGTAGTTCAAATCGATGTAGAGTTTTTCGTTATACAGGATTTGAACCAAGAAGATGAGGTAAAAAACGACGAGAATTACCACATAGACGTAAAACTCCCCGGGGATCCGTTCGATCAAGACTAAATCCGCTTGATGCCGGAAGAGATAATAGGTTCCCAAGCCGACGACAAGCGTGCCGAACGTCAGGTAAGAATACAATTCCTGAAAGAAAATGATGATGGTCAGGGCGATATAAAAGAACAGATAAGCATAAAAACTTCCGGTCCCGCCGATATAGAAAATCGTCAGCGCAATCGTGTATACGATGGAAACTTGGACGGCGAACATGATCTTGTTCCAACGGATCAAGAGCAAAATCAAGACAAATGCCAAGGCGAGTCCGATGCTGGCGAGAATTTTGACGATCGGGGGATAGTCAAAGAAAATCGAGAACGGAATCGTGACCGCCGTGATGACCAACAGGAAAAACATGACTAACGTGATCTTGATTTTACGGACTTCGCTCATCGGCAAAAATTCGGTGTTGAACATCCTACGGAAGAAGTTTTTCATGCTTTTCCCTTCTTTCCGAGAATGTCATTGACGATGTCATCGAAGACTTTGTTGTTTTCTTGGTAGATTCGGATGATTCCCGGATCGATGGTATAGTAATAATCGGTGTAAACCAAAACGTTGTAGATTTCGTCTTCGGTGAGCGGACGCATGAAAGAGTCCCCTCTCCGCAAAGACGCATAAAACACCGCAAACGCCAGGATTTTGATCTCCATGTTGTCCGACTGATGATTGAGGCTCCGGAATTGGGTTTCGGAAAAGATTTCCCGTTTTTTGATGTGAACGTCCTTGACGTAACTGATCTTCATCGCCAATTTCAACAGTTTTTCGTGATTTCCCAAGAGGAGATCCTGAAAGCGATCCAATTCTTCTTTCGTGAATTCGGGGTATTTGGCCTGAAGAACCGAAACCGGCGTTCCGCTGTCCAACGCCTGAAGGATGTCGATTTTCTTTTGGAAGACGTTTTCCATCTGCAATTTGGCGCTGAAGGCTTTGGCGAAAGCGGCGGTGTTGGCATAATATTTGGGCAAATCCATTGTTCTTCCCCGCACTTGGTTCTGCATGTCGATCAGCAGATCAATGTTTCGAAATTCGTTTTCTTTCGAAAGCGCGATCTGATTGTAGAAGAAACGTTTCTGTTTCACAAGGATGAACGAGGAAATCGTGAGGACGAAAACGAAGACAAGAAAGAAGAAAGGAACGGCAAAATCACTTTCTTGGGACGGGTTGGGAAATTCCAACAGCCCGGGATAGCGGATGATCAGGGCGAGCACCGCAAAAACCAGAAAGGCGTTGCTGATCCACATCACTTTGATGTCTTGATAAAAGGCCGTGAGAGCATAGGCGATAAATAAAGAAGCGATCATCGCGGGCGAATCGAAAACGAAAACCATCGAAATTGCCAAGATGAAGACGCCGAAGGTGGTGATGTATTGGTTCATTTGATAGAATCGATAATTTTCCATGCCATATGCCAGCATGGCGACATTGACGAGGATGACGATCAAAAATCCCGCCATCATCGTTAATGTCGTGGTCAAATCCATATGGGTCAGGAACATATACGTGACGACCGCGGCTCCCAGTAACAAGGTCAAAACCAAGACGAATTTGTTTTTGGTCCGCAGATGTTTGTTTTCGAGCCATTGCCGGTAATCTTCGATCTCGGAAAAAACATAGGTTTGTTTTCGTTCCATCGGCGGCCTCCTTTACAATGGGTTTTTCTTGATTTGAGCGAACGTCCGGGGATACCGGGGATCGGTGGGGCGAAGTTTGCGAATCACGATTAAAACGTGTTCCGTCGATTCGTCAATATCGTATCGTATTTCGTGTTCGACGCTCCCACCCAAAGTTTGGATGGCATTTTGGGCGTCTTGCAGTTCTTCTTCGTATCCTTTGGCTTTCATGGCGATGAAGCATCCCCCCGTTCGAACGAAGGGCAGACACAATTCCGTCAGGATATCCAGACGGGCCACCGCCCGAGCGGTAACGATGTCATAATGGTTTTTTAAGGGCAAGTCCTCCGCCCTTCCCAAAACCAAATGGACGTCGCGTAGTTCCAAGAGAGCGGTCAATTCCTCCAAAAAGCGGATGCGTTTTCCGAGGGAATCGACGATGGTGACCTTCAAATCCGGGAAGGCCAGTTTCAAGGGCAGAGAAGGAAATCCGGCCCCGGACCCGACGTCCAACAATGTTTTTCCCGCCGGATCGATGGCCAAAACCAGACAAAGCGAATCAAAGAAATGCTTTTTGTAGATTTCCGAACGTTCCGTGATGGCGGTAAGATTCATTACGGCGTTTTTCTGCGACAAAAAGACGTGGTAACGGTCCAGTCGTTCCATCAAGTCCGCGGAAGCCGCGAGATGAAGTTGTCCGAGTTTCGTCTCAAACCATGAATCCACGCTATCGCCTCGAAAGTATTTTACCACAAGGGCAAGTCAAATCATACCACTTTCCGAAAATGCGAAGATGTTTCACGGCGGATGTTTCACGAGGGTTCCGGGAGATGAAAAAATCGTCCGCGGGGACGATTTTGTTTAGTGGCGGTCGATCGCTTTGATGAGAACCACCAACGCGGCGACATCCGAGGGGTTGATGCCGCTGATACGAGAGGCTTGACCAATCGTCAATGGCCGGATTTTTTGCAGTTTAACACGGGCTTCGAGCGCCAACCCATGAATGCGGCTGTAATCCAGATCGGAGGGAATCGGAATACCTTCTTCTTTTGCCAGTTTTTCCGCTTCTTTTCTGGCTTTGGCAATATACCCTTCATACATGATTTCAATTTCCACCTGCTCCGCCACGGCGGGGGTCACCGACACAGGCAATCGCGCCACTTCCATGGCGTGGGCATAGGTCATCCCGGGACGCTTCAAGAGCGAATGAAGACTGATTTTCTCTTTGATTTCCCCGAATGCCGCAGTTCCGAGACGTTCGTTGGCTTCGGGTGTCGGCAAAAGATACACCGATTTCAGCCGTTCGATTTCCAGATCGATGGCTTGTTTTTTTTGGAGAAAATGATGAAAACGATCCTCAGAAATCAAGCCGAGCCGATGCCCATGAGGAGTGAGACGGAGGTCGGCGTTATCATGGCGCAGCAATAAGCGAAATTCCGCTCGTGATGTCAACATCCGGTAGGGTTCCGCGGTTCCCTTGGTTACCAAATCGTCAATCAAAACTCCGATGTAGGCTTCATCCCGCCGCAATATAAAGGGCGGCTGTCCATCCATTTTCAGGCTGGCGTTGATGGCTGCCATCAGTCCTTGGCATGCGGCTTCTTCGTACCCGCTGGTTCCGTTGACCTGCCCCGCAAGGTACAAACCGGGGATTTTCTTGGTTTCCAAGGTCGGCCATAACTGGGTGGGTGGGAGGGCGTCATACTCGATGGCGTAAGCGTATTTGGCAATCACGGCGTGTTCCAATCCGGGGAGGGAATGCACCATCTGTTCTTGCACTTCATGGGGCATGGAGGTTGAAAACCCCTGCAGGTAGACCTCATCGGAAAGAGCGCTTTCCGGTTCGATGAATAGCTGATGCCGTTCTTTGTCCGCGAAACGGACGAATTTATCTTCGATGGAGGGGCAATACCGGGGGCCTACGCCTTTGACGAGACCGCCGTACATCGCCGAACGGGTGAGGTTTTGCAAAATGATCCGGCGGGTATCGTCCGTCGTATGAATCAAATAACAAGGCCATTCGCGTTCGATCGGGTGGAAAACCGAGTCGTCATAACTGAAATGGTATTTGAACCCGTCTCCCGGAGCGAGTTCCATTTTGGTAAAATCGATCGAATTCCGCAAGAGCCGTTGCGGGGTCCCGGTTTTGAGACGGAAGGTTTCCAAACCCAATTCACGCAAGTGGGCGGACAGTCCAACGGAAGGTTTTTGTCGGTCGGGTCCCGAAGGGGTGGATGTCGCACCGACGAGAACGACCGCTTCCATATAGGTTCCCGTGGTCAAAATGACCGCTCGGGAGCGATAGACCGCTCCGGACTCCAATTCGACACCCCGGCATTCGCCGTCTTCCACGATCAGACGCTTCACGTAAGCTTCGAGGACTTCGAGTCCCGCTTGTCCCAGGATCGTTTTACGCATTTCTTCCGAATAACGGATTTTGTCGGATTGGGCACGAAGAGCACGGACTGCCGGCCCTTTGGAATCATTGAGCATCTTCATCTGTAGATAGGTTTTATCCGTGTTTTTCGCCATTTCCCCGCCCAAGGCATCGATTTCGCGGGCAATCGTCCCTTTGGCGGGACCACCGATCGAGGGGTTGCAGTTCATGGCCGAAATCATTTGGATATTGCCGGTGACGAGCAGGGTTTTCTTATGGAGACGGGCCAAAGCCAGGCAAGCTTCCGCCCCGGCATGTCCGCCACCGATGACGATTGCGTCATACATGCGAATCACATTCTTTCTGAGGGGGTGTTCAAATCAAACCGAAGTGTCTCAGGGCGTTCGGCACGCCGTCTTCCTGAACCGATGTCGTCACATAAGAGGCGACGGCTTTCAGTTCCGGGAACCCATTGCCCATGGCGATGCCGTGAGCGACGGTTTTGATCATGGAAATATCGTTGGCACCGTCGCCGATGGCATAGACCTGGTCTTCGGGATATTGCAAATACTTGACGAGCCAGCGGACGCCTTCGGCTTTGAGATCTCCGCGAAGATTGACATCATAACCGAAACGACTCGAAGGGCTGAATACGAGTTCGGGAAACGTCTCTCGGAGATGATCGACGACATGATCGTCGAATACGATAAAAGCCAAGAGCGGATGATGAAGATGGTAAGTTCGGTTCAACACGGGAATTTCCAAATTGAACGCGCGGGAAAATTGGTCGACTCTCTCGCCCTTTCGGGAATAGGCGACGTAGGCATCGACACCTTCAAAAACAACGTCGAAGCCCATTTCGTCGGAGAGTTGCGCCATTTTGGTGACAACCCGTTCGGGAACGTAACGTTCATAGATGGTTTTTCCGCGATAATTGATATAGTTTCCGTTGGCGGTGATGGCGGATTCGATTCCCAAGGTGCGATCGATCCCATACAGCAGATGCGGGGTGCGGCCCGAAGCGATGATCGGTTCGTGACCGTTGGCTTTTAAACGGGCGATGGCCGCAAGGGTGGAAGCGGAGGGAACCCCCGTGTCCAACAACGTACCGTCCAAATCCAAAAAGACCAAAGCCATCGTGCCATCCCCTTTCCAAAACGCGCATCGAGAGCGCAAAAGAATCTCCCTTGAAGCATCTCCACCCACATAAACACCTTACTTAAGGCTGCTTCCGTCAAGACCTGACCTAATTCGTGGGCGCTTATTGAGTGAAGATGCTTCAGGAGAGATTCCCGAAAACATTGTATCACATGAGAAGCCGAAATTCAATCACTTTACTTTCCGCAGCCGCTTGAAGAACGTCTTTAACAACAACCCGGATTCTTCCGCCAAAACCCCGGCTTCGACTTCCACCTGATGGTTATATTCCGGGTGAAATACGTTGATGACGGATTGGTGGGCTCCGCTTTTCGGTTCGAGCGCTCCGTAAACACAACGTTTCAAACGGGCTTGAATCATCGCTCCCGAACACATCACGCACGGTTCCAGCGTGACATAAAGCGTGCATTCATCCAAACGCCATGACCCAAGTCGGCGGCATGCCTCGTCGATCGCCATCATCTCCGCGTGGTTGAAAACGTGGCGATCGGTTTCCCGACGGTTGTATCCGCGGGCGATGATGTGATCATCTTTGACGATCACACATCCGACGGGGACCTCATCAAGATCAAAAGCTTTCTGCGCTTCGGCGAGCGCAGCTTTCATGTAGAGGACATCTTGATCATTCATCGTCTTTTTCCAATTTGTCGTAAACCGCCGGTTTGCCGGGAACCTGATGACAATGCCGGCACCGGGCTTCATAGGAGTCCTGAGCCCCGACCAGGATAATCGGATCATGATAGTTGGCGGGTTTGCCGTTAACGATTCTTTGGGTGCGGGTGGCGGGGGTGTGGCACACCACGCAGATCGCAGAGAGTTTGGTGACGTCCTCGGCCAAAGCCAGCAGTTTTGGCATGAAGGAGAACGGTTCTCCGCGGAAATTACGATCCAAACCGGAAACGATGACCCGGATGCCGTGATCGGCGATATATTCGCAGATTTCGACGGCCTCCTCATCCAAAAACTGGATTTCATCGATGGCGACGACATTGGTTTCGGCGTCGACGTATTTCATGATTTCCGAAGCTTGGCGGATGTTGATGGAACGGGTTCGGTTATTGTTGTGGCTGACCACTTCGTTTTGCGCGTACCGATTATCCAAGGTCGGCTTGAAAACCAGGATGTTTTGCTTGGCATATTCCAAGCGTTTCACCCGGCGAATCAGTTCTTCGGTTTTTCCGGCAAACATCGGTCCGGTGATGACTTCAATCCATCCTTCTCGTTGCTTCAGATACATGAGCAAATCCCCCTTCGTCCGTTTTTACAACCCATATTATACCCAAAGAGTAAAAAAAAAACCATATGAAATGGTTTCTTTTGTCGGGAGCGGAAAACTTATTTTTCGTTCTTGTTTTCGATGTTGTACCGTTTGTTGAAACGGTCGATACGACCATCCGCGGCCGTGAATTTTTGCTTTCCGGTGAAGAACGGATGACAATTGGAGCAGGTATCCACGCGGAGTTCCTTCGAGGTCGAGCCAGTCACGAAGGTGTTTCCGCAGGTGCTGCAGGTCACTGTCACCTGATAATATTTCGGATGAATGCCGTTTTTCATTGTTTTTCTCCTTCTGCCATGATTTTTCTTCTCATAGTAAGTTTCCAAGCAAAAGTATTATATCAAATTACATTGGGGAATGCAAGCAATATTTTCCCCCTCCGAAAAAGGCCGCCAACCGTGGATTTTTCTCGAGAATATTCCAAATTGAACCCTTCATAGGGGCGGGATGATGGTATAATAACGTTTGGAATGTCGAAAGGATGTGACGCCATGGCGACGCGCGACGAAGAAGCGCTGAAATTGCATGAACGACACCGCGGAAAGCTGTCGGTCGTCTCCCGCGTTCCTTTGAAAGACGCGCGAGATCTGGCGATGGCTTATACCCCCGGCGTGGCGGCTCCGTGTCTCCGCATCGCCGCCGATCCCGAAGAAGCCTACCGTTATACTTTCAAAGGACGGATGGTCGCGGTCGTCACGGATGGGACAGCCGTGCTCGGCTTGGGCAACATCGGGGGATTGGCGGGTCTTCCCGTCATGGAAGGAAAATGCGCTCTATTAAAGAAATTCGGCGGAATCGACGCTTTTCCCATTTGTTTGGCAACGCAAAAACCGGAGGAAATCATCGACACCGTCGTTCGGATCGCTCCTTCGTTCGGGGCGATCATGTTGGAAGACATTGCGGCTCCTCAATGTGTTTTCATCGAACGGGAGTTGAAACAGCGTCTGGATATTCCGGTTTTTCATGACGACCAACACGGGACGGCGATCGTCGTTTCGGCGGCGATTCTCAACGTCTGCCGGAATTTACGAAAAGATCTGTCCTCTCTTCATATTTGCGTTTCGGGAACCGGCGCAGCCGGAAGTTCGATCTGCCGGATGCTCCACCGATTGGGGGTCGGAGAAATCCGTGCCTTCAACAAACAGGGAATCGTATCCCGTCGGAAATACGCGGAATATGATTTCTTGATCCGCGAATTGCTCGATCAAGGCGTTATTACTTCCTTTGAGGATTACCGGGAGGACACGCTTCGCGAACTGATTCGCGGATCCGACGTCTTCATCGGCGTCAGCGCTCCCGATTTGGTCGATGCCCCGATGATCCGCTCCATGGCCAAGGATCCCGTGGTGTTTGCCATGGCCAATCCGCGGCCCGAGATCCTTCCCGAAATAGCCTTAGCCGCGGGCGCGAGAATCGTTGGAACGGGAAGAAGCGATTTTCCGAATCAGATCAACAACGTTTTGATTTTCCCGGGTCTATTCCGGGGTGCTTTGAAAAGTCGAGCCAAACAGATCAGCGAAGAGATGAAGCTGGCTTCTGCCCGCGGCTTGGCCGCTTTGGTTGCCGACGACGAATTGGCCGACGACTACATCCTTCCCCGCGCGTTTGACCGCCGGGTGGCCAAAGCGGTCGCCGATGCGGTAATCCGTCAGGCAAAAATCGAACAATCCAAGGAATAAACGGCCGTTGGCCGAAAAATAAAGAGGAGGAATCACAGTATGTGGGCATTAATCGTTTCAATTTTGCTTTTTGCGGTGTTGTTCGTCGGCATCGGGTTTGAATTCGGGCAGCGTTCCTTCCGGTTTCGCTTGAGTCAATTGTATTCGCTGCTCGCTTTCGGTGTTTTGCTTTTTGCTTCGTTTTCGGTCGTCAAAGCCAATGAAGTGGGCATTGTTTATGACCCGTTCAACGGCGGAATCCAGAATGAGACCTTCGGCGAAGGGTTTCATGTCAAATCGATTTTCCAAGAAGTCACCAAAATCAGCACCACCAACCGGACAGCTCAGGTTTCCATCTACGGGCAAACCAAAGACAGCATCTATGCCCAGTTTGAAATCACGATCGTTTATCGGATTGAGAGCGCCAATGCCGGAGTGTTCTATAAAGCGACCGGTCATAACGATATTGCCGAATCGCAATTGAACTCGGTCGTCAAGGAGGCCTTACAAGGGGCAACCATTCAATTTGACGTGTATGCCATTTTAGGAATCGGGTTGGAACTGGCGCGGTTGGAGTTTGTTGATACCCTAACGGATCTGATGCGGACCCGATATAACATCACCTTGATTTCGGCCTCGTTCGATGATATCGATGCCGGAACCCAGATTGAAAACATCATCCAACAGAAAGCACAAGCCATCCAACAAGTGGAAATTGCCGAACAGGAACGGCAAAAGGCTCTGGTCGAAGCGGATACCGCCATCATCCGCGCGGAAAACGCCGCCGAGGTGATCTTGATCACCGCCGAAGCCAATGCCGAAGCGCAAATCGTTTTGAATTCGGTCACCGTCAATGCCATCAATACGATGTATCTTGCCCAGTTCAGCGAAGGCCAAGATACAACGACTCCCGCAGCATACGGATATCTGACGATGAATGAGATTTCAACCGTGATTCTGAAGCAACTTTATTATGATACTTGGGATGGCGTCCTTCCCACTGTCATCGCCGACGGTTCCGGCATCATCATCAACCCCTGATTTTCAGTTCCCAAACATCAAAAAAGGTCATCCTTCGCGGGATGGCCTTTTTGATGGTCGGACGGTTTATTCGTTGGGTACGGCCTGCAGAATGAAGTCGTCGCAGTGCGCCCAATCCCCACCCGATCCTTCGCCGCGGACACCGATTCGAACGATGGTTTCTTCGGTGATGGTGAAGGTGATGGAATACGGGTGATAATTCGGCCACGAGGAGACGTTGCAATGATCGGACACCATGATGTCCGCACCTCCCGCCACGGCGGCGTACAAATGAATGGTCGGTTCTTCACCGGCTTTTCCCATGCACCAGAACGACAATTGGTAAGTTCCGGCAGCCAATGTAATATCTTGATAGAAATTATAGGAGAAATCCGCAGAAGCCCAAATGTTGACATGACCTTTGCCGGTGCGGGCATCGGTCTCGTTGCGTTTGGTTCCGCCCGTGGCGTACCAGGGAGCCACGACGGTTTCTTTGGTGTTTCCTTTGGTTTCCAGTCCGGGGTCGACGATAAAGTTGGACACCGCGGTGACCGTGCAGGTGACGACGACCGAGGAATCCGCCGCCAACGTCCCGTGAACCACATAGGTTCCCGGTTGCGTCATCGCCGCGACTTCTTCGGGATTCCAAACGATGGCCGTTGTGGTATAGCGATGTTGACTGTCAATGGCGGTGGTGTTTTCCGGCAACTGTTCCTCCAGGGAAAGATTCAAGGTGACTTCCATATCGGTGTTGACGGACCCGTCCAGAATCGTGAGGGTCTGATTCGCCGGGGCGTTCTCAATCAGATCCAAAATGTACAGAGTCGGAAGTGCTTTTCCCGAATAACTGAACAAGGCTTGGTTTGACCAAGAGGATTTTCCATCCGAATCGGTACGTCCGGAAGCGGCATTCGCCCAGCCCGCCCCTTCGACGGGAAGCCATGCGGGTTCCCAATAAAAGATACCAAGACCTTTTCCGTCGGGAACTTGGGCGACGGCGTTGATGACGTCGCGCATGTAGGACGCCTGCCCCTGCAAGGAGGTTTTGTACCCTCCCGCGCTCTCCATCGTTTCATTGTAAATGTTGGAGGCCTGAATATGCGATTTGGTCGTGAATCCATAGGACATTTCCATGATGCAAACCGGTTTTCCGTAACGGGCGCTGATGCGGTCCATCGTGTCCTGAACTTCTTCGATGGTTCCGTGCCAGTAAGAATAATAGGAAAGTCCGATAATGTCATAATTGACATTTTTGGAAGCCATCTTGTCAAAGAATTCCTGGAACCGGGAATAGGTTCCGCCTTCGGCGAGGTGGATGATCGTTTTGATGTCTTGCGAGACGTCTTTGCAGGCGCGATTGGCCTCCGAAAGAAGCGTCGACAGCCGGGTCAGTTGCAAGGGCAGGGCATTGAGACGTCCCCATTCCCAGATCATCCCGTTATTGATTTCGTTGCCGATTTGGACCATTTCCGGAAGAATGCCGAGCGCTTGGAAAGCTTCCAGAGTGGTTTTGGTATAATCATAGATTTCCGTAACAAGCTGCTCCCAAGTAAAACCGGTCCACGCTTTGGGGATTTGTTGCTGGCTGGGATCCGCCCAGAAATCCGAATAATGGAAGTCTAAACAGATATCCAGTCCCGCTTGTTTGGCGGCGTATCCGATCTTCAGGGCCGTGTCGAGATCATTGGTTCCTCCGCCATAGGGGTTCCCCTCAAGATCGTAGGGATCCACCCAAAGGCGGATGCGGACGCAAGTGACGCCGGCGTCGGCCAGAATTTCGAACAAATCCTGTTCTTGACCGGCGGCATTGTAGTATTTTCCCCCGTTAGCATACACTTCATAAGCGGTCGATATATCGACCCCGTAAATGAAGTCGGCCGGGAGATTTTCCACCGGAAGAACGGTGAGATTCGTGGCGGTGGGGTCTTCGTAGATCGTCGCTAAATCGGCCGGCGATTCGGAGTTGGTTCCCATTCCCACCGGAGGAACCCATTGCAAGGGGTTGGTCGTG
>ERZ795054.3151-NODE-3151-length-13191-cov-6.167479_pt1 | contig 13191 bp, 10 predicted proteins | sample MGYA00375138_ERZ795054 | MGnify/ENA primary metagenome ERZ795054 (study PRJEB30183, sample SAMN05720215) | anaerobic digester metagenome | isolation source: active sludge of municipal wastewater-treating anaerobic digesters | place: USA | collected 2014-12-23 ...
CCAGGCTCGCCCTCTCCCGGCGGAAGGCCTAGAGAACGGCCTTGCGGGCCTGGCCGGGTAGGGCCAAGCCAGGCTCCCCCGGCCCCATCCGGCATCTCCGGCCGGGCATTTGACGAGGGACTCCGGCACGATTAGAATGGACTTAATAAGAGGAGCTGCGAGATATGGAAGCATCGAACGCGAATCAATACCTCACCTTTACGCTCGACAACGAGCAGTACGCCATCGGTGTCGCCAAGGTCCGCGAGGTTCTCGAGCACACCAAGATCACGAAACTCCCCCGAACCGCCGAGTTCATGAAGGGCATCATCAACCTTCGGGGCGCCGGCGTGCCCGTCATCGATCTCCGCCTGAAATTCGGCCTGCCCGAGACGCCCATCACCAAGGACACGAGCATCATCGTGATGGAGGTGGAGAGCCAGGAGGGCACGGTCGTCGTCGGCGCCCTCGCCGACGCCGTCCACGAGGTCGTGGAGATCGACGAGAACGCGGTGGAGGCGGCCCCCCGCTTCGGCACCAGGCTCGCGGCCGAGTTCATCCGCGGCGTCGGCAAGAAGGACGAGGCTTTCATCATCCTCCTCGACATAGACCGGATCTTCAACGCCGAGGACATCTCCGCCCTCGCCGGGAGCCGCGAGGCCGAGGCCGTCTAGGCCGGCTTCCGCGCGGCATCCGGGGCCGGGCGCCAAGGCGTCCGGCCCCTCGTTTTAGGGGCACCTGTCCGCGCCGCCCTTGTTCCCATCCTGAGGCCCTTTCCTGTAGTATGGGGACGGGAGAGTCCATGGTTCCGCTCTACAAGACGAAGATATTCCGCAGACAGTTCTTCGCCCTCCTGGGGCTTTCCCTGCTCTTCTTCGCCGCGATGGGCGGGGCCATCATCCTGCGCACGCGGAGGGCCGTGGAGGCCCGCGAGCTCGAGCATTCGGCCGCCTACCGCGACCAGGTCGGGAAGCACCTCCTCTCCTGGCTCGGGGAGAGGAAGGACGACGTCGCCCTCCTCGCGAGGACCATGGAGCTCGAGGCCGGACCCGAGGGGCCGGCGGCGGCCCGCCTCGGCGCCTTCCTGGCCTCGAAGCCCGACTTTGTCGACGCCTTCCTCGTCGACGCCCAGGGGAGGGTGGCGCTGACCAAGGTCGGGCCCTCCGCCCAGCGCACCTACCTGGGCGACCGGGACTACGCGCGCTCGGCCCTGTCGGGAAAGCCCTTCGTGAGCGGCTACTTCGAGGCCCGCCTCAGGAAGACCCCCATCTTCGCGGTCGCCGAGCCCCTGTGGCGGGACGGTCGCGTCGCGGGCGCGGCCGTCGGCGTCATCAGCCTCTCCCGGCTCCTGGGCGTCGTCGACGCGGCCTCCCTCGAGCACCTCGGCTCCGCCTTCCTCGTCGACTCGCGCCGCGCCCTCGTCTCCAACCCCGAGTTCGCGAAGGGCCTGGCCGAAGCGGAGTCCGCGGCCGGGGCGGGGACCGCGACGGCGGCCGGCGCGGCGGCGGGAAGCGGCCAGGCCGCGGCCCTCGTCATCGACAGCCTGGCCGCGCGGGAGGTCGCCGCCGGAAGGTCGGGCTCGGCCTCCTATGGCGACGCCTCCGGGAAGAAGGTCATCGGCTCCTTCGGCTGGATCGAAGACCTCCGGCTCGGCCTCGTCGTCGAGCTCTCCTACGAGCGCGCCCTGGGGCCGGTGACCGGCCTCCTCAGGTTCGCGGCCTTCCTCGCCCTGGCTATGCTCCTCCTCCTCGCGGCCCTCTCCTACGCCCTCTCCGCGAGGCTCGTCGGCCCGATAGCCGCCCTCCTCGCGGCGGTGGGGGCCGTGGCCGAGGGGCGCTTCGACGCGCCAATGCCCGCCTCGGCCGGCAACGAGCTGGACCAGCTCGGCGAGCTTTTCGGCCGCATGGCCGGGGCGGTCCGCGACCGCGAGGAGCGGCTCAAGGAGAGCGCCGCGCGCGACAGCCTGACGGGGCTCTACAACCACGGCCGGATCATCGAGTACCTCGAGCTCGAGCTCAGGCGGAAGCGGCGCTCCGGCGAGCCCGTAACCCTCGCGATGCTCGACATCGACCATTTCAAGGCGGTGAACGACAGCCACGGCCACGTGGCCGGGGACGCCGTCCTCCGGGGCCTGGCCGGCATCCTCCAGTCGAGCGCCCGGGAGGGCGACCTCGTGGGCCGCTACGGCGGCGAGGAGTTCGCCGTCATCCTGGACTCGGGCTCCCCCGAGCTCGCCGCCGCCTTCTGCGAGCGCATCCGCTCCAAGGTGGAGGCCGCCGCCTTCGGGCACGAGGGCCTCGACCTCCGCGTGACGGCGAGCCTCGGCTGGGCCTCGTCCCCGGCCGGCTGCCTCCAGGCCGCCGGCCTCGTCGCCCTGGCCGACGCCGCCCTGTACCGGGCGAAGGCGGAGGGGCGTAACCGTGTTCGCGGCGCCGTCGGAGCCGCCGGCGCGGCGGGCGGCGGGGCCGCCGCCCCAGGCTCGGCCGCGGAGGCGGGCTGTGCCGAAGAGGAATCTTTACAAAAGCCCCCGAAAGGCTAGAATCTACGTCGGACGGGCGCCTCGCAAGGCCGTCCGGTCCGACCATCCCTTGCGCCAGGACTGCCAGTGATCGACCTACAGCCCCTCGTCAACAAGAACGTGCCCTTCAAGTTCAAGGGTGCCGAGCTCAAGCTCGACCTCTCCCACGCCCTCTTCTCCTCCTTCAACGTGGACGTGGGCACGAGGCTCCTCCTCAAGGCGGTCGGGCGCGACGAGGTCCTGGCCGGAGCCAGGCGGGTCCTCGACGCGGGCTCGGGCGTCGGCGTCATCGGCGTCGCTGTCGCCAAGGCCTTCCCCGAGGCCAGGGTCGAGGCGCGGGACCGCGACCTCCTGGCCTGCGCCTTCACCGAGCGGAACGGGGCCAGGAACAAGGCCCCGAACCTCCTGGTCAGGCCCGGCCTCCTCGCCACCGGCGCCGCCGTCTCCGCCGCCTTCCCCGAGCCCGCCCTTCCCGGGGGCGGCTACGACTTCATCCTCTCGAACCTCCCCGCGAAGGCCGGCGGCCCCGTCCTGGAGGCCTTCTTCAAGGGCGCGGCCTCCCTTCTAGCTCCGGGCGGCCGCCTGGCCGTCGTCATCGTGAAGCCCCTCGTCGAAGCCGCCCTGGCCTGGATCGAGGGCGCCGGCCTGGACATCGTCTCCTCCGAGCGCGGCTCGGGCCACATGGCCTGGGTCCTGGCCCCGCGGGCGGCGGCCCCAAGCCAGGCCGGCGCGGCTCAGGTTCCGGCCGCCGCGGCACCGGCTCAATCTCAAGCCGCCGCGGCCTCGGCGCCGCCGCAAGCCGGCGTCCCGGGCGCCGCACAACCCGTCCCCGCTTCCGCGCCCGCGGAGGGCCCCGAGCTCGACCTCTCGGGCCTGGACCTGGGCGTCTACCTCCGCCGCCGCGGCCGCTTCCGCCTGGGCGAGGCTTCCTACGAGGCGAGCGGCTACTGGGGCCTGCCCGACTTCGACACGGTGGGGTTCTCGCCCCGCGTCGCCGCCGAGCTCGCCGAGCGGGCCATCGCCGGCATCCTGGTCCGCGAGGCCCTGGTCGTTAACCCCGGCCTGGGGCATTTTCCCCTCTGGCTCGCGAGGCGGGCCGGCCCCGCGCGGATCCAGGCCGCCTCGCGCGACCTCCTCTCGCTGGCCGCCACCGGCGCCAACCTGGCCGCCCTGGCCGGGAGAAGGCCCGCCTATCGCGCCCTCGACGCCCTGCGCCTCGACGAGCTTCCCTCGGCCTCCCTGGACCTCCTCGCGGAGTTCCCCGACGCCGTGCCCGAGTACGACTGGATCGAGCCGCTCTGGGATCGGGCCTTCCGCCTCCTCAAGAGGGGGGCCACCTTCCTCCTCGCGGCGACGCCCACGGAGCTCGCGCGGGCGGAGAAGCGGCGGCCCCAGGGCTTCCGCCTCCTCGGGGACAGGCGGCGGAAGGGCCAGGCGGCCATGGCCTGGCGCCGGGATTAGCCGCAAGATATATTTCTCCGCGGCATTTGCATTGCGTTTTCGCGCGAAGTAAAATGGAAGCATGACCAAGTCAGAGACGACCATCCTGGAGTCGAAGGACCCCGCGGCCTACATCGACAGCTCGCTCAAGTCCCGCCTGAGCCCGGCCGCGAAGGCCAGGCTCGCCAGGCTGTGGATGGAGAAGACGGGTTATTCGAAAGAGGACATCCTCCGCGCCAGGAACCGCCATCCCTATTGGCGGAAGAAGAAGATGGAGGGCTCCGTCGAGCGCACGAGGCGCCGGCTCGCCGCGCACGACTATTCGGGCGGCGCCGAGGTCGAGTGGACCAGGGCGCGCATCGAGGAGTTCCTCTCCCTCAACGGCAAGGGCCGGGACGGCCGCTACGAGATGAAGGACTGGCAGCTCGCCGAGCACTTCGGCTCCAGCATCCCCTCGATCCAGTACATGAGGCGCAAGTGCCGCAAGGTCGAGTCCCTGATCGGGGCCCGGGCCTCGCGGGCGAAGACGCTCGACTACCTCATGCGGGCCGAGTCGGTGCTCAAGCGCGGCGCCGGCGCGGTGGAGGCCCTGGCCGCCTCCGAGAAGGAGCGCGCCAAGGCCACCCTGAAGGCGCCGGCCAAGGCCGGCGCGAAGGCGAAGCCTGCGGCGAAGGCCAAGCCCAAGGCGGCCGCGAAGGGCGGGGCCTCTGCCAAGAAGCCGGCGGCGAAGGTCGCGCCCAAGAAGTCCGCGCCCAAGAAGGCCGCGTCCATGGCCCCGGCCAAGAAGGCCGTCCGCGGCGCCGCCAGGAAACCGGCCAAGAAATAGACACTCCTTTTCTAGAAGGCCCGCGCGTCAAGGACCGTTCTCCGCCCGGCCAGGGCGGGGGGCGGTCTTTTTTGGTCCAGGGGCGGCGAGGTCGGCCTTTCGGCGCGGTCCATCATCCCTGGCCGACCGGTCCCCGGCCCGGTCGCTCAGCCTTGGCCGACCGGGCCGTCGCCGAAGGGCTTCGCGCGGGAGAGGACCTCCCGGAGGACGGCGCATTCCGCCCCGAGGAGGCCCGGATCGGCGGCGACGAGGGCGAAGGCGTCGGTCCGGGCCTTCTCCAGGACAGCCTGGTCGCGGACGGGGTCGGCTATGGAGAGCCGCAGGGCTCCGGCCTGGGCCGTGCCCGCGAGCTCGCCGGGGCCGCGGATCTTCAGGTCCTCCTCCGCCAGGGCGAAGCCGTCGTTCGTCTCCATCATCGCCTTGAGCCTCGCCTTCGCGTCCTCCGTGAGGCCGTCGGAGAAGACGAGGAAGCAGTAGGACTGGGCCTCGCCGCGGCCGACGCGGCCGCGGAGCTGGTGGAGGGCGGCGAGGCCGAAGCGCTCCGCGTGCTCCACGACCATCGCCGCGGCGTTCGGGACGTCGACGCCGACCTCGACGACGCTGGTCGCGACGAGGATCCTGAGATCGCCGCGGACGAAGGCGTCCATCGTCGCCCGCTTCTCCTCGTCCTTGAGCCGCGAGTGGACGAGGCCGGCCGGGTAGTCCGGGTAGACCTCGTCCTTGAGCCGCTCGTACATGGCCTCCGCGTTCTTGAGCTCCAGCCGCTCCGACTCCCCGATGAGAGGATAGACGAAATAGGCCTGCCGCCCCTCGGCGAGGAGGCGGCGGACGAAGCCGTACACCTTCCCGTCGTTGCCCGTCTTGGCGAGGTGGGTGACTATGGGCTTCCGCCCCGGCGGCATGGTCCTGATCGTGGAGAGGGAGAGGTCGCCGTAGACGGTGAGGGCGAGGGTCCGCGGGATGGGCGTCGCCGTCATCATGAGGAGGTCGGGGAGGGGGCCCTTCCGCCCCAGGGCCAGGCGCTGGAGGACGCCGAAGCGGTGCTGCTCGTCGACGACGGCCAGGCGGAGGTCGCGGTACTCGACCTCGTCGGAGAAGAGGGCGTGGGTGCCGAGGACGAGGTCGACCTCCCCCCGCTTCAGGGCGGCGAGGAGAGGAGGGCGGGCCGCGTCCTCCACGTTGCCCGAAAGGAAGGCCAGGCGGATCCCCAGGGGCTCGAGGAGGCGGGCCGCGGTGCCCGCGTGCTGCCTCGCGAGGAGCTCGGTCGGGGCCATGATCGCGGCTTGGCCTCCGGACTCGATGGCGTCCAGGCAGGCCAGGATGGCGACCAGGGTCTTCCCCGAGCCGACGTCGCCCTGGAGGAGCCGCGCCATAGGGTAGGGGCCGGCCATCTCCGCGGCGATCTCCGCGGCCGAGCGCTCCTGGTCCGGCGTGAGGGAGTAGGGGAGGCGCTCGAGGAGGCGGCGCTTGAGGAGGCCCGGCGAGGAGCGGGAAGGCCGCTCGGCCTCCCGGCGCCTGGCGGCCCGCCTCGCGACCGCGAGCTGGAAGTAGAAGAGCTCCTCGTAGACGAGGCTCTCGCGGGCCGCGGCCAGGCGCTCGGGCGAGGAGGGAAAGTGGATCTCGCGCAGCGCCTCTCGCTTGGGAAGGAGGCCGCGGCCCTTGGCGAGGGAGGGCGGCAGCTCGTCCTCGACCCGGGCTCCGTACTCGGCCAGGGCCGCGCGGACGAGCTTGCGCACGTTGCCCTGCTGGAGGCCGTCCGTGAGGGCGTAGACCGGGAGGATGCCCTTGAGGAGGGAGGAGGCGCCGCCCTCCCCGGGCCCTCCGGCCGCGCCCGCGTCCCGGTCCTCCTCGTCCCGGTCTTCCCCGTCCTCGAGCCGCTCGGCCTCGAAGGAGGAGGACTGGATCTCGCCGTAACGGAACTGGAACTTGCCCGTGACGAGGACCCGGGCGCCGACGGGGAGGCTCTTCTCCAGGAAGGGCCGGTTGAAGCAGAGGAGGATGGCGGAGGAGGAGGCGTCGCGCACCTCGATCTTCAGGGTGCGCATGCGCCCGAAGCCGAACCAGTCGTGGCCCGTCACCCTGGCGACGGTGTGGACCCGCCCGCCCTTGGCGAAGGCGGAGAAGGGGACGAAGACGGAGCGGTCGTCGTAGTCGCGCGGATAGCGGAGGAGGAGGTCGGCGACCGAGAAGACGCCGAGCCTCGCGAGGCGCTCGGCCACGGCCTTGCCCGCGCCCCTGAGGTTGGTCACGGACTGGTTGAGCTCGCGGAGGAACACGCCTTCGAGGATAGCACGCCGCCTCCGCCCGCGCGAGGCCCCGCGGCCCGGGCGCGGCCGCCTCCGCCCGCGCGAGGCCCCGCGGCCTAGGCCCCGCCTTCTTCCTTGCCCTCCGCGGGGAGGGGTGCTAGGATGTCCCTCAGGCGCCGCCGGCGCATCGGGCGACGCGCCTAAACAAGGAGAATCGAACATGCGGAAGGAACTCGAACGCCTCGCGGAGCTCGACCGCGGGCAGGTCCTCGTCGCCCACATCGGGGCGGCCCTCGGCTGGGACCAGGAAACCTATATGCCCCCGAAGGCCATCGAGGAGCGGGCCGAGCAGCTCGCCCTCCTCGAAGGCCTCTCCCACGAGAAGCTCTCCGATCCCGAGATCGGCCGCCTCCTCGAGGCCCTCGGCTCGACCCCGGAGAATCCCTTGGGCGACGCCTCCCTCGAGGCCGAGGAGAGGGCCTACCTCCGCGCCCTCCGCCGCGCCTACGACCAGGCGACGAAGCTGCCGGCCGACCTGGTCGTCGAGCTCGCCCGCGAGGTGAGCCTCTCCCAGGCCGCCTGGGCCGAGGCGCGGGAGAAGAACGACTTCCCCGCCTTCGCCCCCCACCTGGAGAGGATGGTCGCGCTCAACAAGCGGAAGGCCGCCTGCCTCGGCCCCGGCAAGAAGCCCTACGACGTCCTCCTGGACCTCTACGAGCCCGGGAGCACGGAGGCGTCCATCGCGGCCGTCTTCGGCGCCCTCAGGAAGGACCTTGTCGCCCTCCTCGGGAAGATCACGTCGAGGCCCCAGGTGGAGGACTCCTTCCTCCGGCGCCCCTGCGAGGCCGCGCGCCAGGAGAAGATGAGCGAGTGGCTCATGCGCCTCCTCTCCTACGACGTGGAGCGCGGCCGCCTGGACACGACGGCCCACCCCTTCACGACGACCCTGGGCACGGACGACGTCCGCATCACGACGCGCTACCTGGAGGACTACTTCCCCTCCTCGGTCTTCTCGACGATCCACGAGACGGGCCACGCCCTCTACGAGCTCGGCATCGCGCCGCCGCCCGCCTTCCGCCGCACGAAGCTCCACGACGCCGCCTCCATGGCCGTCCACGAGTCCCAGTCGCGGCTCTGGGAGAACACGATCGGCCGCTCCCTGGCCTTCTGGAAGCCCAACTACGCCAAGCTCGAGACCCTCGCCGGCCCCGCGCTCAAGGGCGTCTCCGTGGAGGACTTCTGCCGCGCCATCAACAAGGTGGAGCCCTCCCTCATCCGCACGGAGGCCGACGAGGTCACCTACGGCCTCCACGTCATCCTGCGCTTCGAGCTCGAGGCCGAGCTCATGGCCGGCCGCCTCGCGGTCAAGGACGTGCCCGCCGCCTGGAACGCGAAGGCCAAGGAGCTCCTCGGCCTCACGCCGCCTGACGACGCCCGCGGCTGCCTCCAGGATATCCACTGGTCGATGGGCGCCATCGGCTACTTCCCGAGCTACGCCCTGGGGAACCTCTACGCCGCCCAGTTCTGGGCGCGGATGAAGAAGGACATCCCCGGCCTCGAGGCGCAGGTCGAGTCGGGCGACGTCGCCCCCGTCCTGGGCTGGCTCCGCGAGAAGATCCACCGCCACGGGACGGCCTACCTCCCCGGCGAGCTCGTCGAGCGGGTCACGGGCGAGAAGCTCGACGCCCGCTACTTCGTCGAGTACCTCACGGAGAAGTATTCGAAGGTCTATGGCTTCTAGTCCCCAGGCGGCGGCTCTCGGGGCCGCCGCCTTAGGCGGCGCCACGGCGGGGGGAGCGGCCGCGGTCGGCGGGACAGTCGCCGCCGGAGTGCCGGCCGCCGCCGGCGGGGCAACCGCCGCGGGCCCCCTGGGCGGAGCCGCGTTCCGGGCCGCAGGCGCCCGCGCGGCCTCGGCCGGCGGCGCGGCGGCGGCGAGCCCCTTCCTCTGGGCCGGCCTCGCCGGCCTCTTCCTCGGCTTGGCCCTGGGCGAGGCCTTTCATTGGCGGCGTCGCGCGCGGCGCGGAGAGGAGAAGGCGGCGGCGAGGCTCTCGGCCCTGGCGGCCTTCTGCCTGGCCGTCGCCCTCGCGGCGGGGGCCTGCGTACTCATCCTTCCCGAGAAGGCTTCCCTGGGCGACCCGCTACTTCCCTACTGGGCCGGCCTGGCCCTGGCCTGCGGCCTCGCCGCGGGCCTCGCGCCCCGGGCGGCGGGCCTTCCCCTCCTCGGCCTCGTTCTCGCCGCGGCTCTCCTCCTCGTGGAGTCCCTGGCGGGCTGGCTTCCCCTCGCGGGGCCGACGCCCGTCGCGAGGCTCCTCCCCTTCTCGGTGGGCCCGGACGGCTTCTCGGGCGAGCTCGAGGTCCTGGAGAGGGACACCGTGCCGACGGTGCAGCGGCTCGAGCTCAAGGCCGCCTCCGCGGCCCTCGTCGTCGAGCGCCTCGAGCTCGAAGGTCCGGCGGCCCTCGTCGCAGGGCCGGCCTTCTACCGCGTCGTCGGCCTCTCCGGCGGCCCGGGCGGGGACTCGGTCTCCTTCCCCGCGAGGCGGAGCCTCCTCGAGCGGGTCCTGCCCCTGCCCGAAGGGCCCGAGGCGGAGGCGCGGGGCCTCCTTGTCAGGCGGAGCCGCGAGGCGAGCGCCGCCCTGCCCCTGGCCGCCCTCGAGCCCGTCCTTTATTCCCTTGAAAATGGCGGGGGCGGCGAGGGCCTTGCCCTGGTCGCCGCCCCCGAAAGCCTGCCCTTCGGAGCGAAGGACTAGCCGGGCCCTTGAAGGGCCCTTGAGTCAGGCGACGGCTATCGCCTCCACCTCCACGAGTCCGCCCTTGGGCAGGGCGGCCACCTGGATCGTCGAGCGGGCGGGATAGGCGCCCTCGAAGTAGGAGCCGTAGACCTCGTTGACCTTGGCGAAGTCCGCCATGTCGGCTAGGAAGATCGTCGTCTTCGCGACATCCGCGAAGCCGAGGCCCTCGGCCGCGAGGACGGCCTTCAGGTTCTCCATCGCGCGCCTGGCCTGGGCCTCGACCCCCGCCTCCAGGGCGCCGGTGGCGGGGTCGATGCCGAGCTGCCCCGAGCAGAAGACGAGGCCGCCGGAGCGGACCCCCTGCGCGTAGGGCCCGAGCGCCGCCGGAGCCGCCTTGGTGCTGATTCTCGTGATGGCCATGTCCTTCGTCCTCCTCTACATCGACTTCCAGAACTTGTAGAAATTCCTCTCGACGTCCTCGAGCGGGAGGAGGGGGTAGAACTTGTTCTTCCCCTGGCTCGCGAACATGAAGCCGTGGCGGAGGAGCTTGTAGGAGATCTTGTCGATGGGGCAGTCGAGGGAGATGCCCTTCACGCTCTTCCCGGGGGTGTTCCGCACCTCGAGGATGCCGTTCCGGAGGCGGGCGGGGTGGATGCCCGGCACGTAGCAGCGGATGAAGGGGTTCTCCTCGAACTCGCGCATGAAGTCCTCCACGGAGAACTCCAGCTGGGCGTAGAACATCTTGGGCGCGCCCTTGGAGTTGTGCGGATCCGTGATGAACTTGGAGAACTCGATGAAGTTGTACTTCGTGAGGACGATGAACTTGACGGGGTTGATCTCCAGGATGATGCGCATCTCGTCGCCGCGGGCCTTCGGGTCGTAGTCGGCGGGGTCGAGGGCGACGAAGTCGCCGACCGAGTTGCAGACGTAGAGCTTCCCGAGGGCGTCGAAGTCGACGTGCTCCAGGACGCGGTAGCTCTGGATGAACTTCGTGGCCTTGGGCCTGCCGTCCTCGTGGGGGACGAGGTCGGCGTAGGCGCCGTCGATGTCGAAGTAGGGGTCCCGGAAGCCGGGGTCGAGCTCGGCGAAGATGAGCCGCCCCTCGAAGTAGCGCGTCGAGCCCTGGACGTAGTGCTTGATGAACTCCGCAGGCGGGAGCTGGGACGCGATGAGGGAGTGGTTCGGGTGCAGGATGAGATAGAGATGCTTGCCGGACTGCATTGGTTACCTCCACCGCCCCGCGAGCAGGGGCGCCATGACGAGGGCTATGATGGCCATCAGCTTAATGAGAATGTTGATCGCTGGTCCAGCGGTGTCCTTGAAGGGGTCGCCGACCGTGTCCCCGACGACCGCGGCCTTGTGCGAGGCGGAGCCCTTGCCCTCGACGTCCCTGCCCTCGATGAGCTTCTTCGCGTTGTCCCAGGCGCCGCCCGAGTTCGCCATGAAGATCGCGAGGACCACGCCCGTGGCGGTGGAGCCCGCGAGGAGGCCCGCGAGCATGCCCGGCCCGCCCGCGAGGCCGACGGACACGGGCGCAGCCACGGCTATGACCCCGGGCAGGACCATGCGGCGCAGGGCCGACTTCGTCGAGATGTCGACGCAGGCCGCGTAGTCGGGCGTCTCGTCGTCGGAAAGGATGCCGGGCCGCTCGCGGAACTGGCGCCGCACCTCCTCGATCATCGCGAAGGCGGAGACGCCGATGGCGTCCATCGCGAGGGAGGAGAAGAGGAAGGGGATCATCGAGCCGACGAAGAGGCCGATGATGACGGCCGGCGAGCTCACCGCGACGTCGGCCGCGGAGATGCCCACGGCCTCCACGAAGGCCGCGAAGAGGACGATGGAGGTGAGGGCGGCGGAGCCGATCGCGAAGCCCTTGCCGACGGCCGCCGTCGTGTTGCCGACGGCGTCCAGGGAGTCGGTCACGTCCCGCGTCTCCGGGGGCATCTCGGCCATGACCGCGAGGCCGCCCGCGTTGTCCGCGATGGGGCCGTAGGCGTCGACGGAGAGCTGGATGCCCAGGGTGACGAGCATGCCCAGGCCCGCGACGCCGATGCCGTAGAGGCCGGCCAGGGCGTGGCTCGCCCAGATCGCCGCGCCCACGACGAGGACGGGCGGCGCCGTGGAGACCATGCCGACGCCCAGGCCGGAGATGATCGTCGTGGCGCTGCCCGTGCCGCAGGCCTTGGCTATCTTCCGGACGGGGGCCGAGTCGGAGCCCGTGAAGAACTCGGTGATGGCGCCGATGGCGACGCCGGCCGCGAGGCCGGCGGCCGCGGCCAGGAAGACCCGGAGCGCGCCGTAGGCGGGTAGGCCTCCCTGCGCCTCGGGGCCGAAGCGCCCGTCGCCCAGGAAGAGGCGGATCGCGGGGTAGAGGAGGGCGACGGCGAGGAGAGCCGCCCCGATGGTGCCCGTGTTGAGGGCCCGCTGGGGCTTGCCGTCGGGCTTCGCCCGGACGAGGAGGCAGCCCGCGACCGAGGCCAGGACTCCTATCGCGCAGACGACGAGGGGCAGGACGGCGAGGCGGAGCCTCGTGCCGTCCGGGGCCGCGGCCGCCGCGCCCAGGATGACGCAGCCGACGATGGAGCCCGCGTAGGACTCGAAGAGGTCGGCGCCCATGCCGGCGACGTCCCCCACGTTGTCGCCGACGTTGTCCGCTATCACCGCGGGGTTCCTCGGGTCGTCCTCGGGGATGCCCGCCTCCACCTTGCCCACGAGGTCGGCGCCGACGTCGGCCGCCTTCGTGAAGATGCCTCCGCCCACGCGGGCGAAGAGGGCGATGGTCGAGGCGCCGAGGGAGAAGCCCGTGAGGATCGGGAAGACCGAGGAGGTGAGGGCCGCGGCGTCCGCGCCCAGGAAGGCCGAGCCCAGGGCGAGCGTCGCGCCGATGCCCAGGAGGGCCAGGCCGACGACGGTCATGCCCATCACCGAGCCGCCCGCGAAGGCGACGCCGAGGGCGGGGCCGACGCCCTTGGTCGCGGCCCAGGCCGCGCGGGCGTTGGCCGCCGTGGCCACCCGCATGCCGTACCAGCCCGCGGAGGCGGAGGCGAGGGCTCCGAGGAGGAAGGCCAGGGCCTGGAGCCGCAGGGGGCCGGAGTTCGCCAGGGCGAGGAGGAGGGCGGCGCCGAGGGCGAAGGGGGCGAGCACGCCGTATTCCCTGGAGAGGAAGGTCCGCGCGCCCAGGGCGATGTGCCCCGAGATGCGGCCGAGGGCCTCGTTCCCGACGGGCTGGCGGTAGATCCAGCGCGCGCGGGAGAGGGCGTAGGCGAGGGCGAGGACGGCGGCCGCGATGGCGGCGGCGACGCCGAGGCTGAGATCCATCGATCCTCCTCTTCGCGCGCGGGCCGACCGCGCGGGACGCGCGCATGGAACGAACTTCGGAGGCTAGTATAGGCGGCCCTTCGCGGGCCGGCAAGGAAAGATTTGTGGGCCGAAGGTCCGCGCGGCCCGGCCGGC
>ERZ795054.3154-NODE-3154-length-13187-cov-3.788151_pt1 | contig 13187 bp, 16 predicted proteins | sample MGYA00375138_ERZ795054 | MGnify/ENA primary metagenome ERZ795054 (study PRJEB30183, sample SAMN05720215) | anaerobic digester metagenome | isolation source: active sludge of municipal wastewater-treating anaerobic digesters | place: USA | collected 2014-12-23 ...
AAGGAAAGGGCCACGGCCCCGCCCAGCGCCCCTTCGTTCCCCCTCTCGAGACGTTCCGAGACCCACGGGATGAACCGGCTGTTTTGTCGACGGAACCAGATGTCCAGATGGCGGACCACGATGCCGCACGGGATGGCCAACAAGAGGCACAGCGTCAAGGTTCCCCGGCCCGGATGGGACGAAAGCTGACACCACGTAATGGAAAGAGCCGCCACCGCGGCCGGATCGATGGGCCAATGACCGACCGGGATCGGGTGCACCCAGAACATCTCCACCGAAGCCCCGGCCAACAACCCCAGAGGCGCATTGCCGAGACACCATCCCAGCAGCGGCCCCACCACCAGCGGACGGGACAGCATGAACTGTCCGACCGCGATGTGGTCCAACGCCAAAAGGCCGTAGACCCAAGCCACCGTCAGAATCTGTCCCATGCCCTCCCCGCTCAACGCCATCACTGCGGCCGGATGTCCTTGGCCTCCGGTGCGGAGGAGCGGTTCAAAAATTCCCGGACGTTGCGCTTTTCGTCGTTGGGGAGCGCGCGGACCTCGACGTAGACGCCCTTCTTCAACAGGAACTCGATGTCCGCCCGGTCGTCCGCGTTGAGACACAAGAACGGCGTCAACGCCACACGCCCCGCGGCCTCATGAAGACCGCCGAGGTTGAGGGTGGCCATCTCCACGCCGGACTCCACCAGCCGACGGGCGGCGCGCACACCGGCCATCAGAACCATGACGCGGTCGTCCTTCACGGCGTCGCTCTTGAGAAAATCCGCGGCGTCGGACACCTTCAACGCCACCACGCGCACGTCCGGCGGCACGGCCAGCCCCATCAGACTCACCTGGAAAGGGTCCTCCGCCACCTCGTCGGAAACCACCACGATGAGGCTCGCCTGGATGACGCGAAGCCAGCCTTCCACCACCTGGCCGTGAATCAGACGATCGTCGATGCGCACCAAAACCAAGGGCATCAGGCATTCTCCCGGCGGCCGGCCGTGCGGAGTTTCTGGACGGGCCGCTGGATGGTGCGCGGACCGTCGTCCGTGATCTTTTGCGCCAAGAGGTCGAGCGGCATGTAGTGCCTCTTGGTCAACACCGACACCAGCATGGGCAGGTTGACGCCGGTCACGATTTCAAAATTCCACTGCGGGTCCTGGCACTGACGCAGGGCCGAGTTGCAGGGAGTGCCCCCCATCATGTCCGCCAGGACCAGAACCCCCGCCGGGTTCTTCATCTCTTCCAGCACCACCCGGATCTTCTTGCAAAAAGCGTCCGGCCCCTCCGTCGCGTCCAGACCGAGTATCCGGACCGCGACCTGTTTGCCGACGATCCCTTCGGCGGTGCGCAAGAGTTCCTCGCCGATCCGTCCATGGGTAACAATCAATACGCCGATCATTTAATCCTCCGGAGGAGGTGGTTCAAGAGGGCCGCGGGGACATCTTCCCGCTCCCATTCGATATCATATCTTGCGGTTCCTGAGCAAATCGATCACGGCGCCGGCCAGGCGCCCGGAAGAATGCCGCGCCAGGGCGGGAACGGCGTCGCGGCCCCTAAAACTGGGCCGCAGGTCGGCGCCGATGATCCTCACCCGGCCGAAATGGTCTTGCCGGGGCGGATCGACCGGGTAGGAATCGAAGGCGGCGTAATGCCGCAGGATCGGTTCCGGGAACGCGCGGTTGTTCAACAACATGGCATCCACCACTCGCTCGCGGATGCCGGAGCCGCAATGTTCCAAGACGGCCCGGAGATGGTCCACCGCCGAATAGCCGTCGGTCTCGCCGGGCTGGGACATCACGTTGCACACATAGATCTTCCGGGCGCGGGAACGGGCCACGGCCTCCGCCACGCCGTCCACCAGAAGAGGCGGGATCACGGATGTGTAGAGAGACCCCGGACCGATGACAATGGCGTCGGCGTCCCGCAAAGATTTCAGAACACCCGGGGCCGCCTGGGCCCGGGACGGCGTCAAATACACATGCTGAATACGCGTCCGGCTCCGCGAGATCCGTGGTTCACCGAGCACGCGTCGGCCGTCGGCGAGGCGGGCATGGAGACGCAGATGCTGCAGGCTGACCGGAAGGACCCGGCCGCGGATGGCCAAGACCTGGCCAGCCGCCGCCATGGCGCGGTCTATCCCGCCCGCCACGTCGCACAACCCCGTGAGGAGCAGGTTGCCCAGCGAATGGCCGGCCAAGGAATCCTGTTTCGAACCGCCGACCGCGGAATGAGGGAAACGGTATTGGAACAGACGGGCCACCAGGGTATCGTCCTGCGCCAACGCCACGAGGCAGTTGCGCAGATCGCCCGGCGGGAGGACCCCCCAATGCCGACGCAGCCGGCCGGAGCTCCCCCCCTCGTCGGTGACGGTGACGACGGCGGTGAGGTCGCTGGTGAACTGCTTCAAACCGCGCAGGAGGGTGGACAGCCCCGTCCCTCCGCCCAAAACGACGATGCGCGGCGATTCCATTCCGCGAAACGAGGAAGGCGGCAAACTAGCCCCGCCGCGCGATGTCGCGGTGCTGCACGCGCACGGGCATTTTGAGGTGCGTGCGGATAAAATCGGCCAGGGCCTCCGCCACCGCCACGCTCCGATGCCGGCCGCCGGTACACCCCACGGAGACCGTCAGATAGCTTTTGCCTTCGAGGACGAACCGTTCCAGCAGGAATTCCATCATCTGGCGGAGGTGCGCCATGAACTTCTGCGTCGTCGGGTCCCTCAGGACATAGCGGGACACCGGATTGTCCTTGCCCGTGCGGGCGCGCAGTTGTGGCACGTAATTCGGGTTCGGCAGGAAACGGACGTCCCAGACCAGGTCGGCGTCGAGCGGGATGCCGTATTTGTAGCCGAAGGACATCACCTGGACCGTCATCCCCTGCGGATGGCGCAGACCCAGCGTCTGCACCACGATCTCCTTCACTTCCGACGGGGCGAGGCGGGAGGTGTCGATCTGCCAATCCGCCAGCATTTTGATGTCGCGCAACAGACGGCGTTCCCGGCGCAGCCCGCCGAGGATGGTGCCTCCGAGCGGATGCCGCCGGCGCGTCTCGGAAAAACGGCGGAGCAGGGTGGTGTTGTCGGAATCCAGAAAAAGGACCCGCAGCTGGAACCCTTCCCGGCGGAGGTTCTCCAAGGAACGGCGGAATTCGCGCGCCGGCAGGCCGGTCCGGACGTCCACCCCCAAAGCGATACGGCGAAGGCGCTGCCCCCAGCCGCGGTAAAACCGGATCAACGAGGGAAGGAGGGGCAGGGGCAGGTTGTCGATGCAGAAATAGCCCAGGTCCTCCAACGCGCGGAGAGCGACGCTCTTTCCCGCGCCGGACAACCCGGTCACGATGACGCAATCATAGCCCCCCCCCGAAACGGCGGGACGGGAACCCCTGCTTTTTTTCACCGGCTCAAATCTCCTCGTTGGAAAAAATCAGCGATTGGGAAACGGGATCCGGAACGGAATGTGTTGGCGTTTGGGCGCGGCTTAAAGGCGGTCGGAATGACCGGACATTTTCTGGATCAGACGCTCGTTCAATTCGCGGGCGGAGTGGATGCCCTCCTGCTTCAGACGCTGATTGAGCGCCGCCACTTCGATCAAAGCGGCGAGGTTCCGCCCCGGATGGATGGGGACGCGGATCTCGGGCACGCGAACCCCCAGCAGGACCGAATGCTGTTCTTCCAGCCCCATCCGGTCATAGTTCTTGTTCTGGTCCCACATCTCCAAATAAAGCACGAGCTCGATGATGGTCCGTTTGATGACCGCCCCCACGCCGAAAATTTTCCACACGTCGATGATCCCCAGTCCGCGCACTTCCATGTGGTGCTGAACGAGCGGGCTGCCGCTGCCGACGAGGATGCCGCCGGGTTTCTGGCGGATCTCCACGCGGTCGTCGGCCACCAGCATATGGCCGCGCTTGAGGAGTTCCAGGGCGCACTCGGATTTCCCGATGCCCGAACTGCCCAGGATGAGGACCCCCATGCCGTAAACGTTCACCAGGGTCCCATGGACGGAGGTGTACGGGGCCAGGCGCTCTTCCAGATAGGCGGTCAGTTCGCCGATGAGACGGGCGGTCTCCCACTGGGACTGAAAAAGCGGCACCTTGTACCGGTCGCACTGTTCCTGCATCTCCGGAATCGGCTCGCGGCCGTGGGTGAGAATGAGGCAGGGGAGATCTCCGGAAGAGAGGATGCGGTCCAGGATATCCATCCGCTGGGCGCTGGCCAAAGTGGCGAGGAAGGCGCATTCCCCCTGGCCGAAAACCTGGATACGTTCCCCTCGGTAGTATTCGAAGAACCCCGCCAACGTCAGACCCGGCCGGTTGATGTCGGTGACGCGGATCTGGCGGTTCAACCCGGACTGGCCGGACACCAACGACAACCGCAGGGAGGAAGCCTGTTCCTTCCAGAACTCCTCGACGAGCAGCGGGGCGGGGGTCCCGGAAGCGGGATTAATACTCATCTTCTTCACGAATGATTTTGAGGACGTCTTCCGGTGTCTTGGCGTCGCGCAGGGACTGACGGAAATATTTGTCTTTCAACAAGCGGGAGATCTTGGCCAGGGCCTTGAGATGGTTTCCGGCGGCGTCCAGCGGCGCCACCAGCAGAAATATGATGTAGACGGATTCGCCGTCGAGCGCCTCGAAGTCCACCCCCCGGCGCGAGAGGCCCAGCGCGGCCACCTGCTGTGTCACGGAATTCACCTTGCCGTGCGGGATGGCCACCCCCTGACCGATCCCGGTGGAACCGAGAGCCTCTCTTTCCATCAACACCGAGACCATCTGTTTCGGATCCGGCAGTTTGTTGGCGGCCGACAGAAGCCCGCACAACTCCTCCAAGACTTCCTGTTTACCCTGAGCTTTCAGGTCCACAGTGATGACCTCGGGGGCAAGGATATCGGCAAGTTTCATTTATGGGGTCTCCCGGCGAATTTTACAGGTTCGACTCAAGCAACCCGTAGGTTTTGTCCTTGCGCTTATAAACGACGCTGACGATGTCGTCGTTCATGAACACATAGAACATGTAGTTCTTCTGTTCCATTTCCTCGACGGCCTCCTCCACGGTCATCGGACGGGGGGTGAAACGCCGCACCTGCGTGAGCGGGAGCGCGAAGGAGTCGTCTCCGTCCGAAGGGATCAGGGGGATGGGCAACCCGACGAGGGACCGTTTGCTCTGTCGACGGCCGCGCACGCGCCGGTCCTTCTCACGCGCCATGTGTTTATGGAGTTTTTCCGCGACGAGGTCGATGGCCGCATAGAGGTCCGCCGACTCCCCCTTGACGCGGAAATCGTGATGGCCGTTGGCATGCACGACGATCTCGGCGATATGCCGATGTTTCTCGACTTCCAGGACGACCTGGGCCCGGATCACGGACTCAAAATGCCGCCCCACCCGTTCCAGCCTTTTCTGAACGTAGTCCGCCAACGACGGGGTCAAATCCAAATGCCGCGCTGTAATGTTTACCTGCATCAAACGCCCCTTCCCCTCTCAACTCTCGAAGGAACACCCGCCTCCGCCGAACGGACGTCGGGCTCCGACGTTAAAAATTCGTTTTTCCGAATGAAAAAATATAGCAAACGTCGGAAAGAGTGTCAATTTCTCCGCCGGAGAACGGCGTTTTTAAAGGCGGAAACGGTCCCCCAGATAGACCCGGCGCGCCTCCGGTGAATTCAACAGGTCCTGGGCGTTGCCCTGCACCAGGATGCGTCCGCTGTAAATGATGTAGGCGCGGTCCACGATCTCCAACATGGCCTGCACGTTGTGGTCCGTCAACAACAGCCCCAGCCCCCTCTTCTTCAGGGCGCGCAGGACTTCCTGGATGTCGTTGACGGCGATGGGGTCGATGCCCACGAAAGGCTCGTCCAGCAGAAGATACCGGGGATCGGTGGTGAGGGCCCGGGCGATCTCCGTGCGGCGTTTCTCACCGCCCGAAAGGGTGTAGGCCATCTGTTTTCTCAAACGGTCGAGCCCGAGCTCCTGCAGGAGTTTTTCGCATTTGTTCTTCTGTTCCGACGGATCGAGGGGCAGGTTCTCCAGGATGGCCATCAGGTTGTCCTCGACGGTCATTCGGCGGAAGATGGAGGGTTCCTGACAGAGGTATCCCAAGCCGGTGCGGGCCCGGCGGTACATGGGCAGGTCCGAAACGTCCTGGCCGTCGAGCGTGATAGCGCCGCCGTCCGGACGGACCAGCCCCACCATCATGTAGAAGGAAGTCGTCTTGCCGGCCCCGTTGGGCCCGAGGAGACCGACGATCTCGCCGGGGTTCACCTCCAACGAGACACCGTCCACGACGGTGCGGACGCCGTAGCGCTTCTTCAGTGCGTCAGCGTGCAGGGGCATGGACATCCTCCAAGGGAGAGTCGGGCGTCAGGATGGTGGCCCGGACGTTCCTTTCGACAACCAGACGTTTGTCGTTCAAGAAATAGGTCATCTCGTCGCCGCTCAAATCGCGGATCTCCTCCCCTTCCGTCTGGCGCGCCCGCGGCTGGACCGGCTTCGGATCCGCGGCGCGGGAGTCGTTCCGAAACGAGTCGTAGCCGCCCCAAAAACGGACATTCTCCATCGACCCGTCGTAAAAAGCATCGTGCGCCCAGATCTGGGTGTCCCGCACCGTCGGGGTGGATTCCTTCATCCACACGTAGACCAATCCCTCCGCCTCAACGCACGTCCAGGCGGAGGTGCTTTGCGTGGCGGACTCCACGACCCGGTCGTAAAAGGTGAACCGGAGGGCCTCCATCTCCATGCGCTGGGTCTCGGTGCTGGCGGAGAGGGGCGAGCGGTGGACCTTGACCGGTTTCCCCCTCCCCCACAACGTGCCCGAGGAAATCTGGGAGGAATACGTCCCCTCCTCGGCCCAGGATTCCCAGCGGACGCCGCCGAGCGGGTCGTCGCGCCGCAGATAGACGCGGCCCCAGGCTTCCGTGAGGCCCTTTTTCTCTTCCGACACCATCCGGTCGGCCTTCATGAAATCGTTCCCCCGAACCAGGGTGACGCCTCCCACGAACTCCACCGCCGCGCCCTTGCGAAGGAGGTTCATCCGGTCGCCGGTGATGACGGTCTTGGGAGGCTTCGGCTCTTCCGTCAAACCGGCGATCGCCAGCCCCAAGACAACCGACACGGCCAGCGCGAAGGGCGAAATCCTGTTCATTTGTCCTTGCCTCCGCCCTTTCCGCCGGCGAGGGGGGTCTCGCCGACGATCTCCACCCGCTGCTGACGGACAAGCACCTCGGAAAGGTCCGGCGTGGCCTCCCAGCCGACGCCCTGGATGGTCGTCCCCGGCCTCACGATGGTCACCGGGGCGGTGGAGACGATCCTCTCCTTTTCGCTGATGTAGTGCAGCCATTCCGACGTCAACCGGGCGCCGTCGGTGGAGGTCATGACCACCTGGTCCCACGCCCACAGGTCCCGCGCGCCGGAGGTCTGGATTTCGCCGGCGCCGGCTTCCAGGGAAGAACTGGGCTCGCTGTTCTCAAAAAACCGGATCGACGGCTTCTGGATGCGGATGCGATTTTCCGACTCAAAAATATCGGCCCGGGGAGACTCCAGATGCCAGTCTTTTTCCTTGCCCGCGAATGAATCGATCGAAAAATTCCGGATGACCTGGTCGGGCGAAACGGCGGCCGCTTTTTCGACCCGCCCCGCCGGATGGGAAGAACGGCAGGAGGCCAGAAACCCGCCCCCCAGGACGATCGCCGCGACGAAAACGAGAAACCGGAACGGCTTCAACGCCGTTTCTTGCCCTGGGCGTCCTTGAAAAGACGCGACTGGGGACGTTCAAATTCGGCGACGACCTTCCTCAACAGTCCCTGGGACCGCAGGACGAAATCGACGGCCTCGCGGAAGACGCCGCGTCCTCCCGGAGCCCGCGTCACCAGCGAGCAGACGCTTTTCACTTCGGCCACGGCGTCGCTGGGGCAGACAGCCAACCCCGCCCCTTTCAGGGCGGCGATGTCGATGAGGTCATCACCGATGTAGAGGGCCTGCCGCGCGGTGAGACGAAAACGACGGAGGATGTCCTGCAGCGCCGCGCGCTTATCGAGGCAAGACTGATACAGCGCGTCCACCCCCAACTCCTCGGCGCGGGCCTTCACCTGCGCCGACGCGCGCCCGGTGATCCACGCCACGTAAAACCGGCGGCCGCTCTTCTCCAGCATGGAGAAAGCGATCCGGTCCTTGACGTTCCAGACCTTGACCTCTTCGCCGGACTTCAAAAGGACGATGGAACCGTCGGTCAAGACACCGTCGACGTCCATGGCCAGGAGGCGGACGGCGGCGGCGCGGCGCCGGAGGGAAGAGCGGGTCCTCATGGCGTTAACCGAGCCCCTCTTCCAAAAGGTCTTTCTCATCCAAAATGCCGACGGGGCGGCCCGTCCGGTCCACCACCGGGAGGTTGTCGAGACCGAAACGCCGGAAGAGGAGGGCGACGTCGGCGGCCAGGTCTCCCGGAGCGACGGTGCGCGGGGAGCGCGTCATCACCTGCCGCAAGGGGCGGTCCAGGAGGCGATCGTCCTTCTGCAGGCCGCGGCGGAGGTCTCCGTCGGTAAAAACGCCCGCCAAGCGTCCGCGGCGGTCGATGACGGAGGCCGCGCCCATGCGCGTCTTGGTCATCACCCAGAGGGCCTCCCGCACCTTCTGCGAATCGGCCACGAGCGGGTTCTCCGAGCCCTTGTGCATGATGTCGGCCACACGGAGCGTGAGTTTTTTTCCGAGCGTCCCGCCGGGATGGAGCCGGGCAAAATCTTCCTTGTCGAACCCCTTGAGCTCCATCACCAGCATGGCCAGGGCGTCTCCCATGGCCAGCATCGCGGTGGTGGAGGCCGTGGGCGTGATGTTGAACGGGCAGGCCTCCTTCTCAACGGCCACGTTGAGCACCCAGTCCACGGAACGGCCCAACATGGAGCGGGGTCGGCCGGTGAGGGCGATCAACGGGAGTTTTCGTTGGTGGACGACGGAAAGCACCCGCTTCAATTCCTCCGTCTCGCCGGAATAAGACAACACCAGAACGATGTCGCCCGTCGAAAACATGCCGGAATCGCCGTGCAGGGCCTCGGTGGGATGGACGAAGAAAGCGGGCGTTCCGACGGAAGCCAGGGTGGCGGCCAGCTTGCGGCCGACCAGCCCCGATTTGCCGATCCCCATGACCACCACGCGGCCGCGGCAGCGGGAAAGGCACCGAGCGGCCAGGAGGAAATGCTCGTCTATGTGGCGCAGTTGATGGGTCACCGCCTGGGCTTCCAGCCGCAGGGTGCGCTGAACGCGACGGCGCCAATCTTTCAATTCCCTGATCTTCATTTTAATGGCACGCACCTCCAAAAATTATTCAGTGAGGGGCCGGCGGTTTGGGCGCGTGGCCGTCCCGGGACGAACGCAGGTGGTCCTCGATGTCGACGAACAGACGGATGAACTCCGCCACGGCCTGAAAAGCCACCAGGAGAAGGTAGCCGGCCAGGGCGGCGGCGCCGGCGAAAAAGACCGCCACCAGCAGACTCTTGTTCCAATAATACGCCAGCACCCCCAACGCGCACAGTCCGCCGGCCCCGGCGGAAAGGCGGGCCAGGTAACGCGCCCCGTTGGAGAAACGGGCCAGCGCCTCGTAGCGGGGCCGCTGGAACGGCTCCCACCGTTCCAGGAACGAATCCCCGCACCGCTCGCAAAAATTATGATCCGGTTCGTTCTCGGCGGAACACTGCGGGCAGACCTTCATTTCACCCCTCCCCGGCGGCCCATGAAGCTGAGGAGGTTTATCCACCGCCGTCGGCCGAACCGGCCGCTGATGGCCACCCCGCCCCAGAGGAGCGCGCCCAGGATGGCGCCGGAAAGGAACTCCACTCCGCGGGCCGTGGACCAGCCCGGTTCAGGGAACTGCACGGCCATGGCCACCGAGAAATTCCACGCCACCGCCCCCGCCAGACTGCCCACAAAAACCCCCCCACGGTCTCCCATCCTTTCAACCGGCCGACGGAAAAACCGATCGCCATCCCGAACAACGCCCACACCGCGACATGCAGCACGAAGAGAGCGTCGGGCGAGGCGCCGCGCGCCAGAAAACGGGCCGCCGTGCCGAAGGACAGTCCCGCCGCGCCGCCCGTGAAGAGCCCGCGCCACACACGGGAGGAGGAGCGTTCCATCAGGCCGCCGGCCATCCCCAGGAACAACCCGGCCACCGTCAGAAAAAGCGGATGCGGCAGGGACAGGTCGGCGCCGGGCAGGGTGAGCCGCAAAAACGTGCTTCCCAGGACCCAACCGACCCCGCCCGCCACCGCCCCGCCGATGGACCGCCGCAGGGACCAGGTGAAATCCCAAAGAGCGATGGAGACGCCGCAATGGCCGCAGTAACGGGCGCGATCGTGCAGCGAGGCACCGCACTGGGGACAAGGGAAAAGAAAACCCGTTCGTTCGCTCATGACCGGCCCTACTGTTTCAGCCAGGGGGTCATTTCCTTCGGAATGTCTCTCATGCGATACGGCTCCGGCACCTTGGAAAGGACCAGACTGAGGACGAAATAGATCACGGTCAACGACACATAGATGACGAGCAGCGCTTTGGCATGCCAGCGCCAATCCGGTTTCCAGAAGTTGTCCGTCGACAGATCGCTCCGGCCGGCGAAATCCCGCGGGGGGGCCGCCGGGGCGATTTTCGCCCCCTTCGCGGAGGACGAGGACAGCGGGGCTCCGCAGTCGTTGCAGAATTTGGCGTTGTTCTTGTTCTCAATACCGCATTTCGGACATTTCATCCCAAATCCTCCGGAACGGGGAATTAATTGTTGACAAACCGTTTAACGACGCGGTCGATGGCCAGGAGCCGGCGCAGCAGCGGTTCAAGTTCGCGTAGGGGGACGGCGTTGGGGCCGTCGGAGAGGGCGTGTTCCGGCCGGGGATGCACCTCGAAGAACACCGCGGCCACGCCCACCGCCACCGCCGCCCGGGCGAGAGGCGCGATGAATTCCCGCTGGCCGCCGCTGGAATCGCCCCGTCCGCCCGGAAGCTGCACCGAATGGGTGGCGTCGAAAATCACGGGCCGGCCGAAGGATTTCAGCACCTCCAGGCTGCGCATGTCCACCACGAGATTGTTGTACCCGAAGGACACCCCCCTTTCGGTCAAAAAGAGGTCGCGATGGCCGATGGACTCCGCTTTTTTGAGGATGAGGCGGGCGTCCCAGGGCGACAGGAACTGACCTTTCTTGACATTGACCGGCAATCCGGTGCGGGCGGCCGCCAGGAGCAGGTCGGTCTGCCGGCAAAGGAACGCCGGGACCTGGAGAACGTCGGCCACCTCGGCGACGCGGGGCACCTCGCCGACGGAATGGACGTCGACCAGGAGCGGCAGGCCGAACTCGGACTTCACCCGCCGCAAGACCTTCAACCCCCGGGCCAACCCGGGTCCGCGGTAGGAATCGACCGACGAACGGTTGGCCTTGTCGTAGGAACACTTGAAAATAAGCGGCACGTTCAGACGGCGGCGCACGGCGGCCAGCTCGGCCGCGATCCGCAGCGTCACTTTTTCGCTTTCGATGATGCACGGACCGGCCACCACCGCCAGCGGGCGGTCGTTGGCAAGGCGGCAACTTCCGATCTTTATCTCCCGCTGTTGGGACATGGGGTCACCCTCTCAGAGGGCTCGCCGCCGGCCGGCGCAGGGCCGCGCCCACGAAATCGCGAAACAGGGGATGCGGCCGCAACGGTCTGGATTTCAGTTCCGGGTGAAACTGGACCGCCACGAACCAAGGGTGCCCCTTCAGTTCGACCACCTCACACAACCCCTTTTTGGCATAGACGCCGGCGATGCGCAGACCGACGCTTTCCAACCGCTGCCGGTAGCGGTTGTTGAACTCATAACGATGGCGGTGCCGTTCGTGGACCACGTCGCGGCCGTAAGCCTTGCGCGCCAAGGAATTCCGGTTCAATTTGCAGGGATAGACCCCCAAGCGCATGGTGGCCCCCTTGGCGGAGACCCCTTTTTGGTTTTCCATGAGACAAATCACCGGATGCGGCGTATGGGGATCGAACTCCGTCGAGTTCGCCTTCTTCAGCCCCAGCAGGTTCCGCGCCACGTCGATGACCACGCACTGCATGCCGAGACATATGCCGAAGAAAGGGATGTTCCGTTCGCGGGCGAAACGGGTCACGGCGACCTTCCCCTCCACGCCCCGGTCCCCGAATCCGCCGGGAACGAGCACGCCGTCCACGTCGGCGAGCTGAGCCTCGATGTGCCGCTCTTCCACGTCCAAATATTTCACATAGACCTTCGCGTTATGGGCCAACCCGCCGTGAACGAGCGCCTCGCCGATGGATTTATAGGCGTCCTTCAGTTCGACGTATTTCCCGGCCACCGCGATGGTGACCTGGCGCTGGGGGGTCCTGATCTTTTCCACCATCGCCTTCCAGGCGGACAAATCCTTGCGCGGGCTCCGTTGGCGCAGAAGCATCAGCGCCAGTTCGTCCAGCCCCTGGCTCTCCAACAGCAGCGGCACCTCATAGATCGTCTGGGCGTCCAACGCCTCGATCACCGCTTCCGCCGGCACGTTGCAAAACAGCGCGATCTTCTTCTTCAGCTCCTCGCCCAACGGGCGGTCGGCGCGACAGAGGATGATGTCCGGATCGATGCCGATCTCCCTCAGTTTCCCGACGGAATGCTGGGTGGGTTTGGTCTTCAGCTCCTCGGAGGCCCGGATGAACGGGACCAGCGTGAGATGGATATAAAGGACGTTGTCCCGGCCGACGTCCATGCGCATCTGGCGGATGGCTTCCAGGAAGGGCAAGCTTTCAATGTCGCCCACGGTGCCGCCGATCTCGGCGATGAGCACGTCCCGTCCGCGCGCCACCCGTTTCAGGCGGTTCTTGATCTCGTTGGTGACGTGGGGGATGACCTGGACGGTATTGCCCAAAAACTCCCCCCGGCGCTCCTGCTGGATGATGGTGTCGTAGATCTGGCCGCTGGTGCAGCTGTTCTCGCGCGCCATGTCCATGTCGAGGAACCGCTCGTAATGACCCAGGTCCAGGTCCGTCTCCGCCCCGTCCTCGGTGACGTAAACCTCCCCGTGTTGATAGGGGCTCATGGTGCCGGGGTCCACGTTGATGTACGGGTCGAGCTTGATCATGGTGACGTTCAGCCCGCGGGATTTCAGAAGCCGTCCCAAAGAAGCCGCCGAAATCCCCTTGCCGAGGGAACTCACCACGCCGCCGGTCACGAAGATGTAGCGCGTCATT
>ERZ795054.3157-NODE-3157-length-13163-cov-4.425389_pt1 | contig 13163 bp, 9 predicted proteins | sample MGYA00375138_ERZ795054 | MGnify/ENA primary metagenome ERZ795054 (study PRJEB30183, sample SAMN05720215) | anaerobic digester metagenome | isolation source: active sludge of municipal wastewater-treating anaerobic digesters | place: USA | collected 2014-12-23 ...
CGGTTCATCGCGGGACGCCTCCCGGGACCGGGTGACCTCGCCATCTCGGAGCTGAATTACCATCCCGCCGACCCGACAGAGGCGGAGGCGTTGGCGGGCTGCAACGATCCCTCGGCGTTCGAGTTCGTCGAGTTGGTCAACACAGCCGATCAACCGCTCGATCTGCGCGGCTTGAGGTTCAGTCGCGGCATCGAGTTCGACTGGCTCGATTCCGCCTTTGACACCCTCGCCCCGGGCGACTGTGTGCTGCTGGTCGCCGATCCCGCCGCCTTCGGCCTCCGCTACGGCACAAACCTCGCGAACCGGGTGGCGGGCGTTTTCGCCGGCGGCACCGGGCTCAGTAACGCCGGTGAACGCATCACCCTCGAACAGACGACCGCCCAGACCCTCATCGATCTCACCTACGACGATGTTTCCCCCTGGCCGCTCAGCCCCGATGGCGAGGGAACGACCTTGGTCCTTGACAACTCGCGGCATCCCGCCGACCCAATGCGTTGGCGGGCCAGCCTTCTGCCGGGAGGCACCCCCGGTGAGGTCCTCTCGTTCTGGGACGAATGGCTGCGCCTCCATTTCACCGACGCCGAACGGCGCGACCCCGCGGTCAGCAACGATCACGCGGACCCCGACGGCGACGGCCTGCCGAATGTGCTCGAATCCGCCCTCGGCTCGAACCCGCGTCAATCCGATCCGGGAGGGGGATGTCTCGTCGCGTGGATCGACCTCGGTCAAGTGGGCGGGGTGCCCCAGAACTTCCTGATGCTCCGCTTCCGCCGGCCCGCATCGGGTCAACCCGACGTCTCCATCGAAAGCTCGGTCGACTTGACGACCTGGACCCCGGGGGAAGCCCATCTGATGCTGAAAAACCTTGAACGCGACCCGGATGGCATCTGGGAGACTGTCGAATTCCGCTCCCTCGCCCCGCTCGTCGCAGCGGGGCGCCCGCGCGCTTATTGGCGGCTGATGGTGAAAGGCCCCAGCGGCTTTTGACGCTAACGCCCCCGTCTCCGCAACCGAACCGCGGGCGATCCCGCCCGCGGAGGAAGACTGCATCAATTCGAATCTCAGTTCGACAGAATCTCACTCCGACCTTGACATCGACCATACCGCGCAGTATGCGTTTTCTATCATGCCACGTGCGACGCGCAACATGCCCGCGCTTCTTTCCGCCAGCGCGTTCGCGCTATTCGCACAGAAGGGCTTCGACGGCGTCAATCTGGACCAGATCGCCTCCCACGCGGGTGTCACAAAGGGCAGTCTCTACTGGCATTTCCGTTCGAAACACGAGTTGGTGAAAGCTGCCTGCACCCACTACTACCGGCATTACCAACGCCAGATCAACGAGGAGATCGCGCACCTGATCGATCCGGGGGAACGGCTGCGACACACATTGGCAGTCGCCGTGCGCACCTGCCTGCTCGACGAGGCGAATCGCGTGTTTACCATGGAGATATTCACCTTGGCCGTGCATGATCCCGAAATCCGCCGCGGCTGGCAACAGTTCTACGACAGCGTGCGCTGCTTCTACATCGGCCTGGTCAAGGCCGCCTCGTTGGCCGGCGCCGTCCAGACGAACGACCCCGAGCAGGCGGTGAACCTCATGCTCGCCACCATGGAAGGCATTAAACTCCGCGCGCTCTTCGAACCGGAGATATGCTCGTCCGAACATGAGCTCCGCGTGTTGCGGGGTCTCGAGCGAATCCTGGGCATGACACCCACACCACCCATCGCCGTCTGATCCCATGCGCTCTTCTCCGTCGCCCCCCCCCATCCACTGCATACTCACCGGTATGTCAAATGCCGGCTTCCAAGTTCCATGAGAACTCCCGAAAGTCCCGATTGCCCCAGGCCGCCTGCGAGTTCACCCGATCACGGAGGCTTCACCCTGATCGAATTGCTGGTTGTGATCGCGATCATTGCGATCCTGGCGGGCATGTTGTTGCCGGCCCTCAGCAAGGCGAAATCCAAGGCCAATCAGACGTACTGCCTGAACAATCAGAAACAAATCGGCCTGGCGGTGAACATGTATGTGGCCGATTACAGCGATCGCATTCCCCTGTGCCGGAACTGGGGCAAGGCCTGGAAAGGCGACCATGACCTTCGTGCGGACGACATGTGGATGCCCGAGCTGTTGCAGCCGTACATCGGCACCAACACCGCCAAGCCCAAGAGCAGTCGGCCGGGCGACCAGCGTCTGATGAATGGCACCTATGCCTGCCCCTCCGGTCTCAAGGCGAAGCTCCCCGCCAACGAGCCGGGCGCGGCGTTCACCCAGGGCTTCTTCTTTGACAACGACGGCGTGACGTACGTGTGGAACCACATCTACCTCAAGCGAGACCGAAGCGCCTACGAGGTCAGCAAACCGGTCAGCGGACGCTCGGCCAATGACGTCCCCATCCCGACCAAAGCCTGTCTGATCTGGGAAATACCCTATTGGAACTACAAGTACATGCCCCACAACCGCGGGATCAACATCGTCTGCGCCGACGGCCATGCCGAACGGGTCAAGGGCAGCCCCGACGAATACGACTGGTGGGCCTACCACAGTCGCGATGGCTGGGAAATCGACTGAGCCGGCGCGGTCTGCTAAAGCACCCCGATGGGCTGCGACACCGCCAAATCTCTCGCTCGCCAACAAAACATCAACCCAGCCCCCATGAATACACAACACGGTCTCACCGATCCTCCGACCCAGCCGACTGCGCGTTGGCGCCGCTGGCGCTTTGCCCTGCTGGCCGCCGTTTGCACTTTTGCCGTGCTGGCACCCGCAGCCGAGGCGCAAACCACCGTCATCGCCTATGCCGTGCCCGCCGGCACCGCGGGCAATCAGGACTTCGGCGGCGCCCTCGGCATGGAGTTCGATGTCGACAATCCCATCCTCATCACCCGGCTGGGTGTATTTGATGCCGGGAGCGACGGCCTCTACTTACCCATCACCGCCCGGCTCTACAACCGGGCGGACTTTTCGGAGGTTGCGATGCTCGAATTCACACCGGAGGACCCCGGTGAACTGATTGGCGGCAGCCGATTCAAGCCCTTGGCCGAACCCCTCCGCCTCGAAATCGGTTTCCAGGGCACCATTGTCGCCGAAGGATATGGCGCCGGTGAACCCTTGCGCAACGGGGGAAACGACCCGGTCCTCTTGTGGGCCCTGAACGACGGGAATGGCTCGGTCAAGTTTGTGGGAACCAGTCGTTGGGGTGACATGCCTGGGGTCTATCCGCCGAACGCCGACGCCAAAGTCGCGCAGTACGCCGCCGGCACGTTCGAGTTCGAAACCACCCCGCCTCAGATCCCCGGCAAACCGGTCGTCACCCTCAAGCCAGGCGACCAACACATCCAACTCTCGTGGCCGGCCGTCACCCTGCCTCTTCCCGCCACCAGCTACAGGGTCTTGCGCGGCGACAGTCCCATCGGCCCGTTCCTCCAGATTGGCGACACCACCGAGCTGCAGTACAGCGACAGCGGATTGGTCAACGGCACCCTCTACTGCTATGTCGTCCAGGGCGTGTCGGCGACCGGCAAAGTCGGCCAGGACTCGGACGTGAAGTGCGCGGCGCCCTATGTGCTCGCGGAAGACCATGTCGTTGCTTACCTCACCCCGGCAGGGACCTCCGGCACCCAGGCCTTTGGCGGATCGTTGGGCATGGACTTCGACGTCGAAAACCCCGTGATCGTGAAGCGGTTGGGTGTGTTCGATGACAATTCGGACGGCCTCAAGCTCAATTTGGCGGCGCGTATCTTCAACCGCGAGACCCAGGAAGTCATGGTCGAAGAGTACTTCTGGCCCGAGGATCCAGGCGATCTGATCGACGGGATGCGGTTCAAGACTCTGCTCACGCCGATCCGACTCGAAGCGGGGTTCAAAGGCGTGATCGTGGCTGATGGCTACGGTGAGGGCGAACGTCTCCGCAACTCAGGGGGCGACACCAATCTGGTCAATTGGACCCTCAACAGCGGCAATGGCTCTCTCCGGTTCGTCGGCACCAGCCGTTATGGTGTCACCGCCGGCACGTTTCCAGACGTGATCGATGGCGGCCCGGCAGCGCGGTACGCCGCAGGCACGTTCGAGTTCGAGGTTCTGCCTCCGGAAAAACCCGGCACTCCGGCACTCCGGGTCCAACTCCCGGTCGAAGATGCGGCAGCGACGCTCTTTTGGAATGTCGTGACCGAGCCGATGCCTGCCGCCAAATACGCCGTTTACCGCGCGCTCTCGGCCGACGGTCCCTTCGCCCAGGTCGCCGAAGTGACCGCGACGACTTACCACGACACCGGTCTGGTGAACGACACGCCGGTGTATTACAAACTGGTCGCTGTCGGCAGCGGCGGCGAACTGAGCTTCGATTCGAACATTGTCACAGTCACGCCCAACCCGACTCGCGCCGGTATCGCCTACGTGAACCCCGAATTCAAGGAGGGCAACCAGGGCAACTTCGGCGGTTCGCTGGGCATGGACTTCAACGTGGATCGGCCCGTCCAGATCACCCAACTGGGCGTGTTCGACGAGTACTCCGATGGGCTCTCCCTCACGCTGCACGCGGCGATCTGGGATCGGAAGACCACGAACGAGCTGGTCAACCTCGAGTTCACCCCTGAAGAACCGGGCGATTTGGTGGGAGGCAGCCGGTTCAAGACGTTGTCCACTCCGCTGGTGCTGCCCGCCGGTTTCCAGGGAACGATCGTCGCCTACGGCTATGGGGCCCTGGAACGGTTGTTCAACACGGGAAATCGCCCGGAGGACGTGGCGCAATTGCAGACCTTCGACGGCGCGTCGCTGACGTTCGTCGGCCTGGGCCGTTGGGCCGCGACGCCGGGGGCCTTCCCCGACACGGCTGACGGCGGTCCGGCCAACCGCTACGCGGCAGGGACGTTCTATTTCGAGCCGATCACGCTCGAACCGCCGACGCTCTCGATTGCCTTCGCGGCTGGCAAAATCACCGTCACCTGGACCAACGGCGGCAAGCTCTATGCCGCGTCGGAGGTCAACGGGCCGTGGACCGAAGTCACGGGTGCCGTCTCGGGCTACGAGACCACACCCACCCCAGCGCGGGGCTTCTACCGCGTCCAACAATAGCTACGGGCTGCTCTCTGTCATTCATCAACTAAAACCAAACACTGCAACATAACTCGAATATGCAACCGACCCCCTCCGCCACTCCCACCACGCGCCGCGACTTCTTGAAAGTCTCGGCCACCGCCGCCGCGGGTGCGACGCTCGCCGGCCTGGACATCACCCGCACCGCCCACGCCGCCGGCAGCGACGTCATCCGCCTGGGCATGATCGGCTGCGGCGGACGGAACACCGGCGCCGGCGCCCAGGCGTTGCGCGCCGATCCGGGTGTCCGCCTCGTCGCCATGTGCGACATCTTCATGGACCGCGTCAGGGGGTCGCGCGAGGCCATCCGCGGCGATCTGGCCAAGCAGCAGCGCGGCGACCAGGTCCAGGTGCCTGACGACCAGTGTTTCGCCGGTGTGGACGGCTACAAGAAAGTGATCGAGTGCTGTGACGCCGTCGTCATCGCCAACGCGGCAAAGTTCCATCCCCTGCACACGATGGCGGCCATTCAGGCCGGCAAACACGTGTTCGTGGAAAAACCGCACGGCATCGACCCTGCCGGCATCAAGTTGCTCGAATCGGCCTGCGCCTTGGCGAAAGAGAAGAAGCTCTGCGTGGTCTCGGGCCTCCACAGCCGCTACCACACCGGCTACCAGGAATTGATGAAGCGCATCTTCGACGGCGCGATCGGCGACATCGTCACCATCGAAGAGAACTTCCTGCGGGCGCCCTATGGCATCACCGACCGCAAGCCCGGCCTCTCCGAACTCGAATGGCAATTCAGCACGCAATATCATTTCGTCTGGCTCTCGGGCGACGACGTCGTCCAGTCGCTGGTCCACAACATGGACCGCGCCAGTTGGGCGCTGAAGGAGCAGGCCCCGGTCAGGTGCCACGGCCTGGGCGGTCGTTCGAGCATGACCGACGCGATCTACGGGGACGTGTTCGATCACCACACGGTGGTCTATCAGTACGAAAACGGCGCGCGGGTCTATGCGCTGTGCCGCACGACCACCGGCTGCTATGACGAGTACTCGAGCCTGATCTTCGGCACCAAGGGCCGCGCCGACGTCATGGCCTGCCGCATCTGGGGCGAGAAGAACTGGCGCGGCGACGCGGGTTGCGACGCCCACTACCAGGAGCAGGTCGAGTACATGAAGGCCATCCGCGCCTACACGCCGATCAACAACGGCGATTACATGGCGCGCAGCACGCTTATCGGGATCATGGGTCAAATCTCCTGCTACACCGGCAAAGAAGTGACCTGGGAGCAGATCACCGCCTCGGACTTCTTCTTCCCGCCCAGGGCCGAGGACTGCCGCGACGGCATGGAGCCGCCGACCAAACCAGGCCCGAACGGCAGTTACCCCGTGTACATTCCGGGACGGACAAGACTCATCTGAACGTCGCAACCGGTTTCTGGGAGTAACCTGTCCCCATCCCCAGATGACCCCGGACGAATTGTACTCGCAGCGTCTCGCCCGCTACGTGACGGCGATGCGCAATGAAAAGCCGGACCGGGTGCCGCTCCGGCCCTTCGTCGCCGAGTTCACTGCGCGCTATGCGGGCTACACCTGTCAGCAGGTTGCCCATGACTACCGTCTGGCGTTCGACGCCGCGCTCCGGTGCGCTCGCGACTTCGACTGGGACGCCGTGGTGCCGAACATGGTGGCGGCCTGGACCGGCATGGCCCAGGCCGCCGGCCTCCGTTACTACGGCATTCCCGGCATCGGCATTCCACCCGACGTCGGCTTCAACTACATCGAACCGCCCGAGGAGCAGGCCTTCATGCGCGCCGACGAGTATGACGCCTTGATCGACGACCCGAACGCCTTCCTTTCTCTGTTCTACGCCGAGGGCAAATGGGACTGGCACTTCGACGCCTTCCGCGAGCTGCCCGACCGAAGCATCGTCTTCCACTGCGATCGGGATGACCTCTTCGAGGTCCACCGCCGCCTGCACGACAAGTTCGCCCTGAGCGGCGGCATTCCCAACGTGCTGCTCAGTTGGGGCCAGCCGAACGAGGTCCGCGAGTTCTGCGCCCGCGTGCTCCGCGAAGTCGCCCGTGACGGCGGCTATGTCATGGACGCCGGCGCCATCATGCAGAACGACACGCGGGTCGAGAATCTGCGCGTCATGACCCAGGTCTGCCGGGACCTCGGTGCATATCCCAGAGGAAGCTACGCGCCGCCCGACGCGATACCCCCGTCCGAGACCCCGGCTTCGATCGACGCTCGCCGATCCCTGGTCGGACTCGAGGGCCGCCCCCAGCCGCGCATCCCACCGGGCATCTCCCTCCCGTGGTCCGAGAAGGCAAACGAACTGCCCGAAATCACCGGCGACCCCGATCTTGTCCGGGCGATCTGGGACGAGATCGAAGGGCTGGGCAACACGTACATTTGGCAACTCCTTCTCGCGTTCTGAGGCTCTGGCGCCACATCGAGTGGCTGTTCACGAAACTACCGAGAACAAGCACTCGAAGACTTGAAGTCCGGACGCCGGTCCGGTCCGGCATGCCAATTGAGTTGGCAAAGAACGACCGACCGCGCAGACTCCGACCGCATGCACACCTGTTCCCGCCGTCGCTGGCTCAAGGCTGCCTTCGCCGGTTCCGGGGCGCTGGTCGTCCTGCCCGGCGCATCTTCCGAAACCGTGCCAACGGGGATGATCCGCATCCCCGGCGGTCTGTTCGTCATGGGTACCACCGAAGCGGAAGCCTCTGCCCTCGCCCGCGAGCACAGCCACCATCCGAGCTGGCTGGCCGGTGAAATGCCACAGCGCAGGGTCGACCTGCCCGCCTTTCAGATCGACCGCTTCCCCGTCACCAATGCCGCCTACGCCCGGTTCGTGGCCGCCACCGGCCACCACCCCCCCTCAACTGGGGCGCCCACCGCCCTCCCGAACGCCTGCTCGATCATCCCGTGACCATGGTCGACCACGCAGACGCCACCGCCTTCGCCCGGTGGGCAGGTAAACGACTCCCCACCGAGGCGGAATGGGAGAAAGCGGCCCGCGGCGAAAACGGCCTCCGCTACCCGTGGGGCGACCGCTTCGATCCGCAAGCCTGCCACTTCGACTCTGGCGGTGACCCGGTCGAAACCCCGTCCTCGGTTCCTCATCACCTGCATGGCGGGCTCAAACCGGCGTGGGAACGCGGCCCCGACGGCGCATGGGTTTCCCGCGGATCGCGTCCCGGCGAATCGCGCTATGAAATGACTGTGACGCCGCACCTCAACTTCATCGAAACCCGCTACCGGCTCACCAACGAAAGCGACCGCCGCTGGGCGCAGAGCCTCGCCTTCAACTGCGTCCAATGCGGCTCGATGCCCGAGGTCCGCGACCACGAGTGCGGACGCACCTGGGTCGAGCACGCGGGCGAACTCCGGCGATTGATCGAACTCCCTCGCGTATTCGGTCCCCGCCCCACGATCCAGCTCTACAGCGTCGCAGGCGCCCCAAAAGCCGCCGCCATCCCCTTCGTCGCGAACTTCCGTGCCACGCCCGACCTGGTGTTGGGCGGCTGGATCGCGGTGACGTCGCGCGATGGCCGCCGGCTGGTCGCCACCGTTTCCCGTCCGGCCCTGTTCCTGTTCCAGAACATGGAATACGGCTGTATCCACAGCGCCAGCGGTTTCGGCCCCCTGAATCCCGGCGAGACCGGCGAGGGCCTCAACCGCGTCTACTTTGTCGAATCCTCGCTGGCCGACTGGCGCCAGCGGATGAGCGATTCAGAGCTGATAACTCCTGTCGAGCGTCCTTGAGTCGGTGGAATTGTCATGAGCTACTTCTGGATCTTTGTCGGAGGCGGGTTGGGCAGCATTGCACGGTTCGCAAGCTCCGGCTATGTCGCGCGGCACTTTGGCGAGACGTTCCCCTGGGGCACACTGGCGGTGAACGTCGTCGGTTCGCTGATCATCGGCTTCTTCGCCACGCTCACCGACACCGATGGCCGCTGGCTGGTGGCGCCCTCGGCCCGCGAGTTCGTGATGATCGGGGTGTGCGGCGGCTACACGACGTTTTCCTCGCTGAGTCTGCAAACGCTCAACCTGGCCCGCGACGGCGAGTGGTTCAGGGCGGGCGCGAATGCGACACTCTCATTCGTGCTCTGCATGGCGGCCGTCTGGCTTGGCCATGTGCTGGCGGCCGGCCTCAATTCATCCAAAGGCAACTGACATGCAAGTGCCACACGACGCCGTCCTGCTGCGCATCTTCATCGGCGAAAGCGATCGCTGGCATCATCAACCGCTCTACGAAGCCATTGTGCTCAAGGCGCGCGAACTGCATCTGGCCGGCGCGACGGTTTTGCGCGGGCCGATGGGCTTCGGCAAATCGAGTCGATTGCATACGGCGAAGATCCTGCGCCTCTCGATCGACCTGCCCCTCGTCATCGAGATTGTGGACGCCGAGGAGAAGATCAATGAGTTCCTGCCGGTGCTCGATGGCATGATGGGCGGCGGCCTGGTCACGCTCGAAAAAGTGCGGGTGATCGGGTATCGCGCCGGTCTGCACAACGAGGCGGCAGGACAGCCCAACGCCTCCTGACAGCGCATCGCGCTTCCGCAGGACGATTCACTTCCGAGGCAGAGACCGCGCAGGCCTGCCCCTGCGAGGTCTACAACGCCACCTCGATTGCAACGGGTCCCACCAACCCGGACGTCAGTTCCCCGCGGTAGCGGGTCGGGATCGTGGAATAATGGTTGGCGAGCGTGTTGAACACCAGCACCTCGATCCGGTTCTCGCCCGGTTTGACGTGCGGGGTGATTTCCACGCGCCAAGGCGGCGCCACCCGAATGCCGGCCAGTTGCCCGTTCACGCGCACCTCGGCCGTGGCGACCACTTTCCCAAGGTCCAGCGTGACCTCGCCTTTGGCCTCTTCAGGACCGAGCGCCAGCGTTGTGGCGTAGATGGCGCCTCCCGAGTAACACTCGAGCGCGCCGCTCTTGGACCAGTCGCCCAGTGCCAACACCCCCGGCCCACATTCCAATCGCACCGGCTCGGGAAAGACTGCGGCGCCAGTGAATCCGCGCTCCGACCGGACGCGCAGCGCGACCACGGCGGCGCGCGCCAGGGCCTCGGACACCTCGAAGCGTCCAGTGCCTGAGGCGCGCATCGGCTCGCCATCGGCCCAGACGTCGAGCTTGCCATGGGCGACGACCTTGATCGCGCGCAATCCGGGCGGGGCGACAAAGCGGAACCACTCGGCCGGCGCGGCCCCCGCATGAATGTCGAATCGCATCAGGGCCGGATCGTCGAACCAGGTCATGGACAACGGGGTGCGCGCAGCGGGCGCCGCGCCCCCTCCATCGCGTTTCACCACCAGGTAGCCACGCCCAGCGTGGTCATAGCGGATGAGGATCGGATTGGGGCCGGTCCGCAGGGAAAGCGGTTGCTGCCAGTCATCCAGTCGCTGTCCGTTCACGTAGATGGCCGCCGGAGTAAGGACTGCGGAGGCGTGAGGCTTGACGCCTTCTCGAGGCACGCTCGCCACAAGGCGGGCGCGGGTGGGTTGGTCCACCGTCACGCAGGTCCAGAGGTAGTACCGGCCTCCCTCGATCTCCGGTTCATACTTGGACTCGTTGAAAGCCTCGCCGCGTTTCCCCAGACAGAGGAAGTGGTCGGTGACATTCTCTTTGAGCCCGTGCCAGCCCTGGTGGCCGGGATCCCCCCCGAGTCCCTGGCGCCAGGAGATCTCATACGGACGCCACCGGAGGCTCTCACCCCCGGGGATCGGCAACTCGGACGGATCGAGGCGCGCAGTCTGCCCCAAGGCCTGGTCGAGAGCCTGAAAATCCGTGGCAGGCGGAATCGGTCCCAACACCCAGAATTGCGGGCCGAAGTCATGCGTGACCCGTTGCCAGCCGCGGTCATCAAATCCCGGTTCGTGCCAGGCGGACGCCGGACTGCTCTCGATGGCGTGGCGGAAAACGCGCGCTTCGGGCCCGATGATCCGGTCGGTGGCCGGCAGGCGGAAATCCCCGTAACGATTGTCCATCGTCGGCTTGAGCGCGAACTCCCAGTCGCCGTCAAGCGCCCGCCGCTGCACGGTGCGCTCCATGCGAGGGGGTGGATTCGTGTGCGCGAAGCCCGGCCTGAAGACGATGACCTGGGCTTCATAGGCTTCGAGCGGCATTTCGATCCGCGCGCCCGTAGCCGTCTCGCCCAGAACGCGCAACGGGTGGGTCGCACCGGTCCACGGATCCCACCACTCGGCCTGTCCCCGGGCGCGAAACTCGACGACCGCGTGTTTCGGCGCGTCCATCACCAGGTACACCTCGCGCGAACCGACCTTGCGATGAAGCGAGCGGACGGGTGAATCCGCGCGTGTATCGGGAACGAAGGCGTCAAGGACTCTCGCCGGCACGTCGCCCGGCTTTTCGAGACGCCTTTCCTTCGGGAAAGCCGCTGCCACGAGGGCGTCCAGGTCCGGGTCCTCCCGGCCGGCGCGGTCGCTGGCAAGCGGAAGCGCACCAACGCTCACGACCAGGCCGCCGGACTGGGCGAATGCAGCAGCCTTTTGCAGCGACGACCAGCGCACCGCTTCCATGGCGGGGAAGACCAGTGCGCGATACGAGGAATCCGCGGTCGCGAGCCGCGCGCCGCCAACCGTGGCCCGCGCCAACGAGTCGGCATCCAGGAACTCGAAGTTGACGCCAGCAGCCATCAACGCGCGGCCTGTGTCGAAAGCGATCTGAGTCGCCTTTCCGCCATCCAGTCCGGCCTCGAATGGCGCGACCGGGTAGAGCACTGCGACGTCGGCGACGAACGTGCCCTGGCTCAGCAGGTACGAAAGCCGCTCGAAGTATTTGAGGAAGACCCCCATGTGCTCCCAGTAGGGCATCCGGAAGTGGTGACACGGCGGCGCCCATTCCCAAAACGAGCCATGCGTGGTGTAGTACAGACCGTGGAGATTCAGCAGTGTGCAACCATAGAGATAGTTCTCGCGCGTGGCGAACATCAGGCGCTCGGGCGTCGCCCCCCACCCGAGGCTGTGATAGCCCTCGAGCCACACGCGCGGTCGCCGGTACAGACTCGCGATCGAGGATGAGACCTTGCCCTTGATGAGGTCTGCGTGCCCGCCGGGCGTGTCATGGCCTGGAGCGCTATACCAGCGCGTCGCGCGGAAGTAATCACCGAACTCGTCCGGTTGCAGCCCGCGTCCGCCGGAATCACAGGCGAAGATCAGTCCGCGCGATGCGTGCCATTGAAAGATCGGCTGGAAATAGCGTTCCTCCATCAGAGCCATCCGCACGTCGGCGTAATCGATCCGGACTTTGGGGGTCACCGGTCCGAGATCGGCCCAAAGAGCCGGCAACACCTCGAACAGGCTGTACCCCTTGCGCCGCTGAAACTCGTCCGCGAAGTCGATGGTCCAGACCCGCGCCCCGGCGCCGATGTGCAACTCGTCGTTGAAAAAGTAGTTGAGTCCTTCCGCCGACCGGTTGGGCGTGGCCTCCTGGAACCGCTGGTAGAAGTCCCGGATGATCGTGTCCCCGATGCCCGTCAAGAGCGGATTGAGGGTGTTGGCTTGCCGCTCGGCCCGGACCAGCCACAGCTCCCATTCGCCTTCGTCCGCCGTCCACTCGAGGCGCCCGTCGCGGATGCGCGCCCTCAAATCCACCCCGCCACGCTGGACCTGGCCATCCTTGACCGGATAGGCGCGCGCCGCGACCAGATCGGACGGCACCGCAACTTGGACCGCTTGACCGCTTGTGAAGCGCTGCCGTGGGAGCGGCTCCAACTTCAGCGCATTCAGCTCGGGTCTCGAGTAGAAGAGGCGGCGAAACAGGTTGTCCGCGCTGGGCCAATCGAGCGTGTAGGTGCTCAGCCCGATGCCCATGCCGCGTTGACGGCAGGCCTCGGCCACCTGCCCCCAAACGCGCCACCAGGCGTCGCTGAAGATCGGCGGCTCCGCAGCGTACGTCGGCCAGCCCGGCGTATCCTCGTGCGCATAATTGACCTGCACGCCGCTGATCCCTTTCTCATGCAGTTGATCGAGATGCCAGGTCAATCGGTCCACATCCAGCGGATCGCCCGTCCACCACCAAAACGGCACCTCGCCATATCCCGGCGGCGGGTCCCGAAAACCCGGCAGCGCGTCCAGGCTCGCAAC
>ERZ795054.3158-NODE-3158-length-13158-cov-6.274136_pt1 | contig 13158 bp, 12 predicted proteins | sample MGYA00375138_ERZ795054 | MGnify/ENA primary metagenome ERZ795054 (study PRJEB30183, sample SAMN05720215) | anaerobic digester metagenome | isolation source: active sludge of municipal wastewater-treating anaerobic digesters | place: USA | collected 2014-12-23 ...
CCTGGCTTTCATTTTCCTTGAATGGCCTTAAAAAAATGGTTATTATTATTCATCGTCACACTTATCCCGAAACTCATTTTTTCACTTGAAGTTCGGAGCTTGAAAATATGACCACACCGAAGTTTGACAAAGTGGGTATTCTTTTTTCAGGAGGACCCGCGCCAAGCGCGAACGCGGTGATTTCATCCATAGGGCTCAACCTTCTGGACAACCATGTTCCCGTGATCGGTATAATGCGGGGATACGAATTCCTTCAGGATTTCAATAAAAGCTATCCGAAGCTCCGCAAGGACCTGCACTACGGGTATGTCACGCGCGAAATAACCAAGGCCAGAAACAGGAGCGGCGTTTTCTTGAGGACCTCCCGCGCCAATCCCGGGAAAGACATCAAGACTATGGAGGATCTGAACGATCCGGAAAAAAACGTGAGACTCAGAAACATCCTCGACGCGTTCGATTATCTGCAGATCGGGGCCCTCATCTCGATCGGAGGCGACGATACCCTCAAAACCGCAAATTACCTCTGGCTCATGGGATTTCCCGTGATCCATATCCCGAAGACGATCGACAACGATTATTACGGCATTGCCTGGACATTCGGCTACTGGACTGCGGTGGACGTCGCGCAGAAGATCCTGCTCAACCTGAGGGCCGACGCACAGTCGACCGACAGCTATTTCATCGTGGAGCTCATGGGACGCAAGGCCGGATGGATCACCTACGCGGCCGGTGTCGCGGCCGAATCGATCCTCATGATCTCTTCCGAGGACATCGAGGGAGACACACTGGACCTTGACGAGCTGGGTGAGAAGATCGCGGATGTTATCCTGAGCAGGGAAAACGACAGGAAGCCCTACGGGGTGATAGCCGTATCCGAGGGGCTCGCCGACAAGCTCCCTGAGGGAATGAAACCCAAGGCGACCGACAGGCACGGGAACCTGCTCTTCAGCGAAGCCCACGTCGCCTCCCATCTTGCCGAGATAGCCAAAGCGAAGTACAGGGAAAAAACGGGGATAGATGTAAAGATCACGGCCAAGCAGATCGGTTATGAAATCAGGTCCGGGCATCCCACCGGATTCGACGTGGTGCTCGGAAGCATGCTCGGTTACGGCGCTGCGAAGTTCTATATGGAGAGAAATTTCGGCGTGATGGTTTCAGTGACCGATAATTTTGACATCAAGGCTGTGCCGTTTTCCGAGCTGATCGACAGCAAGACCCTCATGACGAAACTCAGGGACGTACCGCGGGGCAGCGATCTGTTCACGTTGAAAGAGAGCCTGTCATATAAGAGAAGTCTTTTTGATTGAATAACTACAGATCGGGGATTCAGATATTGCACAGGGCCATGTTGATGAGTATGTCGTTGAGGAGGTCCTTTGCGTCCTGGCTATCGGGAAAAGCTTTGACGAATTCCAGCGCGGTTATATAGGCGATGTGAAGCATGTCATTGTCCATGTAGAGATTGATCAGATTGTAATAGATTTCCTCTATCTCCGAATCGTTCTGGAGCGCCTGGTGGTAGTAGTATATGGCCCGGTCATAGTCCTCTATCTCCCAGCACACCCCGGCGATGTTCGCCAGCGTGATTGCGTCATTGGGATTGTTTTTAAGAGCCTGTTCGAGAACCTGCTTGGACTCCTCGAATTTGCCCATTTCACACAGGGTTATGCCGAGGCCGTTGACGATGTCGAGATCCGTGTTATCGATGGACATTCCCATGCGGAAAAGCTCGTACGCCTGCTCGTATTCCCCCTGCTCGACATACTCATACCCGATGTCGATAAGAAGAATCGGGTTGTTTCTTAGCTCGGACAGCGTTTCCGGGTTGGGGAGGCCTTCTTTGAAAAGAAGATTTTTGAGGTTGTTCTGTTGCTTGATATCATTCATTCTTCTTGAATGTCCTTATTTATAGGATGATTAATTCAATGGAAATTGTCAATAAAAATATCCGGCTGGTGGGAGTGCATGAAATTTAGCAAAAAAAACATTAATTTTCTTGTTGACTGGGCCAGCTTTCATGAATAGATGGTTCGTTAAAATTTGTCTTGACTTTATTTTCCTGTTTCAACGCGATTTATCCCACTAAGTAAGGAGATCTTCGATGTCGAAAGAAAAAATATTCTGCGCTAACTGCCAGAGCTGTATTGTCATACGCCAGTATGAATCCGAGCCGGACAGGTATGTTCTGAGAGTCAAATGCCTGAAGAAGAAGTGGGTCAAAAGATCGGGAGAGGAAAAACTTTACAAGTATTTCACCGTCGCGCGCCGAATCATGGATGACTGTGAATACTATATCGAATCCGGCGAGCTTTTTCCCTACATAAAAAATCTCAGAAAAGAACTCCCCATCAAGGATGAAATTTATTCAACCAAGGATGTATGATCATGTTTTCCGGGTTCAAAGGCGGTATCCACCCCCCTGAAAATAAGCATGTCGCCGAAGATAAAGCTTTCACCAACCTGCCTGTCCCGCAGATGTGTTACATCCCGCTGAGCCAGCATCTCGGCGCCCCGGCCAAGCCGGTGGTCGAGGTCGGTCAGACCGTGACCGAGGGCCAGCTCATCGCTGAAGCCGGCGGGTTCGTCAGCGCCAATGTTCATTCCCCTGTGCCGGGCAAGGTCGTTGAAATTAAAGAGATCAACACGGTGAATAACAGGCAGATGGCGGTGGTCATCGAGGCCGAAGGCGCATTTTCGTCATCGGCCCAGCCGAGGCAGACCGACGACTGGGAAAAGCTTGCTCCGGAGGAAATACTCAGAAGGATACGCGAGGCCGGAATCGTCGGTCTCGGCGGGGCCGCGTTCCCTGCTGCGGTCAAGCTTTCGCCCCCGAAAGACAAAAAGATAGACATCCTGATCGTGAACGGGTCCGAGTGCGAGCCGTATCTCACTGTCGATGACATGCTCATGCAGACTTTCCCCAAAGAAATAATCGACGGCACGAGAATGCTGATGAAAGTCCTCGGTGTGACCCGCGCTATTATCGGTATCGAGAACAACAAAAAAAAGGCGGTCCAGGCTTTGAAGAAAACCCTGGCCTCGATGAGCATCAAAGAAGATATCGCAGTCAAGGCCCTTCGCACCAAATATCCGCAGGGTGCGGAGAAACAGCTGATATACAGCCTTACCGGGAAACAGGTCCCGTCAGGCGGCCTTCCCATGGAAGTGGGCGTGGTCGTGCAGAACGTGGGCACCATTTTTGCGGCAAGGGAAGCGGTGGTTTTTTCGAAGCCGCTGTTCGAGCGCTACATCACCGTTTCCGGCAAGATGATCAACAAGCCGGGCAATTACAAAGTCCGCCTGGGAACCAGGATATCCGACATCGTCGAGGAGTGCGGCGGCCTGAAAGGCGAGCCTGCCAAAATTGTGATCGGCGGCCCCATGTGCGGCCTCTCCATTCATTCGCTCGACATACCTGTGGTAAAGGGAACGTCGGGCATTCTGTTCCTTTCCAAAGACGAGGTCAAGACGGGCGATTTCTCACAGTGCATCCGATGCGGGAGATGCGTCGCCGCCTGTCCCATAAACCTCGTGCCCTGCGATCTCGGGAACGCGGTTGAAAAGAACAGGTACGACCTGGTCGAGGAGCTTCGTCCGCTTGACTGTATAATGTGCGGGTCATGCTCATACAGCTGCCCGTCAAACCGGCCTCTGAGCCATTTCATCAAGCTCGCCCAGGCCTGGGTCAGAAAACAAAAAAAATAACCGGTGGCCCCGTATGACTGACATTAAAGAAACCCAGGGTCTGATCCTGTCAAATGCGCCGCATATCAAGACCGGCGATTCGGTCCAAAAAATCATGTGGCTTGTGGTGGCCTCTCTCGTTCCGGCGGCCGCTTTCGGCGTTTACACGTTCGGGCTGCACGCCCTGGTTCTGATCGCGGCCTCCATAATTTCTGCTGTCGCGGCAGAGGCGCTCTATCAGGCCCTGCTGAAAAAGAAAATAAGCGTGATCGACGGGTCGGCAGTGATCACCGGGCTTCTCATCGGAATGAACGTTCCCCCGACCGCCCCGGCCTGGATGGTTGTGATCGGCTCGTTTTTCGGTATAATCATCGTCAAGCAGGTTTTCGGGGGGTTGGGATTCAATATCTTCAACCCGGCTCTGGGAGCGCGCGCATTCATGATGGCTTCATGGCCCGTGTATATGACGACCGGATGGGTCCCGTTTTCCGGATCGAATGTTCTCGCCGGGGGAGTCCAGAACGCGGCCGGTCTTCCGCAGCAGGCCTTTGACGCCATAACCCAGGCCACGCCCCTCGGCGCGCTCAAGGAAGGGCCCAAAATCCTCCAGGAGATGAATATCGGAATCGGGCAGCTCCATGACTTTCTGTTCTCGTCATCGATGATCAAATCGCTGTTCATCGGCAATATCGGCGGGGTGATCGGCGAGACCTCGGCCCTGTTTCTGCTCATCGGGGGGATTTTTCTTCTTGCGCGTCGCATAATAACGTGGCACATCCCGGTGTCCTTCATCGGAACAGTGGGGATTCTCGCTTTCGCGTACTACTCCGCCGCAGGCCTATCATGCCCGTGGATGGCTGTCCTGTTTCACCTGCTGTCGGGCGGTCTGATGCTCGGCGCCTTTTTCATGGCCACCGACATGGTTACTTCGCCGGTTTCGGCCGCCGGGATGGTAATCTTCGGCGTCGGATGCGGAGCCATTACGTTTATCATACGCATATGGGGCGGCTATCCGGAAGGAGTATCGTATTCGATCCTTCTCATGAACGCGGCCACGCCCCTGATAGACAGGTTCACCAAACCGCGGGTGTTTGGCGTGAAATAAATTTTTCCCGGACCGGATGGAGTGACCCATGAACAACATCGTAAAACCTACACTCGTTCTGGGACTGATCGCCCTGGTCGCATCCATGGCGTTGTCCCACATCAAAAAGATCACCTATCCAAACATCCTCAAACAGGAAAAAGAGAAACAGGAGCGCGCCCTTGCAATGGTGCTTCCCGGTTTTGCAGTCGGCGATAAGGTGGCGGTGAAGCTCGACGGCGGCGAGTTTGTGTACTGGCCCGCGCACAAGGACGAATCCGGCGCCGTAAAAAAAGCATATGCGTTCATCACGTCGAGCACCGGTTACAGCGGCGACGTCGTTTCCATGGTCGGCGTGGACGAGGCCGGGACCATCCTGGGGCTGTCGATTTTGCAGCAGGGCGAAACCCCTGGTCTCGGGGCCCGCTCGGTCGAGGTGGCGAGCAAAAACACCTTCTGGCAGACCATAACCGGAAACGCGAAGGAAGAAGGGGAAATGTCGCCCTGGTTTCAGCAGCAGTTCACCGGGCTCAACGGAAAAAATAAAATTACGATAACCAAAAAAGGCGATTGGGACCCGTCCATCAAAGACGAGCTCCTGTCCCGGAACGCGATAACCGCCATAACCGGCGCGACCATAACCTCGCGCGCAACGATCAAGGGCGTTGAAAAAGGGATGGATTCCCTGGCAAAAGCCCTGGAGGCCGCGTCGCAGGCCGCTCCGGCTGGCGCGCAAAGCATTACGGGAGGTGCCCGATGAAACAGTACTGGGAAGAGCTGACCAAGGGTATCTGGAAGAAGAACCCCATCCTCATCATCGGCATCGGCATGTGCCCCACGCTCGCGGTTTCGACCTCTATCTCGAACGCGCTGTGGATGACGCTCGCGGCCACGATCGTGCTTGTCTGTTCCAATATACTGGTTTCGATGGTCAAGAGTATCGTGCCCGGGCATATACGTATCCCCATATTCATTACCATCATCGCGGCCTTCGTGACCATCGTCGAGCTGACGCTCAACGCCTTCCAGCCGGCAGTGTATCAGGCGCTCGGGATATTCATCCCTCTGATCGTGGTGAACTGCATCATCCTGGGAAGGGCCGAAGAATTCGCTAACAAGAACGGTATAATATTCTCCGCGCTCGATGGAATCGGCATGGGACTCGGTTTCGGCCTCACGCTGACGGTCCTGGCCATGATCAGGGAGATTCTCGGCGCCAACAAGCTGTTCGGGCTGACGCTCATCCCGGGAATGGAGCCTTCATCCGCCATGATCATCGCCCCGGGCGCCTTCTTTACGCTTGCTTTCATGCTCTGCGGAATGAACTACATCAATTCCCGCAAAAAGGAATAGGACCGGGGGACTCCATGGAAATAAAGGTGCTCTTTACCATTCTCATAAGCACGATATTCATCAACAACTACGTGCTGTACCAGATCCTCGGCCTCTGCCCGTTCCTCGGCGTATCCAAAAAACTCGATTCGGCCCTCGGCATGGGGCTTGCCGTCATATTCGTCATGACGCTGGCCTCGTTCATAACGTACCTCGTATACAAGTACATACTGGTTCCCTATGATATTACCTATCTCCGCACGATTTTTTTCATCCTTGTCATCGCCGCGCTGGTCCAGCTGGTCGAGATGATCATCGAGAAGACCTCGCCGGGCCTCTACCAGGCGCTCGGAATATTCCTTCCCCTCATCACGACAAACTGCGCGGTCCTCGGCGTGGCGGTGTTGAACATCAATTCGGGGTTCATCGACGCGGAAATGGGCCTGCTCAAGTCGGTCATCCAGGGGTTCGGCGGCGGCGTCGGATTCACCCTCGCGCTGCTCCTCATGGCCGGCATCAGGGAGCGCCTCGAGCTCGCCGAAATTCCCGAGAACCTCAAGGGACTCCCGATAACGTTCATCATAGCAGGGATCATGGCCCTTGCTTTTCTCGGGTTTTCCGGAATGAAAATCTGACCGTATCCTGATAGAGCGATGGAAATAACGAAACCCGACGTAACCCTCCTTGCGGCGACTCCCAGGGCCGAAAAGCTCATCGAGGAGGCCGGTCGCACCTGCTATCTCTCGCTCGACAGGATCACCGACGACAGCGAAAAGAACTTCATCCGCAAGAGCATCAAGAACGGCCACCTGTCGATCCTGGAGCACGCATCGGCGAGCTTCCGCATCAGGGGCGCGTCCCGCTCCTTCACCCATCAGCTGGTGCGCCACCGCATCGCGAGCTATTCCCAGCAGTCCCAGCGGTATGTCGACGAGACCGGGTTCAACTATATCATCCCGCCCGATATCGAGAAAGACCCGGCGTCCTCGGCGATTTTCAGGGAATGCATGAAGCAGGCGGAAAAGGCCTACAACGACCTCCGGAAGGCGGGGATGAAGAAGGAGGATGCGCGTTTCGTGCTGCCCAACGCGCTTGAAAGCGAGATCGTCTTTTCGGCGAACTTCAGGGAGCTGCGTACTGTGTTCTCGCTCAGGCTTGACCGGGCTGCGCAGTGGGAAATCAGGCGCGTGTGCATGAAAATGCTGAAGATAATGCAAAAGGAAGCGCCTTCGGTTTTCGGGGATTTCATCGTCGACGAGGATTCAGTGACCGCCAGATCCGAATTCGCCTGACCTGCGCCTGCGGCCCGCCACGGATGTTATTTAAGCGCGATGTTCATCTCGAGCTGCCCCATAGGGCTGTAGAGATTGATTCCGAGCGTGGTCTGTTTGATCATCGTGATGGTGAAGTCCTTGCCCTCGACCACGGTCGGGGTCGTGATCTCGATCGTCTTGCCCTTCGTCGCGAAGAGGTTCATCGCGTTTCCGGTTATCATGTTCGCAAGCTCGCCGATAATGTCCTTGTATTCGCCTTTGATCTGTTCGGGCGAAAGTCCCGGCGCCAGGATTTCGGCGATTTTCGTCACCATGTTGAATCCGAGGCTGTAGACCACCTCGCCGGTCACCGCCCCGGTAATGCCGATTATTATCGAGACGTCCATCGAAGGGATCGGGCTCTCTTTAATGATGAGCTTGCCTCTTCTGAGGTCGACATTGAGGATCGATTTGAATACCGCGCTCGCGGCCTCGAGGAATGGATTGACGAATTCTGCATTGATGTTCATTACGCACGACCAGCCTTTATGGTATATTCGTGTATCGGTTATACAACCGGGGCGGGGTCTTTTTCGATTTCGATCGAACCGCCTGACCCGTGATTACTCTATAATAAATCGCAATAATTATCAATCAGTTTTTAGATTTTTTACTATTTTGGATTTTTCATGAAGGTCCTTCATGAGATTGGAAGTGACCATGTTGTATGTCTCGCCCGAAATCCTTTCCTGGATTTTCTGTTTTTCCTCGGGGGACGGTGCGGTCTTCGGGGTATCGAACCTCACCGGAGAAAAGACGTATAATCCCGCCGATGACTCGATGGCCCTGGATGCCTTTCCCTTTTCGATCGAGGCGCATTCCTCGATGAATATCGAAGAAGCTGCGATCGCGGACAGGTTTCTGTCTTTGCTTCCTTTTTCATTCACTTCACCGCCGGGTTTGAACACATCGGAAAGAACCGGAGCGCCGCCGAGCATCGCCGCCGCTTCGGTGAAGCCGCCTTTTTTCAGGGCGATGGCGTTCAATGAATCGACAAGCCCCTTCTTGAGGCGGTTGAATTTGTCGTTTTCGATTTTTTTGCTGATCCGCGGGCGGTCGGATTTGGGGTCTTTTATCTCTTTCTTGTTTTTCGCCATTTCGGCGTTGATCTCGTCTTCGGTGACCGCAAGCTCGTTTTTCCATCTTTTCTTCAGGTCGATGTCCGATACGTACGCGTACTGTATCCGTATCGACGAATTGTCGGCGATGTATTCTGTGCTGACGTCATCTGCCGAAACCGCTATACCGGTTCTGATGAGGGAGATGTAATCGTCTTTGAGGATGTCTTTCCTGAGCATTTCATAGAAGCCCTTGTTGTTCAGATGGTTGACTTCCCTGATGCGCTGGTATCTGTCAGGATCGAATTTTCCGGTTTCAGGATCCTTGAAGGCCTGTATATCGTTTCTGATCATGTCGGCGATCCTGTCGTCGCTCACGCTCAAACCGGCTTTTGCGGCCTCCTGCAGCACCATGATGTCGCCGAGGTAGTAATTCAGGATGAGGTCTTCCATGTTCTCGTTCTTGATGTGGCCGAAACGGTTGTCGCGGTACCTCAGGTAGTCCAGGCGGTGAACCTTCTGGCCGTTAACCAGGGCTATGATCGAATTGTCCATTCCGATACGGGACATGAAGTCGGGCATGCCGAAGGATATGATGATTATGAGCGCGAAAAACCCAATGATGGTATAGCCAACTGCCTTCATTACCGGAGATTTGCTGTCGAACATTGTCTTTCCTCTGTATGAATTATCAAAATTGCGCGGCCAGGATGCCGGAAATGCGCGAAAAAGGGAATTTTTTCAGCCCGATTTTTCGGGCATTTCAGCTTCATCGATGAGCATGACCGGGATTCCGTCTTTTACGGGATATCTCCTGCCGCATCCTGTGCAGACGATTTTTTCGTTTCTCATGTCGTATTCGACGTCCCCTCTGCATGCCGGACAGGCCAGGACTTCCAGTAATTTGGTGTCAATCATCGTGTTTACCCTCCGGGGCCCCTGATTCTAAACCGAAGCTATTAATTTTATATATAATTTATTGCGTCAACTAAAATAATAGTATCATTTTTTTAAGTCAAAACGGTATTATTAATCTGTGGGCGTGTTTATTGCCTCGCAGAAAATCTCTATATCTTGTCTTTAACGGCTGAAATTTACCCGATATTATAACAAGACCGTCCCGGGAACGGGTGCTGATATCGGTCGATGTTCCCGGTTTTTTCAATATGAGTATTAATTTGATAAATCAGAAGATATCCGGAAAATATATAATTGAACAAAAAATCGGGGAAGGGTCGTTCAGCGTCGTTTATCTCGCCAGGGACCTGCAGAGTGAAAACAATAAATATGCGGTCAAGATACTGAAAGAAAACAGTATAAGCTCCCGGACCGAAAACATCATAAGGTTCAATTCGGAAATAGCCGTTGCGGCCCATCTCGATCACCAGAATATAATCAGGATTTTTGATTTCGGAAGGTTCCAGGGCAACCATTACTTCATAATGGAATATGTCGAAGGCGTTTCGCTTGATGATTATATGAAAACGATCGTCGCCTTCAGCACCGAGGAGGCGGTCCTCATCGTCAGGCAGATATGCGTGGCGCTTGACTATATTCATTCCCGGGGCATAATCCACAGGGATCTCAAGCCGAGCAATATCCTTATCCCCCGTAGAGAGGGCTCGGGCCGATTTGAAAAGCTCAAACTCATCGACTTCGGGCTCTCATTTATAATGGAGTACGGGAACATCGGGGAGCTTGAGGCGATAACCGGAACCTTCGCATATATTTCCCCTGAACAGAGCGGCCTCATTAAAAGAAACATCGATGAAAGGAGCGACCTGTATTCCCTGGGCGTCCTCTTCTATCAGCTTATCTCCGGAGAGCTGCCTTTCAAGGGCGAAAGTATAAATTCGCTTCTTCACATGCACATCGCAAGCAGGCCGGAATCCTTTCACCGTGCAGCCCCGGGGACGCCGGAAGTCCTGGAAAAAATCGTTTTTAAAATGATGGAAAAGGATCCCGAAAAGAGGTATCAGAGCGCCGCCGCCATAGTAAGGGACCTTGACCTGTATATGCTGGGCTACAGGGATTACGCTCCCGGAGAAAACGAGAAGGTGCTGCGCCTCTATTACCGTCCCCGTCTTGCGGCGCGCCGGGCCGAAATGGAAAAGCTTTACGGCCTGTACAACCGCGCCGCGAAAGGCGGCGGAAGCATATGCCTGATCTCGGGGGTCGCCGGGTCCGGCAAGACCAGGCTCGGCGAGGAGCTGCGCGAAGCGGTTAATACCGGCCAGGGACTGTATCTTTCGGCCAAATGCTACCCTGCCATGACCGGCGCGCCGTACAGCGTAGTCAGCGATCTGCTGAACACCTACCTGATGATTTTCAGGAAAAGGTCTGAATCTGAGCGCAGGAATATCATTTCGATGCTGACCGGTGAACTTGGCGAACTCGGCGGCATAATCACGCAATTCAACCCGCTCATGAAGGAGCTGTTCGGGGAGTGCCCGGCGATCGTGCCGCTCGATGACGACAGGGAGACCCGGCGTTTCCTCGCGACCTTTGTCAGATTCGTCATGCTGCTGGTCAAAATGGAAAGGAAGGTTGTTATCCAGGTCGATGATCTCCAGTGGGCGGATGAAGGCAGCGTGTTGCTGCTGAGAGACATGGCTGCGGTTGTCAGCGAAGCTCCTCTTCTCCTTATATGCACCTACCGGAGTGACGAGGTGGGCCCGGACCACAGTCTCTCCCGCCTGATCTTGAGTTCGAAGGAAGAGCTTCGCTCCATCGAGGAGATTTCGTGCGAGCCTCTAAACGAGGCTGGGACCAGGGAAATGGTCACCGGCATCATGTACCGCTACGATAACGAAGATCTGATCGGAGACATCACGACATTCATCTACAGAAAAAGCGCCGGGAACCCGATGATGACGATCGAGATCATCCGGCAGATGATCGATGAAAAGAGCCTCTATTATGAGGACAACAGGTGGTTTTTCGACCGGGCCCTTGCCGAAAAAACCGGCATCCCTTCAAGGCTGATCGACATCATCATTAAGAGGATGTCTCTCTTCAGCGAGGAAGAGAAATACATCCTCTCTCTGGCTTCTGTCTTCGGACGAAAGATTGATATGCAGTATCTCTTCGAAATCCGGTCAGAGCTCGACGCAGAAGAATCACCGGCTGACCCGGCCGGCGGGACCCAGATCATCTCCCTGTGGGAAAAAAGAATCATAGCGACCATCGACCGGGCGATCGGCCTGCAGGTCCTCGAGCAGGACGTTTTCGGGGAGAGGATGCTGATGTTCTCACACGACCGGATTCGGGAGGCGCTTTATTCAACGGTCGATGAATCACGCAGGAAGACCATCCATCATGCGATCGCGCGAATCATGGAACGATCGAGTCGCCATAACGGCAATGACCTCGTGTTCGACATCGCCTACCATTACATGGAGTCTGGCGACGAAGCCAAGACGCTCGAGTTTTCCATGAATGCCGGCATGATCGCGAAGTCGAATTACGCGAATGAGGACGCGCTGAAATATCTCAAAACCTCCAGGAGTATCATCGAGAAGGCCGTCGAGAAGAAAAACGAGCATGATGCGCAGCAGCTTTTAAAATGCAAGGAGAACATCGGGGACTTGTATCTGAGGACCGGGGAACTCGACCTGGCCATAGATCTCTACCAGTCGATACTCGATCGCCAGGATTCGGCGCTCAGGAAGGGCGCCGTGTACAGGAACATCTGCCAGGCCTATTTCAAAATGGGAGACTGGGAACGCTGCGAGCGGTTTGTGATGAAGGGCCTGGGGGTCCTGGGAGAAAGCCTGCCCGCGGGAAGGCTTTCGGTCCTTGCCGGGATTTCCACGCAGATACTGGTTCACTTCCTGCACAATCTGCTGCCATCGGTCTTCGTTTCCCGCAGGGTGCGTCACCGCGAACTCGAGGAGCTCAAGATAAACATCTACGTGATAGCCAGCTGGATGTACATCCTCACCGACATGGGCAAGTTCATCAACACGATAATAAAAATGCTCAACATGTCTGAATCTCGGGTCGGGGTATCCAGGGAGCTTGGTATGAGCCAGGCTGCGTTTGCGAGCATGCTCATGGCCGTTCCCCTGTTCACGAGGGCTCTCAGGTATCACGAGAAGGCTCTGAAGATCAGGAGCGATCTCGGAGACGAATGGGGTGTCGGCCAGTCGATGCAATGGCTTGGCTACTGCCATGCCTGGCAGGGCGATTATCGGAGCAGCGACGAGTATTTTTCCAGAAGCATTTCCATATTCAGAAGGATCGGGGACCTCTGGGAAATCAGCATGAGCCTGGGAGGAGCGTCATATAACGCATATGTGACTTCTGATTATGACCGTTCGTTCAGTCTGACCAAGGAGTTCTATGATATCAGTTTAAAGTTGAACGATTATTACAGCCTCGCGCGCGCCTATCAGCACTACGCCCACTGTCTCATTGAGAGGGGCGATTACAAGACGGCCGAGGAGTATCTTTCAGACGCTCACCGGATCTGCGTTGAACACGGTCTGGATTTCAACCTGTGCTACAATTACGGCGCGATGGGAGTTCTGAATCTCGAAAAGGGAGATTATGAGGCCGCCGTTTCGCTGCTCGGACAGGCCATCGACATTGAGAGAAAAAATAATTTTATCAAGTATTTCATCATATTCATCTATCCGCTGTATGCAGAGGCCGTTTTCAGGACCTGCCTGGAGAAAAAGAAGCA
>ERZ795054.3161-NODE-3161-length-13144-cov-173.601803_pt1 | contig 13144 bp, 13 predicted proteins | sample MGYA00375138_ERZ795054 | MGnify/ENA primary metagenome ERZ795054 (study PRJEB30183, sample SAMN05720215) | anaerobic digester metagenome | isolation source: active sludge of municipal wastewater-treating anaerobic digesters | place: USA | collected 2014-12-23 ...
ACTGCTGCATCTGCTCGCGCATCTGCTGCATCATCTGCCAGGGCCACATCGCGGCCCCGGCAGCGCCGGAAATTGCCTCCTGGGCGGGGTCGACCGCAACCGGTTCGGCGGTGGCTTCCGGTTTCATCGACTTGGCGGCATCGGAAGCCATCTGGCTCATGGCCTGAACGGCGCCCAGCGTCGTGCGCTGCATTTCCAGCCCCTGAATCGTCATCTGCAGCATCGACAGATTCATGCGCAACCAGCCTTCGACCGCCTTCATGTCCTTGATGCGCTTGTCGAGTTCATCGACGTCGAAGGTGGGGGTGACCATGCCGGGCATCGATACGCCCATGCCGCTCCACAGGCTGCGAACAAAAGACAGCGGGTCATTCATGTTTTGCTTGTCGTTGGACATGTCTCTCTCCTCGCGTATGTCTCGTTGCATCTTAAACCACTTCACCAAAAGTAATGATAAATTAGTATTCGATTAACGAGGGGGCGGGATGCTCAAACTATTGGTCGTCGAAGATCATGCGCTGGTGCGCGAGGGCTTGGTGCGTTTGCTGGTACAGCTGGAGGCGGGCGCCCAGGTGCTCGACCGTCCGGATTTCGAATCGGCGCTGGAGTTGCTCGATAGCGAGGACGAGTTTGATCTGCTCCTTCTCGATCTTGCCTTGCCGGGGATCGACGGCTTTGCCGCCCTCGATGTCCTGCGCCGTGATTACCCGGCGATTCCGGTCGCGGTCATTTCGGCTTTCGACGACTTGCCGACCGTGACCAGAGTGATGAATCTGGGTGCGTCGGGCTTCATTCCCAAGGCATTTTCCGGCGAGTCTCTGCTGGTGGCGGTGCGCGAGGTGCTGGCCGGCAACATCTTCCGGCCCGAGGGCGCGCTCAGCGGCGCCCGCCTGGATGCCGCGAAGCCGCTGCCACCCCCGCGGGCGCCGGTGCGCCCCGAGGACGTCGGTTTGACCGACCGTCAGGCGCAGGTGCTGGCGCTCATGGTGCGGGGCCTGTCCAACCGGGAGATCGCCGAACAACTGGGGCTTTCCGAGGGTACGGTCAAGATCCACGCGACTGCCGTATTCAAAACGCTTGGCGTCGGCAGCCGAACCCAGGCGCTGGTCGCGGTTGCCCGCTACGGGATCGATTTCGCCAAAGTCCTCTGAATCTGACTCAGCAGCGCGCGCAGCTTGGCTGGGCGAACCGGCGCGTGCAGCGGGTAGACGCCTTCCGGTAATTTTCCAAGTTCGTCGGCATCGATGACGATGACCGGCGTTCCCTCCGGTGCCAGGCGGCGTACCGCGTAAGCCAGGGCAGCCACGGTGACGACCAGCATCGGCTGGCGCGGGCAGGGGATGCGGTTACCGATGATCGTTTCCTGGCTGACCGGATAATTCCAGCCGCGAATCAGTCCCATCGCCTCTTCCAGATCGTCGCCCTGGCCGATGAAATGGACTGCCGGCAGCTGGGCCACTTCGCCGAGCAGGCCGACGCCGATGCGCGGCGTTGTTGCCTTGAGCGAAATGCCGAAGGTGGTTCCGCGGCCCGCCGCCGAGCGCAGGTGAATTGCGATTTGCAGTGCCCGTGCCAGGCGGTCGACTATCGAGAGACCCAGTCCGAGGCCCTTGCCTTGTTCGCGCGCGCTGTTGCCGATCTGGTAGAACTCGGCGAAGATTTCCTCTTGATGTTCGGGGGCGATGCCCGGGCCGTTGTCGCGTACCTCGAGCAGAACACGGTCGCCGCGCCGCCGCACGGCGACCAGAATGCGCCCGCCGACCCGGGTGTAGCGCAGGGCATTGGAAATCAGGTTGGCTAGGATACGCTCCACCATCAAGGGATCGGATTCCGCCCACAGTGCAGTCTGATGGAAAACCAGCGTCTGGTTGCGGTCGACCGCGGCACGTCTGAACGATTCGGCCAGGCGCTTGAGCAGAGGATCCAGCGCGAATGCCCGAATGTCCGGCTCGATGCCGGCCACATCGAGGCGGGAAAGGTCGAGCAGCGAATCGAGCATTTCACCCAGAGCGCCGACCGAACTTGAAATCTGCCCGGACAGTCTGGCGAGGTCGCCGGTATTGCCCAGGCGAGCCTGGCGCTGCAGGTCGGCGGTGAAGAGTGAAAGCGCATGCAGCGGTTGCCGCAGGTCGTGGCTGGCGGCGGCGAGAAACCGGCTCTTGGCGCGGTTGGCACGTTCGGCTTCGTCCTTCTGTTTTGAAAGCTCGGCAGTAGCCGCGCGCACGCGTTCCTCAAGCTGTTCATGGCTGCTCGTCAGCCTGCCGGTTGCCAGGTGCATTTCGCGAACCTGGCGGCGTACCAGCAGGCCGCCGACCAGCAGGACGACGGCAACCAGCACGGCCAGCGTGCCCAGCTGGATCAGATGGCTGCGCCATGAATGCAGCAGGCTGGATTCGGGAATTACGGTCAATACCCGGAGGTCGGAAAAATCCGGTACCGCCGACACGGAGACGATCAATCCGTTCTGGCGCGCGATGCCGTCCGCCGGCAGCCAGCCGCGCAGTTTGCCACCATAGAGCGCATCGACGGCCAGGGCGCCGAGCAAGGGCGATTGCTGGCTGAGATCCGTCGGCCGGCAGGAGGTGACGATTTGCCCTTTGGCATTGATGACGACCGACTCGAAGTCGTCGGCCAGGCGGTTGGACCAGCAGAAATCCTGGAAATAGGCGGGTTCGATGGCGGCAAAGACGGCACCGGAGAAATTTTTCGCACGATCCTGGATGCGCCGTGCCAGTCCATAGGTATAACGCCCCGAGTTGCGGCCGATGTAGGGGCCGAAGGTGGCGGCCGCTTCGCCGCCTTCCAGCGCGACGAAATACGGACGGTCGCGCACGTTGATGCGGGGCGAGGGAAAGTAGGTCGAGATGAAGCGTTGGTCGCCATTGCGCCCGAAAAGGATCAGGTCGCGCAACTGTGGAAGCGTGCGCGAGTGGCGCTTCGCAAGGTACTCCCAGCCGTAGGCGGGCGCCCAGTGTTCCCAGTCATGCCGGTTTTCGTTGAGGTCGGTGGCGATTTCGCGCAACAGGATATCGACGGCTTCGAAGGTGCGTGCCGTATGTTCGCCGACCATGGTGCCGAAATGCTGCACGCGCCGTTCGCCATTCTCCAGTTCGCGTTCGCGCGAAAGCGCCAGGTCGCTGATGAAAACGGCCGCGACGGCCAGCGTGCCGGCCAGCGCGACAACCAGGGCGAGGAGGTCGGGCCGGCGCCTGTTCATCCGGGGAGCGGGTAGAAATACCAGGCCAGCGGCATCAGCGCGGCGTGAAACAGGCGCCATGGCCAGGGCTGACGAGCCAGTGTCGCGAAAATGAAGGCGACGCCGCCGATGGCAAAGGCGGTTTCCCGCCATGGCATGGGTTCGGCTTTCCAGCCGAAATAGGGCCAGGCCAGCGAGAGAACGACGATGATGGCGGCTGCCTGCAGGGCCAGTTGGCCATGCCGTGCAGGCAGCGGGGTTTCGGGCGCGGGATCGAACATGGGGCGATTCTATGCCAGGAGCGCCGTGCATGCGCCTTTGGGCATCGCTGTGGCCAGTCTAATGGCTGGACAGGAAGCGGGTGGCGTTGTCGAGGTCGCCCTGGGTGCGGCCATCGTAGAGGGCGTTGACGAACTTGCGCCAGATCAGGTCGGGCTCGCCGATCTGGAAGCCGTAACGGTGGTTGCCCTCGATTTGCGTATCCTGGACACAGCGCACCTGGAGCAGGGATGTTTCCTGACGCCCGAGCTGGATGACCGCCGTCAGCCAGGTATCCGGTATGACCGGTTGGCGGGTGCGCGCGCGGAAGCCGTAACGCGAGACCTCGCTGACTTCCATGGCGATCGCCGGGCTTTCGCTGTCGAGCGCGGCCAGGCGTCCGGGGCATTTGACCGAAAAACGCCGGTGCTGCCGCACCATCAGGTCGCCTTGCCCATGGGGCAGGGGGGGCAGTACCTTGCGGAATTCGGGCAGGTCGTAGATCAACTGAAGAAGCGTCTTTTTGCGCTCGCTGAGGCTGGCGAAGACGTTCGTTTTCTGATTGAAGAAATAGTCGACCAGCTCCGGTGTCATGACCGGATCGTTGGTGGTGTAGAAGCGCCGGGCAGGCATTTCTATATTGGGCAGATGCATGTCCACGAAATAATGGTGAAGATTGCGCCTGAGCGGCCGGTTGCCATAGTGTTTGCGCAGGATTTCCGGCGCGTACTTGAGATCGAGCGTGGCCCCGATGGCGGGCGCGCCATTGACGAAATCGTAGTTGTCGACGACCGTGCCCGAAAGCCGCCTGAAAAAAAGCAGGGCCTCGTAGGTTTCGATATTGCGCGGGTGGGCCGCGATGACCAGATGCCGGGTGTCGAACAGCGTCGTGCTGTATTCGTACAGGAACTTCATCAGCGGATAGAGAACCGTTCCGCCATGCTGAAAGTCGGGATGGATCGCCAGTGCCGAGGCTTCGGCGATGTTGCCCCGCCGGACGCGTACGCTGGTCAGGTCGACAATGCGTTGCAAGGGAAAGCCGAAGGCACTCTCGCGGATCAGTGACAGCGTGCCGACCACCTTGTCGTCGAATTTGGCGCACAGCATGGTGGTGGTGGGTAGGGCATGGTAGATCGTGACCCGCATGCCTGAAGGATCGCGCTCCATGAAGCCGCGCCTGACATAGACGTCGTGCAGCAAGCGGAAGCAGGCTTCCAGTTCCTCGCGGGTTTCGGCGATCTTGAGCACCAGGCGAGGGCTGGGCGCCGGGTCGTATTCCGCAAAAAAACGCAATACACGATAGCGCTTGCGGCGCGACAACAGGGAAAGCGACTCGCGTGCCACCCGGTGGGTGACGCCTCTCAGAAAACGGATAAGCCCTGTCGTGAATGGCAGTTTGGTGTCCTCCTCATGATTCATCATAGCACTTGTTATTGACAGGACTCCGGCGCCTCCGGACAATCGCCTGACTATTGTTTTCCCCCGCCCCCCAGGAGAATCATCGATGCAAGCCAAGCTTTCCGTAGTTGCCCTCTCCGTTGCTGCCGCCCTGGCCATGACCGCCTGTGGCCAGAAGGAAGAGCCGAAACCCGCAGCGGCACCCGCCGCGCCGGCGGCGCCTGCTGCCAAGCCGGCTGTCGTCGTCAAACTCGGTCACGTGGCGCCGATGACCGGCCCGCAGGCTCACCTGGGCAAGGACAACGAAAACGGTGCCCGCCTGGCGATCGAGGAACTGAACGCCAAGGGCCTGGAAATCGGTGGCGCCAAGGTGACTTTCGAACTGCTCGGCGAGGACGACCAGGCCGATCCCAAGCAAGGTTCCATCGTCGCCCAGAAGCTGGTCGATGCCAAGGTCAACGGCGTTATCGGCCACCTGAATTCGGGCACCACCATTCCTGCCTCCAAGCTGTATTCCGATGCCGGCATCCCGCAGATTTCCGGCTCGGCGACCAATCCGAAGTACACGCAGCAGGGTTTCAAGACGGCCTTCCGCGTAATGGCCAACGATGTCCAGCAGGGCAAGGCGCTGGGCGAATTCGCCGCCAAGCAGGGGGTCAAGACGGTTGCCATTGTCGATGACCGCACCGCTTACGGCCAGGGCCTCGCCGACGAGTTCCGCAAGGCCGCCGAAGCCGCCGGCATCAAGGTCGTCGCCACCGAATACACCAATGACAAGGCGACCGACTTCAAGGCCATCATGACCAAGATCAAGTCCACCAAGCCCGATCTGGTGTTCTTCGGTGGCATGGACGCCCAGGGCGGGCCGATGGTCAAGCAGATGAAGGAACTCGGCGTCAAGGCCAAGTTCCTCGGCGGCGATGGCGTTTGCACGCCGGAATTCATGAAGCTCGGCGGTGAAGCAAGCGAAGGCAATTTCTGCTCGCTGCCCGGCATGCCGCTCGAAAAGCTGGCCAAGGGGCCGGAATTCAAGGACAAGTTCAACAAGAAGTTCGGCGCCGAAATCCAGCTCTACGCGCCGTATGTGTACGATGCGGTGATGGTGATGGCCGATTCGATGAAGCGTGCTGATTCGGCTGATCCGGCCAAGTACCTGGCGGCCGTCGGCCAGACCAAGTACGACGGTGTTACTGCGCTGATCGAGTTCGACGAATTCGGCGATCTCAAGGGCGGCGCCATCTCGATGTACCAGTTCAAGGGTGGCAAGCTTGAATACGTCCTGACGCTGGGTGGGCCGGCTGCCGAAGCGCCTGCGGCAGCACCCGCGGCAGCGGCCGAGAAGAAGTAAGCTTCGTCGACACGGCACGAAACGGCACCGCAAGGTGCCGTTTCTTCATGTTGCGGTCGACCTGCCCAATATGGATATTTTCCTCCAGCAAATCATCAACGGCCTCGTTCAGGGCAGCATCTACGCCCTGGTCGCGCTGGGCTACACCATGGTGTACGGCATCATGGGCCTGATCAATTTCGCGCATGGCGAAGTGGTGATGATCGGTACGCTGGTGACCATCACGGTCGCCGGTACCCTGATCAAGGCCGGCATGCCGGTGGCGCTGGCCGGCCTGGCCGGCTTGAGCGCTTCGGTTCTGGTCTGCATGGCGCTCGGCTGGGGTCTGGAGCGCATCGCCTACCGGCCATTGCGCAATGCACCGCGCCTGACGCCGCTGATTACGGCGATCGGCATGTCGATCGTGCTGCAGAATGTGGCGATGATCGTCTGGGGGCGCAACTACCTGACCTTTCCGCATCTGCTGCCCAAGATCAATTTCGAGTTGGCTGGCGCTCACTTCACGGCCATTCAGGTGATCATCGTCGTTGTCTCGGGCCTGACCATGGCCGGGCTGGTTTTCTTGGTATACCGCACCAAGCTCGGCATGGCGATGCGGGCGACGGCGCAGAACCCGCAGGTGGCCAACCTGATGGGAGTCAACAGCAACCGGGTCATTTCCGCCGCTTTCGTCATCGGTTCCGCGCTCGGCGCGCTGGCCGGCGTCATGGTCGGCACTTACTACGAAATCGCCCACTACCAGATGGGTTTCATGCTCGGTCTCAAGGCCTTTACCGCGGCGGTGCTCGGCGGCATCGGCAATCTGGCCGGGGCGATGATCGGTGGCATCCTGCTCGGCATCATCGAGGCGCTGGGGGCTGGCTATATCGGCGATCTGACTGGCGGCTTCCTCGGCAGTCATTACCAGGATATTTTCGCCTTCGTCGTGTTGATCGTCGTACTGATGTTCAAGCCCTCGGGCCTGTTTGGCGAAAAGACGGGAGACCGGGCATGATGCAGCCGCCCCTGCTCGTCAATACTTCGTTGGCGGCGCCGCCCGCCTTCTCGCCGTGCTGTAGCACTGTCTCGTCGGCCGTCGGCTTGCCGCCTTGTCTTGCCTTCGCATGGGAGGCTGCATGAGCAAGTGGCTCAACCCGCGTTCCGCCTTCGGCATCGTCCTGATCGCCGCTGCCCTGATCGCCTTGCCCTTTGTCGCCGCAATGGGCGGGCAGGCCTGGGTGCGCATTCTCAATTTCGCCATTCTTTACGTTTTTCTCGCGCTCGGCCTGAACATTGTCGTCGGCTTTGCCGGCCTGCTCGACCTTGGCTATATCGCGTTCTACGCTGTCGGCGCCTATACCTACGCCTTGCTGGCCAGCCCGCATTTCGGCCTGCACTGGCCATTCTGGGTGATCCTGCCGATCGGCGCCGCCGTCGCCTGCGTGTTCGGTGTCCTGCTTGGCTCGCCGACGCTGAAACTGCGTGGTGATTACCTGGCCATCGTCACGCTCGGCTTCGGCGAAATCGTCCGCATTTTCATGAACAACCTGAATGCACCGATCAATATCACCAACGGCCCGCAGGGCATCACCCTGATCGACCCGGTGGCGATCGGCGATTTACGGTTTTCCGGCACGACGCAGATTTTGGGCATTTCGCTGAGTGGGCCGCAGAAGTACTACTTCCTGCTGGTGGCGCTGGCCATTCTCGTCATCGTCATCAACCTGCGTCTGCAGAATTCGCGCATTGGCCGCGCCTGGCAGGCGATCCGTGAGGACGAGATTGCCGCCAAGGCGGTCGGCATCAACACGCGCAACCTCAAGCTGCTGGCCTTCGCCATGGGCGCCAGCTTCGGCGGCGTTGCCGGCGGCGTCTTCTCGGCGATGCAGGGCTTCGTCTCGCCAGAGAGTTTTTCGCTGATCGAGTCGATCATGATCCTGGCGATGGTCGTGCTCGGCGGCATGGGCCATATTCCCGGTGTGATCCTCGGCGCTGTGCTGCTCAGCATCCTGCCGGAAGTCCTGCGCTACGGCGTCGGGCCGTTGCAGACGGCCTTGTTCGGCAAGATGCTGATCGATCCGGAAAGCCTGCGCATGCTGATCTTCGGGCTGGCGCTGGTGCTTGTCATGCGCTTCAAGCCGGCCGGCCTGTGGCCGTCGCCGGAACGCAAGCGCGAGTTGACGGGAGGCGCCTGATGGCCGAGGCATTGCTCGAAGCGAGGTCGGTCGCCAAGCATTTTGGCGGCGTCAAGGCGCTGCGCGATGTCTCGCTGAGCATTCGCCAAGGCGAGATCTATGGCTTGATCGGCCCCAATGGCGCCGGCAAGACCACCTTCTTCAACTGCATGACCGGCCTTTACATCCCTGACGGTGGCGGTTTCGTCTTCGCTGGCCAGCCGCTGGTCGCCGATGCGCCACACCAGGCGGCGGAGCGTGGTATCGCCCGCACTTTCCAGAATATCCGTCTGTTCGCCAACATGACGGCGCTGGAAAACGTCATGGTCGGCCGCCATGTCCGCACCCGCGCGGGTGTCTTCGGCGCCATGCTGCAGACGGCGGGAACGCGTGCCGAGGAGGCCGCCATCCGCCAGCGCGCGGAGGATTTGCTGCATTACGTACGGATCGAGGATCGCGCCGACGACCTGGCCAAGAATCTTTCCTACGGCGACCAGCGGCGGCTGGAAATTGCCCGCGCGCTGGCCACCGAGCCGAAACTGCTGTGCCTTGACGAGCCGGCGGCCGGCATGAATGCCACCGAAACTGAAGAGCTGCGCGACCTGATCGACGGCATCCGCCGTGACGGGACGACCATCCTGCTCATTGAACACGACGTCAAGCTGGTCATGGGGCTGTGCGACCGTGTGGCGGTGCTCGATTACGGCGCGCTGGTCATCGAGGATGTACCGGCGGTGGTGCAGAAGGATCAACGTGTGATTGAGGCTTACCTGGGTGCTTGAAGTTACCGGACTCCGCGTTGCCTACGGCGGCATTCAAGCCGTGCGCAGCATTACCTTCCATGTCAACGAAGGCGAGATGGTGGCGCTGATCGGCGCCAACGGCGCCGGCAAGACCAGCACGCTGAAAGCGATTTCCCGCGTGCTCGACGCCGCCGGTGGCGACGTGCATTTCTGTGGCGAAAAGATCACGCACATCCCGTCGCACGACATCATCCGCAAGGGCATCGCGCTGGTGCCGGAAGGGCGCGGCGTCTTTCCGCGCCTGACGGTGGCCGAAAACCTGGCGATGGGCGCCTTCGTCCGCAATGATGCGGTCGACGTCGAAAAAGACCTGAAAATGGTTTACGGCTATTTTCCGCGTTTGAAAGAGCGGGAAACCCAGCTCGCCGGCACGCTCTCCGGCGGCGAACAGCAGATGCTCGCCATCGGCCGCGCGCTGATGAGCCGGCCGCGCCTGCTGCTGCTCGACGAGCCGTCGATGGGTCTGGCGCCGATCATGGTGCAGAAGATTTTCGAGGTGATCCGTGCCGTCGCCGAGCAGGGCATGACCATCCTGCTGATCGAGCAGAACGCCAAGCTGGCGCTCGAAACCAGCCAGCGCGGCTACGTGATGGAAAGCGGCGAGATCACGCTGCACGGTGAGGCGAAGGAATTGCTGAACGACCCGAAAGTGCGCGCCGCCTATCTTGGCGAGTGAATTTGCCGCATTTTTCAGTTGCATCAAACTCATGACCGCCGCCAGCCGCGACAATGGTCACCCGTTCGTTCATTTTTCGCGAGTAGCCATGAAAATCCGCCATTCGATCATTGCCTTGCTGGTTGCCGGATTCGCCTGCGGCCTGCAGGCGCAGGACGGCAAAGCGGCCGCCACCAAGCCCAAGCTGGCATCCGGCCTGATGATGAAGCAGGGCGACAAGCTGATTTTCGCGCCCTGCCGTGACCGCAGCTATGCCACGGTCGATGATATTTCACCGGCGGGCATGCTGAGCGCGGCGCTCGACAGCGTTGGTCTGACAGCGGGCAAGAAGCTCTATGTCGAATTGTTCGCGGTTGTCGAAGGCGGCATGCTGCGCGCCTCCGGTCTCAATCTGGCGCGTAGCGAAGGGCGCTGCCAGCAGCCGGGCGGCAACGAGGAATCGTGGCGCGCCACCGGCAACGAACCGGGCTGGCTGCTGGCCATCGGGCCGGAGGTGGTGGTGCTCAAGCAGCTTGGCAAGGCCGACATCAACGTGCCCGGCGGTGCGCCGGCCGGCGATGGCAACGGTTTCCGCTTTGCGGCAAAGACGGAAGCCGCGCAACTCAACGCACGCTTCGAACCCAAGGTCTGCCGCGACACGATGGCCGACGCGGTATTCGGCTGGACGGCGACGCTCGAGGTCAACGGCCAGACGCTGAAGGGTTGCGCCTGGCAGCGCTGACCTGTTGCGGTCGACGGTCAAAAAAGGCCGAAAATCAGTTCGTCGAAAAGGTGAATGCGTCGGCGAAGAATTCTTCTTCCGGCAGTTTGCAGAGGTTCACGAAATCGTCGCGCGCCGCGTCGATCATGAGTGGCGAGCCGCAGGCATAAACCTGGTATCCGGAGAGGTCGGGGAAGTCTTCCAGGACGGCACGATGGACATAACCGCTGCGGCCAGTCCATTCGTCATCGGCGGCCGGCTCGGAGAGCACCGGAACGTAGCTGATGTCGGCATTTTCGGCACCCCACTTTTCGGGCAGGCTGTTCAGGTAAAGATCGACGCGTGCCTTGGCTCCCCAGTAGATGTGCATCGGGCGCCGGGATTTTTCGGCGATCGCATGCTCGACGATGGCCTTGATCGGCGCGAAACCGGTGCCGCCGGCAAGCAGGATCATCGGCTTGTCCGAATCCTCGCGCAGGTAGAAACCGCCATGCGGGCCGTTGAAGCGCAGGATGTCGCGCACCTTGAGGGTCGAGAACACCTGGGTGGTAAACAGGCCGCCCGGCACATGCCGGATGTGCAGTTGCAGGAAGGCATCGTCATGCGGCGCGTTGGCCAGCGAATAGCTGCGCCGCTTCCCGTCTTTCAGCAGGATGTCGATGTATTGGCCGGCGAGGAATTGCAGGCGCTCGTTGGCCGGCAGGCGGAGATGCATTTCGATGACGTCCGGCGCCAGGCGCTCCAGTTTCTCGATGCGCGAGGGCAGGGTCTTGACCGGAATGTCGGCACCTGACGTGAGCTGCTTGCATTCGAGCGTCAGGTCGGATTGCGGCTTGGCGCAGCAGAAAAGCGCCATGCCGGCTGCCTTCTCATCGTCCTTGAGCGCGTGCGGCTGCGCCTTGCCATGGTCGACCGTTCCGGCCAGCACTTTTCCCTTGCACGAACCGCAAGCGCCGTCCTTGCAGCCGTACGGCATCGTGAAGCCCTGGCGCAGCGCGGCATCGAGTATGGTTTCGCCGGCCTCGGCGGCGAACTGGCGGCCGCTGGGCTGGACGGTGATCTGGTGGCTCATTGTTTCCCTTAGGTCGTCGGCTACAATGCCGGCGTGCAAAAAATCCTGATTGTCGGCAGCGGGGACGTGGCCCGCCGCATTCTCTCCCGCCTTGCCCGCCGCTATCGCGTCTATGCCGTGCTGCGCGATTCGAGCCGGTGTGCCGAATGGCGCGCCGCCGGTGCGACCCCGGTGCTGGCCGATCTCGACGATCGGGCCAGCCTGCATCGACTGGCCGGCCTGGCCGACCTGGTGCTGCATCTGGCGCCGCCGCCCGCCGAGGGCGTCGGTGACCGTCGCACCCGCAACCTTCTCGCCGCGTTGAGCAAGGCCAAAAGTCTACCACGGCGCCTGGTTTATGTTAGTACGACAGGGGTCTACGGTGACTGTGGCGGCGCGACGATCGACGAAACGCGCCGCCTGAATCCGGAGAGCGCCCGGGCCGCCCGGCGCGTCGCCGCCGAAAAAAATCTGCGGACGTGGGGGCGGCAGAACGGCGTCGCCGTTTCCATCCTGCGCGCGCCCGGCATCTACGCGGCCGACCGCTTGCCGCTGGAGCGCCTGCAAAAAGGCCTGCCGGCGCTGGTCGACCGCGACGATGTCTACACCAACCATATTCACGCCGACGATCTGGCGGCGGCCTGCATCGCCGCCCTGCGCCGTGGCGGCAGCAACCGCGTCTATAACGTGGTCGACGATTCAGACCTCAAGATGGCCGACTATTTCGTCCGCGTCGCCGATGCCTTTGCGTTGCCGCACCCCCCTCGATTGACGCGCGCCGACGCCGCGCAGCAGTTGTCGCCGCTGCAGATGTCGTTCATGCGCGAATCGCGCCGCATCGGCAACCGCCGGCTCACGGATGAACTGAAATTGCGCCTCGCCTACCCGATGGTCGATGCCGGGATCGCCGCAGCGCTCGCAAGGAGAAACGCATGCTCGTCGTGAAAACCCTGCATATCTGGATGGTCATTTCCTGGTTTGCCGGCCTGTTCTACCTGCCGCGCATCTTCGTCAACCTGGCCATGGTGCCGGCCGACAGCGTCGCCGAGCGCGACCGCCTGCTGCTGATGGCCGGCAAGCTGTACAAGTTCATGACGCCGCTCGCCGTGCTGGCCATCGCATTCGGCCTCTGGCTGTGGTTCGGCTACGGTTTCGGTGGTGGCTGGCTGCATGCCAAGACGGCGCTGGTCGCCATGTTGACCGCCTATCACGGGTATTGCGGCCGCCTGTTGCAGCATTTCCGGCGCGGCGACAACACCAAATCCCATGTCTGGTTCCGCTTCTTCAACGAGGTGCCGGTCATCGTCCTGCTGCTTGTCCTTTTTCTTGTCGTCCTGAAACCCTTCTGACATGAACAAATACTTTGCGATCTGCCCGCGCGGGCTGGAAGAACTGCTGCTCGAAGAACTGCGTGGCGTCGGCGCCCAAGAGTTGCGGTCGACGCCCGGCGGGGTGTTCTTTTCCGGCGACTGGTCGGTCTGCTACCGCGCCAACCTCGAATCGCGGCTGGCGACGCGCATCCTCTGGCACATCGTCAAGGGGCCGTATGCCAAGGAAGAAG
>ERZ795054.3167-NODE-3167-length-13131-cov-14.745258_pt1 | contig 13131 bp, 6 predicted proteins | sample MGYA00375138_ERZ795054 | MGnify/ENA primary metagenome ERZ795054 (study PRJEB30183, sample SAMN05720215) | anaerobic digester metagenome | isolation source: active sludge of municipal wastewater-treating anaerobic digesters | place: USA | collected 2014-12-23 ...
AGACCGCCCAGAACCCACAGGCGCTGGACATGATCGAAGACGTCATCCAGCAGACCAACGGCAAGCCGCCTAACCGCGGTCTGCGCAACGGCGGCAGCTACGTAAACGGGACGATCGAAGGCCCGATGCCGTTACTCGACGACGAGGTGCGTGCGCGCTCTGCTGAAAACCTCGTGGCGCGCGGCCGCCCGCCCGGCCCGACGGTCACGCTAACCCCCGGCGGAGCGCCGATGGCCCCTGTTCGTCCTGCCCCTGCCCCTGCTCCTGCTCCTGCTCCTGCCCCTGCACAGATGGCACCAGACAACCTCGTGCAGCCGACTGCGGCCCCTGACCCTGCCCCTGCGCAGTCGCGCATGCAGCGCCTGCAGCAGACACTGGTAGACGCCGGGAATTCCGTAAAAGCGAGGTTGACGCCCACGCCTACGCCGCCCGCGCCGACGCTCACGCAGCGGGCGCACACTGCCGGAAAGACCTTTGCGGAACGCGGGGTGTCCGGCTTGGCCAAGGACGTCGCAACAGGGGCAGAGAACGCGGCAAATACAAAAACCGCCCGGTACGGTACTGCCGCTGGTGCGGCTCTACAGGCGGGCGACCACTTCGACGCATTTAATGCCGATGATGGGACCGGATTTGGCAAGGGCAACAACACCGGGCTTACCCCGGTAGAAAAAGCACAGATCCTGCTGCGCGACGCCGGGGTAGTTGCCGGCGGGACGGCAGGGGCTATCGCCGGCGGTACCGGCGGGGCGGCGCTAGGGTCCGCTGTGCCGGTCGCCGGGACACTCGCGGGTGGTGTGGCCGGCGGCGTGGCCGGCGGCGTGGCCGGGGCGAGTGCAGCGGACGCCGGCATGGGCGCGGCGCGGCGCGGCTTGAACTGGGCCAATGAAAAACTCGGTGGCGCCCCGAATTACTGGGAAAGCTCAGATGACCTGATTCGTAAGTCCCGCGACTTTCAACAAGCACAACCCGGCTATCAAGAAGGCGCGGTGCAGCGCACCGCGCGCTCCGCCAACCGCGCGATTGGAGATCTCCTAGAAAACGTCGGGGTGATCTCTCGTCCTTCCGGAAATACTACCGGAGAGAACTACGGGAATGAGGGGCGTGGGAAAACCGGACGGAACAACGAACCGGCCAATGACACTACAGCACCACGTGACTTCGACAAAGAGGTCGCAGCCGCCGTGGCCAAGTCGGCAGCCGCCAAACCCGTCGCCCCGAGCACTGCCAACACTGACGCGGCGATGAAAGGCATGGTAGATCGCCGCACGATCCGGACAGCCAATGGAGACGTGAGCGTCGGGCGCGACAAGCGCGGCCAACTCAACGTGACAGCGGGTCTTGACGACTCTGCAGCTACGGAGGAGACCAAGCGCGCTACCGAAGCTGAGCGCATGACTAAGGACTTGGCGAGGCAGAAAGCATACTTCGAGGGCGAGGCCATCAAGAGAGACATGGCATCGAACGACCCGGCGGATGTGCAGCGCGGTATCCGCGCCCAGCTAGCCGCCCTCCAGACTCGTCAAGCGGATCTCGATGCCTCGACGAAGGGGGAAGAGCTGCGCCTGAAGGGTCTCGAAGTCGGGAACCACGCAAAGCAGCTCGAACTGCAGACCGATACCCAACGCCGCGCCTCCCTCCAGCAGGCCTCTGAGAACCGTCGCAAAGCGGTTGAGGACGCGGACAAGGACCGGACGCAATGGAGCAAGAGCCTCGACGACGCCTTCGTTGACCCTGCCGACACGAGCAAGGTCGACCGCGTCTCCAAGGCTGACTACATGCGCCAAGCAGAGCACACCGTCGCTCAACTCGGTCGCCGGAACCCCAAGGGTGGTTTCTGGAACCCGACGGCCAACGAACCCGTCGGCGTAGCCAGCCTCGACCAGACGCAGCAAGACCGTTTGATCAACCGCTACAAGGCGGTGCAGGCCGTCAAGGCATCGCAGAAGGGCATGCTGTTCGGCGGGGAGAAGGCCGACTCGCTCGACCTGTCCGACTTCGACGGCATCGATGGCGGGGATCACATCGAGTTTCCGAAGCTGAGCAAGAAATACGGTCGCAAGATCACCGTGCCGAAACGCGACATCGACACGAACGACGGACCGCGTTTCCCGCTGAATCCCGGCGTTGGCCGTACGCCGAACAGCACGCACATGCAAAGCCTGCTTGATAACTTGGAAGGAAAGTGACAATGGCGGGACTGACTGGCGTCAACTACTACACCCCGGGCGCAGATGCCCCGATCGCTGAGCCGTACGTCGAGCCGAACTACGGGTACGGCGGTAACGAGTCGCAGATCGTTCGCGGTCTGCGGAGCGCGTTCACCGGGGCGAAGGCAGGGCTGCAAGGTTTTGGGGCCTCTGCAGCTGACGCCCTCGGCGCTCACCAGACCGCCGAAGACTGGTATGCCAACGCCGAGGCCAACCAAAGACTGGCCGAGGCACAAGGCCCGCGCGTACGGACCATTCGCCAGATCACAGAGGGCAACAACCCGATCGGCGACACCATCGACTACGCCGCCGGTAAAGTCGGTGAGTTCGGGCCATACATGGCTCTTGGTGCTGGGGCCGGGATGGTGGCGCGAGGGGCCGGTGCTGTTGCGGGCCTGCGCGGGGCGGCGCTGCAACGCGCCAGTCATCTCGGTGCGACGGCTTCGTTCCAGCCGGTCATGGCAGGCTCCACTGCGCTGGAACTGCGTAACGACCGCGCCGCGGACGGCATGGGGCCGGGCGAACGCTTCCTGCGTGTCAACCTCGTCGGTACCGCAGAAGCGGCAGTCGGCGCTGCCGCCCCAGCGGCATTGGGCGGGCGCGGCATTATCCAGAACACCGTAGCCGGCGGCGCAGGCATGGCCGCCATGGACGTCGTCGGGCAGGCGCACAAGCTGCAGTACGACCCGGAGGCTCAGTTCAATCCGGAGCAGACGGGCGAAGCATTCGCTGGCGGTCTGGCGGGCATGGCCCCCGTAGCCGCTGCGCACGGTGCAGCAGCCCGTGTCATGGACGCCGGGGTAGGGGGCGCGCGAGCGACGGGAGACGCGGCCTTCACAGGTATCGACCAGATCACCCAAGCCGCCAAGGCGCTGGGCGGCAAGGCGTACGACGCCCTGCCGGAAGAAGCGCAGACGGCGTTGAAGGTTGTCGCGGCCACGGGCAAGATGACTTCCGACGCCGCCTCCGCACTGGCGCCGCATGTCGATAACCTCGGCTCCGCGGTCGCTGACGTGGTGCGCGGGTACTACGAGAACACCAAGGCAGACATCAAGAGCTACCGCGAAGACGCGGCCATCGGCATGCCCCCGAGCGCAGAAGACATCGCCACCGACGCCTACACGAACGCAGTCAAGGCAAAGGTGCACGTAAAGGAGGAAGCAGCCGCAGCAGTCAAGGCGTTCGTAGACGACCCGGAGATCGCGGCCCTCGGCGCCCCGGTAAAGGAACTGCTCGGCAAGGCCAAGAGCAAACTTGACGGCTTGACCAAGGTCGCCGAGATTATGACTGATCCGGCCAAGTGGCTGCACGAAGGCGAAAAGATGACCCCGACGAAGCTCGGGCAGATCAAGACGATGATGAACCGCCCGGAAGCGCAAGCCAAGTATTCCAAGGCGGTACTCGAACTACTCGACAGCACGCCAATGGAAGGCAAGAGTGCGGCGGAAGTCCGTTCGCTGGCCGAGCGTACGCGAGACGGAGAGCAACTGACGGACCAAGAAATCGCCCGGATGTACTCGCAGTTCCGGCTGGCCTCTAAGGCGCACCAAACCGCCGAGGACATGGCGCATGTACTCAAGTTTGATGAGCGACTGAAGGCCGGGCAGGAGAAAGAAGGCACGGAGCTTCCGACACAGTTCAGCCGGCAAAAGACCAAGGCCGCTGCAGATCAGTGGGCCAAGGACTTGGCGGAGCGCACGTCGGAGTCGTTCCGCAACCGCGTCGGTGAACATGTTCGGGAGATGTTCAACTCCTCCGACGTCGGGCAGGAACTACTAACCCGTAAAGGCGGCGCGGAACGCGAGATCGACGGGTTCATCGACTTCATGTCTGGCGTAGCCTCCGGCAAGAAGGGCTACGACACGAAGGCGGCTATCCGCATGGCGACCAACATCGTCGGGAGCTTCGGTGATGCCGGCAAGGCCGCTATCGACAACATCATCAAGGCCGGCGACCACGAGTTCGGCATGGACAGCAAAAGCGCCGAGCGTGTGGCCGGCATGCGCGACTCAATCTCCAGCATGCACTCCGACGCCGGGGTGATACGCTCGGGCCTGCTGAAGAACAAAGAGGCCGACCTCGCCGAGTTGGTCAAGGACGTTGAAGCGGTACGCGACGTTGACGCCAACCGGGAGAGTTACGAAAAGGCCATCGCGGCGATGCGCCGACGTGCCGCCGCAGCAGCCGATCCGGAACTCCGGTTCCAGCTGATGGAGAAAGCCAGCGATGCCGAGGACGCGCTGTACGCCGACGGTCTCGACGGGCTGAAGGACAAGTGGGTTGGTGACGGAGTGGTCGACGCCAAGAAGTTTGACGCACTGGTGGAGGCCGTCTCGAAGTACGCCAAGCACGAAGACCGCCTGACGAAGCCGGAGCGCCGGAAAGGCGATCATGCAACAGAAGCGAACCACGCAGCCGAAGACCTCGATAACATAGACACGCGGCGGGCTACGGCAGAAGAGGCCGGCGACGAGAGCCGTCCGGGCAAGGACAAGTCGGAAGCCGAGGAAGTCGAAGCCGCACGAAACGCCGAGCGCGGCGTGCAGGGCGGCGAAGACCGGGCTGCACCGATCTGGTTCGGTACTAACGCCTTTGAGGCCGGCGGACACAAAGCCGGTGCCATCGGCGCGCCGCTGTCCCGCCATCCATCGGGCGACCACGCCAAGGGCGACATCCCCGGCAACCAATACAACGACGCTATCGAGGCAGCGCACGCCAAGTACGGCCACCGCGTCACTCGCGCGCACGGTGTGCGCCCGCTGGCGTGGGCCGAAGAAATGGCCCGCACAGACGGCAAGAAGTCCGACTACGCCTACCTCGACGACGCCATGAAGGCGTTGCTCAAGGAAGATCAAATCCGACTGAAGAACGAGAAGCTGACCGAGGAAGATCGCAAGTGGATCGGCAACCGCGCCGCGCTGGCTGAACAGCTACTGGCTCAGCAGGAGCAGAAGGGCGGCATTGAGAAGTTCCCGGCGGCGGGCCACTTCTTCGCTGACAGCATGAATCGGAACTATCGCTACTACCGCGTGGAGCAGCACGACGCCTCCAACCTGTCGTACTCCGCCGAGCAGCTGCAAGCAGCGTACTCTGTCAAGGAGGGCGAGACAGCCGGGGCTTACGCCGAGCGCGAGAGCGCCCGTGACGGCGGGACGTTCGACAAGAAGGTCTACAGGAACAGCCTGCTGCCGGTGACTACCGCGAAGGGCAAGACGATCGAGGTCGACATCGCCAAGCTGGTGACGAACGCCATGAAGCACCATCAGTCCGGCGACATCACTGGTGTAGGCGAGAAGACGTCCGAGTCGAACTTCGCTCAAGAAATCCTGACCGCCTTCCACACCGTGACAGCTGCGCTGATGACTGGCGACGGCATGCACCCGACTGACCCGCTGGGTGTAAAAGATGCGTCAGGGCGCGTGTTCACGAGCGAAGACGCAAAGAACAAGTTCAGTGAGCATTTCGACCCGTCGCTCGTGGTGTTTCGTGACCCGACCGGGCGGGGGCTGCAAGAACTCGGCGAACACGTCAAGGTATCTTCGGTGCGCAACTTCTTCACTCTCGGCGACTTGATGGATATCAAAGGTGTCGACGTCGAGACGGGCCGTACGGTACGTACTGAGCAGAGCGCCAAGAAGCTCATGCTGAAAGTCGATGGCAAGGACGCCGCGCAGGAACCGAAGGCCCCGGGCGTATTCACACAAGGTGATCTCGACACCGTGCTGAAGAAGGTCGGCCAGACCAGCCGCGACGTCGAAGGGCGGCGCGATACCAAGTCTCGCGAGGCCGGTAACGAGCGAGGCATGGCGTACCGCGGCGTGACGTTCGACGGTGTGCAGAAGACGATCGACGTCAAGGCCCTGCTGTCCCGCATGATCGAGCGCAACGGCGGAGACGCTTTTGAGGCGATGTACAAGGGTGACATTCCGAAAGAAACCGCCGGGCACTTCCTGTACGAGGCGCTGGAAGAACTGAAGGCCATGGGGTTCGATGGTCCGCTGATGGACATGGCGCAAACCCGCTTCGACAACCTCGTGCTCTTCAACCGCGAGATCACCGGCGACAACGGGGCGCTGACGAAGATCCCCACCACCTTCGGCGCAGTCAAGAAGTACATCTCGACCGACCGGTACAAGGCGGAGAACGGCGAGCCTGTGCAGTTCCCGCGTGACCTACGCGATGCCAAGATGCGCGAGGCGCTGAACCTGCTACACGCCGCTGAGCAAGCCGAGCGCGAAGCAAAGGCGCGAACTGCGCGCGGGGCGGCGCGGGACGGCGATAACTCCCCACTCGGGGAGAAGACCCGTGCCGACGCAGTAACCAAGGGCGTCAAGAGCACCGAATTCGCCAAAGGCCAGATCGACGATACCAAGCCGGATGCGGCACTGAAGTATTCCCCGTCCGAAATCGACAACTTCCGTTTGGGAAGCCTGCTGCGTGAGTTCGGCGAGATGAGCCACGGCGACGCGCCGTTGTTCGATCGCAGCGCGAATCAGATTTTCACCAACGACTCGCAGGCGAAGGCGAAGGAACGCGGCCCGCTGACTGACGCCGACATCAAGGCGCTCAAGAAAGAAATCCAAGCCCACCTGTCGGAGAACGCAGAGTGGAATGCGCCAATCGAGGGCGATACCGCCAAAGACGCACCGCTCAATGCGCCGAGCACTCCGTACGAAGCCCCGCGCATCCCCGCCGCTGTCAAGCGCGCGGCCAAGATCGAGTCCGAAGGTGTCGTGACCAACAAGGCGAACCTGCTTGCCGCCGCAGAGGCGAAGCGTATCGAGGACGTGGAAGCCGCCAAGAAGGCCGTGGCACAACAACTTCGGGACCAAGCCAAGGAGAAGGAGGGACTGGAAACCCTCAAACGCGCCGAGGCCGGTATCGAAAAAACGGTGCCCGAGAAGGTCGCACCCGCACCGGAGAAGTTCGACGCGTTCGCGAAAGCGGACGAGTTCGCCGCTACTGAGCCGAAGACCGGCCGCGAGACCGTCGAGCTGGCCGGCAGGTTGAGTGACGAGCAGCTACGCGACTTTGCGCTTGCCCTCCCGCGCATGCGCACGGCCGACGGTACGCTGGCGCGGCAGGCGTACAACGTCCTCGGCGCCGATGGCGAGTTCGGCATGCGCCCGATGGCAGCATGGGCCAAGCAGCAACGTGACCGCGCGGGCATCCGCCTCAACCAGCGGACGGGTGTGTTTGAGGAAGTCGCACCTGACAGCGGCCCGGGGGAAGCCGCGTTCAGCAAACAACAGACCGGCGCCAAAGGTACGTCTCCCGGCGAAACCAAGGAAGCCCTGAAGAAAGAGCTGACCCGCCTGACCAAGGATGCCTTCGGCCTTGAAATGCCCGAGACAATGGGCAAGGACATTTCCGGCTCGTTCGCTGACAAGCTGATCAAGGTCTCGCAAGAGGCCCGCGACCCGCTCGGCACGCTGCATCACGAAGCGTGGCACGGTATCGAGAAACTGCTGGGCGACATGGGTCCGAACGGCAAGAAGGTGCTCGACGAAATCTACGCTCACACCAGCAGCAAGGAAATGCAGGAATGGCTGAAGACCCAATACACTGATGATGGCGGCGTGGCCAGTCAACTGACCGACAAGAAGGAGCGCGCTGCGTTCGCCTTCCAGAAGTTCATGGCCGGCGAGAAGATGCCGCTCGGCGCCGCCACGAAGACCCGGTGGGAGAAGATCAAAGCGTTCATCGCCAAGATCGCCAGCAAGCTCGGTATCGAGACGACCACGACTGGCGAACGGGCGACGAACTTCTTCAACTACGTGAAGGACGGCTCCTTCGCCCGTGACATGGAGAATGCCACGGCGGTGCGGCAGGGCCTCGGGGAGAAGAACGGCGACAACCTGATGAACAGCGCTGCGACCCACCTGAAGCCTTTCGTCGAGATGTTCGAGAAGGTTCTCCAGCACAGCGACACCCGTATTCGCAAGCTCGACGTGCCGGAGTACAACGAGATCCTGAACCTCTACGCCGGTCAGAGCGGCAAGGGCGGCTACCGTAACGAGTACAACCGCAACATCAACAAGTGGTCGGCGAAGATCGACGCACTGACCGAGGGCATGGACGACGCCGGGAAACTGGCACTGTTGTCGTCGCCCGCGTATCGCTCCTTCAGCGGCCAACTCGAGAACTACATGAAGAAGGCCGGCGTGTCTGACAAGGACGTCCTCGGGCTGTACAAGAAGCTAACATCGTTCAACGGAGAGAAGGTTGCCGGGAACATCGAAGAGTTCATCACCGACCTGCAGTTGCACGGCGGACTCAAGGACAAGGGTGTCGCGGCCCGGAAGATCGCCAACCAAATCGCTGACAGGGGCTACTTCTACGACGGTGACATAGAGCTGTTCAAGGGCCACGACGACATCAAGGACAAGTGGATCGAGCGTTCGCCGGATGCGCGGATGACCCGATATGTCGAACGCGCAGTATATCTCGCCGAGCAGACCCGGGCGTTCAGCGACGGGAAGACAATGCGCGGCAAGCTCGAGGCGTTGATCGAGGCCGGCGGTGCACAGTCGGGGGCGGAAGGACGCAAGCTGGTCGAGGATTACACGAAGGCAATGGAGGGCCGTCTCGGCGAGGGCACGATGTCGCCGGCCATGAAGAAGCTGATGGGCACCATGCTTTTCGCCAACAACGTCACCATCCTGCCGATGGCCGTCTTCTCGCAGATGCTCGATCCGATGAACATGGCCTTGCGCAAGAACAGCATGCACGGCTCGCTTGACGCCCTGTGGCGCGGGGTGTCGGAAATGCCGAAGTCGTTCGACAAGCTTCGGGGGAATTACTCCAAGGACTACTGGGAGACACTGGCCAATCAAGTCGGCTCGGCACCGACACGCGTCATCACCAATGTGATGGCGAACCTGATGAACGGCATGGAAGTCGGCGGCACCGTCGGGAAGATGAACGAGGCGTTCTTCAAGTACAACTTCATGGACCAGTGGAACCGGTCGATGCACGTCGAGGCGACCAAGCACGCCGTCGAGTTCCTCCGTGAGCACGCAGAGAACATCGCCAAGAAGATGGGCGGCGAGGACAAGGACGGTACGCTACGAAGCGAACGGTTCCTGAACGAACTCGGGCTGAAGCACACGGACGTCAAGTTCAACAAGGCAGGGGAACTCGAACTGAACGACAAGGTAGAGAGCGCCATCGTCCAGTACGTCGAGGAGGCCATGGCCCACCCGGATGCCGGCAGCAACCCGATGTGGATGAACGACCCGCGCTTCGCGATGATCTCCCATATGAAGCGGTTCACCTTCGCACACGCCAAGTACGTGCTCGGGCGCGGCATGTCGGAGCTGTCCAAAGGCAACGCCTTCCCGATTGCACCGATGGCGATTGCCATGCCGTGGATGATGGCTGCAGACGGCCTGCGCAACACCCTGACAGGCTCGGAGGGGTATCAGGCGACCAGCGCACTGGACAGCGCCAAACACCTCGCAGAGCGCGCCGGGCACTTCGGTCGCGGGCAGTTCGGGCTGGACATTGATGAGGCAATCACACGCGGCGACAGCCCGGTGGAGGCACTGCTAGGCCCGACAGTGGAACGCTTCGGGAACATCGCGCGTGGATTGCACAACGGCAATGCGATCGACGGAATGACCCAATAAGCGCATGCACACGTCGTAGCGGATTCGCTATGACATGTGCTTGTCAGTTTCGCGTCAGGTTCGCAGATTTTCAGTTGGGCGGCAGCATTTTCTATTCTTCTCTTTTATCTCTTTTATTTTTTTAGATGAATGTATTTCTTCTTCTTCTATAAATAATAAAGAGTATATATATCAAGCACTTAGCGTGTCTTTTGTTCCGTATCCTCTTCGAGGTCCGCAGCGCACCTGTATAAGCGTTTGCTGATGGTCAGCTTCGTGTAAGGTTTCAAGCTCGGTCAGATAGGGAACAAACGGAACAGAATTAGCGCCGCCGAATATACCATTGCAATAAAAACAATGGCCCAGTTCCAGTCGGAAGGAAAGGTACGGCGCCTTCGGTCACCGGTTATTTGCCACCGCCAGTTTTATTTGCCTGACAGAGACAGTCAGAAAAAGAAAAGCACCCGAAGGTGCTTGTCAGGGTTCTTTGGCCCTCGAGTCGGAATCGAACCAACGGCCTACGGATTAACAGTCCTCCAGTCGAAACAGGCTGAAAGCCTTGCGCCAGCTAAAAAGAAAGGGCGCCTGCTGGCAAATATATTGCCGCTCTGGCGCCCTCTGAGGTACGATTTGGTGCGGACTCTCACGGGTCAATTCGCCGATTCACGTCAGCTTCTTCAGTGCTTTCGTGAGTTCGTCGAGGTGGTGCCAGCCATTGCGAGGCATGCTCGACAGGTTCTGCTCGAGACCGCGTAAGTGCATGGTCATGCTCTCAACGATCTTGATGATTTCAGAAGGGCCGAGTTGTGCGATGCGGTCGAAGTGCTCCTTCCACGCCTGCTCTTCCTTCTCTTCCGCCCATGCTTTTTGTCCGCTGCTCATAAGTCTCTCCCGACTTCCGCGCAAACCAACGCCTGATGGACACGTTTCACTGTTCCTTCTGGCAGACCAGTAGCGAGGAGAAATGCAAGAACGTCGCGGTGGTCTTCGTCCGCCCCGTCGCCTTCGAGCAGGCCTTTAATCTGCTCATTGACCAGCCACAGCGGATGGTCATCATCCAGTTCGTCGCTCATGTGTCAATCCGATCGCGCCAAGAGAGAAACACCGGGTGCCGCGGTTTGTCCTTCATACCGATGGCGAAGAACTTCACTTTGGCAAGCCGCCCTTCATAAGCAGTCTGGTTGTTCCAGATTTCGGCCCTCTCTGAATCGCTGAAACCAGTGCCGACATTGAAGGTAAACCCCTCGCCTTGGCAAATGAGTGCGCCAAGGTCGCCACGCCCTGATTTACCGGCAGCAGCGGAAGAGCGTTTTGTCCGCCCGAGGGCAGACGTCGTGGCTTCGTTGCCATTGTGCATCCTTTCTTCAAAACCGACGACCGGGAATTCAGCGTCGGTAAAACGCTTGAGCTTGAGCAGTGCCTGTTCCTTCGCGGTGCTGCGGCCGTTCTTGTATGCGGCGTTCGGGCTGCGCACAATCACGCCCTCGTACCCTATGTCGAGGCATTCCTGTTCGAAGGTCAACAGATCATCGAGCGTCAGCACGGTACGTTGTTCGTGAATGATCGCGTCCTTGGTACGTAACGCATCGGAGAACAAGCGATTCCGTCGGTCGATGAACGAGTCGTTTTGATGCTGAACATGATCGAACATGTAGAGCTTCAGGTCGTCGACGTCTTTGTCCTTGCTGTTGGTCACCCCACCGGTCGCCCGGCACAAATCGTGCCGTGTTGGATCGCCCAGCACGAACTCGCCATCGACGTGTTCGAGGTGGCCGAACTTGCGCTGGACATTGACGTTCGGGAACGGCTGGTTGCTGCGGGCGTAGACGACGCCGTTACGCACTGTCGCCCGGATGCCGTCGATCTTGGGGCTGGCCAGCAACGGGAAGCGGAGCTGGTCGAAGAAGTGGTGGCAGCTTTCACTGCACGCAAGCATGGGCTTAAACATTGAACTGCCCTTTCAATTTACAAAACAAGATACCAGCAGCAAATTCTTTTTCGTCTTCGTATTGCGTAAAGAAAAAGGCTACGTAGCGTAACAGTCGTTCAGTAGCATCGCGAATTGCCGGCGCATCACCGTGCATAAACAACTGCTCAGCGAACCAGCTACCGAATGGCTCCGAAACTTCATAATCGAATACGCCGGGAAATGAATACTCTTCGTCGGACATTACGAACTGACAAATCTTCTCTGCCAGCTCGGCGTATTGACACAGTTCGAGATGCAGCTCCACTCCGCCATTGTCCCAGACCGTATAAAGGTCATGGGTCGAGCGCCCGTCAATGCCGTATCGCCGGTGCTTTTGTTCGACGGCGAGCGCCCCTTCCATCATGAAAGTAGCCGTGCAGGCCACACTTTGAACGTCAATCATGTTCTACCTCCTTCAATTCTTGGTCCTGGCAAGTCGATAGCTCTTTTGTAGCTTCGTCTTCCGCCTTCGTCCAGTCCTCGTCGAGGCGACGCTGACGCTGCGTCTCATACGCATAGTCTTCGTCGGGGTGCATGTCAGTCTTTCGCGCAGAACTTGCCGAAGCCTTCCAAGTCACCTTGGTACAAGGTCTTCGCCCGGTGCCCGGTCCAGCCTGTCTCCACAACCTTGACGGTGATACCGGAAAGGTCGGCAGTGATGTGGTACTCGTATTCCTGCCCACAGTCCTTCGACGACGGGTGGCACAAATACACTCCGCCGGGGCCGTCTTTGAAGTGCGCAACAATCTGCGCAGCGAGGCAGCCGGCACCGTTGGCAACTTTGCCGTTGTCTTTCGTGATGCTAATGCCATCGACCATCTTGATGTCCTTCAGGAACTCATAGAGTTCCGTACCAATACCGGAAGGATAGCCGTCGCACTGGCGGTACATATTCAGTACGACATGATTTGTATCGTCTTTCACGAAAGTGAGTGATCTAGTGCTCATGATTTATTTCCCTAATTCGTATGGTTATTTCCCCACCAAGACGTTGCCCACGTCTTTGGTCGGGGTAGCACATGTCGGCTGCGTTATGCGCTTCATCAGCAGTGGCGAAGGCGTAGCGAACACCGCTGGAGCTACAAACCCACAGCCAGTGTTCGCCGCGCTTGATTTGAAAACCCCACTTAGTGTTCTCGGTAGGAAACAACGGCAACTGATCGGTCCCAACAAGCTCGACAGGTTTCGCACTTTCCATTTTGGGTTGGTGCTGGGCACACGTATCCAGTGGGCCGCGCATTTTTCGAGTGGACGTTTCCACAATTAACTCCTTCGATTGGTTTAACAGGTACGTCCGCGAAAGTCGCCGACACTCTGATGCACAGGTTGTCCGGTACGACAGAGA
>ERZ795054.3169-NODE-3169-length-13128-cov-4.958770_pt1 | contig 13128 bp, 12 predicted proteins | sample MGYA00375138_ERZ795054 | MGnify/ENA primary metagenome ERZ795054 (study PRJEB30183, sample SAMN05720215) | anaerobic digester metagenome | isolation source: active sludge of municipal wastewater-treating anaerobic digesters | place: USA | collected 2014-12-23 ...
TTCATTCCTCAGTAAGAATGAAAGTAAGAATAGAAACGCCGATAACGCCCGCCAGTTCCCCATATCGAGCCGAATTCTCCCGACGCCAAACCCATCGTCCGGATCGCTCCCTCGTCTCGTCTCCTCCACCGCTGTTCTTTTGAGTGCCGGTAACTTTGGCACCGCAGAACCTCGCGCCGATTCGCGGATCGTGACCGTGCCCGTGGGGTGGCGCTAACTCGCCCCATCACTCCGTCCTGCCGTGTGGATCGAGTCGCGCGGTCAACCGCTGGCCCGCCCGACCAGCACCCGCCTCCTTCCGGCACCACGTTCGAGCCATGCGTCGTCCATCCGCCTTCCTCCCGCCGCGTGGACGTCGCAGACCAAACCCTGTTATCAATTCCATAAGATGTCCTCGTGTCTCCCCGCTCCTGTCCCGCGCCTCTTAGCGAGGCGTCGACTGTCGGTTGCGATGGCCAAGATCTGGCGCAGGAGAACTGTTGATAGGCCTGGTTGGTCTGAGAAAAAGCCTCGCTAAACCCCTCCGGCACCGGGCAAATCCAAATGAAAACTCAACTCCTCAGATGCCGCAGCGGGGAGCGGGACCGCGGGAGCCGATTCTGGGGTGATTAACCGGGCGACTTCGTCTTGGCCCATCACGACGCGGAACCACTGCTCACGGTCTGACATCACCCGGTACTGTCGCTCGTCTGCGGTGCCGGCGAGGTAAGGCAGGTAAACGACGATCGGATGCCGACCCTCGGCCTTGCACCCAAGGCGGTCCACGCGCCCGGTGCGTTGTTCGATCTCGCTCGGGTTCCACGCCAGATCATGATGGATCACGTGCCGGCAGAACCGCTGCAGGTCAACGCCTTCCCCCATGACCTTGCTGCACACCAGAACGTCGGGGAAAAACGGGGTGTTGAATGACCGCATGAGTCGAGCCTTCTTTTCGCCGCTTGTGTAGCCGGTGGCCACCTGGACGTTCGCCAAGGTGAGCGCCGAGCTTGAGGCGTCGCGATCCTCCTCGTCGGCCTCCTCCACGCGGATGCCGCCTGTCTGGGTGCGAAGTGCCGCTTCAAGGTAGAGCCCGCGCTCGCCCGTCGAGCATTGCTCAGTGAGAAACTCGATGAATCCGTCAAACTTCCGTCTCCACGAGTGACCCGACGCGTCCGTGTGGTCGAGCGCGTTGTCGGCACTCTGATCCGGCGTAAGCGAATCCAGTTCGGCCAGTGGGAAGCAGCGGGCCAGCGTGGTCGTGACCCGCAGGAATCGCCGCATCACATCTTTGATCTGCTCCCGTTGCTCCTCGGGCAGACGCGCTCTGTCAAGAGCGCCGGCACGAACCGCGAGGATTCCCGTGCATCTCGAAGTTGTTGGTGATTTTGCAGAGTTCTGCAGGCGGCGGAGTTGAGTGAAGGAAAAGAAGTGCCCGAGGGCGCGGGGGGAACGGACTGGGGCGCGTCAGTTCCAGAGGAGGTGGAGGTCGTCGTTTTTTGCGAGCACGCTCAGCTTGAGCAAGTTTGACAAGCCGGATCGTCTCCAGAACTGGCCACAGCCTCGCATGCGCCGTTGCAGCTGTTTACCGAGGGATTCCACAGCACCACTGCCCAAGGGAGCGCCTTCGTTTTCCCGGTCTTGATAGTGGATGTGGTCCCGATGCCCTCGGAAGTATTTCACTTCTCGGGCGATCGTCTTTCGGCTTTTGGTGGGACGTCTGGCCTGGGCCTGGGATTTGATAAGGTCCTCAAGCCGGTTGACCACGAGTGCTTCGTCGCCGTGACGCAGAGATTTGACCTGCGCGGCCAACCAATCTTTGGCCCGTTGCGTTCCGGTCCCGTAGAGCGCTTCGGCGATCGTGTTGAGATGCTCCCTGGCGTGATGAAAATCCAAGGTCTTAACAGCGGCTTGGAAGCGGTCGTCCGCCAGATCCCAGAGCCAGACGGCTCGGTCCATGACCAAGTAGACAGTCTTGGCCCGAGCCAAGCCCCGGCGCATGGCCTCCTCCCGCACGGCTTGGCCAAAATCCAGCGGACTGGTGTCCGGGGGTGTCGCCACCACGTGTTTTTCCAACAACAGGCCCCGTCCGGAGGCGTTCTCGGCCCGCTGTTCCAAACGATAAATCACCGCCGATTTGATCTCCTTCCATTCGACGCGTTGGGGGGGTTTCCGACGAGGTCCGGCGCTCCAGTCCGGTCCGCGCTCGCGCGTCAACCATCCGTCCATCATGATCACCAGGTCAAACGCCGGTTCCGACGGCGCGGGCACCGGAGGCGGCAGCGCCAACTTCTGGGCTTGGGGTCCGAGTTCCTGCACGCACTGATGAATGGAGGTGTCACTGACGGGGGTTCCCCAGATCGTCGCCAGCTTTTGGGCTTCGGCGTAGGAGCCGACCACGGTGGCGGTGTAGGTCAGGCGCGCTCGCAACTCCGGGGTCTTGCGTTCGTAAGGCTTGAGGGCCCAGGCCTGCCGCGTCGGACAAACCCAGCCTTCCTGAGGGCAGAACCCGTGGTGGACTTTGAGGTCCACCTTGCCCACCACCGTATCCAGCCCCATCGTGCGCCAGCGGGTGTTCTCCAACGCTTCCCCGGTCTTGGCCGAAACCATGTCGACCGCCAGGCACTCGGCTTGCAGGCGTTTCTCCAACGGGGTTCGCATCCATTCCCGGCCCGCCGCCAGCACCTCTTGTTGGATCTGCTGCAACCGATTCAAGGCCCCCTCCGTTGCTTGAGGCCATACACATACACATCCTTGACGGGAACTTGCCGTTGATGATCGCGATCCTGGCGGCTGCGTCCCTGGGTCTGCCCCACCCAGCGCCAGTTGGCCGCCCGATAACAACTGCCCCGGAACCGATCCCGGTCGACAAACGTCTCCATCCAATCCAGGCCGTGCCCGTACTTGTCCTGCCAATCGCGCTCAATCCTCCGGGCCACCTGCCCCAAAACGCAGCTGGCCAAGTCTTTTACCCGGACCCACGGCAGCACCAAAAATCGGGTGTTGTTGACCACTCGCGAGAGCCCCTCCTTTCTCTGCTGGCTACTCCATCCCAAGGCCCGATCGCGCGACGCGCAACGCCACGCTGCGGCGCCAAAAAGCAGACAGGCGACCTCTCGACCCTGCGCGTCCCGGGCCAGATACCCCATGTTCTCCCCCACCACCGCCAAGCCCAGATAGTGATAGCGATGGAGGTAGAATCGCCAGCGCCGGTCGCCTGCCGTGCCCGGCAGCACCCGCTCCAGGCGGATCGGTGAAACCTCCGCCAGACTCGCTTCCCAGGCCACCGGTTCCTCCCACGATTCCCACGTCGGCACTCCCCGCGGTGGTCGCCGGTTGTCGAGCCGCAGCGGCGGCAGCTTCACCACACCACGCGCTTCCAGTTTGAGCAAAAGGCTGCGCGCCGCGAAGTCCTTCAACCGACCCCGCCCATCGACCCATTCCCACCGCTGGCACAATTCACGGGCTAGTCGTTTGCGGCTCCACTGCGGATGCCCTTCAATCCAGCCCCGCAGCCACGCCATCTCCCTCGCCGATATCCGACGCCCCTGTAATTCGATTTCCGTGTCCACGAACCAACTCTGGCACCGTGAGGACCGGGTAGTCCAGCTAAATCACCAACAACTTCGAGATGCACCGGCATGGAGCGCGGCCAGCCGTTTGGGCTTGAAGGAAGCGGGCACCATGAGTTATAGAGAGTGTGCCCTCAGAAACGGAGAGGGGAAAGGGATGACGTTGGGTTATCACTTTCTCTTCTCCAATTGGATCAGCAGCGATGGAGCAGACGACAACAACAGTCATCTCGGCGACCCCGGAAAGCCTAACTTAATTTCGCGGTTCCGTAGTCCAACACTTGGGGTCCACCTCAGGATACCGGCTCAAAGCAGCTCACGGCTCCCTCATCGGAGCCGACCGCCAGCACCACGGACACGGACCCGCGCGATCGGCGTGGTGACCGCCTTCTTGCCTGCTTGGGTCTGCTGGAGGATGCGCCGCCCTTCTTCGGTTCAGGCCGATCGGTCCCCCGTGCTGGCGTGCTTCTGGCGATGCCGGCCTTGGTCTGCGCTGGGGTCTTCGCCTGTGCGCAGCAGAGGGACGAAGGAAGGTTGGGGTAGTGCTGGTGGCAGGAGGTTGTGGGGGGAATTGGCCTTGACGCTCGCGTCCTGGCAGGCCACCTGAGGTTCATAACATGGTTAGACGGCTTTCGAGGGTTGTGCCGCACGTACAATTCTACTGCTTCTTGGTGTCCAATTTCAGGATTGTTAATGTTAGTTCAGAGTTGACATTGGTGGCAATTCTGAAGTTAAATGAGGCTATGCAATAAGCAGCTAACCGCACTATGCTGCGTCTTTCACCGAAGGCTGAAACCTTGGTGCCCTGAATCTGAATTCTACGCAGCCACTCCGCTCCGGCCCGCAGGCCATGGAACCACACGCGGCTCTTTCACGCCAAGGCAAGATACGATTAATCCGCCGCAATCAGGGGGGCCAATGAAGACTGAAATGGGGGACGCGACTCGACACGAGCTCGCAACCGTGCGCCGGGGCGACATAAGCGTGGTCTGAACTGAACGGAGGAGGGTCGAAATGAAGAAGGTTGTACTCTTTGTCAGCGATCTTCACTTGGGGCGGGGCGACGAGGTGGACGATTTTCCCCCAGAGAACGAAGATTCGTTCAGTGAATTCCTTGCTCACCATTCGAAACATCATTCGAGTGATGAGATGGACCTCGTCATCCTCGGGGACTTTCTGGATATCTGGGGCGTGGCGCCGGAGGAAGAAAAGAGCGCGAGGACCAGCGAGGAGATTCTGGTGGACCTGGTGGAAGACGATCAGCAGGAGCGGGCACGCGAGGCGGTGGAAGCGCACATGGCCACGTTCGAAAGCTTGGGAGGGTTCATTGCCCAGCAGCCAGAACGGCGCCGGGTTGTCTTTGTGGTCGGAAATCACGACCACTCGTTGGTCAGGGAGAGCGTCCAGGAAGTGATCCGTAACGCGGTCGGTGGAAGGGCTTCGGAGATGGAGGGACGGATGGAGTTTCCCCTCTTCTATGACTCACCCGAGCTCCACACGTACGCCGAGCACGGGAACCAATATGATGCCAACAACAGGTATAGGGACTTTGCCACGTTTGGCGAGGAGTGTCCTGGGTATTACTTTGTGCGGCTAGTGTGGAACCGGCTTGAGCCGCTGGCGCCGAGCCTGGATGTGTGGACGGAGTCTTTCCGGGCGATCTTCAAGAACAAACTGTGGCGCCTGCTGGACCCGGCGTATTGCTTCTACCGGCAATACCGAAAGGATCCGAGGCCTTTCCAGCGGATTGACGTGGCGTGGGTCCCCTTTTTTGCCGCGTCAGGTCCGTTTGCGACAACGACCGGCAGGCCATTGCCAGGGTTCCCCGACCTGCTGTTCAGCAACTTCGCCGACCCACGGCGGGTTTTCTCGACCGACCGGGAGACAGAGGACATGCTCAGGAGCCTGTATCATGGGGCAGAGAATCGGCAGTTCAAGGAGTGGGTGGACGGGATACTGAAGGAGAAGTACGGAGCGGAATTTCCGCCGGTTCCCGGCGAACCGTCCCAAGGTGTTGAATTCGGTCTGTTCCAGGATGAGAACGAATGGGCGGCGGCGGGCATGTTTTGCGAGGAGGACGAAACTCCGCGAACGCCTTTGCTGAGGAAAGCGGGGCTGAGAGAAGGCCTCTATGACACGGTCATCTTCGGGCACACGCACAAAGAGAAGATGGTGCGTCTGCACCGGAACACGAAGTATTTCAATACAGGGACCTGGTCGGCACTTCGCGATGCCGATGGGCGAAACCGCTCACGCCTCTGTTACGTGAAGCTTACTAGACGGGAGGGGGGCGAGGTCGAGGCGACGCAACAACTGTGGCCACTCTCGGAAAGACGAGCGCAGGCGGTCGTGCCGCGCACATTCACGTTCGGGGCCGCGCCGACGCGGGGGGCAGCGGAACCGAACAAGGACCTTTTGCGGTTCTTTTCGGAGCATTTCAAACCGGGGGTTATCGGGTTGGTGGGAACGGGCGATTTGGTTGGAACGGCCATTCGGGAGGCGCAGAGGCCGGTGACGGAAGATGGCGCAAGCTCGCTTTGGTCGCATGCGTTCATCCTGGGGGAGATGCGGCTGGACAGGCGAGGGCCGAATCGGGAGCTGACGGAGACGCCATATTTGTTTGAGAGCGACCTGCACGTCGAAGTGATTCAGCCGCAACTCAGAAACGGGGTGCAGGAGAACTGGATAGGAAAATGGTGCAAGAAAAGCGTGGAACACGCGGCGATAATCGACTTTCAACTCTCGGAAGAACAAACCCGGCTGGTCTTGGCTAGTGCCCTGCAAATGGTGGACGAGCAAGAGGCGGCGCTCTATCCGGTGAAGGAGTTGGTGGGGACGTGGATTGCGATCATCCTCCGCAGAACATGGCTGCCTAACCCCTGCGATGACCCTCGAGCAATGTACTGCAGCAGCTTCGTGAGGCAGTGCTATCGGGAAGCACAGTGCGATTTCTTGGGGGAGTCGGTGGCTGTTTCCAACACTACGCCCGAACACATAGCGAGGGCCGGTGTCGCAGCGAACCGTCTGGTGGTGTACCACGGATAGGCTGGCACCCGATAGAAAAGGCGAAAACGAGACTGCAAGAGCAAGACTCGACAAGAATGCTAGCGAACTGTAAGAGGAACTATGAAAGTTCTGGGATTCGGCGTTGATTTCAAAGGCAAGCCGCTGTTTGCCCCGGTAGCCGGGAAGGAGTTCGAGCAGCAGCTCATGGCCGCGCTGAAGCGCAACGCCGTGCGAGTGAGGAAATCAGCCAGAGCGACCTCCGTGGGCTTTTCGTACAGGAGTGCGATCAAGCGGAAAGTGGTGGATATGGGTGATCCGCGCCAGGCCGGGTGGAGCTACCTGGTCCAGCACAAGGACCCGCAGCGGGAAGATTATGAGCGGATTCTGGCTCCCCTGGCGCGCGAGCGGGGGATGGCGGACCCGGCGGCGCCCTTGCTGTTCGATGAGGAGGGGCCGGACGAGTGGCTGGACTGGATAAACGACAGCTACTATTCGCGCCGGCTTGAGGGCAAAACACCTCCGCATTATATCTTGATTGTGGGCGGGCCGGAGCGTGTGCCTTTCCGCTTTCAGTCGTTGCTGGACACGGTGGCGAGTGTGGGGCGGCTGGCCTTCGACAACGTGGACGACCTGAGCCAATACGTCAGCAAGGTCCTGCGCCTGGAGAAAGCAGACGAACCGACCGTAACGCGCGAGGCGCTCTTCTTCGCGCCGGACGGCGGCCCCGATGACCCGACCCATTTCAGCCGCCGGTACATGGTGGAGCCGATGGCGACACACGTTGAGAAGGACCTGTCGTTCAACGTCCGCAGGCTCGTGGGGAACCAAGCGACGAAGCAGAACCTGGTCGAGGCGTTGAAAACGCAGAGGCCTGCGTTGGTGTACACGGCGAGCCACGGGCTGGGGGCGTTGGGCGAGTCCGAGGAGACGCAGAAGCGGTACAATGGGGCGGTCTGCTGCCAGCGCTCCGGAGGCTTGACGATGGACGACTTGTTCTCCGGGGACGACGTGCCTAAGGATGAGCCTTTTCTGGAAGGGTCGGTCTTCTTTCAATTCGCGTGTTTTGGGTACGGGACGCCAGCGCAGAGCGACTATGCGCACTGGCTGGACGGCGTGCCAAAGAAGTATGGGAAGAGTGATTTTGTGGCGCATCTGCCCAAGCGCCTGCTGGCGCATCCGCGCGGTCCCATTGCGTTCGTGGGGCATCTGGACACCGCGTTTCTGCATGCTTTTGCGGACCCCGAGATGCCGGAGATTCTCGATCGGTGGCATACGCGGATTGAGCCCTTTCTGGCGGCGGTTGACCGTCTGCTGGCGGACGGGCAGGCCTCCGCGTTGGCGATGGAGGACATGGCCCACCGGTACACTATCTGCAACACGCTTATTACAAACACGTACGACCGCGAACGCCGGGGCAAGGTGAAATGGACGCCAAAGGAACGGGCGAGTTTCCTGGACAATTGGATCACCCGAAGCGATGCCCAGAACTACATGGTGTTTGGCGATCCAGCCGCGCGGCTCTCAATTCCTGCGTAGGGTCTGCGCAAACCCGGATTAATTTTCGCATGAACCCTTAGTTGCCGGAGACGCAGGACCAGCCGTCAGCACTTCAAGAGCGAGAGCACGTGGCCAGCGTGCGGCGCAGCCGCAAGCGAACGGCAACGCCGAAAGGGCTGTGGGTGTTGCAGGGAAACACCTCTCCCGAGCCGCGCTGTGTGGTGCGACTTCGTCGCCGGAGAGGGATGGGTATCCGGAATGGCCGCAACAGGTGTCAGAACGAAGAGCATTTGCAGGCCGAAGAGCTTGCGCAGTCTGCGCCAATCTCACGGAACAGTAGTATGAACACCCTGCCGACGAAAGTGGAACTCTTGATGGCGATCTTCGAGACGGAGAGACGAGTTTCAACATGGATGTTCAAAAGTGACCGGTTGAAGAGTGAGGGCAAACTCGCCGAGGCTATCGCCGCCTGTGGAAAGCTGATCGAAGCACTCATAGAGCAACTCAAGGCGGCCGAACAGAACAACGCGTTGTATCCCGACACGCCTTTTGCCCTCCAGCCGACCGTGGGTCAGTTGGTCAATGCGTTGCTGACGCAATCGGACGTGATTGAAGCAGAGGGGGACCTGGAAAAAGCCGAGAGCGTGCGTGAAAAGGCGACACGCCTTTCCCAGAAGTACCTGCCACCGGTCGATGCGGCGGAAAGACAGCGACAGCGCGCCAGTTCGTTGATTGCGCAAGGGCGGTTCCACGAGGCGCTCCTGGCGCTTACGGAGGCGCGCGACTTGTTCGAGATCCGGGGAGACCGGCTACCTATGGCAACTGTCGTGGTGAATTTGGCGGGAATTCTCGAGTGGCTCGGCGACTTCGAGAGAGCACGGGCGGAAGCGCGACGAGCGCTTGACCTGATCGGGCCGCTGCCGGAAGGCGGCGCGCCGCGGATGAGCCACGTTCTTGCGCTGGTGGTCGGGGGGAATCTGAAGGGAGCGGAGGCGCAAGCGCGGATGATGGCTGCCGCGACGGAGTTGCAGCAGCTTGAAGCGCGCATGAACCGCCGGCTGGGCCGTTTCGAAGAGGCCGAGAAGGCATTCCGTGCCCTGGTGCCGCGTCTTCCGCGGGACATCGCAGAAGCGGGGATTGGATTTCAGATCGCGGCGATCCGGATCGAGCAGGGGCGATACCAAGAAGGCCTGCAGCACCTCGAGCGAATCAAACCGTATTTCACCGGCCTGGCAAGACCCAAGCTCGGGACGCTGCTCAGTTACGAAGCGGAAGCTCTGCTCGGGATGAAGAAGCTGAAGGAGGCGCTTGGCGCGGCCGCGGCATCATGCCAAGAGCTGGAGCGATACCATGATGCGGATTCGTTGTGGAAGAGCGAATGGCGAAGAGGACGCGCGCTGGCCGGGCTTGGCAGAGGGGGGGAGGCGCTCGCCGCGTTTGTGTCTTCGGCGAACGTGGTGGACGGGCTTCGAAAGGCCCCTCTGGGATACCGGCTGGACAGCACTTATCTCAGAGACAAACTCCCCATGTTTGTCGATGGAATCCAGCTTGGGGCGGCCAGAGGGGAGGGTAAGACCTGTTGCCATCTTGTGGAGTTGGTGAAGTCCCGGTCCCTGACAGCCACGCTGAGCGTGCCCGCCACGCCCGAGGCGCAGGAAAGTGAAATCGATCGCAAGCTGGATGCCATATCATGCCACCTGGATGCGCTGGAGTACGACGCGATCCAGAAGGGTGACTCGCTGGAGGCGAGGGAGGCGGAGCGAGCCCGGCTTGGCAAAGAGCGGACCTAGCTTCTCTGGAAACGGAGGATTTCGGAGCCGCGATGGCGGTCGCTGACGGCGGCCGTACCGTTTGACGTTCAGGCGCTGCAAAGAACGCTTCTGGAACGTGAGCAGGCCGCCTTGACTCTTTTTGCTCACGACAACGAGGTTGTCAGTGTTCTGGTGACCGGAACAAAGTGCGAGGCGAGGCGGATGGAGCTGACCGAGTCAGTACAGACCGCCCTGCGAACCTATCGAGCCAACCTTCAAGCCGAGGAATCCGACGCGCCGCTGTTCGATCCATCGGCGTTGGAGTTGAGGGCGGAGCAACTGGTGTCGGAGGCGCTGCTGGAGGAAGCGATCGGGTCGAAGAGCCTGGTGATTGCGCCGCACGGGGAGCTGCATCAGCTTCCCTGGGCCGGAGTGCATTTTCGAGGGAAACGTCTTTTCGAGCATTTGCCCGTGGGCATCCTGCCCAACTTGAGCTGCATCCGGACGCTGCAGACGCACCTGGCGAAACAGCCGCATCTGGCCATCCTTGGCGCGCCAGACTACCGCGGCTTGCCGAACGTCAAACCACTGCCTTTGGCGTCAAGGGAGATCGAAATCATCGCGGGCCTCTATGCGGACCGCAGCCGGCTCATCGAGAGGCCGTACACGGACACAGCGGCGACCGAAGAGCATCTCTGGCAATTGGTTCGGAACGAGCAATCTGCAGGGGGCATCCTGCATGTCGTATGCCACGGGGACTTCATCCCGGGTGATCCCATGAGTTCCGGCCTCTTGTTGACCGGCAGTAGGGTGGACGGGACGGAGTTAGTGCGGGCCCGGCTGCGATTTGACGAGGTAGTCCTGAGTGCGTGCGCGACCGGGCGGAGGCCGACGCAGATCGACGGGGTGGCTCTTACGGGCGACGACATTGTAGGTCTTCCCGGCGCGCTGCTGGAGGCGGGCGCGCGGTCGGTTCTGGTGTCCGTACCCGCAGCGCGGGACGATGCGGCGATGCAGTTCATGACCACCTACCACGACTTTCGAGTGGAAGGGGAGACGCCGCTGGCGGCATTGCAGAAGACCCAGATCGAGATGCTGCGAAACGGATTTCACGAGCCTGCACTTTGGGTGGGATTCAGCGTGTACGGGTGCCAATGATGGCGCGGAAAGGCCTCCTATGGCAACACAGTCCCAGAACGCCAGATTCAAATGAAGGTGAAGACCCATGCAAAACTATTGTTCTCAATGTGCCGCCCCGGTGAAGAGCGGCGCCAAGTTCTGTTCACGATGCGGCGCCTCCCTGGCCGCCTCCGGGCCTGCGCGTTGCCCCAATCCGGCGTGCGGTGCAGAACTCGACGGAACGGAGGTATTCTGCGCGCACTGTGGACAGAGAATCGGAGAGGGGCGCCGGGCTGACACCAGTGGAGAAGAGGCGGAGCAGGGGGTGAAGTCATCCGAGCCTCAGCCGGACGCTCTCGACGAAATCGACCGCATGTTTGGACCTGCTGACAAGGCTCTTGAAGCCCTTCAGCGCGCCTATGAGGCTCTGGATCAGGCCGGAGGCGCTAATCCAGGAGCGAAAGCGGCAGCCGAACTCGTTTTTCGCGAGCTGGTGGCGTCTTTGGTCGAGGACAATACGTTGGAGTTGAACGTTCACCCATCTGACATCATGAACAAGATCAAGTTGGGCAAGTTGGTTTCCTTGTTGACTAATGGCGGATACCTCAAGGGATAGGCGATGGTGATGACAAATCAGCTCTGCCTGCGTTGGATGTCCCGATGCAAGGCAATACTAGACCACGAGAAAGGAATATCCATGAGCACCTGCGGCGCCTGTTCAGGAACTGGAAAAGTCACCTGTTCCGCTTGCGGTGGGCGACAGCACACATCGCGTCTTACTGCAAGTGGTGAGGTGGACATAAGTCCATGTATCGTGTGCTATGGGACCGGGCGGATGCGATGCGATTTCTGTGGCGGTCGTGGCAGGATCGGGTCTGAGGAGCCGGCTCCAGTGCGACCACGCGGTCCGCGGGAACGCGCGACCGACGTTTTGGCGGGGAACTGGTACGATCCTCAGAACAATTACTTCCTGATTGTCAAACAGGGCGGCGCCTACACGCTGACCGGGCACGGCGGGCTTGGCCAGACGGCCACGGGAACAGCCACGCTCTCCGGCAATCTGGTGAGGCTGGATATCACGGACGTTGTGGTGGGTAGGTACACGGTCGAACTGCGTTTGTCTGGAGATACCATGCAGGGGACAATCCGCGTGATGGGCTTCCCCATGCCGCTGGTTCTGACACGCCATTAATCTGAGTTTGCCTCCCGTCCGTCCGCGCTACCAGGGCCCGACAGGTTCGAAGACGCCCCCACCAGTTGCGTGGAGCGACGAAATCCTGTTTTGTGCTTGGTACTGTTGCCCGTCTTCTACAGTTTGGGGGCGTTCCCGGAGATAAATCTGCGAAAACGCCCAGTTTTTGGCCTCTCGCGGTTTTCCGAGGTCGAAATGGGGGGTGCATCTCTAACGGTTCAAAATTGTACGCTAAGGGCCTCCGTGGACGATTTCCTGGACGGCGCCGAGGGGCCTCAGCTTCCGGCGGCGGACGGCGGCATCCTTCGGCCAGTGGTAGTCGCCGGTCAGGTTGATGTGGTCCCACTTGAGCGGCGATAAATGCGCCAAGGCCTCCTCGGAGACCGCCTGCCCGCTCTCCCGCAGGGCCGCCACCGCGCGTTCGAGATACACGATGTTCCAGAGCAGGATGGAGGCGACAACGAGGTTCAGGCCGCAGGCGCGATGCCGCTGGTTCTCGTGCGTCCGGTCGCGCAGCTCCCCCAGCCGATGAAAGAACACGGCCCGCGCCAGGGCATTGCGTGCCTCGCCCTTGTTGAGCCCGACATGGATCCGCCTCCGGAGATCGAGGCTGCTCATGTACTGGAGCAGGAACAGCGTCCGTTCCAACCGGCCAACCTCGCGCAAAGCGACCGCCAGGCCGTTCTGCCTCGGGTACCGGGAAAAGAGAACCGAGGGTGTTGGTGAAGTCGCAGGCCTGCTCCTCGTCCCAGTCGAAATGACGCTGTATGATTGCCACGGGGAGTGCTTCCCGGGCGGCGAGTATGGCGCGCAGCGCGGGGCGCACGGCTTGGCGGAATCTTTCCAGGTCGGGGAACTGGCGTTGAAACCATTGGCCAAAGATGCCGCCGAGGCCTTGCGGGAACTGCTCCGGGTGCTCAACCACATGCTCAGTCTCACGAACAAGGCGCAGGGACAGCGCGTCAATAGGTGTCAAGCTAAGCCGTAGTGATTCAATAGGGACAAAACGCAAAGA
>ERZ795054.3173-NODE-3173-length-13118-cov-3.522621_pt1 | contig 13118 bp, 13 predicted proteins | sample MGYA00375138_ERZ795054 | MGnify/ENA primary metagenome ERZ795054 (study PRJEB30183, sample SAMN05720215) | anaerobic digester metagenome | isolation source: active sludge of municipal wastewater-treating anaerobic digesters | place: USA | collected 2014-12-23 ...
TTTGGAACAGTCAACCTCTATCAATGAAGCGCAAAGAGGAGTGGAGACGATGGTCAAGGAAATCCGTGAGGCCATGCCAGCAGATACCGGGGCCTACCCGATAGAAAAAGCTGATAAGTTTGAACTAATATTTTTTTGTGATTATGATCGTGATGTGTCAGTGGAAAGAGTCAGATATTATTTGGACGGCTCGGATTTTATCAAAGGAGTGACCGAGGCCTCTGGCTCGCCATTGCAGTATTTGCCGCAAAATGAGACAACAGTAATACTTTCGCGCTATGTGAGAAATACACCAGAGGAGCCAGTTTTTACTTATTATAATGGCGACTATCCTGGCGATATAGAAAATAATCCTTTGACGGCGCCGGCTGATCCGGCCACTTTGAAATTGATCCATGTTCGTTTGCATATTAATGCTATACCGGAGAAAGCGCCGAAATCTTTTATTCTGGAGTCGGATGTGCAGGTCAGAAATTTGAAGGATAATTTATAAGCGAGGTAAGCAAGATAAGTGAATCAAGTAAATTAAGTAAGGTAAGCAAAGTAAGTGAGGTAGATGTTGACATTTTTGTGAGCAGGGAGTATTTTGATTTAAAGTTAGAAGCGGGTTTAAAAATAAAAAATATAAAATAGTCAGGGGGTGAGGGAAGTGGAAGATATTAAAAAGCAAGAAAATAAAATTAGGGTTGAGGGGATGAATTTGTTTGGGTTGGTGGCAATTATAATCTTCCTTTTTTTGTTACTTCTTGTTTTTTTAGAACGCTAGCTGTTTTATCAAAAATGCTAGCTGTTCGTGGCCGGACATTTTTATGTCTCCGGCCTTTTTTAATTTATTTTCAGGCCGAGCACTATTTTTAATAAATCAGATTTTAAGCAGTTAAAGTCAGGGCTCTTTTATTTTTGTTTTTATTTTGTGGTATAATAAAAATGACATCAAATATGAAAACATCAAAACGTTCAAATATAAATAATGTGCCGGAGAATGTACCGGAGAATAAAGATAAAAAGGTGTGTTTGGTGACGGTGGATATGGGCTATGGCCACCAGCGAGCGGCGTTTCCGCTCAGATTTTTGGACCGCAAAGGCGAGATGCTTTTGGCCAATAATTATTCGGGTATGGCGGAGAAAGATTTACTGATTTGGAATCAGGGGCGCAGGCCGTATGAATTTATTTCTCGGGCCAAGCATTTGCCAGTGGTTGGCGATGTTTTGTTTTGGGGCATGGATCAGCTGCAGAAGATCAAAGACTTTTATCCGAGGCATGAATCCAGCCGGCCTAGTTGGCAGCTTTTAGCCAGCATGGCGGTGATCAAAAAAAAGCAGTGGGGCAAAGATTTGATTGATAAACTGGACAAAGAAAATTTGCCTTTACTGACGACATTTTTCAGCGTGGCCTATATGGCCGAAGAATTCAATTATCGTAATGATATTTATCTGGTGGTGTGCGACGCGGATGTGTCGCGCGCTTGGGCGGCAGAACACCCGGAGAGGAGTAAGATAAAATATCTCGTACCGACAAAACGAGTATACGAGCGTCTGCAGCTTTATGGAGTCGCGGCCAAAAATATTTATTATACTGGATTTCCTTTACCCCAGGAAAATACAGGCGGAGAACACCTGGATATTTTGCGCTATGAATTGGCAGCGCGTCTCAGAAATCTGGACCCTCAAAATTTTTATTTGAGCAAATATAAAAAAACCGTGCAAGAACAGCTGGGTGATTATCCGGTGCCAGACAAGCCGACGCATCCCCTGACGATCACTTTCGCGGTCGGCGGAGCGGGCGCGCAAAGGGAGATGGGCGTGGCGCTTGTCAAAAGCATGAGACACAATTTGGGCCGGGGGGAGATGCGGATTAATTTAATTGCCGGCATTCACAATGACGTACGTGATTATTTCATAAAAGAGATAGACAAGCTCAAATTATCGGATTGTCTCAACAAAAGCATCTTTATTTTGCATGAGGCAAAAAGAGAGAATTATTTTAAAGAATTTAACGTTTTGCTCCGGACTACTGATATTTTGTGGACCAAACCGTCAGAATTATCATTTTATGTGGCGCTGGGAATACCGATCATCATCACCGAGCCTCTGGGTAGCCAAGAGGTATTCAATCGCAAGTGGCTGATAGGCATCGGCGCTGCCTTGGATCAGGAAAATATCCGTTACGCCAATGAATGGTTGCCTGATTGGCTGAATTCTGGCTGGCTGGCCGAAGCGGCGATGGCGGGATTTTTTGAAGCGCCAAAGTACGGGACGTATAATATTCAAAAGGTAATCAATGGTGAGTTGAAAGAGGTCAGAAAACCTGATACAATATTTCAGTATTAAAGACGCGGAACTGCGCGGAACCGAGAACTGCGCGGAACAAAGCGGAAAATATATGTTATTAAGTTATTGATTGGTTTATGGAAGATTGTATTTTTTGTAAAATTATTAAGGGGGAAATACCAGCGGATAAGGTTTATGAAGATGATCGAGTGTTAGCTTTTTTGGACATTAGTCCGATTAACAAAGGCCATATTTTGGTAGTACCTAAAGAACATTTTGAAAATTTATTGGAGACCCCAGATGAGTTGGTGGAGAAATTGGTCTTGGCCGGGAAGAAGATTGGCCTGGCGGTGAGGGAAGTAGTGAGGGCCGAGGGAATTAATGTTGGTATTAATAATGGCTCGGCGGCCGGGCAGGTTGTTTTTCATACCCATATTCATATTATCCCGAGATTTAGCGATGACGGTTATAAATTATGGGGGAGTGATAAAAAATACGAGCTGGGCGAAGGGAGAGAATTAGCCCAAAAAATTCAAGAGCAATTAAATAATTAAAGAAAAATTATGTCTAGAGAAAAAGCGGATATCAAAGACCTAGGGCTCGCGAAAGTGGGCCAGGAGAGAATAGAATGGGCAGATAAAGATATGCCTGTTTTAAAATTAATCAGAGAAAGATTTGAAAAAGAAAGACCACTCAAGGGCGTGACCATGGCGGCGTGTCTGCACGTGACCGCGGAAACCGCCAACCTGATGCGCACACTCCAGGCCGGTGGGGCGAGAGTGGCTTTGTGTGCTTCCAACCCCTTGTCCACTCAAGATGATGTGGCGGCGTCACTTTTGAAAGATTATGGGCTGACAGTTTTTGCGATCAAGGGCGAAGACAGAGAAACGTATTATCGCCATTTGAACCAAACAATTGATCTTCACCCAATAATGACGATGGATGACGGGGCTGATTTGGTGTCGCTTTTGCATGCTAATAGAAAAAAAGAAGTCAGCCGGGTGATCGGCGGGACAGAAGAAACCACGACCGGCGTGATCCGCTTGAAATCATTGGCTGACCAGAAGAAACTTTTGTATCCGATTGTGGCGGTCAATGATGCGGAAACCAAACATTTTTTTGATAATCGCTACGGTACTGGGCAAAGCACGATGGACGGAATCATCAGAGCAACTGGTATGCTGATCGCTGGCAAGACCGTAGTAGTGGTCGGCTATGGCTGGTGCGGCAGAGGATTTGCTACCAAAGCCAAGGGCATGGGTGCTAACGTGATCGTGACAGAAGTGGACGCGGTCAAGGCTTTGGAGGCGGCCATGGACGGCTTTATGGTGATGCCAATGAATATGGCAGCCAAGATGGGTGACTTGTTCGTGACTTTGACCGGCGATATCAACGTGATTGATAAGGAACATTTCAAATTGATGAAAGACGGGGCGATAGTATGCAACTCGGGACATTTTAATGCAGAGATAAATATTCCAGCCTTGGAGAAGATGGCCAAGAGCAAAAAACGGGTGAAATATTTGGTGGATGAATATATCTTGCCCGGCCAGAAAAGAATTTATCTTTTGGCTGAAGGCCGGCTGATCAATCTAGCAGCGGCGGAAGGACACCCGGCAGCAGTGATGGACATGAGTTTTGCCAACCAAGCGCTGTCAGCCGAGTATATGATTAAAAATTATAAAAAGCTGGAGAAGAGAGTTTATCCAGTACCAATGGAGATTGATAAAAACATTGCTGATTTGAAATTGAAGGCCATGGGTATCACGATTGATAAATTGACAGCGGAACAGAAAAAGTATTTGAGTTCCTGGGAGATGGGTACATAAAAAATTTCTAATTTCTAATTTCTAATTCCTAATAAAATTCCAAATTCCAAAACTCAAAATTATGGAAGAGATAAAGGGTGGGGATGAACCCCGCCTTTTTGCTCCTTTGGGAGTGGTATGGTATAATAAAATAGCAAAAAATGGAGGAAAATGGATTATTTATGAAATTGTCAGCTTTGCAGAAATATATACTATTGGAATGCCTAAATGCCAAAAACGGTAGGATTTTTCGGGGTAGCTTGGCCAATTTTTACAGTCGGACCAAAGTGTCGCCCAAGCAGAAATTGATGGTAAAAATTATTACCAAAAGTATTGAACGACTGATAAAGCGGGACTTGGTGGTGGGCTTTGGAGAGATAACAAGCGAGCGGCAGTTTATTAAAGAAATAAAAATTACTGCCAAGGGCAGAGTTGCAGGCAAGAGATTATTGGGAGAGCAGATGAGGATACCACTAAAAAGTCAAAAGTTAAAAGTCCCTCCAACTCGGCGGGCAGGCAAAAGTCAAAATTAAGGTTAGATTATTTATTAACTATAAACATATGAATAAAAAATTGGTGAAATATTTGGAGGATAATAAGGTGAAGTATGAATTATTAGAACACCGAACGGTTTATACTGCCCATGATGTGGCGGCGACATTGCACGTAAAGCTCGGTGAGATTGCCAAGAGCCTGCTCGTCAAATTTAATAAGCCGTTTGAAGACGGCAAAAAACCATACGCCTTGGCGGTGGTAGCAGCGGATAAAAATATTGATTTGAAAAAATTGAGCAAGGTGGTGAGTGACTGGGCGGTGAGATTGAATCGGGAACTGCGTCTAAAAAAACTAGAGAAGGGCAAGAAACCGGTGGTGGATATTTATAATAAAGTGGCGAAAGTGATATTGCCCAAAGAAAAAGATATGAAAGATAAATTTAAGGTAGGGGCGGGATCAATGTCAGCTTTTGGTTCTTTTTACAAATTGCCGGTTTTTGTGGATAAAAGTTTCACCAAAAAAGAAAAAGCGATTTTCGCGGCGGGCAATTTTGAAGAGAGCGTGAAATTACCAGTGGCCGGGTTTGTCAAAATCGAGCAAGCAATGGTGGGAGCGTTTGCCGTGGGGAAGAAAGTCAAGAAAGTTAAATAAGTTGATTAAGTTAAATAAGTTAAATCGGGTTAGCGGATAAAGAAATAACAAGTAACCCGCCAAATTATTAATATTGTAGAGTTTTACCTTAGAGCAACGGCGGGTGTTCTAGGGATAGAACTGGAAACTAGGTACCGGAAACTAGAAATTGATAAAACATGAAAGTAAAAGTGGAAAATTTTGAAGGTCCGCTTGATTTGTTGCTCAAGCTGATTGAAGAGGAAGAATTGAGCATCACAAAAGTTTCTTTGGCAGAAGTGGCGGAACAATATATTGGTTATATAGAATCATTACCAATAAAGCAGCCTGACGAGCTGGCTGATTTTCTTTTGATCGCGGCCAAATTGTTGTTGATAAAATCACGGGCGCTTTTGCCAGAGCTATTTACCGGTGAAGAAGATTCGGCTGACGAATTGGAGCGCCAACTCAAAATGTATAAAAAATATCTGGAGGCGAGTCGGTGGATAGCGGAATTGGCGGAGCAGGAGACTTTTGCTTATGCCCGGCCGGAATATGCCCGACCGGCAGGCGCGGAATTTAGAGTACCAAAATCCTTGAACCAAAATAAATTAAAAATAGTGATGGAGGCGATTGTGGGGGAGATCAAGGCCTTGGCGCGCTTGCCTCAAAAATCACTGGAGAAAATCATTTCCATCAAAGAAAAAATAGAAGAGATCCGCCAGATTTTGAAAGGCCGCGACTTTTTGCACTGGGGGGAATTGGCCGAGAAAGCCAAAGACAAGACAGAAGTTATTGTCAGTTTTTTGGGAATATTGGAGCTGAACAAACAAAGATATTTGTCCATTGAACAAGAGGAAATTTTCGGAGAAATAAAGATTAAAAATTTAAATAATTCTTAGATTATGTTAAACTCGCAGGTGGAATCAATTTTATTTGTCCTGAATAAACCGATAACCATCAAGAAGATCGCCAAATTGTGCGCGCGTTCGGAAGGGGAGATTGAGGTGGTTTTAGAAAATTTAAAAAATAAATATAATAACGAAGAGAGCGGAGTACATATTTTGACCGCGGGTGAGGAGGCGCAGATGGTGAGTAATCCCAAAAACAAAGAAATAGTCGAAGACTTGGTCAAAGAGGAAATTGAAGGCGAGCTGACTCGGCCGCAGCTAGAAGCCCTGACCGTCGTCGCTTACCGCGGGCCGGTGACCAAGATGGAGTTGGAACAGATTCGTGGGGTGAATTGTAGTTTGATTTTGCGCAATTTGATGATCAAGGGTCTGGTTGAGGCAGAGGAAGATAAGATAATTGAGAATACAAAATATCGAATTACGGCCAGTTTTATGAGACATTTGGGGATCATGGAGGTGAAAGAATTACCAAATTATGAAGAGCTGGCCAAATCAGAACCACTAGATGAGGCGTTAGAAAATAATAAAATGGAAAATGTTTAATTTTTTAATTAGCTTGATCATTGCCAGTCAGTTGGTGGCACCAGTGACGGAGATCGCCGGATTGATCGCCAACAAAGAAGCTTATCCCAAAAGAAGAATGACCGGCAGTTTTGAACCAGTAGTGGAGGCGGAGAGCGCCTTGGTTTTGGACATGGAGACAGGCAAAATTTTGTATCAAAAAAATGGTTTTAAACAGCGGTCGATGGCGAGCATCACCAAATTGATGACCGCGGTGGTATTTTTGGAAAATAAAACAACCTGGGACAAGAAGATCAAGATCACTCAGGATGATAAAACCAATGGCGGGAAATTGGTCTGGAAACCGGGTGAAGAGCTCGGACTCAAGGATTTATTTAATGTCGCTTTGATCGGTTCGGTCAATAGCGCGGCTTATGAATTGGCCAGGGCGACAGATTTGAGTTATGATGATTTTATCAAAAGGATGAATAGTAAAGCGGAAGAGATCGGGATGAAGGAGGCAAATTTTGTGGAGCCGACTGGTTTGGACGCTCGGAATAAAGCGATGGCTATGGATATCGCCAAACTGACAAAATACGCTTTGAATCAGCCAGAGATAAAGAATGCTTTGACAATGTCGGATTATACTTTTGTGGCTGTGAGCGGCGCGAGACATACCATAAAAAATACCAATAAATTATTGAAGAGCTATTTGAATATTGAGGGCGGTAAGACCGGCTACACAGAGGAAGCTGGCTACTGTCTAGCCAATATGGTCAAAGGACCAGAAGCTGGCAAGGATATTGTGGTGGTGATACTTGGAGCCAAGTCGGAAGAGGAAAGATTCCAGCAAAATAAATTTTTGTCGCAATGGGTGTTTGACAATTGGGAGTGGGGAAAAGCGCGGAACTAATGCGGAACTTTAAAACGCAGAACAAGGCGGAAATTAATTAAAAATTGAGAAATAGAAATTAAATTTTTTATATGATAAATAAAAATAAAAGATATGTGATCGCCAACTGGAAAATGAAATTGGGGCATCAACAGAGCATTGATTTGGCCAAAGAATTGAAGAAGAAATATAAGGGAGATGAAGAGGTGGAGCTGGTGGTCTGCCCGTCGGCATCAGCACTATCGGCGGTGGGTGAAATTTTTAAAAGCAGCCCGATCAAGCTCGGAGCGCAAGATATTTTTTATCATGATTTTGGGGCTTATACAGGTCAGATTTCGCCAGCGGTGGCGAGAGAAGTAGGCTGTGAATATGTGATTGTCGGACACTCGGAAGCCAGGAAATTGGGGGAGACAGATGAGGACGTGAACCGCAAGATTGTTACGGCTTTGAAAAATAATCTGACCCCGATTGTGTGCGTGGGTGAAACATTTCGGGAGTATGAAGAAAAAAAGACCGAACTAGTGATCGTCGCTCAGGTGACCAAAGCGCTGGAAGACATAAAATTGAATGACGGCCAGAAAATAATTATCGCTTATGAGCCGGTGTGGGTGATCGGCAGCGGCCAGGCAGTGGATCATAATATCTTTCAACATATTGTCCAAATAATCGCACATACGGCGGTCGAGATCGGAGCAGCCCTAGCCAATAAATTTGAGGTGATTTATGGCGGGAGCGTAGATGAAGAGAACGTGAGCGAATTTATCATGGGTAATATTTCCACCGGAGTAATCGTGGGTAATAATAGTCTGGAGGCTGACAAGTTAATCAAGATTTTAAATAATATCCGTTAGTATGGTTTATATTGTTTTGATAGTAATAATAGTTGTTTGCCTGGCGGTGATTTTTTATTTGGTGGGCAAGAAAGCCAAAAAATTGAGGCTGATTGCGGTGGAGGCGATCCCGGAGGAAAAACAGAGCGAGGTAAAGAAGCGCTTGTTGGAAGTCAAGCTACAAAAGCGTTTGACCGGGGCTGGCAAAGGCTCGGTGAATTTGGTGAGGAAAATATTTGTCGCGGCTTGGTCGGTAGCCAAGGGTATTGTAAAATTTATCAAAGGGAAAAAGAAAGGGGGTCTTTTCACAAGGCCATTCCAAGAGGTGAGAGTCAAGAGGGAATTAAAACCAGTTGACGCGGCTGGAGATAAGTTATTGGAGGCGGAGACTTTGATTAAAAAAAGAAAGTATGATGAGGCCGAAGAAAAGTATATAGAGATTTTGAAGGATGACCCCAAGAATATTGATGTTTATATGGCGTTGGGGGAGATTTATATGAGTAGAAAAGAGTGGGAGGCGGCTGAGGAGACATATCGCCATATAATGAGAATTGATCCGAATTTTTTGCCAGCCCAGAAGGAATTGTCAGGATTATTGGAAATAACCAAAAAGTGGGAGGACTTGAAACAGCTAAGTCAATATATTCTCAAGAATGGGAGCGAGGAAGCCTGGGTCTATATAAGACTAGGTTTGAGTTATCGGCGGAGTGGTTACCCAGATCTTGCAGAGGAATATTTTGAGAAAGCGGCAGCGCTGGAGCCAAAGAACGAAGCGGCGCTTGACTATTTACTTGAGGCCGCTATAATAAACAAAAATAAATCATTAGCGCTCAAGGCCTTTAATACTTTGCTCGGAATTAGTAAAGACGCTATTAAGCTTCAGAGTTATAAAGATAAAATTGATATACTTTGAAGATAAGAATGCAAAATTAAAAATAAAAAATAAAAGACATTTAAGTCGTCTTAGCTCAGCTGGCCCGCCCGCATCGCTACGCGAGCAAGCTCACTTGCGAAGCGTTGCGGGCGGGTAGAGCAACTCCCCGCCTGTCACAGCCTTAGCCGTTGTAGCTCAGTTGGTAGAGCAACTCCATGGTAAGGAGTAGGTCCTCGGTTCAAATCCGAGCAACGGCTGAGGCTATGGCGGGCAGGCATAGTAAGGCGTAGGTGCTGAGTTCACCCAGTCATCTGGTCATCCGACCGGACAGGTCCGACTGGGTGCCCGGTCGAATGACCGGGCAAATCCGAGCAACGGCTCCAGCAATATTTTAAGCAAAAAATAATCCGATAAGGGTTATTTTTTGTTATTTATTTTGGCTAATAATACTCATTTAATAAAGTTGTCCACAGATAGCGATTTTCATAGATAAAAATTTATGATATATTTAAATCATCAAACTCCCTCCAATCTCCCCCAACCCCCCGCCTAACCGCACCAAACTCCCCCAATACCCAATTACCCCAACCACCCCCCAACACCGCCCCAAAAAAACAAAACAAAAAAACAACCAAACAAACCCCAATTTTCCGAGAGGATCTCTCAAGAGGTCAATTCAGAAAAAGTGGGGTTTTTTGGTATTTGTAATATTACTTAGATTTTTGTATGATTAAGCTGTGGATTAAAAACTAAACTAAATAAAAATATGAAGATTATTATCAGTTGGCTCATTAATACCGTGGCGGTGACGATCGCGGCTTATGTCATGCCGGGTGTTAGGTTGGACGGTTTTTGGGCGGCGTTTTGGACAGCCGCCGTTTTGGGTTTGGTCAACGCCGTGATCAAACCGATTTTTATTATTTTGACTTTGCCGATAAATATCTTGACGCTCGGTCTTTTTACCTTGGTGATTAATGCCATGATGATCCTCTTGGTCGGGAAATTGGTACCGGGTTTTGAGATTGATGGTTTTTGGTGGGCGATGTTATTCAGTATTGTTTTGACGATTATCAACGCGATTTTGAACGCGATGACAAAAGAATAATTTTTATGAAGCAAATAAAATTAGTAATTTTATTTTTGGCGCTGGGGACATTATTTGCCTTACCAAAAATGGTTCGGGCTGAACAGATTGATAATTATAATGTTAATATTGTTGTAAATTCTGATAGTTCTATTTTGGTGAAAGAAATAATTAATTATGATTTTGGGACAGAACAAAGGCATGGGATTTACCGCGATATCCCTTATAAATATCAAGCGCGCGGAGGAAATTATAAATTAGAGATAAATGTTTTGTCAGTGACTGATGAGCGTGGCGGGGTGATAAATTTTGAGACCAGCCGGAGCGGTGGAATGTTTAAGATAAAAATCGGTGAGGCTAATATTTTCGTGACCGGGCAAAAAACATACGTGATCAAATATAAGGTGGGCGGCGCGATAAATTATTTTTCCGACCACGATGAGCTGTATTGGAATGTGACAGGCAATGACTGGCAGGCAGATATTATGAATTCGGCAGCGCTGGTGAGTTTGAACGGTTTTGATGCTAATTTGGGAAAGACAACGGCTGTTTGTTACGTTGGCACGCTGGGCGTTCAAAAGAATTGTAATAATTTTTCTTTGGGTGAAAAGAGCGCTCGATTTATCAACGCGAATCTATCAGCTGGCGAGGGGTTGACGATTGTGGTTGGTTGGCCAAAGGGATTTACTAAAGAACCAAGTACTAGCGCAAAAATTATTAAAAAAATAAAAGATAACGGCATTATATTATTGCCGATAATAATTTTTGTTTTTCTATATTTATATTGGAGAAAAAATGGCCAGGATCCAGGGGGGAGAGTGATGATTGTGCCAGAATATGAAGCGCCGGCGGGAATCTTGCCAGCGGAAGCAGGGGTGGTTTATGATGAAAAATATGAAGCAAAAGATTTGACAGCGACGATTATTGATTTGGCTAGGCGAGGGTATTATAAAATTGAGGAAACAAAAAAAGAATTTTTGGGAATTAAAACAGGGAAAGATTGGAAGTTGGTAAAATTAAAGAAATGGGATGGCGAGCGCAACTATGAACATGATTTGTACAGCGCTCTTATGGAGAATGTAAATGAGATTAATCTTTCCAAATTGAGGAATAGCACAACTTTTTCTGTAAAAGCCAAAGAGATTAGAAAAAAAATTTATGATGATGTGAGTTTGAAAGGCTGGTTTAAATCTAATCCGGAGAAAAGTCGAGGTACTTTTGTGGCTATTGGCTGGGTATCTTTATTGATTATTTATTTTTTTGGCGGCTCATTTTTGGAGATAAGTGGAATAATAGGAATTATTTCTTTTGTTTTGTCAGCAATTTTATTTTTGGTTTTTTCTCATTTCATGCCCAAAAGAACCAGCGAAGGAGTTTTGATGAAAGAAAAGCTGGAAGGGTTTAAATTATTTCTTTCGGTGACGGAAAAAGATCGGGTAAGTTTTCATTTTTCACCGGCGGCGCACCCGGAAAAATTTGCGGAATATTTACCTTGGGCGATTATCTTTGGTGTAGAAAAAGAATGGGCTGGCGTGTTTGAGGGTATTGATTTGCCCCAGCCGGATTGGTATGTGGGTAGCTGGTCTGGTAATTTTACGGCTCTCGCTTTGGCTGACTCGCTTGGATCATTTGGCAATTCGTTCAATAAAACCGCTGTTGGTGCAGCGGCGGCTGGAGGTAGCTCTGGTTTTGGCGGGGGTGGATTTTCGGGTGGAGGTTTTGGCGGAGGAGGGGGAGGAAGCTGGTAGGGAATGTATAATGGGGCATGTATGATGTATTATGGGAAAGATAATTTTTACTAATTTATTTTATAAAATATGGTTTTTAGAGAGATGGTAAATCCAGCGCATGAGGATTTCGATAATCAAATTGTAACAGAAGATGAATTACAAGAAGGCAAGGAAGCTGCGGGAGTTAAGGGTGAAAAACAAGCGACCGTGGAAAATATTAAATTGGCTATCAAACGTAGAGATAAAAAATTGGAAAAACAAATGTTGGAAAAATTAAATAACTTTGGCGTTGAGAAGGGATCATGGCTGGATTATCTAAAATCGGCTGATAAACTCAGGAAGAGAGGCGTTAAAAATGGAGTAATATGTGAAGAAAGTTTGTTTGACGTTGCAATTAAAGGAAAAAATCAATTACGAGAAGCCAAAAACGAAGCAGGAGTTAAGAGTGAAAAACAAGCGATTATGGAGGGTATTAAACTTGCTGTTAAGCGCAAAGACAAACAATTGGAAGAAAAAATGTTTGAAAGATTAAATAATTTGGAGATTAAAGAAGAAGAGCGGCAAGAGCTTTTAGAGTTAGTCCAAAATTTTAAAACGCAATATAAGCAAAATGACTCAAAAAGCGAAGAGGAGATGGAAGAGTGGGGGAGGGAAATAAGAGAGGCAATGTTACTAACTGCAAACGACCCACAAAAAGATCCTGCTACCAGAGCAGAGATGTTTAGCAATGTGGGTGAAGTACAAAGAGCTCAAGAAACTTGGAGATCAATCGCAACCGATATGTTGGGTAAAGCGCAAAGCGACGGTATAATGAGAGATTCGCATTTTTTTAAAAACATAGCACAAGTTTATGAGAAAGCTGGTGATAGAGAGCAGGCTAGGGAGTATTGGTTAAAGGCCGCTGAAAACATCGACAAAGAACTCGGTAGTGGCAATGATCATTTAAATTTTGAAGAATGCGCAAAATTATATGAAAAAGTAGGAGAAACACAGAAAGCTAAAGGAGCTTGGTTTAAAAAAGCCGAGTATCTTGTTAATCTAGGTGAAGATATATCTATGGGGCTGGCAGATGCCTATGCAAAAGCTGGCGAACTGGATAAAGCTAAAGGTGTT
>ERZ795054.3177-NODE-3177-length-13112-cov-5.788925_pt1 | contig 13112 bp, 12 predicted proteins | sample MGYA00375138_ERZ795054 | MGnify/ENA primary metagenome ERZ795054 (study PRJEB30183, sample SAMN05720215) | anaerobic digester metagenome | isolation source: active sludge of municipal wastewater-treating anaerobic digesters | place: USA | collected 2014-12-23 ...
CCCTCTGGCGTTACCGCAGATTTCACACACCAGCGGTCGCAGTCAGACCCCTCAAAGTGTACCATGCAGGAAGCCTGGCATCGTCTTTTGCCAAGATCAAGAAAGTCTATGAGGCAGCTCACCCGGACACCGAGGTCCAGCTCTGGTCCGGCGGGAGCGGCGCCATCATCGATAAGGTAACCAAGCAGAACCAGTATGCCGATATCCTGGCAAGTGCCGACACCGTCCTGATCCCGAAGAATATGTACCCGAAGAACGCAACGTTTGATGTGAACTTCGCCAAAAACAGCATGGTGCTTTGTTTCACGGACAAGAGCAGGGGAGCGGCAACCCTCACCGCTGATACCTGGTACAAGGTTCTTGCAACCGACGGCATATCCTATGCCATCAGCGATCCGACATCGGATCCCGCAGGGTACCGGAGCCTGATGACCATTGCTCTTGCCGAGCGGAAATACGGCGACTCGTCGATCTTCGCAACCCTTGTCGCGCCATACAGCAAGATAACCATGAAGACGGAAGGGGTAACAAAGACCATCGATGCCACGAACCCGTCACCCGATGGCAGGAAACTTGTTATCACGAAGACCGGCCCGGATATTGTTCCATTGTTAAAAGCGGGTACCGTTGATTACGCTTTCGAGTACAGCAGCGTTGCCATCCAGAACAACGTATCCTATCTTTCCCTCCCGTCAGAGGTTGACCTCTCTGATACAACCATGGCAGGCCGGTATCAGGAGGCAAAGGTCATCCGTCCCTCCGGTGCCGTAACAGTCACGGAATCAGGAACGCCGATTATCTATGGCATTACCATCCCAGGAAGCGCGAAGAACAGGGATGGAGGTGCGGACTTTGTCAACATACTGATTACCCGGGAAGGGCAGAACATCCTTTCCGCTGACGGTCAGACTCCTATTGTCCCCGCCGTTGCTGCAGGTACCGCTCTGCCGGATCAGATCCTGCCCAATGTCAAAAGGGTCTGACCACGATCTTTTTTTATTTTTCCGGTCCACCAGGTTCCGTCTTCTTTCGTATCACGGGGATCAGGTACGCAAGAACCATACCGACAAGGAAGGCAACCGTCATCGAGCTCGTGAGGGCCAGAATTCCGATGATGCCGGTGATTGCCAGTGAATCGGTCCTGAAACTATGCCTTCCCATCTCGATCCCGACAAAGACAAGGAGAGCCCCTAAAACTCCCACCGCTATGATGGAAAGCACCTGAGGAGAAGAAAAGAAGAGGGCAAGGATGATGAAGATCAGGCCGGCATACACGTTTGCCCCACCGGTCCGTGCACCATAGCGGAACTGCCCGGCAAGCCCACCCGCCCCGTGGCACATCGGGAACCCCCCGAACGGGACCGAGACAAGGTTCATCAGGCCGATGGTTGTAGAGAATTTCTTTGGCGGCACATCCTGGCAGAAGAGATCTTTTGTAAGAAGCGAGGTGGCAAGGATCGCATTCGTGATGGTCAGCACCACCTGTGGGAGGACAAGCACAGCGAAGGCAGAGGAGAAGTCCGAAGGGAGGGGGATCACGAGCTCCGGGGCCGGGATCAGGCTGACGGGGGGGACGCCGTACAGCGAGATTCCCGCGATAAGACCTACACCGATGACGACAATGGCAGAGAGATCGGGGATCGACCGGAAAAGGGAGAGGAGGTAGAAGCAGGCAATGACTGCAATCCCCAGGAGGAAGAACGCGGGATCCTTCACGACAAAATCTGCAGATGCACGAAAAAGAAGGAGTGCCAGCCCGAGCTGGATCCCCCGTACAACACTCTGTGGCACCCACTGCTCAATAATCCCAAAGAACCTGCCATATCCGAGCACGAGGAAGATGATCCCCAGGATGAGACCGGCAGCAGCGATCTCTTTGCTCCCGATCGATCCCGCGATCACGATCACCGCGACCGCTTTCATCGGTTCGAGCGGGATGGGAAGACGGTAATAGAGGCCGGTGAGGATGAACCAGATCCCAAAAAAGAGGAGGACATACCGGGCATTCACATCGGATACCAGAGCCACGGCAAGCACGAGCGGGATTATTGTTCCAAAATCCCCCAGGGATCCGGCAAGCTCAGAGAGGTTGAAACGGAGCGGGGGGAGACTGGTTGCGGTCACGGGTATCAGGAGCCTGGTGTACATGACAGGAAAGAACCTGCCGGGATAGTGCTTACCATAATGCAGATCTGTTTCGTTAACAATAACTAAAATAAAGTAAAGGTGATCATAGGAATTAACCTTTTCAGGAACCGTACGGAAACCGGATATTACTATTGCAGGAGTGACCAGGAGTGGACGATATCATACAGGGCGTTTTACAGGCAACAGACCTCATCGTCACCCTCAATCCCGGTGTCATGCAGATCGCCCTGCTCTCCCTGTACATCTCCCTTTCGGCAACGCTCATCGCTGCCCTCATTTCCATACCGATCGGGGGGTTCATTCATTTCCATGAATTTTATGGAAAGCGGGCGGTGATCGTTCTCATCCAGACCCTCTATTCCGTACCCACGGTTGTTGTGGGCCTTGTGATCTATCTCCTGATCTCAAGGAGCGGCCCGCTGGGATTTCTTGGCCTTCTCTTCACTCCCGAAGGCATGATTCTCGGGCAGACCGTACTTATCATACCGATCATGACGGGGCTCGTCATATCCGCGCTCAGCGGGGTTGACAAGAGCATCAGCGACACGCTGGTAGCTCTCGGAGCAACCGGTTTCCAGAAGACCCTCGAGATTGTAAAAGAGGCCCGCTTTGCGATCCTGAGTGCCATTGTTCTCGGGTTTGGCCGGGCAATAGCGGAAGTGGGGGTTGCGATGATGATAGGGGGGAATATCCGGGGCTTCACAAGGGTCCTCACCACCGCAATCACTCTTGAAACGGGGATGGGGGAGTTTGGTTTCTCCATTGCGCTCGGGATCATTCTCCTGATTATCGCCCTCATTGTGGTCGTGACCCTGAACATCATCACCTCAGGGCTGTCCTCTGAGTCACAAAAGATCCTCGGAGGTCCCCACGGATGATCCGGCTTGAGGGACTGACAAAAAAAATCGGCACACAGGAGATCCTGAAAGAAACGGATCTCGAAATACGGAATGGTGAGATTTTCACGTTCATAGGGCCGAGCGGCAGCGGAAAGTCAACAATACTACGCCTTATCGATCTCCTCGACTGGCCGACAACGGGCAGGATCCTCTTCGACGGCCAGGACACCGCCGCTCCGGAGCAGGTGCGCCTTGCGATAAGGCGGCGCATGGGCATGGTCTTCCAGAAGCCCGCTGTTCTGAACACCACGGTGGCAAAGAATGTTGCCTTCGGGCTTAAGTTCCGGGGAATACCTGAGGCAGAAGCCGAACGAAAGGTGCAGGACGCTCTTAAGCTCGTAGGCCTCCCTCATTTTGCCGACCGGAAGGCAGTCACCCTCTCCGGGGGTGAGATGCAGCGCGTTGCCCTTGCCCGCGCCATGGTCACCGAACCGGAAGTCCTCCTGCTGGACGAGCCAACGGCAAACCTTGACCCGGTCTCATCAGAACTTATTGAGAACCTGATCATAGGGATCAACAAAAAATTCAGGACAACCATGATCATGGCCACCCACGATATGATCCAGGGTCAGCGGCTTGCGGACCGTATCGGGGTTATCATGGACAGCAGGCTGGTCCAGACAGGAATTGCTGACGAAATCTTTTACCAGCCGAAACACAGGGACATTGCCCGGCTCGTCGGGATCGATCCCGTCACCGGGGGCATGATCGTGGAGAACAGGGGGGGCCACGCGGCCATCCGGGTTGGCGATACCTGCTTCGAGGCGATGACCGATCTGCAGGCGGGTCAGCGGGCAGCCCTGTATATACGGCCGGAAGAAGTGACCCTGACAATGGCGGATGGGATGATGGGAACGTCCAGCGTACGCAACCGGCTCAGAGGCAGAATAAAAAAGATGGTCCCCTCCGGCCCGTTCGTCCGGGTCAGCGTTGACTGCGGCTTTGCCCTGACATCCCTGATCACCCGCCGGTCGTGCGCCGAACTCGGACTTGCCGTGGGAACGGATGTTGTTGCGGGCGTGAAGGCAACCGCGATCCACGTTTTGCCCGATGAGGGGAAACAACCCGATGCGTAAGATACTCTGACTTACCCCCGGACAGTGAATGGCTTTGAGAAGGCAAATCCCCCCGTTCACATAAAAGAAAATACCGGCGCTAACTATCAGAAAGCAACAGGATTGAACAAGCAGGTTCAATGATAATCACGCAGTCGAAAGAAAAGAGTTGTTTCAGAGCCCGCAGTACATCCGGGTTGCGGTCTGGAAGCACGTCTTGGCCTCGGGATCCTGTCCGAGCTTGGTGAGGGTCTGACCCTTCTCGAAGATCACATCCGCATCGTCCGGGACAATGCCGAGCGCACGATCATAGGCTTCGAGTGCTTCACGGTACTGCCCATTCCTGTCAAGGATGTTCGCCTGATTGACAAACTCCTGTTGTTTTTTCAGATCGTTGATATCCATGTTGGTTCCCTTCCCTGCCACTTCCGGTGGCTGAACCAGACTCCTGCGGGGGGAATGTTAAGAATTTGCAAACACGGATTGCCATCCGGGTCGGTTGAGCAGCAATGCCGTGCAAAGGGCCCGGTCAGGCGGGGATCCGGCTTCCTGTGAGCCCTGCCTGCACACCAGTGATGCGAAATACCGTTTCACGGAAAATTGAGGCGCAACAGGACCTCTCCTCCTCCCACCATGCCAGCGGGTCACCGTGTACACTGTCTCCGCATTCATGATGCTGACAGGCAGGTCAAATGCTCTAATACGAGAATGACGAATACTAGAGATAATGCGCTGTACCATGCTTGCCAGCGGGAGCAAGGGCAATTCCGTTGTCATTGAAGGCGCTGCCGGTTCCCTTTTGATAGATGCCGGCCTGAGCGCAAAAGAATGCCTCCTGCGGATGGAACGGGCAGGTATCGATGCCTCCGTTATTGAGGCGATCCTGGTCACGCACGAGCATACCGATCATATCCGGGGCGTTGACGTGCTGGCCCGGAAACTGGAGATCCCCGTGTATGCAACGGAGGGTACCCTTGCGGATTTCCTGTCCTTCCGGCGCACTTCAGTAAAACCCCTCGTCCACCATACCTGCCGCGATGGCGAGCAGTTTGCTGTCGGGGACTTTACCATCAGGCCTTTCAGCACATCCCACGATGCACAGGAGCCCTGCGGGTTTATCGTGAGCGAAGGGGACATCCGCATGGGGTACTGCACCGATACGGGCATCATCACTCCGCACATGCACGACCTGCTCAGAAACTGCGATGGGATCGTGCTGGAAAGCAACCACTGTCCCGAGATGCTCCGGAACGGGCCGTATCCCGAATCGCTCAAGCGGAGGATCCGTTCCAACCATGGACATCTCTCCAATATGGCAGCAGCTGCCTGCCTGCGGGACTTCGGCAGGGACGTCCCCCGGGTTATCCTTGCCCACCTCTCCGAGATCAACAACACGCCAGACCGGGCACGGGGAAGCGCCCGCGAAGGGCTCGGGCTCTTTTATGAGGTGGGGCGGGTGACGGTAGCAACGCAGTGCGGTACGCAGGGCACCTGCCCGCAGCAGATGAAATTGTAGTGCGGGCTTTGACTTCCATTCCGTGATTAGCTATTGATGGGGGCTGATGCCCCTCTGCACCCGTTTGGGATTGGTACCGCCGCCCCGATAGGGCACCCCCGCGGCGTATCAATTACCATGATAAAAAATCGCGCTCATCTGCCCCGAAGAGGCCCTGAGGCGGGGAGCACTCCGTAAGATCTCCCCGGTTTCCTGATAAGACGATTGTTTCCCTTACACCGATTTGATGGAATATCTGCTCTGGAGAAATCCTTTTTTTAAGATGATTGCCCACCTTGCGCCAGCCCTGCCCCCGCTGGGGGCGGGGGCGCTTGTGATTCCTCGATATTACCTCATAAACCCAACACTTTTTTGAACAGGTAATACGGCGCAATCCTAACTGGGGGCGCCGCAGCGGCGGGGGCAAAGCCCCCGAGAGCGTCTAACGGTAATCAATGGATTTCTCCAGAGCAAAGATATCAAATAGTATTGTCTGTTGCCATCTTTTAGGCAAGTTCTATAAAAAACAAAACGTTAATCCACCTTCTCACGTAAGATCTCAAGAGAAACGCCATGCTCTTTATGGACTTTTCCCGGACCTGCGAGAAACTGGAAGCTATCCCCGGCCGGCTGGAGATGATCGATATCATCAGCCGGGAGCTCCCCGGCCTCGATCTGGAGGAACTGCCGGTCTATGTCCGGTTCGTGATGGGCAGGATCTTTCCCGACTGGAGCTCCCGAAAGCTCGGGATCGGGCCCAACCTCCTCTACGAGGCGATCAGCGCTGTTGCCGGCATCAGAAGAGAGCAGGTGATCGAGAGGATCAACCGGACCGGCGATATTGGTCAGGCAGTCGAGGACCTTCTTGCGGTCAAGTCCCAGACAACCTTCTTCCACGAGGAGCTGGATCTCGTCCACGTGTATACAGCGCTCATCGCCATAGCCGGCATGGAGGGAAAAAATTCCCAGCGTGAAAAACTGCTCTCGGTCCGGCGCCTGCTCGGGAACGCCCACCCGCTTGAAGGCAGGTACCTTGCCCGGATCATGCTCGAGGAGCTGCGGATAGGGGTTGGGGAGGGGAGTGTGCGGGAAGCAATTGCAAAAGCCTTTGCTGTTGATTCGGGGCTGGTCGAGCATGCCATGCAGGCGCTCAATGACATGGGCGAGGTGGCCCGGCTTGCAAAGACCGGGCCGTCGGCACTTCAGGACGTCCAAATCACCCCGTTCCACCCGGTACGGATGATGCTTGCACAAGCGGGGAGCATTGGAGACATGATCCGGGAGCACGGCGAGATTGCAGCAGAATTCAAGTATGACGGCTCCCGGTTCCAGTTCCACAAGAAAGGGAACTGGGCCCGCATGTACTCCCGCCGGCTCGAGGATGTGACCGGAGCCCTGCCGGATGTGATCCAGCAGCTGCTCGGCGCAACAGAACATGACGTGATCCTTGACGGCGAGGTTATTGCCATAAAAGACGGGAAGCCGATGCCGTTCCAGTCCGTTCTCCGCCGTATCCGTCGGCGTCATGACATCGCGGAGGCGCAGGAAGCGATCGAGATGGTGCCCCATCTCTTCGATATCCTGTACCTTGACGGGGAAACCCTGATAGGGCTTCCTCTTGCAGAACGGAGGAAAAAACTGGAGAGCGTGGTGACGATGTATATCGCCCCGCAGGTGGTCAGCGCTGACCCGGCGGTCATCACGAAGACCTATGAAGATGCCCTTGCCGCCGGCCACGAAGGGATCATGATCAAGGTCCCTTCCTCGCCGTATTCACCGGGCCAGAGGGGAAAGAACTGGATCAAGATCAAGCCGGAAGTGGACACGCTTGACCTTGCGGTCATCGGTGCCGAGTGGGGCGAGGGGAAGCGGGCACATCTCTTCGGCTCGTTCCTCGTGGCCTGCCAGGACGCGGGAAAACTCGTGCCCATAAGCCGCGTGGCAACCGGGTTCTCAGACGAGCAGCTTGCAGAAGTGTACGAGCTCCTAAAGGACAGCGTGATACAAAAAACCGGCAAGGAAGTGACATTCGAGCCCGGGCTTGTCTTTGAGGTGGGATATGCCGAGCTCCAGGCAAGCCAGAACTACGAGGGCGGGTTCGCGCTCCGGTTCCCGCGGTTCATCCGTATCCGTGACGACAAGGGCATTCCCGATATCGAGACCCTTGACAGTATACGGGAGCGTTACCGGCGGCAGGCCAATTCTCCCCAGGCCTATCAGAACTGAAAGAGGGTCCGCTGGGTGCGCAGTTCGGGGATGAGCGTGCTGTGCGGCACCCAAGTGCCGGACCCCGTGAGGGAGACGGCCTGTTCTACCGCCAAGTCAAGGGATGCACAGCAGGCCGGCTTCGAACTCATAGCCTTCCGTGCCGCTTCGCGGACAACCCAGGTACCGAGCGGTGCCCAGTAATCACCGGATATCGTGCGGACAACGACAACGCGGGCAGAGCGCCGGATGGTTTTGAGATACTCGCAGACCGCGAGCCGGGCGGAGTAATACGCCCCGGAGATAGGAGAATACCCGTGTTTTGTCATGCCCTCCCGGTCCTCCACGATCACCTCGTCATCCCCGGCCCAGAGCGTGTGCCTTCCCCAGACCTCGATCATCTCGTACTTCCAGTTGCCCGGCAGGAGTATCGCAACGATGTGGTTGCCATAGAGGCCGCCGGAGAAGACAAGGATCTCTTCGAGCGGGGGGAAACGGGCGATCTCTTTTTTCAGCCCGGTTGAGAGGGTTTCATCCACGGCCGTGATCGCCCAGCGCGTAGGAACGAACTTCCGGCGTTTGCCAAGGAGACCCGCCGTCATGAGCTTTGCGATCTGGTACACATCGATCCTGTCGCCGCTCAGGGCCATTGCTGCATCGGTTGCCGGGAGGTCTGTATCCGAGGTAATCCGGTCAACAGCACGGGCTACCCTTGCATTCCCGACAAGGTCCATTTTTTTGACCGCGCCGGAGAAACCGACTGGCGCAACCGTCCCATCAAAGTTCAGGGAAAAAGCAACGGGTTTTTCAAAGGCAACATCAGCTTCGAGAGGAATGCTGGAGAGGGCGATTTCCTGCAGGCTGCCGGCAACGCGGGAAAGGGAGGAACTCCCGCGGATGGTGCGGGCGCGGATGCCCACGATATCTTCCATACCGAGATTGTCCCGGATCCAGTCCGGGGGGTTGTCCGTATCGTTGATAAGGAGCGGGCCGCCCCGGACATCGGGATACCCGAAATTCCCGATGAAGAGCGACGGGGCTATCCCCTGGTAGGTGCTCGCCGGCTTCTGTCCAGCCTGCACGTGGAACCGGCTGACAATCGGGCAGCGGGGGAGCCCGCACATCCCCTTTCCTTTGCAGAGGGCGCACTGCATCATGGGGATCCTTCCCGGAGATCAAGGGCGACCGTGAACCGGGAGCTGAAGCGGTCCAGGACCTCCTGCACCCAATCGTCCCAGCAGACCTTCCCCTCCGGGATCGTTTTTGCAATCTCCGCCCCCGCATCATCATCACGCCCGGGCCGGGTGTCAAGGATAAGGGATCCCGGCGCAAAGGAGGAGGGGAGGATGGTATCGGCATCATTGTCCGTGATACCAAGGACCGGTATGCCCCGGTGCAGGCAGATATGCCCGCAGACAGCCGTGGTATCGTCCCCAACGGCCAGCACGCCGCAACAATCCTCACCCATCCGGGCGTACATCTCATGACCGCAGTGGTCGATGACCAGGATCCGGCCGTACCGGCCGTCGCGGATGCCGCCGCGGGCTGCCACCGACCGGACCGCCCCGCTCTTGCACCAGGAAGAACCGATATCGATACTTCCGGCCCGCCGGAGTTTCTCGAGCCCGTGCGCTTTGGGCAGGAGGCCGCTGACCACCTCGATACCCTCCCTCCCGTTCCTGAGCACGACAACGCCCGCGGTCGCACGCCCGATGATGATGCCGTTGACATAGACCGGTTCGCCCGGCATGCAGCCCCGGATCTGCCGGGTCGGGAGCGGAGAGGCGGGCGTGCTGGCTGCTTTCTCGAAGGCAAACCCGGTCCGGGCGGCGAGATCCGTGGCAAGGGCAGCATCCCCCTTGTCCCAGCACCAGATCCGCGCTGCCGAGCACTCGACCTGCACGAGCCCGCGGCTTCCGAGACGGGATGCTACGATATCCCCAAAAACCCGGCCGGAGTACGGCGTCTTGCCGCGGTTTGCTAGGAAGACCGGGCCTTCAGTATCACGGATCACCCGACTCGGAGGGCGGCCGTCAAACGTTACCTGCAGCCCCGACTCCTCGGCAGCGGTCCGTGCCATGACACCGGCAACAAGGGTGCGGGAGGGAGAGAGGCATTCCAGCAGCCATGCCGCATCCCCGTGGTCGAAAACTTCCGGTCCGTGAATCACCATCACGGGCCGAAGATGAGGGGGATTACCCAACACGGTGCTGGTCCTGAGAGGGAGGTACGGGCAGGCAGTCAGCCGGGTTGCCGTGAGGTACACAGGCACCGCTCCTGACCGGGGAATTCATGACCCGGCTTTCGGGCAAGGAGAGCGATATCCGCCATCCCACATCGTACCGTGCTCCGCATCCGGGGCATATGAGGATTACACGGTACCCTTCCCGGGAGGACGGGATGGACGTGTCCCTGCGTGCACCCTCACTGACAAACGAGGTGTGGAACCCGAGGGTATAGCCGCAGGCCGGGCAGGTATGGAGCTCTTGCCCGGCTGCAAGATGAGTGATTTCTTTTGGATCTGGCATAGTGTCTGCTCCTGATGATACATGGGAAGCCGGACCGATATCAGCGTTTCCTGCGGTTGACCGTTGCGATGATGAGGTCCAGTGCGTTCTGCCTGCCATTGATGGTCTGGTGGAACTGGCGGAACGGGCGGGGGCACACGGTCATCGCCTGATCGATCTTCTTCTCCAGCATCTCACCGGTCACCGTCCTCCCGTCAACAGCAATACCGGCCCCCATGTCCACGATCTTCTTTGCATTGTTCTGCTGCTCGGGATGGTTCGGGTCCATGATGATCAGCACCGGTTTATCAAAGAGCAGGGCCTCGTGCAGGGTAGTGAGCCCCCCGTGGACGATCGCGATCCGTGCCCGGGCCAGGTGCTCGTAGAGGTTCGGGACGTACCCGTGGGATACGAAATTATCGGAGGATTCCGGAAGCTCTGCGCCGGTATAGAAGACATCGAAATACAGGTCTTTTCTCTTGTCGGCTATCTTCCTGAGGGTCTGGTACATCGGGAGCTTGTAGGGCTCGCCCCCGAAACTGGTGAACACGGTTTTGCACTCGTACACGTACCGCGTAGGGTCAAAGACATAAAAAGGCCCGCAGAACACATACCGGGCCTCATCCCCCTTCGGGATAACGATATTGTACTCGCTGACCGTATCGGGCGCCGGATAATCCGGTATGAGAACAAGGTCGGCAAGCCGGATATACCTCCGGATCAGGAAATTGAGGAGCCCCCATACCACGTTGGTCGACCCACCGGGGCCGTTGAAATGGTTCTGATTGGTGATAAAGACGACCGGAAGCCGGTTGATGCGCCCGGCGATGACGCCCCCGTACATGGTATCACAGACAATGCAGTCAAAGTGGTGCTGCCGGATCAGTCTATGGAGGTTCATTGCAGACCGCACCATATCAAGCCCGATCCACTTCGAGTACCAGAGGGTCTTTTTCAGGCTGAAGAAGCCGCCCTCACCTTCAAGACAGACCTCACGGCAGGTAGCGTGCAGGTGCGAACACCCGTGCTGGTTCATGAAGTCATAGGATTTCCCGTACCCGGCAAAGTGGACCTCGTGCCCGTGCTGCTGCAGGTAATGCCCCAGATGGAGGGATCGTGAGGCATGACCGAGGCCTTCCCCACAGACAACAAAGAGAAGTTTCATGGTAATCCTGCCGGCATGGTCTGTTCCCCTGCCTGGTATCCGGCTATCCCTATCCCTCAGTGACGGTTGTCTGTACCGTGGGTTCTTTGGGGGTGTCCGGGATGATGATCCAGGCAATGATATAGAAAATAATGCCGATACCACAGGAGAGGAGGGTGACGACGACCCAGACAAGCCGGATGATGGTGGGATCAACATCGATATGCTCGCCAAGTCCCCCGCAGACCCCGCCAAGCATCCGTTCTTTCCGGGAGCGGTACAACCGTTTCATGTACACAAAATGGCAGTGTAAGGATAAAGAATTCGCGTTTCCCTGAATGACATGGTGTCCCTGATGTTGGCAATCCCTCATCAGGACCCCTCTCCGCTTACCAAGGGCTGTCCCCGGCAGGAATTATACATGGTACGATACAACCGTTCCTGCCCGTTCCGAAGAGGCTTTTAGTCCCCGGCGTGTATGGTTTGTACAGGAAGAGGGCATGACAGGGGATGAAGTAAAAACGGCAACCTTCGGCGCCGGCTGTTTCTGGGGCGTTGAGGCTGCATTCCGCAGGGTACCGGGCGTTACGGCAACGGCAGCCGGGTACATGGGAGGGTCCACAAAGAACCCCGGCTACGAGCAGGTATGCAGCGGCATTACCGGGCATGCTGAGGTCGTGCAGGTCACGTACGACCCGGCCCGGGTGACGTATGACGAACTCTTATCCGTCTTCTGGTCGGTCCATGACCCGACCCAGCTGAACCGGCAGGGACCTGACGTGGGATCGAATTACCGTTCGGTGATTTTCTATCACGATGCCGAGCAGGGGCAAAAAGCCCGGAGATCCAAAGAAGAACTCCAGGTCTCCGGCAGGTTCGGCTTTGGCAGGATCGTCACCGCCATCCAGCCGGCAGCAGAGTTCTGGCGGGCGGAGGAGTATCACCAGCAGTATTTCGAGAAGCATGGGGGAGGAAGCTGCCACATCTGATACGATTTTTTTTGTGGAACCTCCGCCGTGATGATGATATCGAACAGGCATTGAAAACGGATGAAGAAGGATTTCTGGACTAAAGGTCTGATTCAGACTCTTGTTCATGTCCCTGATCAACGAGTCCTGTCATTCATCTGTTCGGATAATGGTTAAAATATCAGTTATTATCTATGCCTACATCGCACTATTCTATAAAAGAACCAGGCCATGGATTAGCTGTTCGCGCTGAGAGGCCATTCGGGCCAGATAAATGAGGGCGTTTTGAACTGGTTCCAAAAAAACCCGGGCACCACCGGTATTTTTCGGCAGGGGTAAGGGTAAAACTTCACTTATAGGTAAACGATGCTATGCCGGACTACCTGACCATCAAAAAAACGGACACTGTGCCCCGCCTCCCCCTTTCGGGTTCGATCGACCTTACCTATCGGTGCAATAACAACTGCCTCCACTGCTGGCTGAGAATCCCGCCGAAGGCAAACGAGAAGCAGGACGAGCTCTCCTTCGATGCGATCTGCCACCTTGTTGACGATGCACGGACAATGGGCTGCCGGGAGTGGTCAATCTCCGGTGGCGAACCCATGCTGCGGCCGGATTTTGCGGAGATCTTTGATTACATAACAAGCAGAGCAAAGACCTACTCGATCAATTCGAACGGGACCCTGATCAC
>ERZ795054.3189-NODE-3189-length-13093-cov-5.635757_pt1 | contig 13093 bp, 12 predicted proteins | sample MGYA00375138_ERZ795054 | MGnify/ENA primary metagenome ERZ795054 (study PRJEB30183, sample SAMN05720215) | anaerobic digester metagenome | isolation source: active sludge of municipal wastewater-treating anaerobic digesters | place: USA | collected 2014-12-23 ...
GGCGTCTGACGGATCGCGGACGCGGCATGAGGTTTGCGAGCTAGGGTGCGGGCCACCGGCCATCCACCATGACGCGTCCGTTGAACCGGGAGGGGTCAAGCACGACATGTTTGATGCGCTCGCGTTTCCAGGTGTAGGTCACGTGGACGAAGCCGTCTTTGGTCAGGATCGCAGCCGGGTACGAGAACTCGCTGTCCGGCTCGTTTTCGAGTTCGCACACGGCTTCCCACATCTTGCCGTCGGTCGAGATGGCGGCGTTCAGGACGCCCCGGCCCTTGTCGGTGTGGTTGTAGATCAGGAGCTGGCGCCCGTCATCGAGCGTCACTCCGTCAATCGCGCTGTTGGGGTTCGGCAGCGAGGTGCGGTCCATCGGACTCCAGGTTTGGCCGTTGTCCCGGGACCAACAGGTCATGACCCGTCCCTGTTTTGACCGGCACAGCAATTGGTAGGTCCCGGATCCATGCCTCAGGATGGTCGGTTGAATCACGGCCACCGTGAACGCCGCATTCAGATACGGGCCGCAGGACCAGATGCCGAAAGGATCCTTCGCCCACTCCATGCGGACCCGCCATCCTTTGTCCTCCGAACTCGAGCCGCACAGCAATGTGCCGTCCGCCATCTCGATCGGTTTGTTCCGAACCGGCCCGACATAGCCTGCGGGCAGGCGACCCGCCTTGACCCAGGTCTTGCCGTTGTCGGTGGACATGCGGACCATGCCCCACCAGGTGGAGGGGCTGGGGCCGACCTTGTAGAAGAGCAGCAACTGGCCGTTCTTGCGCAGGAACAGGACGGGATTCCAGCACGGGTAGCGGCGGAACTCGCGCGGGTCGGTGCCGTTGGCGACTTCCTCGGGTGCGGACCACCCCGTCCCACCTTCGTTGCGTGAGAGCCAGATGCTGACGTCGGGCGCCCCCTCCTCGCTCCCGCCGAACCAGGCGGCCACCAGGCCGTCGGGTGTCTCGACAATCGTCGAGGCGTGACTGCTGGCAAAGGGCGGATTCGGCACAATGATCTCCGAATGGACAATCGCAGGATCCCCCGCGGCAAACGCCTGCGGCCCCATGACCGCGAATCCGACCAGGACTCCCGCGGCCAATCCGGCTGAGACGCATCGATTGAGAAATGAAGACGAGTTCATGTCATGACAAATTATCGGCCACCGACTGCGGTCTATTGTTAGACGCGACGCGCGACCTTTTCAATGCCTAAACACAATCTCCTCGTCGTAATCTCATTCCTTTCTCAGATGCGGCGCTCTGAGTCAGAATCCCGTTCAAGGTTCAAGGTTCCCGCGCGCATTCCGCTCACCTCGTCCTCAATGCGCGCCAGCAGGTGAAATCAGAATCAGAGGAACTGAAGCGAAATGCCGTTCATGAGCCCGCCGGCCACGCGGGCGCGGTCGACGATCCCGGTCAAATGATCGCCAAGATCCTTGACCTTCAGAACGTCCAACGGATCCGCCGGACGCTCATATGCGCGGTTGACGGTCTCCTGGATCAGGGCTTCGGCGCGGTCAGCGACTGTCTGCAGCCTGGGGTAGAGCTGCTTCACCCGGTCGAGGCTCTCGAAACCGCGCAGTTGCCGGACGGTGTCGAGGAGGATCTCGGTCAACTCCTCGATCCAGTTCAGGGCCGGGGCGAAATCGTTGGCGGCGAGGCTGCCGGCGGCCAGGCCGAATCGCTCGGTGAAGCGCTTCGCGGCCAGGGGGATTGCGGCGATCACCTGCGAGAGGGCCTCGATGTCCGGCTTGGGCAGGCTCGTGAGGGTGGCCTGAATCAGATGGGCGCTGATCTCCGAGGCGATCTTGGCGCTGGATTCGAGGGGTTGGACCAGGATGGCTGGCGACTTGCCGCCTTCGTCGAGGAACTGCGCGAGGCGACGCACGCTCTCGCGAGCCTGGCCGGCCTCGGCCTCGAGCAAGTCGTAGAGGCGGCTATCGACCAATTCGGGAACGGGGTGCATACATGTTGAATGTGGCCCTGACCCGAGAAATCTCAAATCTCAAATTTGGAATCTCAAATCTCAAAGCTCCCCTTGTCTTCTCACCTGCGTGTGGTCCTGACTCGATGGGCGCGCAAGCCCTGGCCGGAGTGTTGCCAAATCGTAACACGGGCTCCACAGGGCGGTAACGCTCCGGGCCGAAGCTGGCTCCGATGCAAACAGGCATACGCATTGACTCTCCGGTGATCGGGTGTCGGCCTGGCACCGGGCCGGCCTTGATGGAACTGCCCACAGACCTGCGGCTTTGGGTGGGTGACTGGGGGCTGGTGACGATGGCATTGGACTCGGTGCAAGCAGAGTGGCCGGAGGCCGGAGGTGCGCAGGCGGGGTGCTCAGATCATCTATGCAAGCCGATGATGCTCACCCTGTTGACGTACTGCTACGCGGCGGGCATCTACGCCTCGGAGGACATCGAGTTGGCGCCCGCTCACAGCCCGCAGATCCGTTACATTTGCGCCGGCCAGCATCCGGAGGCGGACACAATCCGTCAGTTTCGGCGCGCGAACCGCGCTCAGATCGAACGAAGTCTCGCTCGAGTTCTGGGTGAGGCTTGGAGGCGCACGATCGGGGAGACAGAGTGGGCGTCGGAGCCGGGGCGCCCGTTGGAAGCGCCTGTGCGGGGCTCGATTCAGCAACTGGTCGGGCACAAGCTCCAGTTGGCTGTGCTCATGGATACCGCGGGCGACGATTAGCGTGCCGCCCGCTCTTCCGGCGCACGATCAAAGACGGCCACATAGGCGCCGTCGACACGATCGCGAAACGGGAGGAGTTCGCGCTCGGTCTGGAGACGCAGTTCGGTATGGCGGGTCAGGAGGGCACGGGCAACCTGTTGGTTCTCCTCGGGTTCGAGGCTGCAGGTGCTATAGACGAGGCGGCCTCCGGGTTTCAATCGGGCTGCCGCGCGGTCCAGCAAATCGATTTGGGCTGCCTTCAAGCGCGGGAGCGCCTCGGGCCGGATCCGCCAACGCAGATCGATGCGTCGCCGCATGACGCCTGTGTTGGAGCAAGGGGCATCGACCAGGATGCGGTCGAAATCGACGGGCAGCGGATCGGTTGTCAGGCAGGTCTGGACGCATGTGATCCCCAGCCGCTTGCAGTTGTCGTGCAGGAGCCCAAGCCGGGCGTCGGAGGCGTCCTGGGCCACGATCCGGCCTTGATTTGCCATGCGCTGAGCAATGTAGGTGGTCTTGCCTCCGGGTGCTGCGCAGGCGTCCAGAACGGCATCGCCGGGCTGGGGGTCGAGGGCATGGACGGCCAGCAGGGTGCTCGGGTCCTGGAGATAGAACCAACCGTCCTGGAATGTGCCCAGCCTGGTGAGGGGCGGATGGGTCTTGAGTTGGAAGACCAGGGTCTCGGGAATCCAATCCCAGCGTCCGAAATCGTACTCGACATCCTCCTCTCGCCAGCGATCCAGCAGGCGGCCCGGATCGGTCTTGAGAGCATTGGCGCGCGCAAACGTGTGGGCCGGGGCGTTGTTCCAGGCCAGCAGCGCAACCGTCGGTTCGAGGCCCCACCGCGCCTGCCAGCGGTCGATGAGCCAGGCGGGATGGGACCATCCGACCGCGGGTTGGGCTTGTTTCAGCGCTTCGAGCTGGAGCCGTGTCGACTCCCTCGCGCGGGCGTAGCCGCGGAGGAGGGCGTTGACGAAGCCGGTTTGGGCGCCCAGGCCGTGTTGGCGGGCGAGGTTGACGGTTTCATTGACCGTGGCGTGGTCGGGGATGCGGTCGAGCCAGAAGATCTGGTAGAGGCCGAGGCGGAGGAGCACCCGGAGATCGGGCTTCTGTTTGCGTCCCCGGGTCTTCTGATCGATGAGCCAGTCGAGGGCCGCCTGCCAGCGGACGACGCCGCAGACCAGCTCATGGACGAGCGCGCGGTCGCGCGGGTGGAGAGAGGCGCGTTCGAGGGCGATGTGGAGCAGGTCCTCGACCCACGCGGGGCCGGCGGCATGCTGCCACAGGATGCGGCAGGCAATTTCTCTTGGTTTTTGGGCCGTCACTTCGCAATAATGTACGTCGCTTGCGAGTGTAAGCGACAGATGGCCTCATATGAGAGAAGAATTTGAAAAGCTCGTGGCGGCGGGAAAGATTGGACGCCAGCATGTGGAGACGCTGGTCACCCTCGCCGCCTCTGGTTTCTGCGTGCATCGCAGTTGGGGTTTCGGCCAGATCAAGCAGATCGACACGGTGTTTGGCCGATTCAACATCGATTTCCAGGCCAAACCCGACCACTCGATGGATCTGGCGTTTGCCGCCGAGTCGCTCAAGGCCATCCCTCCAGACCACATCCTTGCCCGGAAGGCGACGGACATTGCCGGACTGCGCCACATGGCTGCGCTGCATCACCTGGATCTGATCCGGCTCGTGTTGCAGAGCTATGGGGGGCGGGCGACGGCGGACCAGATCCAGCGGGTGCTGACGCCCGATGTGATCGCCTCGGACTGGAAGAAGTGGTGGGAGGCCGCGAAGCGCGAAATGAAGAAGAGCGGCCATTTTCAGATCCCGCTCAAGAAGAACGAGCCGATCGTGTTTCAGGTCCAGGAGGTTTCACTGAAGGAGCGGTTGATGGGTGAGTTCAAGGCTGCCAAGGGGTTGAAGGCCCGGCTGACTGTGGCTTCGGAGATCCTGCACAACCTGGACGACCTGACGGATCGCGAGACGGCCATCGCGGACGCCATTGCCGCGCTGAACGCCGAAATCCAGTCCCATCAGCGGACCATGCCGGCCCTTGCGCTGGAGGCGGTTTTCATGCGCGACGACCTGCGCGCGGGCGCCGGCCTGGCGCGCGGGGAGGGCGAGTTGAGCGACCAGGACCTGTGGGCCCAGATCGAGCATCCCGGGCGCGTGCTCGAGCAGGTTGCGTCGGCCAAGCACAAGCGCGCGCTGCAATCCTTTCGCGAGGCTCACCCGGCCCTGTGGGCGGACCATGTGTTGGGTTTCATGAACTCCGTTGGGGCGAAGCTCTGCACCGAATGCGGCAGGCTTCTGATCGAGCACGATCGCCTGGACGCGCTGAAGAGCGCCCTGGCCCGCCTGATCAGCCAGCATACCGCGAGCAGCGAACTCCTCCTCTGGCTTGCGAAGGAACGCTCCGACGCCTTTGCGGACATTCTGGGTCCGGAGGTGTTCCGCGCCATGCTCAGCGCCATCGAGCGCGACCAGTTCAACGAGAAGAAATCCAACCGGTTGCGCGACTACATCCTGGATGACCAGGACCTGCTGGTCGAGTTGATCGAGAGCGCCGACATCGAGTTGATCAAGGATCTCACGCGGACGCTGCAGCTTTCGCCCAGCTTCGACGACATGGACAAACGGTCGTTGCTGGCGCGCATCGTCAAGCATTCGCCGGTTGTCCAGTCGATGATCACCGGCGACCACAGCAGACAGGACACCTCGCTGGTGGTCTCGTGGGAGAGCCTGGAACGGCGCAAGCAGGAGTACGACGAGCTGGTCCAGAAGAAGATCCCCGCCAATTCGCGCGACATCGCCATCGCCCGAAGCTACGGCGACCTCAGCGAGAATCACGAGTACAAGGCCGCCAAGGAACTCCACCGCCTTCTCATGCGCCGCAAGGCCGAACTCGAAAGCCAGCTTGTCCGAGCCCGCGGCACCGACTTCGCCAACCCGCGCACTGATGTTGTCAGCATCGGAACCCGCGTCGAGGTCACCGAGGCCGGCACGGGACGCCGGGAGACTTTTCTGATCCTGGGCGCATGGGATTTCGATCCCGTCAAGCACATCATTTCTTACCTGAGTCCGATTGCTCAATCGATGCTGAACCGGAAGGTCGGCGACGAGATCGAGTTCGAACTCGATGGGCACAAGAGCCGCTACCGCATCGAGTCGCTGACCCTCCCCGAGGCACCCGCCGCGGTGCTCGCGGAGGCTCCGGCCGACGACGCCGCGGAGCCCGGCCAGCCCGGCCAGCCCGCGGCCAAACCCGCGGCCGAACCCGAACCCGGCCCCGAAAGCGCAGCCCCTGGCCGCGAGGATGCTTTGGCCGGGGCTTCCGCCGACCCCGCCGCCGAACCGACGGACCCGGCTTTGGCGGCTCAGTCAGGTCAGAGCCCGGATCGATAACTCCGCGAAGCCTTATGAGATATCCGGGCTGGGCCCCGCGCATGTGGCGATCGAGTCCGGTCAGGCGCTCCTGCGCCTCAGGTCTTTCACTCATGACGCTTGTCCTGTCCTCTCTGCTGGTCCTGCCCTGGCTTGCGTCCGTATGTCTGGGCGCAGCCGATTTCTCGTCCGCGGCCCGCGCTTACAGGCGGCAGTTGGGCGAGAAGGTGATGCCCTACTGGTACGACACGGCGGTCGATTGGCAGCGCGGCGGCTATGTGTTGTCGGATGATGCGGCCAAGCCCGCGTCGCCCGCGCGGGAGAAGCAGATCGTGACCCAGGCCCGCATGGTCTGGGGATTCGCCCACGCCCATCGAAAGGGCTATCGGAGCGACACGCGGGATTACCTGAAGGCGGCCGGGCACGGTTACCGTTTCTTGCTCGATCGTTTTCTGGATCGCGAGCATGGCGGCTACTATTGGAAGACCGATCTGGATGGGAAGCCGGTCAATGACCGGAAGTACCTGTACGGCGAGTCGTTTGTGATGTACGCCCTGGTTGAATATGCCCGCGCGAGCGGCGATCCCGGTCCGCTGCGACACGCCCTGGATCTGTTTCGGACCATCCAGCGGCATTGCCACGATGCGACTCACGGCGGCTGGGGCGAGCATTACGAGCGGGACTGGCGGTTCATTGCACGACAGGACGATCGCATCGAGGTCGAGGTCGCCGGGCTCAAGAGCGCCAACGCGCATCTGCACTGGATGGAAGCGCTGGCCGAGTTGTGCGAGGCGACGCGCGACGATGATGTGCGGCGGTCCCTTGCCGAGGCGTTGCGGCTCAACGCGACGCACTTCTATCCGTCCGAGGCGGGAAAGGCCTGTTTTCATCGGAATCCGGACTGGTCGTTTGTGACGGATGCCCGGAGCGCGGGTCTTTCGTACGGCCACAATGTCGAGTTCGCGTGGCTGATGATTCGCGCCGAGGAAGTGCTCGAGCGCGAGCGCTCGTGGCCGCATTTTGCGGCCATCCTCGAACACGCTCTCGAACACGGCTACGATCGCGTCCGCGGCGGGCTCTACAACCGCGGCGTCGGCGACCAACCCGCCCATGACACCGACAAGGTGTGGTGGAGCCAGTCTGAGATGATGGCGGCCCTGACCGACGGCTTGCGGCATGCGCCCAATCCGGACTACGCGACCGCTCTGGAGCGGCTGGTGGGGTTTCTCGACACCCATCAGATTCGGCCCGAAGACGGGATTTGGCTCGACACCGTGAGCGCCGAGGGCAAGCCCAAGAGCACGGCCAAGGCCCACAATTGGAAGGCGAACTACCACGATGTCCGCGCCCTCGTGAAGTTCATCGAGGCGTTCGAACGACCTGCGCCGTGAGTCAACGATGGGCGTCGCCTTCCTGCAAGAGACGCAAGCCGTATGATCAGGATCGCTCTGAGCGGGGTCTCGATGGCCTGGCTCCTGATTTCGGCGTCAGCGCAGACCCTCTACGACGGCGCGCTGCGCACCCTGCCTGCCGAACAAGACTGGGCGTTCCTCGCTTTTCCAGGCGGAGCGGTCCAGGCGCTGGGCGATGACGCGGTCTGTCTTGATACCTGGAGCAGCGCGCTCGAGCAGGCCGGATACGGGCGCACGACACCCGTCGCGCTGGACCGGAGCGCGGGGGTGACGGTGCTGTTTACCGCGCGGGTCGACCAGGAATCGCACGGCGGTCCCGACCGCGCCGGATTCTCCGTGATCGTGCTGGGGCACGACCAGCGCGGGATCGAGTTGGGTTTCTGGACCAACGCGGTCTTTGCCCAGTCCGATCTGCCGCTCTTCACCCGCGCGGAAGACGCTGGGTTCGACACCCGAACAGGCTTCGTCGATTATGCGCTGACCCTCCGGCCCGATCGCTATCAACTCCGGGCAAACGGCGCGCCGGTTCTCGAAGGCCCGGCGCGCGATTACACGGCCTTCTCCGGCGCGATCGATCCGTACGAGACGCCCGACTTCGTCTTTCTTGGCGACGACACCACGTCGGCACGAGCGGTCGTCTGGATTCGCCGTGTGGTTCTCGTGCCGGCGCCGCTCCTGCGCATTTCCGCCGACGGCACGGTGACCTGGGCGGGCGTTGCCGACGTTCCCTACACAATCGAGACCAGCGCCGATCTGGCGGTTTGGACTCGATTGGCGTCAGTCACTTCAACCACAGGCCTTTGCACGCACACCGTGGCCCCGGGCACTGACGCGCGTTTCTTGCGTGTGGCGGGGCCGTGAGCGCCGGCGACTCGATGGTGTCAGTCGGTTCCGGAGGGGCGGAGCGATGGATCGCGCGGAGCGGGCTGACCGTTGAGGCAAGCGGCCTCAATCCGAAACGGACGCCGCGCTGTCGGGCTGCTGGCCCAGGAACCGAAGGGCGGCGGATGCGGCTTGGCTCTCGGCTTCCTTCTTGCTTTTGCCGAGGCCGCGACCCAATTCCACGCCGCGATGATAGACCGCGCACTCGAACTCGATGTTGTGGTCCGGGCCCGAGGTGCGTTCGATGCGGTATTGCGGCGGCGTCTCGGCGCCCGTCTGGAGCATTTCCTGAAGTTCGCCCTTGGGGTTGTCGGCGTGCAACGGACCGGAGAGCATGTCGAGCGTGGGGGCGAGGCGTCGCAGGACGAACTCCTCCGCAACGGCGTAGCCTCCATCGATGAAGAGCGCGCCCAGCAGGGCTTCGAAGGCGTCCGCCAAGGTCGAGAGCCGCTCGCGTCCCCCCTGCAGTTCCTCGCCGCGTCCCAGTGTCAGGTACCGGCCCAGCGCCATCTGTCGGCCCTGCTCCGCCAGGGAACGGCGGTTGACGAGCCGGGCGCGGGCTTTGGTCAGGTCCCCTTCGGCGGCATCCGGGTGTCGGGCATAGAGGGCGCGGCTGAGGACCAGTTGGAGAACGGCATCGCCGAGGAATTCGAGGCGTTGGTTGGTTTCGTCGGTTTGATCCAGTTCGTAGGCGACCGACGGATGCGTGAGGGCAGTACGCAGCAGCCGTTCATCCCGAAACGTGTATTGAATCTCGTCCTGCAACCGGGCCAGATCACTCATGGTTCTGAGGCTCGGCCGGGCTCGAAGCCGGGCTCGAAGCCGGGCTCGAAGCCGGGTCTTCGCTTGGCGCAACGGGCTCCTCCCGGGGCGGCTCGGGCGCGCTGGGCGGCGGGGGTTCCAGTCCGTGTTCGAGCAGGCGGGCGACGTCGCGCTGGACGGCTTCCAATTGGTCGAGCTGGAGTTTGGGATCGGAGATGGTGAAGACCTCGCCTGTCTTTGAATGCTCATAGATGAGGAGGCGACGGTCCTGTTCGGTCGTCTGGCTCTTCATTTTGAGCAGGCGTTTGCGTTCGAGCATGGCGGCCAGGATGAAGCAGGCCGGGGCGTGCTCGGGCGCATTGAGTTCGAGGAGCTTGCGCAGGAGGGTTTCGGCGGTTTCCCGCCGGATGGGCTCGGGCGCCGGCTGCGGGGCGGAGTAGTGGCTTTTCCAGTACGAGACAAAGCCGCGCTGATGGTTGGCGCCTTCGGCGTAGTGCCCGGCCCAGCACGATTCGCAGACGTCAACGCGGAGGTAGGCGTTGCGTTCGTCGCGCAAGAGGGTGTGCAGCGTTTCCTTATTCCGAAATGCGCGGCCGCATGCTTGGCACTGATGCGATCGGGCCTGGATGCTCCATTCCATGAGAGTGTGGCGGGACGCGGCGTCAATGCTGCGTGATCCAGACCAGGGCAGCCATGGCGGCCAGCCCGGCGAGGACGGCGAGCATGATCTTGATCCAGCTCTTCGGGAAGTGTCCGGCGATGGCGCCGGTGTAGCCGTTGACCATGACTTGAAACACCCTGGCCCCGTAGGTGTAGGTCAAGAGCCAGAGCGGAACCAGGATGTGTTTGAAGGTCTGGCTCGAGTAGTCGGCGCGGACCTCGAGGTTGCGATGCGTATCGCCGGGGACCTGGGCGGCACAGAGCTGCCTGACAGCCGCATCCATGCGTTCGCGGGCGTGTTGGGCCGCGGGGACGAGGTCGATCTGGTAGCGCTCGACCACCCAGCCCGAGAGGAACCCGGCGTCGTAACGGACCAGTTCTTTCGTGGGAAAGGGCTCGATCCGGCGGAGCAGGTCGGCCTGGACGCCGCGCGAGGCCCCGACAAGCTCGTCGTCGAAGAAGTGGTCGAGGGCTCCCGCGCTGGCCTGCCACCGGATCTTGCGGACTTGCCGCGTCTTCATCTGGCCGTTCGCATCGCGGTAGCTTTCGGTCACGTAGTAGTAATAACCGGATTCCGCCGTCCAGTCCGCATGCACCTGGGCGTCGAAGGTCCAATACGGGATGTAGAGTCCCTTGACCGTGTCGGTGAGGGCGCCGGACTTGAGCCTGTTCGGGGCGAACCACCGGTTTGCGTACCATTTCCGGACGCTCTCGCGCACCTGGGCCTCGCTGACCTTCATCGGGAGGAGCCCCTCGGGCCGGAATGACTCCTTGATTTCCTGGTAGGGGACCAGGGCCGAAGATCCGCAGAAGTCGCAGCGCTGGCCGACACGCTCGGGATCGAACACCGAGATGGCCTGGCAACTCTGGCACCGGACGCTGGTCTTGGGCGCCTGCCAACCGCGGCGATCCTGCGGGATCGCCCGCAGGGCGGCTACAAGGTCGTTTTCCTGAATCACCTCCTCGCCAGAGGGCGAGACCTCGATCTTCGCCGGCGAGGTCGTGCCGCAGAATGCGCAGATCAAGGCCTGCTTGGCCGGATTCCATACGGCCTCTCCCCCGCAGGCCGGACAGGAGAACTTCGATCGGGCCTCTGCCTCAACCATGGTGCGAATCCCTCAAATGTGGAGCGGGCTGATGCGCGCCTTCCTAAGACTTCAGGAACTCATCGACTGCGGCACGGGGGATCCGCCAGGTGGCGCCGATCTTCTTGCCCTTCAGGGACCCATCGCCCAGGGCGGTGAGGACGTCGGCCTCGCTGACCCCCAGCAACGTGGCGGCGTCGGCCGGGCTGAGCAGATCGGGCAGGGGCGCGCCGACTGGCGGCGCCGCCGGGGCTCCGGCGCCGGCGATCGGGGGCGTGGTTTGGGCCATGACACCGCCGGTTTGCTGCATCATTTGCTGGGCCATGGCCATGCCGACGGCGAACTGTGCGGCCATGCCGCCGGCGCCACCGCCGCCTTCGCCTTTGGCCATGCCTTCGGCCATCTGGAGCTTGACGTAGTCGTTGAGGTTGCCGATGGCGGCCATGCTCGACCGTTTGTCGATGGCCTGTTCCACCTCGGGCGGGACCGAGACGTTCTCGACGATGAAACTGGGCATCTCGAGTCCGTACTTCTCGGCCAGGACGGGGTTGATGAGGGGCAGGAGAGCCTCGCCCAGCTCGGAGTAGCGCGTGGCCACATCGAGCACGGGCACCTTGGCGCTCGCGAGGGCGTCGGAGAAGACACTCACCAGCCGCGAACGCATGGCGTCGGCGAATTCATCCAACCGGAAATGCGCGTCGGTGCCGGCGACCTCCTTGAGGAACAACTTGGGCTCGATCACCCGGAAATCGTAGGTGCCGAACGCGCGCACGCGCACGATGCCGAAGTCGGCGTCACGCATCATGACCGGATTGGATGTGCCCCATTTGTTGCCGGTGAACAGGCGGGTCGTGACGAAATAAACGTCGGCCTTGAATGGGGACTCGAAGCCGTATTTCCATCCCTTGAGCGTCGAGAGAATGGGGATGTTGTCCGTGGTGAGGGAGTGTTTGCCCGGCCCGAACGTGTCTCCGAACTGGCCCAGATAGACAAACTGAGCCACCTGGGATTCCCGCACGATGAGTTGCGCCCCGCGCTTGATTTCCTTGTCCTCGTCCGGGAACCGCCAGGAAACCGTGTCGCGCGAATCATCCTGCCACTGGATGATGTCGAGCAGTTGCGTTTTCAGATAATCCATGAGTCCCATTGTGAATCCTTTCGATCGTGCGCCATGAACCGACTCGCCAAATTCATAGCCGGAACGCGCGGCATGAGAAGTAAAATATCCGCAGGTTTGTGTAAGCCCGGCGCCAATGCGTGAGGGCAAAGAGGCTGGGCGGGGGACGGGCGCAGGAGAGGCGGGCAGGCCTCAATCGGCCCGCCCGCCCGCGGACGTGCTCTCAACTCAGCGCACGTCGGCTGTCTTCGCCGCGGCCGAACGCGGCTTGCGTTTCGGTGTCGTGGCCTTCTGCTCTTCCTCGGTCTTCGGTCCGAAGCGCACCTTCAGGACGACGACGGTGCCGTTGCTCTGCTTTTCGACAAGGCCGCCGACCTCGTCGCCGACAACCGCCTCGGCCAGCGTTGCCGGCTTGCCCTGCCGTATGATCTCGGTCTGCGCCGTGGTCTTGAAGACCCGGTCCTTCTCGGCGCCGACCAGCGTGAACGTGTGGCCCGCGGCGTCGACGGCCTTGAGTTTGCCGCGGATCGGATACCGGCTGGTCTTGACGGTCGCCGCGGGGGCCGTGGCGCCCGCGCCGTCCTTCATTTGGGCCGCGGGGGCCCCGGTTTGGCGGTCGGCAGCCCGGGCCGCCGGGGTGAGATCGAACCACTGGACGCCCAGCACCGCGAGTGTGGCCGCGGCGCCGGCGATCAGTTTGTTCGTGAGTGATACACGCATGGTTTCCTCCTTGTTGGGTTGGACGACGGATTGGCGGCCGGACAAGCCAGGCCGGGGAACGACGCGATCGGTTCTCCGGGGCTTGGATCCCGAGGCGCGACATAGGCGCTCGGGATCGTGAACGCAATTCGTCCTGCCTTTTGGGTGAACCATCCCTCCTCCAACTTGGCACAGAAGATAATCGTCCTTTGGAAAAATGCAAGCGACCCCCTTTACCCGCGTGCTGCATGAGGTCGACGACGACCAGGTGGAAAGCCGACTGCACCACTGCCTGGACATCACGCTGCGGGAAGATCAAAGCCGCGTGCGGACTCCCGGCGCCGCACGGGTCTTGGGGACGATTCGACGCGTGGTGGTCAGCTTGGCCAACGCGGCGGTGAATCGAGCGCGCCAGAAGAA
>ERZ795054.3194-NODE-3194-length-13080-cov-22.494818_pt1 | contig 13080 bp, 10 predicted proteins | sample MGYA00375138_ERZ795054 | MGnify/ENA primary metagenome ERZ795054 (study PRJEB30183, sample SAMN05720215) | anaerobic digester metagenome | isolation source: active sludge of municipal wastewater-treating anaerobic digesters | place: USA | collected 2014-12-23 ...
GGCGTGATCCGAGGCGGAAAGGATACCCGCGGCTGCCAAAGAAAACGGGCCGCAGTGCGGCCCGTGGCTGGTGAGCTGGCGCGCTCAGCGGCGGCGCCGCCGCAGCGCGGGCACCAGGGCGAGCAGGCCCAAGCCGGCCAGCGCCAGCGCCGAGGGCTCGGGCACGGTGGCGTCGGGCACGAACACCGAGATGGGCGTCATGCTGCCGGTGAAGCGGCCGCGGCCGGCGAAGGTCAGTTGCGTGACGAAGGCGGCCGGATCGTCCGGGTTGAGCGCTGCGCTGGTCTCGATGCCGCGCACCCCGAACTTGCTCACCCCGCCGGCGAAGCCGTTAGCGATGAAGTCGAACACCACGCCGCCGGCCAGATCGAACTCCAACTCGCCCACGATCAGCTTGTACAGGCTGTCGCCAATGCCGATGGGCAGCGACACCGAGGCGAAGTTGGGATCGCCGTCGCCGGTGGTGTAGTCGTAGCCGATGGCCACGAAGGGGTCGATGAAGATCGGCGTGTCGGGCACCACCGCGACGTCGAAGGTGTAGCCGCCGTCGACCGTGGTGCCGGTGGGCAGTTCGGAGGGCGCGGCCATGAAGCCGAAGACGTTGCCAAGTTCGTCGTTGAACAGGCCCACCACCTGGCCAAGGTTGTTGATCCCTTGGCCGTAGATGTTGGTCACCGTGCGCCCACCGATGCTGGTCGGGGCCAGCCACTCGTAGCCGCTCGAGTTGGCGACGTAGGCCTTGCTGCGCAAGTAGTCCCCCGCCGTGTCGAACTCATCCACGAAGCCGGTGATCAGCCCAGTGTCGTTGATGCCACGCGCACGGGTGCGCAAGCCGCCGACCTGGAACAGATCGTAGGTGTCGGTCGTGGGGTTGTAGAGGAAGCCGCTTTGCGTCGGCCCGGTGCCTGGTCCGGTGAGGCGCGTGCTGCCGACGATCTGACCGGCCGCGTTCATGCCCTGGGCGATATCGAAGACGTTGGTGGCCGCGCCACGCGGCGTCATAGCGGTAAAAATGCCGGAAGTGGGGTTGTAGCTAAAGGCCTCGAGGGCGCCCGAGGTAGCGGTGCTGTAGCCGGTGATGATGCCGGAGGGTCCGATGGCACGGAAGTTCGTGTCGACGTAGCCAGCGCGGCTGACGGTGGTCATGACGCCACCGCTGTAGATCAATCCCTCTGAGGGCCCATCAGCGAGCCTGGACGCCGAACCTACCGCTACGCCCGCGTCATTGATGCCGAGAAACCCGAAGCTCGAATACCCGGCCGGGCCGGCGGGCTTGATGAAGCTGCCGCCCGAGTAGATGAAGGCGTAGTTGTCGGTCGCGCCCGAGGCGTAGCCGACCACCTGGCCGCTGTTGTTGATGCCGCGCACGTCGGAGAGGACCGCGCCCGGCACCTCGAACAGCGTGAACACGTATTCCGCGCGCGCCGCGGCGCTGGACGCCGCCAGCAGCACGCCCAGTCCCAGCACCCGCCAAGCCGTAGCCACTTTCCGCTCCATCTCGCCCTCCCCCGGGAATACCCGGCGCCGTAGTGGGGCGAGACGAGCAAGAGGCGTGCCCACATCGCGCAAGTCCTTGCCGCGAAACGAAATGCCCCGAAAGAGGTAGTCCCGCTGCGCGCCCGAGTGTCAGATTTTTCGACACCCACTTCGGAAGCGGCTCGAGCCTAGCCAGGCGGGCGTAGCGCTGGGCAGCGCCTGCATGCCGGTGGCGGCCGGACCGGCGGACAGCTGCGCTGCGCGCTACTGCGCCACCGGCACCGCTTCGCGCGCCAGGATCTGCGCCATGCGCTGCGCCCAGTCGCGCGCGGCAGCGCGGTCAGGCAGCGAGCCGACCAGCACGCGGTAGCGCTCGCCCTCGCGCTCGACGCGCGGCGTGCGCGCGCCTTCGGGCAGATCCTCGGCCACCACCGCGAGCACCACGCCGGCGTGGGCGGCCAGCGCCTGGGCGTTGGCGAGCTGCGAGAACACGCCAAGCTGCACCGACCAGCGCCCCTTCGGTGCGGCGGCACCGGCAGGCGCCAGCGCGGCGGGCGGCGGCACCGGCGGCAGCGGGTCGATCGAGGCCATCTGGGCGGCACCCGCGGGCAGGGCCTCGGCGGGTGCGGGCACGATTGGCGCGGCCGCCGCCAGCGTCGGCTCGCCGCGCCGCCAGGTGCCCGAGGCGATCTGCGCCATGGTGATGCGCTCGACCTCGACCTCGGCGGTGCCGCGGCCCGAGTAACCGAGCCGGGTGGCGGCGGCGTACGAGAGGTCGATGATCCGGTCGTTGAGGAAGGGGCCGCGGTCGTTGACGCGCACGATCACGCTGCGGCCATTGGCGAGGTTGGTCACCCGCGCGTAGCTGGGCAGCTCCATGGTGGGGTGCGCGGCGGTCATGCCCAGCATGTCGTAGATCTCGCCGCTGGCGGTGCGGTTGCCGTGGAACTGGCGCCCGTACCACGAGGCGTGGCCGCGCTGCTTCATCGGCTGGTCGCCGGTCACCGGGGTGTAAGTGCGGCCGAGCGCGGTGTAGGGCCGGTTGGCGTAGCGGTGAGGCGGCTCGGCGCGCGGCTCGGCATCGGGCACGGCGGCGAGGTCGACGCCCACCTCCAGCGGCGGCCCGTCGTTCTGGTAGTAGCCGCCGCCCTTGCTCGCCGCCGGGGCGGCGGGTGCAGCGGGTGCGGCAGCGGCAGGAGCGGGCTTGCGCGGCGCGCTGCCGCAGGCGGCCAGCAGCGTGAGCACCGCGCCGGCCAGAACGAGGCGCGCGGACATGCGCCTAGCTTTGCACCAGCTTGCGGTGCGAGGCAATGCTCATGAGGATGCCGCAGGCCATGCCGAGCGTGAGCAGCGCGGTGCCGCCGTAGCTCATGAAGGGCAGGGGCACGCCCACCACCGGCAGGATGCCGCTGACCATGCCCATGTTCACGAAGGCGTAGGTGAAGAAGATCATGGCCAGCGCCGCCGCCAGCAGGCGCGCGAACATGGTGGGCGCGTTCACCGCGATGCCGAAGGCGCGCACCACGAGCGCGCCGTAGAGCACGATCAGGAAGAGGTTGCCCACCAGGCCGAACTCCTCGGAATAGACCGCGAAGATGAAGTCGCTGGTGCGCTCGGGAATGAATTCGAGGTGGGTCTGCGTGCCCTGCATCCAGCCCTTGCCCAGCAGGCCGCCCGAGCCGATGGCGATCATCGCCTGCAGGGTATGGAAGCCTTTGCCCAGCGGGTCGTTGCTGGGGTCGATGAGCGTCATCACCCGCTCGCGCTGGTAGTCGTGCATCAGGGTCCAGGCCACCGGCAGCATGGCCAGCCCCGTCACCACCAGCAGGATCAGCCACTTCCACGGCAGCCCGGCGAAGAAGATCACGTAGCAGCCGGCCGCCGCCACCAGCAGCGCGGTGCCGAGGTCGGGCTGCTTCACGATCAGGGCCACGGGCACGGCCAGGATCAGCCCCGCCAGCAGAAAGTCGGGCGCGCGCAACTGGCCCTCGCGCTTGTGGAAGTACCAGGCGAGCATCAGCGGCAGGCCGAGCTTCATGATCTCGGACGGCTGGATGCGGCCCACGCCGATATCCAGCCAGCGCGTGGCGCCCTTGACCGTCACGCCCTTGAGTTCGGTGGCCACCAGCAGCAGCACCCCCAGCACATAGACCGGCAGCGCGAGCCGCATCAGCCACTGCGGCTTGAGGTTGGCGAACACGAACATCACGCCCAGCGCCACGGCGAAGTTGCGTGCCTGGTCGGTGATGCGCCAGGGGAAGTCGTAGCCCGCGCTCGAGATCGTGACCATGCCGGTGAGCGCCAGCATGGCCACGATGGTGAGCAGGGGGATGTCGAGCGAGGTGAACCAGGGCTTCACCCACAGCAGCACGCGGCGCGCGGGGCTCAGTTCGTTCATGGCGCTGCCTTCGGCGCGGCAGCGTCGGTGACCTGGGGCGTGGCGCGGCCGCTGGTCATGGCGAGCACGTTCTCGTCGCTCTCGTCGTCGTCGCGATCGGAGCCGCGCGGCGGCAGGGCGGGCTTGTCGGGCACGATGCCCAGCAGCCAGTAGTCGATCGCCTGGCGCGCGATGGGCGCGGCGGCGCGCGCGCCGAAGCCGCCGTTCTCGACGATCACCGCGAGAGCAATCTTGGGATCCTCGGCGGGCGCGAAGGCGATGTAGAGCGAATGGTCGCGGTGGCGCTCCTTCATGCGCGACTCGACGTACTTCTCGTTTTGCTTGATGCCCACCACCTGCGCGGTGCCGGTCTTGCCGGCCACGCGGTAGGGCGCGCCGGCGAACACGACGCGCCCCGTGCCGCTCACGTTGACGCCGACCATGGCCTCGGTGACGAGGGCGAGGTGCTCGGGCTTGACCGGGATGCGGTAGCTCTCGGCCGGCACGGTGAGGCGGCGCTCGCCGGTGGAGGGGTCCTCGATCGACTTGACCAGGTGGGGCTTCATCACCACGCCGCCGTTGGCGAGGTTGGCGGTGGCGTGGGCAAGCTGCAGCAAGGTGAAGGCGTTGTAGCCCTGGCCGATCCCGATCGAGATGGTCTCGCCCGGGAACCACTTCTGCTTGAAGCGCTTCTCCTTCCACTCGGTCGAGGGCAGGATGCCGCGCTGCTCGCCCTCGACGTCGATACCGGTGATCTGGCCGAAGCCCCAGGGCTTCATGGTGTCGTGGATCAGGTTCACGCCCATCTCGTTGGCGAGCGAGTAGTAGTACACGTCGCTCGACACGACGATCGAGCGATGCATGTTCACCGGGCCGTTGGGCACCTTGGCGCTGTCGCGGAAGCGGTGGTTGCCGAACACGAACACGCCGTTGTCCTGGATCACCGTGTCGGCGCCGCGCTTGCCGCTGGCCAGCGCACCCAGCGCGAGGAAGGGCTTGTAGGTCGAGCCGATCGGGTAGGTGCCGCGCAGCGCGCGGTTGAGCAGCGGCTTGTCGGGATCGTGGTTGAGCTCGTCCCAGTTCTTCGGGTCGATGCCCTCGACGAACAGGTTGGGGTCGAAGCCCGGCTTGCTCACGAAGGCGAGCACGTCGCCGGTCCTGGGCTCGATGGCGATGAGCGCGCCGCGCCGGTCGCCGAACGCGCGCTCGACGATCTCCTGCAGCTTGATGTCGATCGACAGCACGAGGTTGTTGCCCGGCGTGGCGGGGCTGTTCGACAGCCGCCGCACGGCGCGGCCGCCGGCGGTGGTCTCGACCTCCTCGTAGCCGGTGGTGCCGTGCAGCTCGCCCTCGTAGCTCTGCTCCACGCCCACCTTGCCGATGTACTGCGTGCCGTTGTAGTCGGAGGCGTCGGGCAGCTTGTCGATGCGCTCCTGGTCGCGCTGCGAGATGCGGCCGATGTAGCCGATCATGTGCGCGCCGGTCTCGCCCAGCGGGTAGTGACGGAACAGCCGGGCGCGCAGCTCCACGCCAGGAAAGCGCCAGCGCTGCGCCGAGAAGCGCGCCACCTCGTCATCGCTCAGGCGGGTGCGGATCGGGATCGAATCGAAGCGGCGCGTCTCTTCGCGCAGCTTCTTGAAGCGGCGCTTGTCGCGCGGCTGGATGTCGACGAGCTTGCCCAGCTCCTCGATGGTGGCGTCGAGGTCCTCGACCTTGCTGGGCGTGATCTCGAGCGTGTAGGCCGAGTAGTTCTTGGCGATCACCACGCCGTTGCGGTCCTTGATCAGGCCGCGGTTGGGCACGATGGGCAGCACCGCGACGCGGTTGCTCTCGGCCTGCGCGAGGTAGTCCTGGTGCCGGACCACCTGCAGCCACACGAAGCGCGCGACCAGCAGTCCGAGGCACACGAGCACCAGCACGCCCGCCACGAGGACGCGGGCGCGGAACTGGAAGACCTCGATCTCGGGATTGCGCAGTTGGGTCATGCAAGACGATGCGGGAGCGCGCGGAAGCGCCAGGTCGCGGCGCAGGGCTCGTGGGGCGGCGGCTGCCGCCGGCTGGCGGGCGCACCCTCGCCGGGGCAGCGCTGCTGAGTGCGGATTATAGGTGCCGGGGGTGCGTCGGCCGACTCGCACAAGCCCGGTAGGCGGGCGGTGGCGGCCGCGCGGCGGCGCAGGGGATCAGAGCGGCCGGGTCTCGTCGCGGTCCTGGGGGCGGCGCTGGGGCGCGAGCAGCAGCCAGCTCCACAGCGGCCACAGCACGGTGTCGACCACCGTGTCGCCAAAGAAGGTCCAGCCCGGCCAGGTGCCGCCGACCCACAGTCGGACCACCAGCATCACGCACTGCGCGAGCAGGAACAGCGGCGCCACGTGCAGGGTCTGCGCGCCCAGCGGGAACCACAGGATGCGCCGGTGCAGGGTGATCGCACCGTAGGACAGCAGGGTGTAGGCGAGCGCGTGCTCGCCGAACAGCGAGCCGGCGTGCACATCCATCAGCAGCCCGAAGACGAAGGCCGCGCCCATGCCCACCTTGCGCGGCTGGTGCACGTTCCAGAACACCAGGCTCAGCGCCAGGAAGTCGGGCACGAAGCCGGCGCGCCCCCAGGGCAGCAGGTTGAGCAGCAGCGCCAGCACCAGCGTGAACCAGATCCACAGCGGGTTCACCGGACGCAGGATGTACTCGCGCATCGGCCGGCCCGCACCCTGCGGGGCGGACTTGCGCAAGGCGAAGGTGTCGCCCAGCCGGCCGAACAGGCCGCGGCGCCGGCTCACTTGCGCGTCCCCTTGCGCTCGGGCTTGGGGGCCTCGGGCGGCGGTGGGGCGGGCCGCGCCTCCGGGTCGAGCAGCAGGACCAGCAGATGGCGGTGGTTCTGCGCACCGGCCAGCGGCGCCATGGTGATGCGCGCGAACTGGTCCTGCGCGGCGCGCTCCACGGCGACCACCCGGGCCACCGGCAGGCCGCCGGGATACAGGCCATCCAGGCCCGAAGTCACGAACACGTCGCCGGCGACGACCTCGGCGTTGGCCGGCACGAAGCGCAGTTCGAGCGTGCCCGGGGCGCTGCCGCCATAGGCCACGCCGCGCAGCCCGCTGCGCGCCAGCATGACGGGGATGCTCTGGTCCTTGTCGGTGAGCAGGGTGACTTCCGCCGACTGGCCGAAGACCCGCGTGACCTGGCCCAGGACGCCGGCCTCGTCGACCACCGGCTGGCCGGGCTTGAGGCCGTCACTCGCGCCCTTGTCGAGCACCAGCTTGCGGGCAAAGCGGTCGCGCGACTCGAACAGCACCCGGGCCGCCAGGCCGGGCGCTGCGATCTGCTCGCGGGCACCGAGCAGGGCGCGCAGGCGCTCGTTCTCGGTGGCGAGCTCGGAGCGGTCGGCCAGCGCCCGGCCGAGCTCCACCCGCTCGCGCCGCAATTGGTCGATCTCGCGGTTGAGCGCCCCCACGCTGGTGAAGTAGCCGCCCACCGCCTCGGCGGCGCGCAGCGGCACGAGCAGCGCCTGCTGCACCGGATGCATCACCACGCCCACGCCCAGGCGCACGGTCTCGAGCACCTTGAGGCGCGCGTCGACGATGATCAGCGCCACCGCGAGCAGCGAGAAGAAGGCCAGGCGGGCGCGTGCCGAGACGCCCTGGTTGAACAGCGGTGGAGGTCCGTATTCCATCGCTGGCCGGGGGCTCGGGTCGGGACGGCGGTGGGGGCGGGTTCAGGGCGCGCGCAGCGCCCCGGGATCAGCCGTTGGCGAAGATGCTGCCGAGCTTGTCCATGCGCTCGAGCGCGATGCCGCAGCCGCGCACCACGCAGGTCAGCGGGTCCTCGGCCACGACCACCGGCAGGCCGGTCTCTTCCATCAGCAGGCGGTCGAGGTCGCGCAGCAGGGCGCCGCCGCCGGTGAGCATCATGCCCCGCTCGGCGATGTCGGCGCCGAGCTCGGGCGGGGTCTGCTCGAGCGCGATCTTCACGGCGCTGACGATCTGGTTGAGCGGGTCGGTCAGCGCCTCGAGGATCTCGTTGCTGCTGATCGTGAAGCTGCGCGGGATGCCCTCGGAGAGGTTGCGGCCCTTGACTTCCATCTCGCGCACCTCGGAGCCGGGGAAGGCCGAGCCGATCTGCTTCTTGATGAGCTCGGCGGTGGGCTCGCCGATCAGCATGCCGTAGTTGCGGCGGATGTAGTTGATGATGGCTTCGTCGAACTTGTCGCCGCCCACCCGCACGCTGCCGGAATAGACCATGCCGCCCAGCGAGATGACGCCCACCTCGGTGGTGCCGCCGCCGATGTCCACGACCATCGAGCCCGAGGCCTCGGCCACGGGCAGGCCCGAGCCGATGGCGGCGGCCATGGGCTCCTCGATCAGGAAGACCTGGCTGGCGCCGGCGGCCTCGGCCGACTCCTTGATCGCGCGGCGCTCGACCTGGGTCGAGCCGCAGGGCACGCAGATGATGATGCGCGGGTTGGGCGCGAGCAGCGAAGACGGATGAACCATCTTGATGAACTGCTTGAGCATCTGCTCGGTCACCGTGAAGTCGGCGATCACGCCGTCCTTCATGGGCCGGATGGCCTCGATGTTGCCGGGCACCTTGCCGAGCATCTGCTTGGCCTGCTTGCCCACCGCCTGGATGGTGCGCTTGCCGTTGGGGCCGCCTTCCTGGCGGATGGCGACCACCGAGGGCTCGTCGAGCACGATGCCCTTGCCACGCATGTAGATCAGCGTGTTGGCCGTGCCGAGGTCGATCGCGAGGTCGTTGGAGAAGTAGCTGCGGAGGAAACCGAACATGCTTGGGCTGCTAGGTGGACGGACTGCGAAATGCGCCTCGCGGCGGCCGGTGGCGAGGCGCGCGGCACCGGGCCGCGCGGACTTCGCGCAAGTGACGAATGATAGACTAAACACAGTCGAGACTTCCCTCGGAAAGCCTTGATCCGCAAGGCCGCGGGACCCGCGTAAACGCGTCAGTCCGGTCGGCTGCGCGGCCGCCCTCCCACCCCTAGGCACCGCCCCGGACCATGTCCCTGACCCTGGACGACGTGCGCCGCATCGCCCACCTGGCCCGCATCGAGACCACCGATGAGGAGGCGGGCCGCACCCTGGCGCAACTCAACGACATCTTCGCCATGATCGAGCGCATGCAGGCGGTCGACACGACCGGCATCGAGCCCATGTCGCACCCCCTCGGCGGAAGCCAGCGCCTGCGCGAGGACGCGGTCACCGAGACCGACGAGCGCGCCCAGAACATGAAGAACGCGCCCGAGCAGGCCGAGGGGCTGTTCCTCGTGCCGCGCGTGATCGAATAGCCCGCCCAGCCATGAGCGAACTCACCCACGCCTCGGTGGCCGAACTCGGCCGCCGCCTCGCCGCGCGCGAGGTCTCGGCGACCGACCTGGCGCGCGCCTTCCTGGCCCGCATCGAAACCCACCGCGACCTCAACGCCTTCCTCGACGTGCGCCCCGAGGTCACCCTCGCGCAAGCCGCCGCCGCCGACGCGCGCCTCGCCCGCGGCGAGGCCGGGCCGCTGACCGGCGTGCCGCTCGCGCACAAGGACATCTTCGTCACCCGCGATTGGGCCTCGACCGCCTCGAGCCGGATGCTCGAGGGCTACATGAGCCCGTTCGACGCCACGGTGGTGGCGAACCTCAAGCAGGCCGGCATGGTCTGCCTGGGCAAGCTCAACTGCGACGAGTTCGCGATGGGCTCGAGCAACGAGAACTCGGCCTACGGCAAGGTGCTCAACCCCTGGGACAAGGCTGCGGTGCCGGGCGGCAGCTCGGGCGGCAGCTCGGCGGCCGTGGCGGCGCGCATTGCCCCCGCGGCCACCGCCACCGACACCGGCGGATCGATCCGCGAGCCCGCCGCCTTCACCGGGGTGACGGGCACCAAGCCCACCTACGGACGACCCAGCCGCTGGGGAATGATCGCCTTTGCGTCCAGCCTCGACACCGCGGGCCTGATGACCCAGTCGGCCGAGGACGCGGCGCTGATGTTCAACGAGATGCTGGGCTTCGATCCCAAGGACAGCACCAGCCTCGACCGTCCGCGCGAGGACTACACCCGCCACCTCGCCGACGGCGTGCGCGGCCTGAGGATCGGCGTGCCGCGCGAGTTCTTCGGCGCGGGCCTGCAACCCGACGTCGAGGCTGCGGTGCGCGAGTCGCTGCGCGAGTACGAACGCCTGGGCGCGCGCCTGGTGGACATCAGCCTGCCCAATGCCGAGCTCGGCATCCCGGTGTACTACGTGATCGCCCCGGCCGAGTGCTCGAGCAACCTCAGCCGCTTTGACGGCGTGCGCTACGGCCACCGCGCGGCGCGCTACGACGACCTCGTCGACATGATCAAGAAGAGCCGCGCCCAGGGCCTGGGGCCCGAGCCCAAGCGGCGCATCCTGGTGGGCACCTACGTGCTCAGCCACGGCTACTACGACGCCTACTACATCAAGGCGCAGAAGGTGCGCCGGCTCATCGCGGACGAGTTCTCGCGCGCGTTTCGCGAGTGCGACGTGATCGCCAGCCCCGTGACCACCAGCGTGGCCTTCGGCTTCGACGAGAAGACCACCGACCCGGTGGCCATGTACCTCGCCGACCTCTACACCGTGCCAGGGTCGCTGGCCGGCGTGCCGAGCATGAGCATCCCCTGCGGCTTCGGCGCCCAGGGCCGCCCGGTGGGCCTGCAACTCACTGCCGACTACTACGCCGAGGCCCGCATGCTGGGGGTGGCGCACGCCTATCAGCGCGCCACCGACTGGCACACCCGCGTGCCGGCGGGCTTCTAGTCGCGGACACCCGGGCATGAATGCCGATCCGGCCAGCGTCCGCGAAGCTCAGGATCGCGCCATCGAGGCCGCACGCCGCGGCCGGCTCGACGAGGCGCGCGCCGCCTGCGCCCAGGCCGCTGCCGCAACGGCGCAGCTCTCGCCGCCCGATGCCGGCCTTGCCCTGCGCAGCGCCTACGTCGAGGCACTGATCACCTACTTCAGCCGCCAGGTGGGCCCGGCCATCGAGGCCCTGCGCGAACTGCCCGCGCGCGCCCGCGCGCTCGGCGACGGCGAGCTGCTGGCCGAGTTCGCCTCGACCCTGGCCCTCTTTTGCCTGCGCAACGGCGAGGTGCGCAGCGCCACGGCCTACGCGCGCGATGCCCTGGCCGAAGTGGCGGCCGCCCCCGACGCGCGCTACCGGGCCGCGCTGGCCCTGGCCAACCTGCACCAGGACGCCCGCCAGCCCGAGGAGGCACGGCGCCACTTCGATCTGGCCATGCACGCCGCCGCCGAAGCCGGCGACGTGCTCGGTACCGCGCGCGTGATGTGCAACCAGGCCGGCGCGCAGGTCGCCCGCCTGCGCCAGGACGCGGCCGCCGGCCACCCCGACACCGGCGCCGCGCAGACCGCGGTGGCGGCGGTGGGAGCCAGCCTCGACGCCGTGGACCGCATCGAGGGCGCCGAGCCGATGCCGCTGGACTTCCTGCTGATGGGCGAGGCCCTGCGGCTGGCCGGCCGCTGGCCCGACGCGCTGGCGCTGTTCGACGCGCACCTCGAGCAGGCGTCCCAGGACGGCGAGCTGCCCGAACTCGTGGTGGCCCGTGCCGACCGCGCGGTGTGCCTGCTCGAACTCGGGCGGGTCGACGAGGCGCTGGCCTCGGCCCGCGCCGCGGTGGCCAGCCTGGACGAGACCAGCCCTTCGGACACGCGGGCCGTGGCGCACGACGCGCTGGCGCGCGCGCTGGAGCGCGCCGGCGAGCCCGAGGCCGCCAACCACCGTGCCCTGGCCCAGGCCTCCTGGGACATCCGCGCACGCGAGCAACGCGACGTGGCCCGCCTGATGGCGACGCCCCACGAACCCGACCACACAGGCAGACCATGAGCTGGGAAGTCGTCATCGGACTCGAGACCCACGTGCAGCTGTCGACGCACAGCAAGATCTTCTCGGGCGCCTCCACCGCCTTCGGCGCGGCACCCAACACCCAGGCGAGCGTGATCGACCTCGCCCTGCCCGGCGTGCTGCCGGTGCTCAACCGCGGTGCCGTGGAGCGTGCGATCCGCTTCGGACTCGCGGTGGGCGCGACCATCGCGCCGCGCTCGATCTTCGCGCGCAAGAACTACTTCTACCCCGACCTGCCCAAGGGCTACCAGATCAGCCAGTACGAGATCCCCGTGGTGCAGGGTGGCCAGGTGAGTTTCGTGGTCACGCCCAAGGGCGGCGAGCCCATCGTCAAGACGCTCGATCTGACCCGCGCCCACCTCGAGGAAGACGCCGGCAAGAGCCTGCACGAGGACTTCCACGGCATGAGCGGCATCGACCTCAACCGCGCCGGCACGCCGCTGCTCGAGATCGTCACCGAGCCGCAGTTGCGCTCCAGCGCCGAGGCCGTGGCCTACGCCAAGGCGCTGCATTCGCTGGTGGTGTGGCTGGGCATCTGCGACGGCAACATGCAGGAGGGCAGCTTCCGCTGCGACGCCAACGTGAGCGTGCGCCCCGCGGGCCGGAAGGAACTGGGCACCCGCTGCGAGATCAAGAACCTCAACAGCTTCAAGTTCCTGCAGGCCGCGATCGACTACGAGGTGCGCCGCCAGATCGAGCTGATCGAGGACGGCGGCAAGGTGGTGCAGGCCACGCGCCTGTACGACCCCGACCGCGACGAGACGCGCGAGATGCGCACCAAGGAAGACGCGATGGACTATCGCTACTTCCCCGACCCCGACCTGCTGCCGCTGGCGATCGACGCCGAGTGGGTCGACCAGGTTCGCGCCAGCCTGCCCGAGCTGCCCGAGGCCATGCGCGCGCGCCTCATGCGCGACTACGGCCTGTCCGAGTACGACGCGCGCACGCTCACCGCCAGCCCTGCGCTGGCCGACTACTACGAGGCCGTGGCCAGCGCGGTCACCGACAAGAAGCTCGCCGCGAACTGGGTGATGGGAGAAGTCTCGGCGGCGCTCAATGCCGCCGACATGAGCATCGAGTCCGCCCCGGTGCGCCCGGCCCGCCTGGCGGCACTGCTCGCCAGGCTCGCCGACGGGACGCTCAATGCCAAGGGAGCACGTGAGTTGTTCGCGGCCTATTGGACCGGCGAACTAACCGCCGTTCATTCAGACCTCTCGGTCGGATACAACATTGAGAACGAAATGGCTCTTGCGAAGGCCAATGTGGATCTCGACATCGAGGCGCGCGGCCTGAGGCAGATCTCAGACGCCGGCGCGATCGAAGCGCTGATCGACGAGGTGCTCGCCGCCAACGCCAAGATGGT
>ERZ795054.3197-NODE-3197-length-13063-cov-4.691190_pt1 | contig 13063 bp, 12 predicted proteins | sample MGYA00375138_ERZ795054 | MGnify/ENA primary metagenome ERZ795054 (study PRJEB30183, sample SAMN05720215) | anaerobic digester metagenome | isolation source: active sludge of municipal wastewater-treating anaerobic digesters | place: USA | collected 2014-12-23 ...
GGTGCCGGTCGGCGAATCGGTTCTCCTGCGGCACCGGCCCTGGTCGGTGGCGCTGGACGATTTCAACATCGACCGATACCTTGACACCGGCGCGCCGCGACGGTACGTCAGCCGGGTTCGAGTGGTTCAAAACGACCGTCCGTTGGCGGATAAAAAGATTCTTGTGAACGACCCGCTGGACGTCCAGGGCGTCCGGTTCTATCAGGCCTCGTGGGGGATGACCGACTCCTTTCGTTCCGTCACGCTGGAGACCCCGTCTTCCTCTCTCTTGGATGTCGCGAGGGGGCAAAAAATTCCGCTGGGGGGGACGAATTACCGTTTGACGGTGGAGGCGGTCTTGCCGGATTTCTTTGTCGATGAAGCGGGGCGGGCCGACACGCGCGGTTTTTTTCCGAACAATCCCGCCGCCCTGGTGCATTTTATCGACGGGGAAGAGGCCGTCGCCTCTTTTTGGTTGCCGGCCCGTTCTCCCGAGACGGCGTTCCGGGTGGCGGCCGGAGAGAGGTTGTTTCCGGTCTCCTCCCCGCCGTTGCGGCTTCGTCATATAGAGCCGGTGTTGTTTTCCGGAATCCAAGTGACCTACGATCCCGGGGTGGGGGTCGTGGGACTGGGCTGTCTGCTGTTGTTGTCCGGCCTGTTTTTGCATTTTTATCCACGGCGGAGGGAGTTCCTGTTTCGTTTCAAGACCAACGGAGGGGGAACGCGGATTTCCATAGGGGCTTGGTCGTCCCGTGACGCGCCGGAACTGGCTGTGGAGACGCAAAGGATGGCGGAGTTCTGGAAAGGAGGAACCCGTGATGAGGTTGATTGAGGCATGGACGTTCGGCGTGGCGTTTGCCGGATACGCCGTTGGTCTCTTTTTCTACGTCGGATACGCCTTGTCCCGCAGGGAGATGTGGGGCCGGTGGGGACGTCGCGTCCTGATTTTTGCGGTGGGATGCCAAATCGTTTCCCTTGTGACGCGCGTCATGGCGGCACGGACCGTTTTCGGTCAGAATTGGTATGTGCCATGGAGCAATTGGTTCGAAAGCTTCTCGTTCTTCGCCTTTCTGATCGTCGTCGGGTTCCTTCTGATCGAAACGTCGTCGTCCCTGCCCATCCTCGGCGTTTTCGTGGTTCCTTTCGCCGGCCTGGCCCTGTTGATGTCGTTCATCGAGCCGCTCCTTTCCGGGCAAGCGAGCATCGTGCGGGCGGCGGACTTGGGGCTTTTGCTCTCTTCCGCGCGCGCCATCCCGCAGCTTCCTCCGGCGCTGCAGTCCTATTGGATGGCGGTCCACGTGCCGGCGATGTTCGTGGCCTATGCGGCGTTCACCAATGCTTTCGGTCTCGGTCTGGCGTATTTGATCCAGGAAAGGCAGATCAAATCCAGGCGTCCCGCGGAGTTTATTTATCGGTTGCCGTCTTTGGAGGAGCTGGACCGGCTGATTTACAAGGTCATCTTCCTGGCGTTTCCCGTCCTGACCCTGGGAATCATTCTGGGAGCTCGGTGGGCCTACGAGGCGTGGGGGAGGTATTGGGGCTGGGACCCGAAAGAAACGTGGGCTTTGATCACGTGGCTGATCTATCTTGCGTACCTGCACGTCCGGCTGGCGGGGGGCTGGCGTGGCCGTCGCACGGCCTATTTCGCTCTTTTCGGTTTTGCGGTGGTCCTGTTTACCTATGTCGGCGTCAATTATCTGTCCGTGTTGCACGGTTTTTTATCCGGCGTTGGCCGGTAAATCCATCAACGGAGGAAGAACATGAAAGAGGGATTATCGAAATCTTTTTTCTTGTGGAGCCGCCGGTCGGCGGCGGCGTTGTTTTGCGCCGTTCCAGCGCTGTCGGTCTTGGCGCAGGAAAATTCTTCCCTCCCGGCCCGCACGATCGATGTGCGGGTGGAAAACGTCGTCCGGCTCGGCGCTTCCGGGATCGTCGTTCAACAGCGGCAGCTCTATGGGAATAAATTCCTGGAAGTCGTCTGGGAGATGATCGATCGGAACAAAGACGGGAAAATATCGAAGGCGGAAAGAAAACAGTTCCCGGAACTGGGGAAATCCATGTACGTCAATTTTTCCGCCCTGAGACTCAATTGGATGGTGCAGATACCGGAAAAAATAGAGGTGGATCTGTCGGCCTGGCCGTCCCGCAAGCCGAAGGACGTGGAGAAGGCCCCTCCCCTGCCCGTCGTCCTGACGGTTTCTTATAAATACGAGCCCACGGCGTTGGACCTGGTGGAGTTGATGATGCCGAATTTCAATGCGCACGACATTTCCTGCCGGTTCATGCTCGATCCGGTTTTCCGCGCCCTGCGCTCCAACCTGGGGAAAATCCCGTCGGACCAGTCCGTGACGGACATGGCGATGACGGACGGAGTGCCGGGATCGTTCTCCGTGATCGTGCATAAGCGGGTCGATTGAAAAAATTACTTCTCATCGGCGTTTCGCATAAGACCGCCCCGGTCGAGAGGCGGGAACGGCTGTCTCTTTCCGAGGCGGCCCTCCCGGATTTCCTCGGGCGGATTTCCGGCGCTCCCGCCGTGGCCGAGGCCGTCGTCCTTTCCACGTGCAATCGGTTGGAGGTGTATGTTTTGACGGAGTCTCCGTCGGCGGCCCGCGAACTCATCGAGAAAGAACTCGCCGCGCGATGGGGAGAGGGGGCGCCGCCCTGGTATGTCCGGGAGGATCTCGCCGCCGTCCGACACCTTTTCCACGTGGCCGCCGGCCTTGATTCCCTGGTGATCGGGGAGGGGGAAATATTGGGACAGGTCAAACGGGCCTACGAGGCGGCATTGGGGGCCCGGGGGACGGGCAAATTCACCAATGTCCTCTTCCAACGGGCTCTCTATGTCGGTAAACTGGTGCGCGCCGAGACGCGGATATCCGAAGGGGCCACGTCCTCGGCGAGCGTGGCGGTGTCGCTGGCCGGAAAAATATTCGGGGATTTGACGGAGAAAAATATCCTCATCGTAGGAGCGGGGAAAATGGCGGAACTTTCCGCGCGGAACCTGTTGAGCCAGAAAGCGGCGCGACTGACCGTGGCGAACCGTACCCTGGACAAGGCGACGGAACTGGCCGGCCCCTTGGGCGGCCGTGCCGTTCCGCTCGAGGATTTGCCGGAGGAACTTCTCGTCGCCGACATCGTCATCTGTTCCACGGGCGCCCCGACGCCGCTGGTTCGCGCCGCGGACGTGCGCGACATCATGGCCCGCCGCCGCGGGAGGGCCCTGTTCTTCATCGATATCGCCGTGCCCCGTGACGTCGAATCGGAGGTGAATGGGATTGAAAACGTTTATCTTTACAACATCGATGACCTGCAGGCGATCGTTTCCGAAACGGTCGGCCGCCGGCGTTCCGAAATAGAAAAGGCGACGCTCTTGGCGGACCGGAAAGCCGAAGAGTTCTGCCGGTGTTGCGAGTCCTGGCAGGCCGGCCGTCCGGCTCCGTTCGCCCATTCCGATTTCCTTTCCCGGTCTTCCGTGGGCGGCCCCGCGGCCGACGCGACGTTCCTTGAATAAGATCCGGCTGGGGACCCGCGGCAGCGCGCTGGCGTTGGCGCAGGCCGGAATCGTCAAGGACCGGCTCCGGGCGGTGGAGCCCTCTCTCGAAATCGACATCGTGCCGATCCGGACGGCCGGAGACCGATGGACGGGAACGTCGTTCCCGGAAAGCGGCGTCAAAGGCCTGTTCGTCAAGGAGATCCAGGAGTCGCTCCGGGCGGGACGGGTGGATGCGGCGGTGCACTCTTTGAAGGATCTTCCGGTTTTGGCTGCGGAGGGGCTTCGCCTGGTCGCCGTTCTGGAACGAGAGGATCCGCGCGACTGTGTCGTTTCCCGCCAAGGAGGGCCGTTGTCGGGTCTTCCCGCCGGGTCTGTCGTCGGGACCGCTTCTCCCCGCCGGCAGGCGCAGCTGCGCGCGGCCTATCCGACGTTGAGATTTGAAAATATAAGAGGGAACCTGGATACCCGTATCCAAAAAACGCGGGAGGGGGGGTATGACGCGGTTGTTGTGGCCCGTGCCGGTCTTCGGCGGCTGAACCGCGACAGTGAGATATCGGAGATTTTGCCGCTCGACGTGGTTTTGCCGGCCCCGGGACAGGGATGTCTGGCCGTGGAAGTCCGCGCGGGGGACGGCCGGATGGAACGATGGGCGGCCGCATTGAACCACGACGCCAGTTTTTGGACGGCTTCCGCCGAACGTTCGTTTCTGGCGGGGCTCGGCGGCGGGTGCCGCGTGCCGGTGGCCGCCTGTGCCCTCCTCGCCGACGACGGCGGGATGACGTTGCAGGGGCTCGTCATTTCCGCCGACGGCCGCCGGCAGGTGCGCGGGACCGTTTCGGGGCCTTCGGCCTCGGCGGAAGAACTGGGACAATCGCTGGCGCGGAAACTTTTGGCCGACGGCGCCGCCCCGCTTTTGGCGGCTGTTTCGGAGTGAGGGAGCGCATGGACGAGCAGAGACGACGACCCGGGAAGGTCTATTTGATCGGGGCCGGCCCGGGCCGGCCCGATTTGCTGACGCTGCGCGGCGCGGAATGTCTGTCGCAGGCGGATGTCGTCGTCCGCGACGCCTCGGTTTCTGAAAGGGTATTGGAGCATTGCCGGCCGGAAACCCCCGTCCTTCTGACGCGCCGCGGAATCCGCCGGCGGCCCATGGGACAGGCGGAGATCAACCGCCGTCTCGTGCGGCTGGCACGCTCTGGGAAAATCGTCGCCCGATTGAAAGTCGGGGACCCGTTTTTCTTCAGCCGCGGCGCCGAAGAAGCCGAATTCCTTGCCCGGCGGCATGTTCCTTTCGAGGTGGTTCCCGGCGTTTCTTCGGTCACGGCGGTTCCCGCCTATGCGGGCGTTCCCATCACGCATCGCGAATACGCCTCCGTGTTGACCGTCGTCTCCGGTCCCGCCGGACGGGAGAACACCTATTGGGCCGGTCCGGGTCAAAAAAATGTCGCCTCGGTCCGGTGGGAGGCTTTGCCGCCCCAGGGGACATTGGTGATCCTCATGGGCGTGGGAGAGTTGCGGGGAATCGCTCAGAGATTGATGCTCAACGGTTGGCTCGCTTCGACCCCCGTTCTCGTCGCTCGATGGGGCACGTTACCGGCCCAAAAAATCGTCGAGGGGGTCCTCGGGGACATCGCTCCGAAGGCCGAGCGGGAAGGGATGTCCGCTCCGGCGGTGATCGTGGTGGGAAAAGTGGCGGCGTTTCGCCGCCGATTGGGCTGGTTCGAGCGGTTGCCTTTGTTCGGTCGGACCGTTCTGGTGACGCGCGCGGCCTCGCGGTCGGACGCCCTCACGGCTCTTTTGGAGAACGAGGGGGCGCGCGTCCTTGTTTCGCCCGCGGTGCGGTTTGAACCGGTGAAACCGGCGCCTCGTTGGCGGCGGTGTTTGAGGAATATTTCCCGATACGACGGGGTCCTTTTCACCAGCGCTACCACCGTCCGGATTTTTTCCGAACATTGGCGGGAGATGTCGCGCGATTGGCCCGTCGGCGTCGCCGTCTACGCGGTGGGGGGTAAGACCGCCGAACAGCTCGTCCGGAACGGTTTCCCGGTGCACGGCATCGGCAAGGACGCCGCCGCGGGGGACCTGGTCGATGTTTTGGGGGAAACAGAGGGAAGGCGATATTTGTTCCCCCGGGCCGCGGAGGGAAGGGACGAACTGGTGGAAAAATTACGCGCCGCCGGGGCGTCGTTGGACCTGTGGCCGCTCTACCGTACGCGGCCGGTGAAGATGGAGGCCGGGATGAGAAGTTCGTTGCTGGCCGGAACCGTGGACGGCGTCCTGTTCGCCTCTCCGTCGGCCGTGGGATCCGTCCTGGGTTCTTTTTCTCCCCGGCAGCGGCGGAAGATTTTTTCCAGAACGAGGCTGTTTTCCATCGGGCCGACCACGACGCGGGCGCTGAAAGATTTCGGAATGCGCCGGGTGCATCAGGCGACTCGGTCCACGATGGAGAGCCTCGCCGTGACGGTTCAGGAAAAACTCAAAATCCGTCGGCGAAATGAGGGGGGCGCGTATGAAAATCCGTTCCGGTGATGTCGCGGCGGAGACTCTTCGCCGCGCTTTGATGCGGGCGCTCTGTTCCGCCGGCGATGTTTTGCGGGGTTTCAGCCGCCGCCCGATCGCCGTCACCCTGAAAGGGCCGGTCAACCCCGTGACGGCCGCCGACCGAGCGGCGGAAAAAAAGATTGTGAAAATATTGCGCGGCCGGTTCCCCGAACACGGTTTCCTCACCGAGGAGTCTCCCCCGCGGCGCACCGCCTCCCCTTATCGTTGGGTGGTCGATCCCCTGGACGGCACCGTCAATTATGCGCACGGGGTGCCTCACGCCTGTGTCTCCATCGCCGTGGAGAAAAACGGCCGGGTCTTGATGGGTGGGATACTCGACCCGTTCCGAAGGGAGCTTTTCTTCGCCGCCCGTGGACGGGGCTCCCGGTTGAACGGTCGTCCGATCCGGGTCTCACGGAAGAAGCGGCTGATCGAAAGCTTGTTGGTGACGGGGTTCCCCTACGACCGCTATAAGAAGTCCCGTTATTATCTCCGGTTCTACAATGAATTCATGAAGAGGACGCAGGGTCTCCGCCGGTTCGGTGCCGCGGCTCTCGATATGGCCTACGTCGCCGCCGGCCGGTTCGACGGTTATTGGGAGTTCAACTTGAAGCCTTGGGATTCCGCCGCGGGATGGGTGTTGGTGGAGGAGGCGGGGGGCCGCGTGAGTGATTTTCGCGGGACAGGATATTCCCTGGCAGATACCCGCCAGACCCTTTGCAGCAACGGTTTTTTGCACGACGCCATGCGAAAGATTCTGCGGACCGGGGCATCCGGGCTTTGATAAAATGAGTTCTTCCATGGGACCGTTTTCTTGGGGAGAGGGGATTTCATGACGTTTCCGATCAGCCGTCCGCGGCGTCTGCGGAAATCCGCGTCCCTGCGGCGTTTGCTGCGGGAGACGCGGATTTCTCCGGCATCTCTGGTGGAACCGTTTTTCGTCTGTCCGGGGAAAAACGTCCGCCAACCCATTTCGGCCATGCCGGGGATATGCCGTTTTTCCGTCGACCATCTGTTGCGCGAGGCGCGGGAGTCCCATCGTTTGGGGATCCCGGCCGTTCTGCTCTTCGGTGTCCCGCGGGAAAAGGATCCTCTGGGAAAAGAGGCCTATGCCCGCGACGGCATCGTGCCGACGGCGGTGCGGGCGTTGAAGGACGCCCTGCCGGACCTCACGGTGATCACGGACCTGTGTTTTTGCGAATACACCGACCACGGGCACTGCGGCGTGGTGAAGAAATCCGGCCGTTCGTTCGTTTTGGACAACGACGCCACGCTTGATCTCATGGCGCGCACGGCGGTGGTTCAGGCCGACGCCGGGGCCGACGGGGTGGCCCCGTCCGGGATGATCGACGGCGGCGTGCGGACCATCCGACGCGCTTTGGATGAGGACGGGAAAAAGGACACCTTCCTGTTGGCGTACACCGCCAAATACGCGTCGGCGTTCTACGGCCCCTTTCGTGAGGCGGCCGCCTCGGCCCCGCTTTTCGGGGATCGCCGAACCTATCAGATGGATCCCGCCAACGCGCGGGAGGCCCTGCGCGAGGCGGCCCTCGACGTCAAGGAGGGGGCCGACATCGTCATGGTGAAGCCGGCGCTGGCTTATCTGGACGTCCTGCGGCTCTTGAAAGATCGTTTCAGCGTGCCGGTCGCCGCGTATAACGTGTCGGGGGAATACAGCATGATCAAGGCGGCGGCCGCCAAAGGATGGATCGACGGCGCGGCCGCGGCCCTGGAGGTGTTGACCTCCATCAAACGGGCCGGAGCGGATGTGATAGTCACTTACCACGCGCGCGAAGCCGCACGCGGAATGAAACCATGAACCGGAGCGTTCTTCGTTGGATGCTTTGTTTGGCGATGGCGGCGCTGCCGGCCGCCTGTGCCCGGCGTCAAATGGTCAAACCGCCCGGAAACCCAGAGTGGGGAGTGCGGATCGTTTGGTACGGCCACTCCTGTTTTTCTTTTGAAGACAGCGTGGAACGGAAGTTCCTGGTCGACCCGTTCGACGAGACGGTGGGGTACGACATCCCCTGGATGAAGTCGGACGTCCTTATGGTCACGCACGAACATTTCGACCATGATTTCATCCGCCGGGCCGAGAGGTGCGAAGTGGTGAACACCACCGGCGTCATCACCGCCGCGGGCGTCGAGATCGAAGGGGGCCTCGGTTTTCACGACGCCGAGGGCGGCGCCCGTCATGGGGTGACGCGGTTTTACGTCTGGGAGATGGGGGGCCTGCGTTTTGCCCATCTGGGAGACCTCGGCGACCCGAACCTCTCCGAGGCACAGAAGGAACCCCTTCGGAACGTCGACGTCCTTTTCATCCCCGTGGGCGGAAAGACGACCCTGGACGGGGCGGCCGCCGCGGCGCTGGTGAAGGAACTTCAACCTCGCCTTGCCGTGCCGATGCATTATGGGAATCCGCGCGTCCGGTTTTTCGAGTTTGAGCCGGTGGAATCGTTCCTCAGCCATTTTGATGACGTGGTGCCTCTGGCGGACACCGATTTTCTTGTGCGTAAAGACGATTTGCCGGCGGGGCTGACGATTTACGTGCCGGCCCTGCCGCCGGCCCGGCGATGAGGGATGTCCCGGTGTCGTTGATTCGAACGAGAGCCTCGGCGGGATGGAAAGGGTTCTGTGTCTAAATCCAAGGAGCTCTATCGGCGCGCCCAAACGCTGTTGGTGGCCGGAGTCAATTCGCCTGTCCGCGCCTTCCACGCCGTCGGCGGCGCTCCCATCTTCATGGCCCGCGGCCGCGGTTCCGAGATGGTGGATGTGGACGGGAAAAGGTACGTCGATTATCTGGGATCGTGGGGGCCGCTGATCTTCGGACACGCGCCGCCGCCAATCATCGCGGCCGCGGAAAAGGCGCTGCGCCTCGGCGCCACGTTCGGAACGCCGGTGGAGAGTGAGGCGCGCTTGGCGGAACTGGTGCGCGCCGCGTTCCCATCCATGGAATTGATGCGGTTCGTCAGTTCCGGCACGGAGGCGTGCATGGCGGCCTTGCGTTTGGCTCGCGGCTATACCGGCCGCCGTCTCATCGTCAAGTTCGCGGGTTGCTATCACGGCCACTCGGACGGGCTCCTGGTGTCCGCCGGCAGCGGCGCCGCGACCTTCGGCCATCCCACCTCGGCGGGCGTCCCCCGCGAGATCGCCCGGTTGACGCTGGTCTTGCCCTACAACGACGCCACCCGGGTGCGAAAAGCTTTTCGCAGCCACGGCCGGGACATCGCCGCCGTCATCGTCGAACCCGTGGCCGGCAATATGGGAGTGGTCCCCCCGGAAAAACAATTTTTGCGCGTCTTGCGCGAGGAGACGAAACGTCACGGCGCCCTCCTTGTCTTCGATGAAGTTATCACGGGCTTCCGTCTGGCCTGGGGAGGGGCCCAGACGGTCTATGGGGTCCGGCCCGACCTCACCTGCCTCGGCAAGATCGTCGGCGGCGGGTTCCCCGTCGGGGCTTTCGGCGGGGCCGCGAAAATCATGCGGCGCCTGGCGCCGCTGGGGCCGGTGTATCAAGCGGGAACGCTTTCCGGCAACCCCGTGGCCATGGCGGCGGGCATCGCCACATTGGAACTGTTGCGGCGGACCCGGCCGTACGCCTCTCTGGCCCGGCAGACCGCCCGGTTGTCGGCCGGCATCGGGGCCCTGGCCGCGCCGCGGGGCCTTGCCGTGACCGTCAATCGGGTGGGATCCATGTTCACCGTCTTTTTCACCGATCGCCCCGTGCGCGATGGTTTTTCGGCGATGCGTTCCGATGCGCGACGGTATGCCCGTTTTTTCCAGGGTCTCCTGAAGCGGGGGGTCTATTTCCCGCCGGCGCAACTTGAGGCGGCCTTCGTCTCTTGCGCCCACACCGCGGCCGACCTGGAAAAGACGTTGACCGCGGTCGCCGAAACGTTCGAGGAGCTGTGATGGAGATATTGGTTTTGTCCGAAGCCGACGTGCAGTCCCTTTTTTCCGTTAAGGAAGCCATTCCGTTGGTGGAACACGCTTTCTTGGAGCTGGCCCGTGGGGCCGCCCAGATGCCGCCCAAGGTGTATCTCTCCTTTCCGGAATTCCAGGGGGATTTGCGGGCCATGCCGGCCTATATGCCTTCGACCGGCGCCGGTTCGGGAAAACCCTATGCCGCGGTGAAAGTGGTCAATTCCCATGGGCGCAATCCGGAGCGTGGTCTTCCCGCCGTGGCCGCGACGTTGGTGTTGAACGATCCGGAGACGGGACTGCCGCTGGCTTTCCTCGGGGCCGGCCGGCTCACCGATAGGCGTACCGGCGCCGCCGGGGCCGTGGCCGCCCGTTGTTTGGCCCGGCCGGAATCGGCCGTGGTCGGGCTCGTCGGTTGCGGCCGTCAGGCCATGACGCAGCTGGAAGGACTGAGGAACGTTTTTCAGATAAAAAAAGTGTTGGCCGCGGGCCGGACCTTCGAAGAGGCCCGGCAGTTTTGTTCCGGACTCAAGGGAGAAGATCTCGAAGTCGTTCCCTGCGAGGACGTTCGACGGGCGTGCGCGGCCGATATCCTCGTGACCACCACCCCGTCCCGTTCTCCCGTGGTTCGGGCGGAATGGGTCCGGCCGGGAACCCACATCAATGCCATCGGCGCCGACGCGCCCGGGAAACAGGAACTGGAGACGGCTCTTCTGCGGTCCGCACGCGTGGTGGTGGATTGGCCGGAACAGGCGTTCCATTCCGGAGAAGTCAACGTGCCGTTCGCCGCCGGCGCCCTGAAAAAAGAACAGGTGGTCGGCCATCTGGGGGAGATCCTCCTGGGGGTCAAGAAAGGCCGGACCTCGCCGTCGGACATCACGGTGTTCGATTCCACGGGGCTGGCGGTGCAGGACCTGGCCGCGGCGTCTTGGGTATATGAAAAAGCATTGGCCGAAAAAAAAGGCCGAAAAATCGTAATTTGAGAGGAAAATAATGGCGGAGATCAGGCCGTTTCGCGCGTTCCATCATCATCCTTCCGTTCGGCGGGAGTTGCGTCGTCTGGTATGCCCCCCGTACGACATCATCTCGTCCGACGACCAAAAGCGTCTTTTGAGGAAACACCCGGAGAATTTTGTCCGGATCGAACTGCCCTCCGGTCGGCCGCCGGGAAAATATCGTCGGGCCGCCGCCCTGTGGCGTCGATGGGTCGAACGGGGTTTTATCATACGGGATTTCTCTCCTGCTTTTTACGCCTACGAGACGGAGTTCGTCTCCCGTCTCGCCCGACGTCGCCTCCGTCGCCGCGGGTTTTTTGCGGCGCTGCGCCTTCGGCCCTGGGGACAGGGCGTTCATCCGCACGAAAAAACATTGTCCACGCCCAAGGCCGACCGTTTCAAATTGTTTAAGTCCATGCGCCTCCAGACGAGCCCGATCCAATGCCTCTTCTGGGACCGGTCCCGTTTGGCGACCCGCCTCCTTGCCCGGGTGGCGAGAGGGGGGGCGTGGAGGGAATTTTCGGATACGGAGGCGCGGCACCGCTTCTGGCGTATGGGGGACGCCAAGACCATCCGACAACTGCAGAAGGTCCTCGCCGCTTCCGACGTGGTGATCGCCGACGGGCATCATCGCTACGAGACCTCACGCGCCTACGGCGCTTGGTGCCGGTCTCGGGGGCAAGCGACAGAGTCTTCCCGTTACGTCATGGCCTACTTTTCGCCGACGTCCGACGCGGGGCTGGAAATACTCCCCACGCACCGGGCCGTCGGCGCGGACAAGGCGCACTTCGTCAATCTGGATCAATGGGGGAAAATGGAACCCGTCCGGGATTACGCGCATCTCCAACGCCGCCTGCGTTCTTCCCGCGCCGCGGCGGTGGGGGTTTATCGGGAGGGCAAATATTATTTCTATCGCTTCACCGCCGTTCCGGCTTCGTTGCGCCGAACCCCCTTCGAGAATTCGTCGGTCGCTTTGCTGCACACAGGCCCCCTGGCGGGACTGGGAAGAGAGGATTTCTTCTTTTCCCGCCGTGCCGAAGAAGCCCTCCGCTGGGCCCGCCGGAGCAGGGGCTGGGGGTTCATTTTAACGCCCAGCACGGTTGAAGAGGTGATGCGCGTCGCCCTTTTCGGACTGGTCATGCCGCCCAAGTCCACCTATTTCTATCCGAAAATCCCCTCCGGCATTCTGGGCCGGTCTCTGAGTGGGCCGCTTTGAGCTCCCGTGTTTTTCCCGGGACGATTTCCGTGAGTCGTTGACCGGCCATGTCGGGCTTGGATATCGGCATCGTCCTGCTGACGGTGGCCGGCATTTTCTTTGGATTGAAGATCGGCGTCATCTCCGCCTGTTTCAACATCCTCGCCGGGTTTGCGGGCACTTGGGTTGCCTCCCGTTTCTATGTCGTGTTGTCCGGATACCTCCCGCGTCCGGCGTTTTCCTATTTCCTCCTCTTCATCATCGTGGCCGCCGCGTTGGTGGCCGCCGGGATTCTGATCAGTCAGGCGCTGGAATCCTATTTCCTCGGGCTCGTCGATAAATTTCTGGGGGCGCTCCTGGGGATGGTGTTGAGCCTCCTTTTTTCGTCGGTCGTCCTTTTTCCGTTGGTGTTGGAACAAACCCCCGCCATCAAAAATCTCATGCGCCGCTCCGCGTTCGCGCCCTACGTGATCCGGACGACGCAGCGATACGGCCGCCTCGCCGCCCAGGACGTCTGGGCCCGCGTGGAGCCGCTCCTGGAATCGGACGACCTGCGCCGCGTTCGGAAACTGTTGGAAAACTCCCCGCGTTGACGGCTTCTCCGTGCCGCTCGTCAAAAGAAAAACCGGCGTGGAGCGGCAAGTGAGCGGCGAGGCGTCGGTCGTGGCCCGCACGCTCTGGGACTTTGTGGGCGCTTCCCCGTGGCGTTTTTGGCTCGAGGGAGGGCCGGAAGGAACCGTCGCCATCGCCTGGGGCCGTCCTCTTTGGGAATTCCGAGGGAAAAACGGCGTCGGTTTTCTGCGGACCGGCCGAAAAATCCGACGTTTCTCTTTCTCGGACCCGCTGCCTGTCCTACGCGAACAACTCCGTTTCGAAAAAACGGATGACGATCGGGGCGCCTCGCTTGTCGATATGGGCATGCGCTGCGGTCGACTC
>ERZ795054.3200-NODE-3200-length-13053-cov-3.601323_pt1 | contig 13053 bp, 2 predicted proteins | sample MGYA00375138_ERZ795054 | MGnify/ENA primary metagenome ERZ795054 (study PRJEB30183, sample SAMN05720215) | anaerobic digester metagenome | isolation source: active sludge of municipal wastewater-treating anaerobic digesters | place: USA | collected 2014-12-23 ...
TCCAGACCTTGTTCGCCAATCCGGGCTGCCGTGTCGAGCGCATCGTCTCGCACGGCCACGCCAGCGCGCCCGACGACTGGTACGACCAGCACGGCGACGAGTGGGTGGTGCTGCTGGCGGGCGCGGCGGTGCTGTGCTTCGACGGCGGTGACGACGTGAAGCTGAAGGCGGGCGACTGGATCACGATCCCGGCGCATTGCCGCCACCGTGTCGAGTCGAGCTCCGCCGATGCGCTGTGGCTGGCGGTGCATTGCGCAGCCGGCGCCTCGAAGTGAGAAGGCCCCGGGCGAGGAGCGCCGGGGCCGTGTTGTCGGGTGGATGAGCTACCGGGCTCTTTTCAGCCGCGTCTGCGGCGCAGACCCAGTCCGGCGAGGCCGAGCGCGATCAGCGCGACCGAGGCAGGTTCCGGCACCGCCTGGACGCCGCCCACCATCACCGTGCACCTGCCGGAAAGCGGGGTGGTCATCCGCAACGCCTACCTGGAACTCGAGGCGCTGGCCAGCGTGAGCACCACCCTGTCGGACCTGCAGATCCGTTTCAACACCGGGGGCACGGCGTCCACGCTGGTCTTCGATGGCGCCGGCACCTACATCACTCAGACCGGCGAACTGTTCCGCGTGGCGGCCAAGGCGGACGCCACCGCGCAGGTGACCGCCTGGTCCAACCAGACTTATTCCGCCTCGGTCACCCTCACCGGACCGTCGAGCAACATGCACGCCCTGAAACTCTACGTCACCTACGAATACGACGACACCTCCGCCACGCAGGTGAAGACCGTGCGCTTCCCGGCCTACTACGCCTCCAACGTGACCTCGGCGCAGTCTCAACTCACCGGCGGGTCCACCACCGCCTTCACCTACAACGCCGAGATCGCCGACAGCGGCGTCGCCGTCCAGCAGCAATGGTTCGAAATCCGCGGACAGCGCCAGTCCAACAGCAGCACCGCCGACGGCAACCTGCGCTGCCGCATCGGCTCCGACACCACCGAACCCGTCCTGTTCTTCGAGGGAGCGGGCACCGTCACCTACGATTTCCTCTACCTCACGCAGGCGCAGACCTCGGTCCCCGGGTTCGCCGCCAACACCTCGCAGACGCTGAACATCGTCTCCGGCGGGAACGCCAACATCACGGTGTTGAACGGGGAATGCGTCGTCACCTATACGTTCAACGGCAACTCGGCCACCAAGACGAAGACCGTCGCCTATTTCCTCGGCCAGTCCCCGGGGGCCGCCGCCGCGGGGAATATTTTGCAGGACCTTTTCCTTCTGGAAGGCAACATCACCCTCAAACGCCTCTACGCCCGGATCAGCAGCACCTTCGACGTGGCCACGCTCACCAACTTTGTCCTTGATTCCGCCGTGGCCGGTCAGAGCGTGACCCAACGGAGCTACAGCACGCTGGGACAGGCGGCGACGATCTCCGGATACTCTTTCCTTCACGACCTCACGGAACAGGCCGGGAGCTGGGTGAACGGGTCCTCCGTGACCTTGAGTTATCCCGCCCAAACGGGCCGGGGCGGAACCGGGGTGGAACTCATCGCCACCTACGACTACACCAACGAGGGGGCGTTCACCGAGTCCTACTCCGTCTTCGCCGGCCAGTCGAGCCAGCAGACCACCACATCGCAGGCCCAGAACTTCACCGTCTATTTCCCGACGGCCACCACCCCTCTCGGGACCAAGACGCTCCGCTCGGCGTATCTGCAAGACCGGTTCAACAACTCCCAGGCCGCGGGCGCCGACCGGGACACCCTCATCAACGTGGGCGGCACCAATTCACAAACCGTGGACCACCAACATCCGGCCGAAGCCTTCACCGCCACGGTCCTTTACACCAGCACAAACCAGGTCACCCCCACCAACGCGGTGACTTACACCGGGAACCACGACGTCACCTCCACCGATCGGGCCGTTTTCTCCAACAAGGCGGTGGTGAGCTACACCTATTTTCCGCCGCCCCGCCCGCCCACGGGGCTCACCCCGTATAAATCCGACGGAACCACCGTCGTCTCCACCGGACAGTGGATCAACGACGGAACCCTGGTGTTCAAATTCTCCATGGACGCGCCGCCCCTGGCCGACACCCTGACGCCGGAGATCGAGATCAAGCCCGTGGGGCAGGCCTTTGACGGCACGGGCACGCAGACCGGCGTCGCGCAGGCGTATTCCGGTTCCGTGCTGACCGGCTCCGTCACCGTGAGCGGCCTCTCCACCAACACCACCTATCACTGGCAGGCGCGCGTGCAAGGCACGGGAGGCAACGGGGCGTGGGTCAGCTATGGAGGGAACGCCGAATCCGCGTCGGACGTCGGCATCGACCTCACCTCGGCGCCGGCGCCGGCCATGACGGCCATTTCGCCGATCCAGGACGCCCGCCTCAGCACCGGCACCCTGGTTTTGGATTTCGAAAACGTCTCGGACGGGGCCGGCTCGGGGGTGCAGAACTATTTCGTCCAGGTTTCCACCGATATCAATTTCGGCGTCCTCAGCTTCAGCTCCTCCCCCACGGACTCGCAGGCATCGGTAACGGACCTGTCCCAAGATTTCTACTATTGGCGCGGGCGCACCGTGGACGTGGCCGGCAACACCGGCGACTATTCCTCCCCGAAAACCTTCCGTGTGGACCTGACCACGCCGACGGTGAGCGACCTCCAATCCGGAGACGATATCTGGCGCAGCGCCGCCGGCACGACCTACGACGTGGATTTCTACGATCTCGGCGGATCCAGCCTCAGCTACGTCCAATACCGCGTTTTCTCCGGACCCGGCCAGACCGGCACGCTCCTCAAAGATTGGACCACCCTCGCCCTGGGGATCGGCGCCACCTATTACACCGCCGACTGGCCGGTGGATTTTGCCGCCCTCCAGGAAACCTCGGGAAACTACGTCTCGGTGCGGGCCGTGGACTTCTCCACCCACACCGCTGCCGCTGTCGACGTTTTTTATGTCCGAAAAGACACCACGCCGCCCTCCGTCCCGCTGCTCTCTTCTCCGGCGGACAACGTCAACCTCAACTCCGGGAACATCCTCTTCGATTGGACGGACTCGACCGACGCCTCCTCGCTCGTCGCCGATTATGTCCTGGAGGTGGCCACCGACCCGGCCTTCACCGCCGGATCCATCGTCTTCAGTTCGTCGACCGCCCTCTCCCAGGCCAGCACCGCCACGCTGGCGCAAGGTTTCTATTATTGGCACGTCCGCGCCCGGGACAACGCCGGGAACTCTTCGAGCAACGCCGTGCTGCGCACCTTGCGCGTGGACCTGACCACGCCGACGGTGAGCGACCTGCAGGCGGGCGACGACGCCTGGCGCAACGCCGCCGGCGCGACCTACGACGTGGATTTCTACGATCTGGGCGGCTCCAGCCTCAGTTACGCCCAATACCGTATCTTCTCCGCCCCGGACCAATCCGGAACGCTCCTCAAAGATTGGACCGCCATCGCTTTGGGGATCGGCGCCACCCACTACACCGCCGACTGGCCGGTGGATTTTGCCGCCTGCCGGGAGGGGACGAACTACGTATCGGTCCGGGCCGTGGATCTTTCCACCAACACCTCCACCTATGCCGACGTGTTCCACGTTCGAAAAGACACCACGAGCCCGCCGACGCCGACGCTGCTGTCCCCCGCGGACAACGTCCAAAACAACCACGGCAACATCTCTTTCGACTGGTCCGATGTCTCCGACGGCGCCTCCGGGCCGGCCGATTACGTCCTGGAGGTGTCGACGCGGGACGATTTCGGAATTTTGAGTTTCAGCTCCTCGCCGATCGTCTCCCAAGCCTCGACCACGAGCTTGTCGACGGGGCTCTATTACTGGCGCGTGCGGGCGCGCGACAACGCCGGCAACTATTCCGCCGACACCTCCACCTTCTCGTTCCGGGTGGACCGCGCCAGCCCCGCCGTCACGGACCCCGTTCCCGGCGACGACACGGTCTGGCGGAGCGCCAACCCGGGGGCCGTGTACAACGTGGATTTTGCGGACACGGGCGGGAGCCGGTTGGCTCGTTTCGAAGTGAAGGCCTCCACTCTTCCCGGTGGAATGGAACCTTCCCTCGTTGGTTACACGACGGTGGTCTCCGACATCAACGCCGACTCCTATTCCATGGATTGGGCCCTGCCGGTCCTCTTCTTCAACGCCCTGGTCTCCCACGCCACCAATTACATCACGGTGCGGGCCTTCGACACCGTGGGGAACATCTCCGCCGAATCGACCGACGTCTTCTTCGTCCTTAAAGACACGGTGCCGCCGGCGACGCCGTCGCCGCTCTCTCCCGCCGACGGGAGCGTCACGAAAGACCCCCGTCCCGCCTTTGACTGGTCCGATGCGCCGGACGTCCCCTCCGGGGTGGACCATTACGAACTGCAGGTCTCCACGGACCCCGCGTTCGGAACGCTCTCCTACAGCCCCTCGCCCGCGGTTTCCCAGGCCACACCGGCGGCGGATTTGCCGACCGCCACGTATTATTGGCGCGTGCGCGCCGTGGACAAGGCCGGGAACGCCGGGGATTATTCTTCGCCCTCCTACGAGATCCTCGTCGACACCATCGCCCCGGTGATTCAGGATTCCCAAGCCGACGTGGCCGCCTTTCTGAACGCGCCCGGCGCCTCGTTCAACGTGGACTTTGCCGATGCCGGCGGAGCGCTCCTGGACACCGCCGAATACCGCATCACCCTGGGACCCAACCAAACCGGGACCGTGCGCAAGGAATGGACCCCGATTTTCGTCGGGCTCCATCTAGCCGCCTATGAAACGGACTGGCAAGTGGACTTCTCCGCCCTGGAAGAGGGCGAGACCACCAACTACGTGTCCGTGCGCGTGTGGGACACCGCCGGCACCACCACAACGTTGAACGACGTTTTCTACGTCAACAAAGACGTCTCCCTCCCGTCAGTCATCGACCAACAAACCGGAGACGACACCTGGCGGACCGCCGATCCGGGGGCGATCTACGACGTCGATTTCAGGGACCTGGTGTCGCGTTTGGACCGGGCCGAATACCGCGTCACCTCGCTGTCGGGAGGAGGCGGGACGGAAATCATTCCTTGGACCACCCTTTTCGGCCCGAACCACGGTTCAACGGAGTACACGACCGACTGGGGCATCGACTTCGCCGCTCTGTCCCAAGGCCAGAACCATGTGTCCGTTCATGTCTGGGACAAGGCCGGGAACGACCGCACCTTCACCGATGTTTTCTACGTGAGGAAAGACACCCAGGCGCCGACCCTCGTGGACAACCAACCGGACGACGACACCTGGCGCACCGCCAACACCGGCTCGTACGACGTCGACTTCCATGACGACCCCGGCGGCAGTCTGCTGGAAAAATTCCAGATACGGGCCAGCACCGTCGCCGGAGGGACCGGGCCGTTCGCCCCGGACTGGTCGGACGTGGCCACCGGCCTCGGCGCCGCGGATTACACGGCGAACTGGTCGCTGCCTTCGGGCGTCTTCGAGACCCTTCCGCCCGGAAAGAATTACATCTCCTTGCGGGCCTTCGATGCCGCCGGCAACGCCGGCGCCGTTCTGACCGACGGATTCTATATCCTCAAAGACACCAGTCCCCCGCAGATCGCCGACGCGCAGTCCGGCGACGACGCCTGGCGCCGGTTCGGCGGCACCGCCTACGACGTGGACTTCCACGACCCGGATTCGCTGCTCACGCAGGCGCAGTATACGGTCTGGACCGGGCCGGCTCTCACCGGCACCGAAAAAATCCCTGGACGGCCATTTTCACTTCCCCCGGGACGGCCGCCTACGAGACGAACTGGACCGTCAACTTCAACGGCCTGGCCCAGGGCGTCAATTACGTCTCGGTGCGCGTCTACAACCTGGCCGGGGCAGAGACGACCGCGGAAGACGTCTTCTATGTGAAAAAGGACAATGTCTTCCCGACGATCTCCGACAACCAGGCGGGGGATTTCAATTGGAGAAATTCTTCCGGCACGATCTATGACGTGGATTTTCAGGACGACGCCTCCCTGCTGAACTCGGCCCAGTACCGGGTCTTCACCGGGCCCGGACAGACGGGGGCGGAACGAGTTCCGCTCACCCCGATCTTCGACTCGGCCGCCCTGGCCGCCTATGCCGACGATTGGCCCCTCTCCTCGGCGGCCTTTGACGCTCTTCTGGAGGGAGCCACCAACTACGTCAGCCTGCGCGTGGAGGACAACGCCGGCAACGTCAGCTCTCTGACGGACGCGTTCCTGGTCTTCAAGGACACCACGGCGCCGACGATCACCGACAACCAGATGGGGGACGACACCACCTACTACGCCAACCCCGGCGCGGTGTTCGACGTGGACTTCAACGACGCCGGCGGATCCCTGTTGAAAAACCTGCAATTCCGCGTCTTTTCGGAAGCCGGTCAAAGCGGGACGCTCATCAAAGATTGGACGGAAATCGCGCTCACCGTCAACGCCACCTATTACGATCAGGAATGGGGCATCGGTTTCGGCGCCCTGCAACTCGGGAAAAATTATGTGTCCGTGCGGGCTTTCGATCACGCCGGCGGCAGCGTGACGCAAAGCGACGTCTTCTACGTGTTCAAGGGCACCGGCCCGCCGAACATCATCGACAACCAGGCCGGGGATTTCGTCTGGAGACGACAGGACGGGACCCTTTACAACGTGGCCTTCAGTTCCAACAGCGACGCCTATGCTCTGGATTATTTCCAGACGCGCGCCGCGAGGGCGCCGATTCAACAATCCCTGATCCAAGACTGGACCACGGCGGTTTTCGGCATCTCAGCGGCCGAATACACCGACCCCTGGGCGCTGCCGGGCGGCACGTGGGACCTCTTGGAGGAGGGGACCAACTACATCAGCGTGCGCGTGGTGGACGTTTCGGGTTCCTCGGGCAGCGCCTCCGACGTCTTCTTCGTCCTGAAAGACACGACCCCGCCCTCGATCACCGACAACCAACCCGGGGACGCCGTCTGGCGGCGCGCGGAAGGGACCCTGTACGACGTGGACTTCCACGATCTGGCCTCCGGACTAACCACGGTGCAGTATACGGTCTCCTCGGCGGCCGGCCTGTCCGGCGGAGTGGGCGACGTACTGCCGTGGACGACCATCGCCTCCGGGCTGGACGGCGCACCTGACTACGACACGGACTGGCCGGCGGCGTTCTCCTCCCTAACGGAAGGGACCAACTATGTCTCCGTGAGGGCCCACGACCGGGTGGAGTTCGTCAAAGTCTCCACCGACGTGTTCACGATCCTCAAGGACACAACGCCACCGACGATCTCCAACGCGCAGGGGGGCGACGACTTCTGGCGCATCGCCAACACGGGCCTCTACGACGTCAACTTCCTCGATTCCGGGGGAAGCCAGCTGGCGCGATTTGAAATCCGGGTGTCCACGATGTCCGGCGACGTCGGCCCCTTCCTCGTGGACTTCACCACAATCGTCGCCTCCATCAACGCCGCCACCTACACCGCCGACTGGTCCCTTCCCAACGCCGTTTTCGACGCCCTCCCGAACGGCCCGACGAACTACGTGACCGTCCGCGTTTTCGACGTGGCCGGGTCGTCCGATCTGGTCGTGGACGCTTTCTATGTCCTGAAGGACACCGTGCCGCCCGTGGTCGCGGACAACCAACCCGGAGAGACCCTCTGGCGCGACACCGACGCGGGACCGGTTTACGACGTCGACTTTTCGGACCTGCAGTCTCAGTTGACGACCGTGCAGTACACCGTCTCGTCGTCCGCCGGCCTCTCGGGCGGGGAAGGGGACATCGTTCCCTGGACCGACATCGCGGCCCCGCCGGTGTCGGCGACGTCCTTCAGTTCCGATTGGGCGGTGGCGTTCGCCTCCCTGCCCGAAGGCCGGCACTTTGTTTCGGCGCGCGCCTACGACGTGGCCGGCAACAGCGCCACCGCCGTGGACGTTTTCGAAATCCTCAAAGACACCTCGCCGCCCGTCGTCACCGACCTCCAGACCGGCGACACGGTCTGGCGCCGCTCCCCGGACACCACCTACGACGTCGACTTCTCCGACCTCTATTCGAGCCTCGCCACCGCGCAGTACACCGTCTCCGCCACGCCGGGCCTTTCGGGCGGGGAGGGCGAAATCGTCCCCTGGTCGGACATCGCCGTCGGCATTGATTCGACCTCCTACACGACGGACTGGTCCGTGAATTTCTCCGCGTTCACGGAAGGGGCCACCAATTACGTATCGGTGCGCGCCTTTGACGCGCTGAACCACGTCACCACCGGGCAGGACGTGTTCTTCGTATTGAAGGATATGTCCAAACCCACCATCCAGAACCTGGTGGTGGGGGACGACACCTGGAGAAAAGATCCCGGGACCCTCTACGACGTCAACTTCTACGATTCCGGCGGCTCCCATCTGGACACGGTCAAATACACCGTGCATGCCGTTCCGGGGCTGGCCGCCGGCGAAGGGAACCTCGTGCCGTGGACGACCATCGCGACCGGAATAGGGACGGACGCCTACACGGACGATTGGCCGATCGCCTTTTCGGCGCTCCCCGAAGGTCAAAGTTACCTCTCCGTGCGCGCCTGGGACGTCACCGGAGACACGGAAACCTTGACGGACGCCTTTTATGTCCGCAAGGACACCTCGGCGCCCACGGTGACGGACAACCAGTCGGGCGATACGGCCTTCCGCTCCTCCAACAACGGGTCCTATGACGTGGACTTCGCCGACGCCGGCGGGAGCCAATTGGCTCTTTTTGAAATCAAAGTTTCCACGCTTCCCGGCGGCGCGGGGCCCTATCTCGTCGATTTCACGACGGTCGTGGCCAACATCAACGCCGCCTCCTACACGGCGGCGTGGTCCCTGCCGAACGCCGTCTTCGAGGCGCTCTTCGGCGGCGGAACCACCAACTACATCACCGTCCGCGTGTGGGACGCCGCCGGGTCTTCGACGGCGGCCAGCGACGTGTTTTATGTGAAAAAAGACACCGAACCTCCTATGACGGTGGACAATCAGGAGGGCGACGATACATGGCAACGGACCGGGGGCACGCTTTACAACGTGGACTTCCAGGACGCGGGAGGCGCGCGACTGGACCGCGTTCAATACACCGCGTCCTCGGGGCCGGGGCTTCCCGGCGGGGTCGGGGATCTCGTGCCGTGGACGGACATCGCCTCTTCCCTGAACGCCCTCACCTACACGACGAACTGGGGCGTCGCCTTTTCCTCTCTGACGTCGGGGAGCAACTGGATCAGCGCGCGTTCCATCGACAACGCCGGGAACGTGTCCTCCGTGGCGACCGATGTCTTCTACATCAAAAAAGACACCCAGCCCCCGTCCGGGACGGCGATGGCCCCGGCGGCGGCGAAGACGGTGAATCTCGAGGTGCCTTATGCCGTGTCGGACACCGGCCCGGCCGGCGTGCAGCACGTGAAACTCTATTACACCACGCAACAACAGACGCCGTACGCCTGGACCCCGTGGGGAACGACCTTCACGGCGAGCCCCATCTCTTTCACCGCCGCCGGGGAGGGGACTTACGGGTTCCGGATCGTGGCGTATGACAACGCCAACAACACCGACGAATCCGTTCCGCCGGCCTCCACCACCGCCCCGGAGTCCTCCACGGTGGTCGACATGACCTTGCCGGAGATCGACGATCTGCAGACGGGGGACGACGTCTGGCGCGGGGCCGCAGGGACCGTGTATAACGTGGACTTCCGCGATCCCGGCGGTTCCAGGCTCACCGGGGCGCAATACACCGTGGACGCCGCACCGGGCCTCTCCTCGGGCGAAGGCGGCGTGGTGCCGTGGACGGGCATTTTCAGCTCGGCCGGCACGGAGACCTACGCCGCCGACTGGACGGTCGACTTCTCCGCTCTCAAATCCAGCCACAACCACGTCTCCGTCCGGACCTACGACCTCGCCGGCAATACCCGCACGCTGACGGACGTTTTTTACATCAAAAAAGACACCATCGCCCCCGCGGCGGTGGACAATCAAACCGGGGACGACCTCTGGCGCCGGACCGCCGGAACCGCCTACAACGTGGACTTCACCGACGAGTTCTCGCTTGTGAATTCCGTGCAGTATACCGCCGCCTCGTCTCCCGGGCTGCCCGGCGGCGTGGGGGACCGGATCCCCTGGACGACCCTCGCCACGGGCCTGTCCTCCTCCGCCTACACGAACGACTGGACGGTGAATTTTCCTCTGCTGCAAAACGGCACCAACTACGTCTCCGTGCGCGGATACGACGCGGTGGGGAACACCCAGGTCACCTCCGATGTCTTTTACGTCCGCAAGGACACCACGCCGCCGTCGGTGACCGACAACCAACCCGACGTGGCCGCCTACACCAACGCCGCGGGCGCCGTCTACGACGTGGATTTTGTCGACACCGGCGGGTCCGGATTGAACCACATCCAATACATCGTCCGAACCGGGACCAGCCCCTCCAGCGCGGTCATCGTCGACTGGACGGACATCGCCGACGCGCCGCTGGGGACGGCTTCTCATTCCTCCGATTGGCCGCTCGCGTTTTCCTTGTTGCAGGAGGGCACCAACTACGTGAGCGTGCGCGCCTGGGACATGGCCGGCTCCACCGCCACGACGGACAACGTCTTCTTCATGCGAAAAGACGGCGTCGGGCCGACGGTTCTGGATAATCAGACGGGCGACACGGCGTGGCGCGCGTCGAACACCGGCCTCTACGACGTGGATTTCCAAGACGTCCTCTCCGGCGTGGCCTCGTTCCAGATCAAAACCATGTCCGGGCCGCTTCTGACGGGGGCCACCCTTCAGGACTGGACCACCGTGCTGACCACAAACACGACGACGTACACGGCGAACTGGTCGCTGCCGGCCGGGACGTTCAACCTGATGAACGTGGGCGACAACTACGTGAGCGTGCGGGCCTTCGATGGGGCGGGAAACACGGGCCCGGCGTCGACGGATGCTTTCTTCGTCAAAAAGGACACGGCGCCGCCGACGGCGACCGACAACACGGCGGGGGACGACACCTGGCGTTCCACCGATCCCGGCGCCGTCTACGACGTGGACTTCAACGATCCGCACTCCCTGCTCTCCAGTCTGCAATACACGGTCCATTCCCAGCCCGGGCTGCCGGGAGGGATCGGGGACGTGGTCTCCTGGACGACGTTCGCCGGCGGGGTCAACGCCGCCGACTATACGGCGGCCTGGGGGCTCGACTTCCCGCTCCTTCAGCCCGGCACGAACTACGTGAGCGTGCGCGCCCAGGACGGCGTCGGAAACCTCTCCTCCGCCTCGGTGGACGTATTCCACGTTTGGAAAGACACCGTGGCCCCGGCGGCCATCTCGACGCTGGCCTCCTCCAGCGGGGCCGAGGGGGAAATCGCGCTCTCCTGGAAAGCCCCGGCGGACGACGGCGCCACGGGAGACCCCGTGACCGCCTACGTGGTGAAATACGCCACCACGCAGTACGGCGGGCAGATCGACTTCGACAACGCGACCCCCTTCGACCAGAACTGGACCATCCTGTCGCCGGGGGAAACGCAGAATGAGACCGTGACCGGCCTGACGCCGTCCACTTTGTACTTCATCGCCATCGAAGCCGTCGACAAGGCGGGCAACCAGGCGCTCCTCTCCAACCTGTCCGGGAACAGCGCCAACGCCGGATCGGACGCCACCGCGCCGTCGGCCGTCAACGACCTCGCCGCCTATACCGGCACGCTGCCGGGGGAAATCCAGCTCACCTGGACCGCCGCTGGGGACAACGGCACGAGCGGGACCGCCGCGGGGTACGTCGTCAAATACCGCACCTCCGGCGCCATCGCCACCGACACGGATTTCAACACCGCCACGACCTTCTCCCAATCCTGGAGCCCCGTTCCCGCCGGGGAACCCGAAAACCGGGTGGTGACGGGGCTGAGCGAAGGGACGACCTATTACTTCGCCATCAAAACCCAGGACGAAATCCCCAACACCTCCGGCCTGTCCAACTCACCCTCCGCCAAGGCGGGGGAACCCGGCGCGGCGGACGGCACGTTCACGTTCGGCCAGGGGACCAACAACTACCCCAGTTACCGTTCGTGGGCGTCGTCGAGTTTCGGTTCGATTCTGAACGGCCAGACCGCCACCGCCACCCAGCGATGGCATGTGTTGCGGAGCAACCCGCGCAACCGGAAAGAAAAACTGCTGGGCATCCTCTCGTCCGACGGAACGCTCACCGTGCAACGTTACAACGGCGACACCGGAAACTGGAACAACGAATGGACGGCGACCATCGGCGGGACCAACTCCGCCTATCGCGGGTTCGACATCGCCTACGAACATGCGTCCGGTCGAGGGATGGTCGTGTACAGCAACAACAGCAACAATCTGTATTACCGTCTCTGGGACGGCTCGAGCTGGTCGGTCGCCGCCAGCACGGACGTGCCTGGATCCGGCGGCATCTTCCGTTGGATACAGGCCAAACCCCACGCAGCCACCGACGAGATCATGGTCACCGCCCTCGACGCCAACAGCGACATTTTCGCCGTCCGATGGACCTCCTCCGCCTGGGCCAACAGCCAGACGCTCACCACCTCGGGCGGCAGCGCCACCATGGAATGTTTCAACGGCGCCTGGGAAAGTAACTCCGGTGACTTCGTGGTCGTCTACGGCACCTCGACCAACACGGAGTACCGGGTCTGGAACGGATCGGCGTGGTCGTCGGGCGCCGCCGGACCGGCGCTGGGAGGGTCCGTCGCCTACTACCTCCGCGTGGAGGCCGACCCCTCTTCGGACAAGATCGGGTTCACCTCGGTGGACTCCGCCGGCGACTGGAACGCCGCCATCTGGGACGGCAGTCTCTGGGGTAACATGCCCACCGAGGACACCGCCATCATCGCCGGGACCAACGGCCGCACCGTGGATCTGGCCTGGGAAAAGACCACGGGGAAACTCATCGTGGCCGCCATCAACAGCGGCACACCCGCCCGCACCCGGATCACCTGGGCCACCTGCTCCTCGAAGACGCTCTCCGCGTCGCCGCCCGAGGCGGGCGCGTCGTGCGCGAGGGCGGCCGCACCGCGGTCGGCGAAGTCCAGGTAGCCGCGCAGGTGCAGCGGCCCGGCCGAACTGACCCCGGTGAT